>Ga0209913_1000889_pt1 | contig 20547 bp, 21 predicted proteins | sample PersoiDNA2013203_FD_185805 | JGI IMG/M metagenome (GOLD analysis project Ga0209913, IMG submission 185805) | Permafrost soil microbial communities from the Arctic, to analyse light accelerated degradation of dissolved organic matter (DOM) -... | ecosystem: Environmental > Terrestrial > Soil >... | reverse complement strand
CTTAAAGCACCATGCAAGGCAACGGCGGAGAAGCCTTCTTGCTGCAGGTCGTTGGCCAGGCCGTCACACTCGATCTGGGTGCTGGCAAATACCAGCGCCTGATTGATGGTGGTGTCGCGCAACCAGTGGTCCAGCAATTTGCGCTTGTGCTGGGCGTTGTCGGCCCAGAACAGCTTTTGGCTGATGTTGGCGTGTTTTTCTTGCGGCGAATCGATCTGCAAACGCTGGGGTTCGCGCATGACACGTGAGGCCAGTTGCTGGATGCGCGGTGCAAACGTGGCACTGAACATCATGGTTTGCTTGCGCTCAATGGTCAACTGGTTGATTTCAGCCAGGTCATCCGAGAAGCCCAGGTCCAGCATGCGGTCGGCTTCGTCAACCACCAGGAACTGCACCTGATCGAGCTTGATTTGCATGGAGCGCTGCAGATCCAGCAAACGCCCCGGTGTTGCTACCACGAGGTTGGCATTTTGCAGCTTGGCAATTTGCAGTTGGTAAGGCATGCCGCCCACAATGTTGGCAACGCGCAGACCGCGGCAATGCTGTACCAGATCAATGGCGTCGTGTGCCACTTGCTGGGCCAGTTCCCGCGTCGGGCAAACGATCAAGGCGCCGGGCGCAGCAGGTGCGAAATGGCGCGGGTTGGTCGGGTCTTTGCGCTTGGCGCGCTTAGGGGGCGCCTCGCCTTTGGCCGCGGCATCGGCCACGGCGCGCTCGAAATCGCTACGTTCTTTCGCCTCGGCTTGCGCCATTTGTGTCAGCAGGGTGTGCAACACGGGCAACAGAAAAGCAGCGGTCTTGCCACTACCGGTCTGGCTCGACACCATCAGGTCAATAAAGCGTGCTGCGTCGTCGCTTGCACTGTGGCCTTGCATGGCCAGGGGAATGGTTTTGAGCTGCACCGTGGTGGGCTGGGTGAAACCCAGGTCTTTCACGGCTTGAATCAACTCGGGGGCCAGGCCAAGAGTGACAAAGCCATTGGGGACCTCGGCAACGGCCTCAACGGCGGCAGGCACCTCGGCAACTTGAATTGCCGCAGCGACTTGCGCAAGGTTTTGCGTCACTTCGACGGTGTCATTGGAAAAGTTTTCGACAAGCGAAATATCGCCCGTCGCTTGAATAGCGTCAGTCATGAATTTACTCACACGCGAGCGCCGCAAGGTATGCGACTGCTCCGTCAATGGTTAAAAAACATCAACCATCAAACGGAACCTGCTCTGACTCACAAGGAGTTCAATCAGCGCTGGGGCCCTTTTGTGGAAAACGCAAATGCGATTTCGCTGCGGGCCTGTGAATGAAGGGAGATGTACAAATATGCACGGCAGTTTGCAGTGCAGCCGCAGATTATGCCACGGATTCGGGTTTCTACCTAATCAGCCATCTTGATGAAGTGTTTCCGGTAGTGCTCCAGTTCGTCAATCGACTCGTGCACATCGGCCAACGCTGTGTGGCGCTGCTTCTTTTTGAACGATTTGTACACATCGGGGCGCCAGCGTTTGGACAGCTCTTTGAGCGTGCTCACATCCAGGTTGCGGTAGTGAAAAAAAGCCTCCAGCTTGGGCATGTACTTCGCCAGAAAACGCCGATCCTGCCCGATGCTGTTACCACACATGGGGGCGCCCTTCTTGGGGACATACTGACTCAGGAATTCGATGATCTGCGCCTCAGCCTGCGCCTCCAGCAAGGTCGAGGCTTTGACCTTGTCAATCAAGCCGGTTTTGCCATGCGTGCCTTTGTTCCATTGGTCCATCTTGTCAAGCAGTTCATCGCTTTGATGGATGACCAGCACCGGGCCCTCGATTCGGCATTCAAGATCGGGGCCGGTGACGATCACGGCAATTTCAATGATCCGCTCCACTTCCGGATCAAGACCCGTCATCTCGCAATCAAGCCATACCAGGTTTTGGGCGGATTTGGCCAGCGTTGCGCTCGCCACAGGGGTGTTGGTGGAATCCATAGTGAGAATTGTCGCCGATGACATAAACTCGCTCGCCATGGCTCATCCGTTTCCTTCTCTTTCCCTTTCATTGGTGTTGACCTTCGCTTTTGCGGCGACGCTTCTCGCCGGTCTGGTGTTGAACTTCTGGCTCAGCTCCCGGCAGATCCGGCATGTAGCACAACACCGTGGGCAAGTGCCGCCGGCCTTCGCCCAGACCATCCTGCTTTCCGCGCACCAGAAAGCGGCCGACTACACCATCACCAAGGCACGTTTTGGTTTGCTGGAGCTGACGCTGGGTGCTGCCGTTCTTTTGGGTTGGACCTTGCTGGGCGGGCTGTCAAGCCTCAACCAGGCGCTGCTCGGGTGGCTGGGCGGCGGCATGGGACAACAGCTTGCGCTGCTCGCGGCGTTTGTACTGATCAGCGGCCTGATCGATTTGCCCGTGACCCTGTACCAGACCTTCGTGATCGAGGAGCGCTTCGGCTTCAACAAGATGACACCCAAGCTCTGGCTGCTGGATTTGTTCAAGTCAAGTCTGATCGGTGCCGTCGTGGGCCTGCCGATTGCTGCACTGATTTTATGGATGATGGGCGCGACGGGCAGTTGGTGGTGGCTGTGGGCCTGGGGCGTGTGGATGGGTTTCAATTTGCTCCTGCTGCTGATCTACCCGACCTTCATTGCGCCGCTGTTCAACAAGTTTGCGCCACTGGAGGATGAAACGCTCAAGGCCCGCGTGACGGCGCTGATGAAACGTTGCGGCTTTGCCGCCAAGGGCTTGTTTGTGATGGATGGCTCTAAACGCAGCGCCCACGCCAACGCCTACTTCACCGGCTTTGGCGCATCCAAGCGTGTGGTGTTTTATGACACCCTGCTGGCCAAACTGTCTGCGGGTGAAGTGGACGCCGTGCTGGCGCACGAACTGGGCCACTTCAAGCACAAGCACATCATCAAGCGCATCGTGTCCATGTTTGCCCTCAGCCTGGTGGGCTTTGCCCTGCTGGGCTGGCTGGCAACGCAGGCCTGGTTTTATGCCGGGCTGGGGGTTCAGCCGAACCTGGGTGCGCCCAATGACGCACTGGCGCTGTTGTTGTTCATGCTGGCATTGCCAGTTTTCAGCTTCTTCATCGCGCCTGTCATGGCCCACTTCTCACGCCAGCATGAGTTTGAGGCCGATGCCTATGCCGTACGCCAGACCAGCGGCCCGGACCTTGCCACGGCTCTGCTCAAGCTGTATGAAGACAACGCATCGACGCTGACACCTGACCCGGTCTATGTGAAGTTCTACTACTCGCATCCACCGGCGTCCGAGCGTCTGGCGCGGATGACAGCCTGAACACAGCGACCGAATGACGCCATGAACACTATTCATAAGACAAATGAGGCTCTAGCCCCCGTCAAACATACGTTTAAAGCTACTGAAATTGTAGCAAATCTGGCCAAACTGGAAGGCTGGAGGCTGACTGGCGATGGTGCCGCGGTGGCCATTGAAAAGACCTTCTCCTTTGCGAATTACGACGAGACCATTTCCTTCGTGAATGCGGTGGCCTTCATCGCGCATAGGCAAGATCACCACCCCGACTTGTCGGTGCATTTCAAGCGCTGCGTGGTGCGCTTCAGCACCCATGACGTGGGCGGCCTCTCGATGGCCGATTTTGACTGCGCGGCGCGGGTTGACGCGCTGTTGACATGATGACGGCGCACCAAGGACACTCTTGATGGAACGGGCCACACTCGACCGCGGCCTGATCGTCGCCAATTATGGTCGCCACTTTCTGGTCGAGACACCGGAAGGAAAGCGACTGATTTGCCATTCGCGCGGCAAGAAAAGCCAGGGGCTGGTGGGCGATCGCGTCCTGTGGCAGGCCTCGCAGGACGAAGGCACGATTGAAAAGATCGAAGAACGTCGCAACGTGTTTTACCGTCAGGATGAAATTCGCACCAAGTCATTTGCGGCCAATCTGGACCAGATATTGATCCTGATCGCGGCGGAACCCGAGTTCTCCAGCAGCCAGCTTTCGCGTGCCCTGATCGCTGCGGAGGCGGAGCACATCACGCCCATCATTGCACTCAACAAAAGTGATCTGGTCGAACCTTTTGCGCGCGCCTGGGCGTGGCTGCGGCCTTACCGGCAAATGCATTACGGCGTGTTGCCACTGTCCCTCAGGCAGTCAGGTGACGTCGATCGTGCCGAACTGCTCAAGTTGCTGCGCGGCAAAACGACGCTGGTGCTGGGGCCGTCGGGCGCGGGCAAAAGCACCTTGATCAACCTGCTGGCACCGGGCGCACTGGCGCAGACGGGCGAGATTTCGCAAGCCCTGAACTCGGGCAAACACACCACCACCAGCACCACGTGGTACTGGGTCGATGCGGACAAGACCACGGCTTTGATTGATTCACCGGGCTTCCAGGAGTTTGGCTTGAACCACATCGACCCGGCGCAATTGGCCGCTTACATGCCGGACTTCAAACCCCATGTGGCCAACTGCAAGTTCTATAACTGCAGCCACCTGCATGAACCCGGTTGCGGCGTCATGGCAGCCGTCAGACCCGACGGTAGCCCGGACGGGATAAGCGCGAACCGCTATAAGATTTACAGCGACTTGTATGCGGAGTTAAGCCAGCGCCGCAAGTACTGAGCCCAGCGCCTGCACCAAGGCATCGCATTGTGCTGGCGTGCCGATGCTGATACGCAAGTACTGCTCGATACGGGGCAGCTTGAAATGCCGCACCAGCACACCACGTGCACGCAGGGCGGCGGCGATAGCGGCCGCATCATGGTGCGGATGCCGTGCAAACACAAAATTAGCCTGTGACGGCAGCACCTTGAAGCCCAAATCCTCCAACGCCAGCACCAGCCCTTCGCGGCTGCTCATGACGGCGCGGCGCGTCTGCTCGAAATAGGCCTGATCCTCAAACGCCGCCACCCCACCGGCAATGGCCAATCGGTCCAGCGGATAGGAATTGAAGCTGTTCTTGACCCGCTCCAGCGCCTCAATCAAGTGGGCCTGACCACAGGCAAAGCCGACACGCAAGCCGGCCAGCGAACGCGACTTGGACAGGGTGTGGACCACCAGCAAGTTGGGATATTGAGCAATCAAGGGAATGGCGCTGTCGCCGCCAAAGTCCACATAAGCCTCATCCACCAACACGACGCGCTGCGGGTGCAGACGCAGCAATTGCTCCACCTGTTGCAGCGGCAAGCCGACGCCGGTGGGGGCATTGGGGTTGGCGATGACGACCCCAGCCACCGAAGTGCCATCCGCGCGCGCATAGGCCGAGATGTCAAGGCACATCGCATCTGTCAATGGCACCATCTCAACCGGGATGCCGTAGAGCCCGCAGTAAACCCTGTAAAAGCTGTAGCTGATGTCGGGCATCAGCAAGGGGCAACCATGCTGGAAAAAAGCGCAGAAGGCATGCGCCAGTACTTCATCGGAGCCGTTACCCAGGAACACTTGTTGCGCCGCCAGTCCGTGATGGGCCGCAATGGTTTGGCGCAGTGCCGTTGATTCAGGATCGGGATAAAGCTGCAAACCCTGCTGCGCCGCCACCTGGATAGCGGCAATCACACGGGGTGACGGCGGATAGGGATTCTCGTTGGTATTGAGCTTGACCAGCTTGTCAAGCTTGGGCTGTTCACCCGGCACATAGGGCACGAGTCGACTCACTACCGGGCTGTAAAACGAGGTTTTCAGGTGAGAATTTTGCTTCAATTTAAATAGCTACTTATACAGTAGGGACGGGGGCTAGAGGCCAATTTTATATAAAAATTAGCCCAACAGCCGGGCCAGCGTCAACAGTGCGAGCAGAAACATCCACATCACCACGGCGCGCCACACCAGGCCAACAATAATGACCAGATGGGCCAACTCAGGGGTCTGTCCCGGCCTGGCTTCTCTACGCCTGTCAACCGTTCTTGGCGGCAATGCCGGTGCGCCGTTGACCGCAACAGCAGTCACCGGGGCGGCGACACCCAATCTGATATTCACTGCACCCGCCGTGGCGGCCAGAACAATACCGTCGTTGTCCCCCTTAAAGCGCGACTCGTAATTTCGCCAGCCATCAATCGCATCCTCAAAACTACCCACCACCGCAAAGCTGATCGCCGTCATGCGAGCCGGTAACCAGTCAATGGCCGCCCAAAGGCTGGTCGCGGTCTGCTGCAGCGCATCACTGACAGGCTGATGATGGGCTTTGCTCTTGTGTTGCCAGTAACGGGCGACAAATTCGCTCAATCGGTACAGCACCGCACCGGTCGGGCCAAAGCCAAAGGCCGCCAGCACCGAGAACCAGGCCAGCACACCGAACACGTGGCGATGGGCCGACAGCACCGAATGCTCAATGACGTGCCGCACAATTTCGCTACGCGGCAACTCGCTGGCATCCATCTGCTTCCAACTGGCCAGCAACTCGCGGGCGCGGTCTTCATCACCGTCGGCCAAAGCATCGCGAATCTGGGTGAAGTGGAAACTGAATTGCCGAAAGCCCAAGCAGGCATAAAGCACTGCCGCACTCCAGATCACCCCCACGGGCCAACCCAAAAACGTAATCAACAACCAGTAAATAGCCAATGCTGCCACGGATGGGCCACCGACCGCAAAACCCCATGCCAGCCAGCCATGAAACGGCTTGCCAGCATCAAAATTCTGGGTACACCAACGCACCCAGGCACGCACCCCGGCATGGATCGGGTTACCCTTGCTCAAGGGTCGGGCCTGCTCAAGCAGCAGGGCAAAAAGCACTGAGATAAAGCTCATGGCTTCATCATAACGGCACAAGGCATCAGGCTGACAGCAGCCGATAAAAGTTACGCAGCATGCCTGCCGTGGCGCCCCAAATAAAGCGCTGGCGCAATTGATCCTGATAGGGCATGGAGAACCATTCGCGCCGAACGCCTTGCCACTCCATCGCGTGGCGTTGATGATGCGCGGGGTTCATCAGGAATTCCAGCGGTACCTCAAAAATATCGGCCACTTCAAAGGCATTGGGGGTCAGTGTGAAACCGGTCTGCACCAGCGCCACCACCGGCGTAATGACGAATGCAGACCCCGTCACGTACTGGGGTAGCACCCCCAACACCTGCACAAACGCCGGATCCAGTCCGACTTCTTCCTGAGCCTCGCGCAAAGCGGTGGCCGCGGCATCCGCATCGTCTTCGTCTGCCTTGCCCCCCGGAAAGGCGATTTGCCCCGAGTGGGTGGACAGATGGAGCGTGCGCTCTGTGAGCAAAATAGTCGGGTGTTCGCGCATCACGATCGGCACCAACACGGCGGCATGCCTCGATGCCCGTTGCGAAAAATTTTGCTCCGCCAGCACCTCCGGCTGCCACACCGGAGGCGAAGTGAAGCGCGCTTGTAACGCTGCAGCCTGCAATGCGGCCAATGGCACCGCAGGCAAATGTGCATCCACACCGATAACCGGGATCTGACGCGGATCGAACTGCGGCAAGCTCGACAGCGGGCTATCGGAGAAGTTGATTGACACGGGAAACAATGCCTAAAAAAGACAACAAAAAAGCCGCCCCAAACATCAGCTGGGACGGCTTACTCATATAACAAATCGCTTTATACAGCGGCTGTCTTGATCTTCCGGGCTGGCAATTTTTCTTTGATACGCGCCGACTTGCCGCTACGATCACGCAAATAATACAGTTTGGCACGACGCACATCGCCACGACGCTTGACTTCGATAGCAGCGATCAATGGGCTGTAGGTCTGGAACGTGCGCTCGACACCTTCGCCGCTGGAAATCTTGCGTACCGTAAAGGCGCTGTTGAGGCCACGATTGCGTTTCGCAATCACGACGCCTTCATAAGCCTGCACACGTTTGCGCGCACCTTCAACCACGTTGACGCTCACAATAACAGTGTCACCGGGGGCAAATTCGGGAATTATTTTCCCAAGACGAGCAATTTCTTCTTGCTCAAGGGTTTCAATCAGATTCATGATGTCCTCAAATGATCTTGGATGCGCCAGTGTCGGGATTGACACAAAGGGCCGACTGCACACAGCAGTCGAACGGCCAGCCAGAGGATCGGTAAGCCCTGCATTATAGCCAGATCAATGTTGCCTCGTAAACAACTGGCGTCTTTGCAAACGGCCTCCAGCGTCTTTCAGACTTGGCTGGCAAGAAAGGCTTCATCGGCGCGACTCAAACGCCCATCCCGACGCGCCTGGTCGATCAACTCTGGGCGCAGACGCAAAGTCAGCGCCAGCCGCTGTTCGCGCCGCCAGCGCTCAATCTGGACATGGTGCCCAGACAGCAGCACCTCCGGCACAGGCCGACCCAACCAGTTCTCGGGCCGGGTGTAGTGCGGGCAATCCAGCAAGCCGTCCAATACGGGGTTAAAGCTATCCTGCTGGTGACTGTCCGCCGCATTCAATACACCGGGTTGCAAGCGCGCCACGGCATCGAGCAAGGCCATGGCAGCAATTTCGCCACCCGACAGCACAAAGTCACCCAGGCTGATCTGCTCGGTGACATAGGCATCGATAAAGCGTTGGTCCAGGCCCTCGTAGCGACCACAAATCAGGATCGCACCCTGGCTGTCGGACCAACGCTGAACCATGGCATGGTTCAGCGGCTGGCCCGCAGGCGAAAAAAGCAGCACCGGGGCGATTTCAGTTCGTTGGGACTGGATGCTCTTCAGGCATTGAGTCAAGGGCTCGGCCATCATGACCATGCCGGGGCCACCCCCAAACGGGCGATCATCGACCCGCCTGTAATTGCCTGCCGCAAAATCACGCGGGTTGGCCAGTTGGACATCGACCAAACCCGACTCAAATGCGCGTCGCGTGATGCCACTGGTCAAGAACGGGGCGAATAACTCGGGAAACAGCGTGACGACGTCAAAACGCATGGGGTAACGCTTAGAAGTCCGCTTGCCAATCCACCAGAATGCGCCGGGCGGGCAAATCGACCTCGTCGATATAAACCGAGACAAAAGGAATCATCCGCTCCTGCGGCTTGCCGTCTTGCACATAGTCCAGCACCAGCACGGTCTGCGCCCCAGTCGAGAGCAGTTCTTTCACCGTGCCCAGCGCCAAGCCCTCACGGTTGACGACGTCCAGTCCAATCAGGTCAACCCAGTAATACTCGTCTTTTTCGGCGGCTGGGAAACTGGAGCGGGCCACAAAAATACGCGCCCCGCGCAAGGCCTCAGCGGCAGTGCGGTCATCCACCTCATGGGCTGACGCGACCACGGTGTCTGAATGCACCTTGGCTTCCTTGATCGCCAGTTGGGCTACACCAGAAAAAGTCTTTGCGCCTTTTTCGGCTGGCAGTAGAAACCAGCGCTTGGAAGAAAAAAGCGCCTCGGGATCGGCGCTGTAAGGCAGGACTTTGAACCAGCCTTTGATGCCCCAGGCATCCGCGATGCGCCCGACTTCGATAGCATCCGCCGGCAATTCGGCGGCTTCAAGGCCAGGCAACATCACAATAAAATCAAGCCGCTTTTTTGGCCACTTGATTAATCAGGCGTTCCACCGTGGGAGAGGCTTGAGCGCCAACGCTTCTCCAATAGGTCAGGCGGTCCTGTGCAATGCGGATGCTCTCTTCATTGGCAGTCGCAATCGGGTTGTAAAAACCCAGGCGTTCGATGAAACGGCCGTCACGACGGGTGCGCTTGTCAGCGACGACAATATTGAAAAACGGGCGTGCTTTTGCACCGCCACGGGCGAGTCGGATGACGACCATGATTTATCCTTTGGGAGACGGAGTTTTACATCCATCATTTGATTCAGTATCTAATCCAGCGTTTGAGACACGCGACATAGCCACCCGGCCAGCGACACACTGAATAGCCGATTATTATAACGTTCCATTTTTTATGACAATCATCCGCCCTAGCCAAACTGAAGACATCCCGGCAATCACCGCCATTTATGCCCACCATGTGCTGCACGGAACCGGCACCTTTGAGATTGATCCCCCCTCACCAAACGACATGGCGCAGCGCCGCGCTGACGTCCTGGCCAAAGGTCTGCCTTATCTGGTTGCGGCAAAAGGCGATCAAGTGCTGGGCTTTGCCTACTGCAACTGGTTCAAGCCACGCCCGGCTTATCGGTTCTCGGCCGAGGACTCGATCTACCTGGCTGATGAAGCCATGGGACAGGGCCTTGGACGCGCGTTACTGGCAGAACTGACGGCCCAGGCCGAAAAAGCAGGCGTACGAAAGTTGATCGCGGTCATCGGCGACTCAGCCAACCACGGATCGGTCGGCGTGCACCGGTCTGCCGGGTTTTCCATGGTCGGCGTGCTCAAATCATGTGGCTGGAAATTTGACCAATGGCTGGATGTGGTCATGATGGACAAAGCCCTGGGTCTGGGCGACACCAGCGCGCCGCAACCATAATCAGTCCTCATGAAAAACAAAACTATTGCCGCCTGGCTGGCCTTTATCGGCGGCCCCTTGGGCCTGCACCGTTTTTATTTACACGGCAAGGGCGACCTGCTCGGCTGGCTGCTGCCGGTGCCCACGGCACTGGGCCTGTACGGCCTTGAGCGTGTGCAGCAAAATGGTCTGGATGACCTCTGGAGTTGGGTCTTGATCCCGTTGCTGGGCTTCACCATGGCCGGTTGCGCCTTGAACGCTATCGTCTATGGTTTGATGACAGCCGAGAAGTGGAATGCACGCTTTAACCGTTCGGCTTCAGCGGATGCTGCGCCCGGGCACACCAACTGGTTCACCATTGGCGCCATCAGCTTGGCGCTGCTGGTAGGCACCACGGCGTTGATGAGCAGCCTGGTGTTCAGTTTTCAACGCTATTTCGAATACCAAATCGAGGAAGCGCGCAAGATTTCTCAATGAAATTGGCGGCCAGACAGCTTAAAACGCTTGCAATTAACGACAGTTTTTTATACCACTAAAAAATCTGCAAGCTAAGCCAATACGCCAGCGCCGCCATCAACGCCGTGGCCGGAATTGTGAGAATCCAGGCCCAAATAATACGGCCTGCTACACCCCAGCGCACTGCGCTGGCGCGCTGGGTGGCGCCAACTCCGACGATAGCGCCGGTAATGGTGTGCGTGGTGGAAACTGGGATGCCCAGAATCGCCGCAACAAAAAGTGTGATGGCGCCCCCTGTTTCGGCACAAAACCCGTGTACCGGCTTGAGCTTGGTGAGCCTCTGCCCCATAGTCTTGACAATGCGCCAGCCGCCAAACATGGTGCCCATGGCGATCGCCGAATAGCAAGTCAACACCACCCAGGTCGGTGGCGATTTGTCTGCGACCGCGGTGTAGCCGGTGGCAATCAACAGCATCCAGACAATGCCGATGGTTTTCTGCGCATCATTGCCGCCGTGGCCCAGACTGTAAGCACCGGCCGACACCAGTTGCAGGCGACGAAACCAGCGATCAACACGACTCGGGGTACTCAGGCGAAAAGTCCAGGACACCGTGATCAGCATGAGCGAACCAAGCAGAAAACCCATCAAAGGCGACACAAATATGAACAGCACGGTCTTCATCACACTGGCAAAGACCAACGATGAAGCACCGGCTTTGACCATGACAGCGCCCACAATGCCGCCAATCAGCGCATGGGAGGAACTGCTGGGAATACCGAAATACCAGGTAATGAAATTCCAGCTGATGGCACCGATGAGCGCACCAAAGACAATATGCACATCCACCACGCCCGGTTGGGCCAGCCCTTTGCCGATCGTGGCAGCAACGCTGAACTGAAAGACAAAAATCGCGACAAAGTTGAAAAACGCCGCAAACAGTACCGCCTGCCCCGGCTTGAGAACGCCGGTAGACACCACGGTCGCAATTGAATTGGCGGCGTCGTGAAAGCCGTTCATAAAGTCAAACACCACGGCCAATACCACCAGCAATACCACCACCCACAGCCCCACCTGAACCGATGCCATGACGGATCGGCCTTAAGAGTTCTCGAGGACGATGCCCTCGATGACGTTGGCCACGTCTTCACATTTGTCGGTGATCGTCTCCAGCAACTCATAGATCGCCTTGAGCTTGATCACTTCCCGCACATCGGGCTCCTCCCGGAAAAGCTTGCTCATGGCGCTGCGCATGATGCGGTCGGCGTCCGATTCCAACTGGTCAATCTCTTCACAGGTTTTCAGGGCTGCTTCCGCTGTTGCCGGGTCGGCGATCCTGGCCAATAGTTTCACGGCGTCGCGTACCCGCTCGCAGCATTTCACGCTGACGTCGGTCAGGCGCACGATATCTTCCGTCATATGGTGCACGTCATACAGAGCCATGGTTTCGGCCGAGTCCTGAATCAGGTCGGCGATGTCGTCCATCGTGTTGATCAAACAATGAATTTGCTCGCGATCAATCGGCGTGATAAACGTCTTGTGAATGCCTTTATTGACTTCATGCGTCACCCGGTCGGCCGCGCGTTCAGCAACATCAACGTCCTGATTGAATTTTTGGCGCAAGTGCGGGTCACTGTAATTGGCCACCAGTTTGGAAAACGCGTGGGCCGCCTCCACGATTCGGTCAGCATGCTGGTTAAACATTTCAAAAAAATTGCCTTCGCGCGGCAACAACTTGGCAAACAGCATCGCTTACTCCAGGGGAAATATATCAGTCAGATGACATCTCTATGACAGGCGGGAGTTTAACCGCCGCCCGGTGGCATCTCCTAGGGCGATGATCGATGTGCCTGGCGCCTCCAGAAATGCCCCATCAACGGCTTAACGCTGACGCCGTGCAGAAGAATGGACAGCGTCACAACGACCAGCGTCAGTTGTATCAACTGCAGAGCCAATGGCTCAGGCAAGCCGTGTTGAATGGCATACATCAAATAGTAGAGCGAGCCGATGCCGCGCACACCGAACCAGCCGGTCATGCCGCGTATCGGCCAGGTGGTATGCGTACCCAACAGACCAAGCAGAACACTGACCGGGCGCGCCACCAGAAACAAAAACAATGCCAATCCAACCGCTTCCCAGCTCCACGAGTTCAGAAACAATGTGCCACCGACCAATAGAACCAGCACCACTTCCGACAGCCGTTCCAGATGTTCTTTGAATACCAGTGATCCTTCGCTAACCGTTGGCAGCGGCTCAAGTTCAGGGCTTGAAGGGTTTACTTGGCCTGTCTTTGCATCGGAGTCATTCGGAACCTGACGCCCGTCCGTGGCATGCCGCGCTGCTTTGGCCAGCTTCAGCTCAGTCTGACGCAACGCAACGGCCGCAAAAAAAACTGCCAGAAAACCCCAAGCGTTCAGCATCACAGACAAGCCATAAACGACGCCAATCAGCCCGAGGCCGAGGAAGTCATCCATCAACTCATGTTGATGCGGCGCACGACGCAGTTTCCAGCCCAGGCGCGCCAGCGCCACCCCCGCGACGACGCCAATCGCAATGCCACCTGCTATAGCCCACAGCACATCGACCACGACCCAGCGCAGGTTGAAGTCGCCGAGTTCATGCAGCCCCAGCATGCCCAGCCCCAGCATCACAAAGGGGAACGCGCTGCCGTCGTTCATGCCCGCCTCGCAGGTCAAAGTAAAACGCAGCTGGTCACGGTCGCCGGGGTGGCGGCTTTGCACATCGGTGGCCAATACCGGATCCGTCGGTGCCAGGATCGCGCCCAGCAGCACGCCTGCACCCAGGGGCAAGTCCAGCATGTAGTAGGCAAATGCAGCAACCAATGCCACCGTCATGCTCATCGACACGGTCGCCAGTAAAAGCGGCGCGCGCCAGCGCGAAAAGCTGAACGGCACCGGCATTTTGACGCCCGCAGAAAACAGGGAGATCAAGACCGCGACTTCAGTCAATACCTCCAGCAGCGCTGATTCCTTGAGTGGATTGAAATGAAATAGATTGAGTACGCTCGGGCCCACCAGCAAACCCACCGCCAGATAAAACATAGCGGCCGTGACCGGCGAGCGCTTAAGGACGGTAGGCGTGAGGCCCCTGACAAGCAATAGCCCGCCGATCAACGCAAACCATTGTGCGTTAGTCATTGAGAGGGTGCTGATTCATTCGCATGTGTTTAGTCCGGGAACGCAACATCCTGCCCCAAAACCACGCCAAAGGCAAGGAAACCGCCGCCTGCCCTACGCCTGGATACCAGGCAAGGATGAATAATGTGCGCATGCAAATCCAAATCAATACCGACCATCACATTGAAGGTCACGAGGCGCTGACGGCATGGGCTACCGGTGAAGTTAAAAGCGGCCTGAGTCGTTTCAGCGCCAGTGTGACGCGGGTAGAGGTCCACCTGAGCGACGAAAACGGCCACAAGAGTGGCCCGGATGGCAAGCGCTGCGTGATGGAAGCTCGCATGCAAGGCCGACAACCCCTGGCGGTGACACACAACGCACAGACCCTGTACCTGACAGTGACCGGCGCGACCGAAAAATTGTCACGATTAATTGACAGCACCCTCGGACGAGCGGCGCGCCCAGCCGCCCTGCCCGAGCCACTTAATCCGAACTGATCGGACAGGCGACACATGGGCGCAGACCAAAAAAAACCACCTGACGGTGGTTTTTTTAGCTACAAAGCAGAAAGACTCAGCTTACTTCTTCGGAGCTTCTTCAGCAGCGGATGCTGCACCAGTGGCAGCAGATGCTGCACCAGTGGCAGCAGATGCTGCACCAGTGGCGGCAGCAGCCGCGTCGGTGGCAGCAGCGGCAGCAGCAGGGGCGGTTTCAACGACGGCAGGTGCAGGAGCCACAACAGGTGCGGGAGCCTCTTCTTTTTTACCACAGGCAACCAAAGCAGCAGCGGCAATAACAGCGGCCAAAACGAGCGATTTATTCATTTTAAAAATTACCTAATAAGTTAACGAAACAATTTCCGGAAATTGTCAATGCAGAAAACTGCAAGGACCAAGTAAAAATGACTCGAGCTCTTTTTACTTAGCGGTATATTATAGAGTGAAAATTCGATGTCGGATGTCTGCGCCTGAAGACGTTGGCCAAGCAATGAATGTCCATCAAGAATGCCTGCGTGCAACCCTTGCGGCAAGCTTTCACCACAGTATTCAGTCAGCAAAAAACAAACCAAAAATTTGACAAAAAAACGGCATTTGGTTTGAAATAGCAGCAGCTGTTGCCCCTTGCCATTTTTGCGCTTGGTTCAGCTCCAAGTGTCCATCAGGCTTGCGCCTTGCTCAAGCAAAAATTCCTTGAAGGCCCGGGCCGCTGGTGACAGTTTTTTGGTACTCAGATGCGTGATGTACCAGTCGCCCATCCAGGGCAGGCCCTCAATATCCACCAGCGCGATGTGACCACTGGCCAACTCCTGGCGCACGGTGCGCAGGGACAAAAAGCTCAGACCCATGCCCGCCATTACCGCTTGTTTGATGGTCTCGTTGCTGGGCATTTCCATCACCTTATTCAGCGGAGTTTTGTTGGCAGCAAACAGTCGCTCCATCGCGGCGCGGGTGCCCGAGCCCTCTTCGCGCACCACAAAGGCATGCTCAGCCAGCACGGTAAATGGCAAGTTTTTGCGGCGCACCAGGGCGTGTTCGGGCGCCGCCACGATCGCCAGCGGATTGCTGGCAAAAGCGGTCGCAACGCAGTCCAGATGGGCCGGGGCGCGGCCCATCATCACCAAGTCAACCTCGTTGCGTGCCAACAGGCCCAGCACATTCTCCCGGTTGTCAATGCTGAGATGAACTTCAACGCCTTGAAACAGCTGCTTGAAGCGCACCAGCAGCATCGGCACAAAGTATTTGGCGGTACTGACCACCGCCAGGTCGATGCGGCCTTTTTTCAAACCCACATGCTCGGCCATCAGGGCCTCAAGATTTTTGAGCTGCCCCATGGCCGCCTGGGCGTGGGTTAAAAAAACCTCACCCGCGTGCGTCAACTGGATGTTGCGGCCCAGGGGCTCGATCAGCGGCACGCCAAAAGCGTCCTCCAACTGGCGGATTTGCATGGATACGGCCGGCTGAGTGACAAACAGCCGCTCGGCCGCCTTGGAGACCGAGCGCTGCTTTGCCACCTCCATAAAGGTTTGCAGTTGCTTCAGGGTATAGGGACGCATGGAAATACTTTCTTCATCAGTTTTATCTGATGACTTATTCACAAAACGTGATTAGAGTTTATGGATTAAGGCGTTTAAAGTAAATCCATCACAACCGATAGGCATGCACTTTGCGCCGGCCTGATGAAGGAACCCGATGTCAACCCCTGCCCTGCAAGCCCTGATTTTTGATGTCGATGGCACCTTGGCCGATACCGAAAGCGCACACCGCAACGCATTCAATCAGGCGTTTGCCGAGATGGGACTGGACTGGGTGTGGGAGCAGACCTTGTACACCGAACTGCTCAACATTTCGGGCGGCGAGGAGCGCATCCGGCATTACTGGCAAACCTCGCAGCCCGACGTGCGTGAGTTGAGCGCCATGGCGCTGACCGACACGGTAAACCGCCTGCATGAACTCAAAACTGCCGCCTACGAGCGCGCTGTCAACAGCGGCGCCGTGCAATTGCGCCCGGGTGTACTCAGGCTGATGGACGAGGCTCTGGCCCAAGGGGTGCAGTTGGCCATTGCCACCACCACCACCTCGCCGGTCAATATTGCGGCCTTGCTGCGCCACGCGATGGGGCCGCACTGGCGGCTGAACTTCAGCACCATTGGGGACGCGTCCACGGCACCGACAAAGAAGCCGCACCCGCAGGTTTATCTGCAAATGCTGACGGCACTGTCGCTGGCACCCGCCCAATGCCTGGCGTTTGAGGACTCCAGCAACGGTTTGTGCGCAGCCACCGGTGCCGGACTGGCCACCGTGATCGCGCCCACGCACTACACCGCACATCACAACTTTGACGCTGCGCTGCGGGTACTGCCGGATTTGAGCGATGTAAATCTCGCGCAATTGCGGCGTTGGCACGAAGAGAGCCAGCACAGCCCACGCCAGCGTCACCCGACCCAATAGCAACTTGTCACGTTACAAAAATCCCTCTTCTTCGCTCTGAAGGAACTGCCATGCCCTTGACGTACCGATCCACCCTGACCCAATTCTTGATCGAGGAGCACCGCCGCTTCCCCGGCGCAAGTGGCGACTTCAATGCGCTGATTCTGGACGTCGCCCTGGCGTGCAAAGCCATTGCCCGCGCGGTGGCCTTGGGCGAGCTGGGCGGCGCCATGGGCAACCACGCCGCCGAGACCGGTGGCAGCGTCAACGTGCAGGGCGAGACACAAAAAAAACTGGATGTGCTGAGCAACAAGGTCTTCATTCGGCGCACCGAATGGGCGGGCAATCTGGCCGGCATGGCATCTGAAGAAATGGAACTGCCGTATCAGATTCCGCAGCAGTACCCGCGCGGCAAATACATGCTGGTGTTTGATCCGCTGGACGGCTCCAGCAATATCGACGTCAACGTCTGCGTCGGCAGCATCTTCTCGGTCTTGCGGGCGCCGCAAGATGCGCTCGACAGCGGCCGCGACCTGGTAGAGGCCGACTTTTTGCAAGCGGGTCGCCAGCAAGTGGCCGCCGGCTATGCGGTGTATGGTCCGTCCACCCTGCTGGTCCTGACAGTGGGTAATGGCGTCAATGGTTTCACACTCGACCCCAATCTGGGTGAATTCATGCTGACGCACCCCAAGATGCAGATTCCGCCGGAAACCCACGAGTTCGCCATCAACGCCTCCAACAGCCGGTTTTGGCAGGCACCCGTCAAACGCTATGTGGACGAATGCCTGGCGGGCCAAACCGGGCCGCGCGGCAAAGACTTCAATATGCGCTGGATTGCCAGCATGGTGGCCGAGGTGCACCGCATCCTGATGCGCGGCGGCGTCTTCATGTACCCGCGCGACAACAAAGACCCCGCCAAACCAGGCCGCCTGCGTCTGCTGTACGAAGCCAACCCGGTGGGCATGATCATGGAGCAGGCGGGTGGACGGGCTTCAACCGGTGAGCTACCCATGCTGGACGTGCAACCGACCTCGCTGCACCAGCGCATCGGCCTGGTGTTTGGCTCCAAAAATGAGGTAGAGCGCATTGAGCGCTACCACGCCGAGCCGGTTCAGGCCGAACCCAGCAACCCGCTGTTTGCCGAGCGCAGCTTGTTCAGGAATTAATTTGATAGCTACTCACGCTTATTCAGCAAGGGCTAGAGCCCTATTTCATATACATTTTTATACAAAGAGGAGAACCCACCATGTCGATGCGCCACCCCATCATCGCCATTACCGGCTCCAGCGGTGCCGGCACCACCTCGGTGACCCGCACCTTCGAGAACATTTTTCGCCGCGAAAAAATCACGGCCGCTGTGGTTGAGGGCGACAGCTTTCACCGCTTTGACCGCAAGGCCATGAAGGTCCAGGCGGCCGCAGCGGAAGCCGCAGGTAACAAAAACTTCAGCCACTTTGGCCCCGAAAACAACCTGTTTGCCGAGTTGGCCGAGCTGTTTCGTGCTTACGGTGAAACCGGCATTGGCAAGCGCCGCAAATACCTGCACGACGCTGAGGAAGCCGCGCCCTACAACCAGGACCCAGGCACCTTCACCCCTTGGGAAGACGTGTCGAGCGGCACCGACCTGCTGTTTTATGAAGGCCTGCACGGTGCCGTGATCACGCCCGAGGTCAACATCGCGCAGCACCCCGATTTGCTGATTGGCGTGGTGCCGGTGATCAACCTGGAGTGGATTCAAAAGCTCTGGCGCGACAAGAAACAGCGTGGCTACAGCCTTGAGGCAGTCACCGACACCATCCTGCGGCGCATGCCCGATTACGTGAACTACATCTGCCCGCAGTTCATGCACACCCATGTCAACTTCCAGCGCGTGCCGATGGTCGACACCTCCAACCCGTTCATCGCGCGTGACATTCCGAGCGCCGACGAGAGCATGGTGGTGATCCGTTTCGCCAACCCCAAGGGCATCGATTTCCAGTACCTGCGCAGCATGATTGACGACAGTTTCATGAGCCGCGCCAACACCATCGTGGTGCCCGGCGGCAAGATGGAGCTGGCCATGCAACTGCTCTTCACGCCTTTTGTCTGGCGAATGATGGAGCGGCAAAAAAAGGTGGCCAACTGAACCGGTCATTCATCATGAATAGCTGATCAAACAGACAATATATTTGAATTTTCATGATGAATTGCCTTGCCTATAGTCCAAACCATTAGCACCCAACACCGGAGATTTCACATGGACCAATCCAAGCGCTACGCTGACTTAAGCCTCCAGGAAGCCGCCCTCATCGCAGATGGTCAGCACATTCTGTGCGCCTACAAAATGGCCCCCAAAGACGGGCTGAATTATCTGGAAGCCGCGGCCCACTTTGCCGCCGAGTCCTCGACCGGCACCAACGTGGAAGTGTCCACCACCGACGACTTCACCAGAGATGTGGACGCGCTGGTCTACTACGTCAATGAGGCCACCGAGGACATGCGCATTGCCTACCCGTTGGCGCTGTTTGACCGCAACATCACCGACGGGCGTTTCATGCTGGTGTCCTTCCTGACGCTGGCCGTTGGCAACAACCAGGGCATGGGCGACATCAAGCACGCCAAGATGATCGATTTTTACGTGCCCGAGCGCGTCATCCAGATGTTTGACGGCCCAGCCAAAGACATCAGCGATTTGTGGCGCATTTTGGGCCGCCCGGTCAAAGACGGCGGTTTTATTGTCGGCACCATCATCAAACCCAAACTCGGTCTACGCCCCGAACCGTTTGCCCAGGCGGCTTACCAATTCTGGCTGGGGGGCGACTTCATTAAAAACGACGAGCCGCAAGGCAACCAGGTGTTTTCGCCGATCAAAAAGACCTTGCCGCTGGTGTATGACGCGCTCAAGCGCGCCCAGGACGAAACCGGACAGGCCAAGTTGTTTTCGATGAACATCACAGCCGACGACCATTACGAGATGTGTGCCCGCGCTGACTTTGCGCTGGAAACCTTTGGCGCCGACGCCGACAAACTGGCGTTCTTGGTCGATGGTTTTGTCGGCGGCCCCGGCATGGTCACCACCGCTCGGCGCCAGTACCCCAACCAATACCTGCACTACCACCGGGGCGGCCACGGCATGGTGACATCGCCCTCGTCCAAGCGCGGCTACACCGCCTTTGTACTGGCCAAGATGAGCCGCCTGCAAGGCGCGTCCGGCATCCACGTCGGCACCATGGGGCACGGCAAGATGGAAGGCGCGGGCGACGACAGGGTGATTGCTTACATGATTGAGCGCGACGAGTGCCAGGGGCCGGTTTATTTCCAGAAGTGGTATGGCATCAAGCCCACCACGCCGATCGTCTCGGGCGGCATGAACGCGCTGCGCCTGCCAGGATTTTTTGACAACCTGGGCCACGGCAACATCATCAACACCGCGGGCGGCGGCTCTTACGGTCACATTGACTCACCCGCCGCTGGCGCTGTTTCTCTGCGCCAGGCCTATGAATGCTGGAAGGCCGGTGCCGACCCGATTGAATGGGCCAAAGAGCACCGTGAATTTGCCCGCGCTTTTGAGTCCTTTCCGGCTGACGCGGATCGGCTGTTTCCGGGCTGGCGCGACAAGTTGGGCGTCGGCGCTTGACGCCAACGAGCGGCGGGCCTGCCTGCCGTTAGGGTGTGTCCTATTGCGTTACCAGTGCGTCAAGCGTGCCATTCAGCAGCTCGGGCAGCCGATCCAGCGCCATCTTGAAACCGCAAGCCTGCGCGTGGCCCCCGCCGTCCAT
>Ga0209913_1000888_pt1 | contig 20557 bp, 19 predicted proteins | sample PersoiDNA2013203_FD_185805 | JGI IMG/M metagenome (GOLD analysis project Ga0209913, IMG submission 185805) | Permafrost soil microbial communities from the Arctic, to analyse light accelerated degradation of dissolved organic matter (DOM) -... | ecosystem: Environmental > Terrestrial > Soil >... | reverse complement strand
GAATTGGCGGTACCATTGAAGGTAAGCGTCTCAACTACGCTACCCTGGCAGGGTGCAAGCTGGCCGACTGCGAAAACTGGTTATCGTACCTGGTCAAGCGGAGATCAAAAGCCGATGATCTTCGCGTTACCTATTTTTCGAGCCGTGACACAAAAGCAAAACAGGCTATTTTTCGTCGTGACCAGACCTGATGCTTATATTAGGGAAGGAAGGAAAACGTGCTGCAGTATGTCTGATGAAGGCGCAGGTGCATTGTGGTGATCAGACTACACGGCGCACTGGCCGGGAAACCAGCTATATCGGTATTCTGAATACTATGCGACTTATAAAAATGTGGGTGTCTTCTCTGGCGTCTTGGCAGCCTTGATGACTGCTAATCCCGAACTGGAACGCGAACTGCGAAAGCGACTGACCGGCAGCGTGTAGCTCACTACATGGGGTTTCAGGTGCAACGGAACGGAAAACCGGGTTAAGAGCCGGACGTGTCAGGTTGGGGTTATAGATGCCGGCAGTAGAGCGTCCGGAAATGCGGAAATCGGCCCTAAATTGACATCGCTTAGGTTGTCTGTCTGACGTCAGGATTGGGTGTACCTGTACGGTACAATCGTCTCAGGCAACCTCCACTGTCGGCCAGGAGCCGCCATTTCCACTTGGCCGTATGAAGAATGGAAATTTTTTGAGGATTTTTATGAAATTGCAGCCTTTATCGAAGATGGAACTTCATTTCTTGGCAAGCGCATTGTGTACGCTCGCCACTATCATTTTCGTCGCCACGGCGCATCCGGAAATCGGGGCAATTGTGGGATGCGTGGCATTTGCGAATTTTGCCTTGGGACTAAAGAGCAGGACAGGCCAAAAGTAGTGAGAATGCGGGACCGGATGGTTGCCGTCACCGGTCAGTGATTCTGCTTAACCCGGTTGGCCGTTCCGTTGCACCTCACCCCCCCATTTCCGGCATCACATCCTGCACGATTTTCCCCTGCTGGAGCACCACTACCCTTTGCGCCATGGCGATGGTTTCCGGACGGTGCGCGACGATCACGCGCGTCAGCGGGATCTTTTGAATCGCCGCGTTCACCGCCTGTTCGTTCCACACGTCAAGATGGCTGGTAGCCTCATCGAGCACCAGCAGTTTCGGATTGCAGTACAGCGCCCGCGCCAGCAGAATGCGCTGCTTCTGGCCGCCCGACAGGCCGCTGCCGATATCGCCCACCAAGGTATTGAAACCCATCGGCATGGCGGCAATCTCTCCATGCACGGCCGCCAGCTGTGCGCAAGCCTGCACTTGCTGCTGGTTCGGCGACGGAGCGAAGAAGCTGATGTTGTCGGCAATGGAGCCGGCGAACAGGTTATCGTCCTGCATGACCGTACCTAGCAATTGCCTGTAGTTCGTCATGCCCAGGTTGGCCAGCTTGATGCCGCCTATCAGGATCTCGCCTTCGCTTGGCTCCAGCAAACCCAGCAGCAGCTTCATCAGGGTCGTCTTGCCGCAACCGGAGGGGCCGGTCACGGCGACGCACTGGCCGGCCGGTATTGTCAGGCTCAATCCGCTCAAGACATAGGGTTCACTGTCGGCGTAGCGGAATGCCAGGTTGCGGATCTCGATCGAGGGCGAAATATGCTCGACGTCGATTTCCACGTCGTTGCTGTCTTCTTCAGCCTTGGTCAACACGATATCGGCCACCCGTTCGCCATGCAGGCGCAGCATGCGCAGTTCGAACAGCTTGTCTACCAGGCTGGCCATGCGCTGGCTGAATTGGTCCTTGTAGCTGATAAAGGCGAACAGCATGCCGACTGAAAAACGATTATCGAGCACGGCCAGAGCCGCCATCCAGATGACGATCACGCGCTCTGCGCTGAACAGCAGGGTATTGGCGGTCTGGTACGACACCGACAAGCGGGCGATGCGCAGGTCGGCGTTGAACTGGTCGGCCAGCGCATTCATCCAGCTGGCGCGGCGCTCTTCATTGCGGCCGAACAGGCGGATGCTCTGGATGCCGCGCACCGATTCCAGGAAGTGCGTCTGCTGCTTGGCGGCGTGGATGATCTGCTCGGCGGTCGCTTCGCGCAGGGCCTTGAAGATGGCCCAGCGCAGCAGCACATACAGTACCACCGCGATGCAGGCCACGCCGGCCAGCAGCGGACTGTAGATCAGCATCATGCCCAGAGTGGCCAGCACCAGCACGCCGTCGATCGCGCCTTCGACAAATTGCGTCGTCAGGCTGCGCTGCATGGTCTGGATCGAATTGAAGCGCGAGACGATATCGCCGGTATGGCGCTTTTCGAAATACGGCAGCGGCAGTTTCAGCAGGTGCGCAAACGCATTACCCAGCCATTGCAGGTTCAGATTGGTGGCCAGCACGGTGGTGATCCACGAGCGCACGGCGCCGATCGCCGTCTGTATCAGCACCAGCAGCAGAAAGCCGCAGCCAAGCACCGTGATCAGGTCGCGGTCGGCCGCCAGCAGCGCCTCGTCGACCAGCCACTGCATGTAGAACGGCGCCACCAAGGCACACACCTGCAACGCCAGGCCCAGCACCAGCAGTTGCAGCAAGCCGCGCTTGAGGCCCACCACACGCCCCATCAGCGACAGCAGGGAGAACTGCTGCTTTTCCTCGACTTTCTTGAATTCGGCGGTCGGCGTCAGTTCCAGCGCCACGCCCGTAAAGTGTTTTGCCACTTCCGCCAGCGCCAGGCGGCGCTCGCCGACGGCCGGGTCGTGGATCACCGCATGGCTGCCAGAGACCGATTTGAGCACCACGAAATGGTTCAGGTCCCAGTGCAAAATCGCCGGCAGTTTCAGCTCGGGCAAGTGCTGCATGTCCAGTTTCAGCGGCCGCGTGTGCAGCGCCAGGCCCTGCGCCATCGCCATCAGGCCTTTCAGGGTCACGCCTTTCAACGACACCGAAAAGCGCCGGCGCATGCTGGAAATATCGATCTGGTGGCCCCAGTAACTGGCCACCATGCACAAGCTGGCCAGGCCGCATTCGGCCGCTTCCGTTTGTAGCAGCACAGGCAGGCGATTGCTGCGCCAGAAAGACAGATGGGCAAGAGAGGGTAAATGCATCGAGCGCAACCAAAAAAGGGGAATAAGAAGGCTTACAAGCGACCGGAAATACTGAACAGCGGTTCGAGCACCCATTCATACAGGCGGCGCTGTTCCAGCAGCACGCTGGCGTCGACCAGCATGCCCGACTTCAGGGGCAGCGTTTCGCCATACGCCTGCACGCTCTGGCGCTGCAGGCGCAAACGGATGCGGTACAAGGGCTCGCCATTGGTGCCGCTGACGGCGCCCGGCACGGCCAGGTCTTCCGGGCGCAGCGAGGTGCTGGCCACTTCGCGCACCTGCGCCGGATACTGGCCGAATTTCTGGTACGGATACGCCTGGTAGCGTAGCAGTACCTGCATGCCCGGCTTGATAAAGCCGACTGAACGCGATGGCGCGTAGATTTCCGCTTCCAGTTCGGCGCCCACCGGCAGCACCGAGGCCAGCACGCTGTTGGCGGCCACCGTCTGGCCGATTTCGGTGGTAATCGCGGTGACCTTGCCGTCTTGCGCGGCGCGCACCAAAATCTCGCGGCGCGCCTCGTTTTCCGTCAGATCCTGCTCGATGGCCGACACATTGCGCTGCAGGTTTTCGGCATCGCGTTGCGCCTGCACCTGCAAGTCGCGCACATCAGCTTCGGCGGTGGCCAGGTCGCGCCCGCTGGCCGACTTGATGCGCTGCAGCTCGGCCAGCCGCTGACTCTGGTCCAGCAGCTCGGCCTGCTTGTCCTGCAGCTGGGCCGACGAGATGTAATTGGTGGCGTGCAGATCGCTGTAGCGTTTATAGGATTGTTCGGCCAGCGCGATGCGGCGCTGCTGCAGTACGATCTGGTCTTCCATGCGGGCGATCTCGGCCGTCAGGTCGCTGGCACGACGCTGCCCGGCCGCCATGCGCTGGCGCGATTGCAGGCTCGATTGTTTCAGTTCCGCGTCATAACTATCGCGCCGGCTTTTCAGCAAGGTCGACACCACTTGCTGCGGCGCACCGGCATTGGCGCTGCTGCGTTCGCCCGACAACACAAACAATACATCGCCCGCGTTCACCATCTGCCCCTCCTTGACGCGTACCCCGGAGATGATCCCTGTCTGACCAGGCATAACACGGATCACGCCGCTGGTTGGCAGTAAAACTCCCTGCGACTGCGCCTTGCGTGTGGTGCTGAAGAAAATGAAGAACGCGATGATGGCCAGCGCGATGGCGAGGAACAGCCAGGTCAGGAACAGATGGCTAACGGGCCGTGCGAGTATCACCGTGCCGTAGTGTTTGTTGCTCAGGTGGTCGACAGCTTGCTGGCGAAAAAGCGGCTGTACGGACGGGGCAGGGTTTGCCACATAAGAAGAGCTAGTGCCGGGTTGATCACGCAAGTTATTTTACTTTTAACAAAATTGATTTATATGCTCGCTTCACCACCCAAGATCATCAAAATACTAAATGACAACCTCTCTCAATTCCAATGGAGTTTCAACATAAAGGACACAAAATTAAGCAGTGAGCACCGTTTGAGAAAGCGTGTAATACTATTTCCAATGAATATCGCATGGAGTCTCTTACTCGTAAACGAACGGCATAATGAAACGCTAATGCGACAGAGTTAACAAAGAGTGCGAATAACTATAAAAAATAAATTCCTGCCCATAATTTTTTATGAACAGGAATTATTAAATCTATATGCACCTAAAAATCCAAGCAAAGAAAAATTTTTTCAGAAATTTCTATGAGCATTAATTGGGGTTGTATGTTGCAATTGCGGCTGCAGTACCAACCACTGCTCCGAATGCGAAGCCAAAAGCTCCGCCAATAACATTTCCAGCACCTGGTACAATCGAGCCAAAGGCGACACCAGCTACAGCACCAACCCAAGCACTAGAAACGGCCAGAGCAACAGCAGCACCTGGACCTGCTGCACTAATTTCATTTACTTCATCCATAGTCATTTCTTGCATATTAACTCCTTATGTAATTAGGGTAACCGACCCTACGCGGAAATCTATCTAACCGAAATAATTATTTTTTTGTTTTAATTTTTTGATATTCAATAGGTGTACCAATAAGTACAACAGCGAAAATGGCAACAAAAAAAATAATCACAAAAAGGCTTACAGAAAAAAAACCAGACTGGATGTAAGATGTCAATATGATAGCAAAACTAACTGATAGTGCCATAAACCAAAATCTAGCAATAGCTCGTTTTATGGATAAAATTAACATTTCCTACCACTCCTTTTTTTTTCAAATAAACTATTCATAAATACGTTATCAAAAAAATTCATATAAGTCAACATTATCACAAATAATATTTTTGTTACATTTAGATAGATTTAGGGTGAATGTTCAGGGTTTTAATGGGGGAGAACAGGGGAAACGGAAAAAATAGTACGCTAACAGGCTGTTGAAAATAAAATTTAGCTACTATAAGTAGTATTTTTATATATTTAATATACCACCTATAGTACTCAAAACGATTTTTTCAACACCCTGCTAAGGCTCGCGCCAAGGGCTAAGCAGGCATGGTCGCCATGTGTCGGGAATAGCTCAAAAACGGTTTCCGGTCATCGAACCAAGCCGACATAGTTTTTCTTATGGCTCACGTGGGGCTGAGGACGTTCACGGCGGAGCCGCTGTCGCGGAGGTCGACAAACATCTGTTTTCCGACAGCCAGAGAGGACAACAATCCGACCTGGAAATCCTTAGCGTACGATTTTTCCCGAATTCTGTGCTCTCCCCCTATAGGCCCGTAGCGGCGTTTTTCTGACCGCCCCATCACACATCATCGAAATGCAACCGAACGCAGCGCCTATGGCCCGCAGATCAAGCCACAGAGCAGACGGTAATCGTCCGGGCACCTGCTAAACGGGTTTGCTGAACATTCGAAGTGAAGGGGCGAGCCTGCTGCCGCGTCCCGAGAGGGCGCGGGGTTTCGGGCAGGCGATATTTGGTGAGCAGGTGCCCGAAGCCCCGGCATAGCCGGGGTGAGGCGGTAGCCCCCGCCCCGGTAGGGGTGCCCGTAGGGCAGGGCGTATCCCGCCGAAGGTCTGCGAATCCGATAGCAGGCTGGCGAGTTGTCGTTGTGTTTCGTGTGTACGCGCTTGCGCGTCTTAGCCCGCTTGCGGGCTGTTGATAATCAGGAGGGGGGGCCGACTTGATCGGGGGAACCTCGCGCAGCGGGGTGCCCCGGCCGCAGGCCGCGCCTTTGTGTTAAAGATTTTAAAAAGAGTTAAAAAACGCGCGCGTTGTTACAGCTGTGGATATCGTGCGGGAAGCCGCGCCCACACTTGCTCTACGAAATTGGAGCGTCAGTGATACCCCGAATGTCCCGTCAGTGATAACCCGATACTATCCACAGGAAAGCGTCAGTGATAACCCGATACTATCCACAGCTGTCAATGAAACCACGATACCCCTTAGTCTCTCGGTGTCAGTGATAACCCGATAGCCGTATTGTGCTATCACCCACCCACAGATAACACTGTGTTACGAAAATTGAGCCCCTGGGAGTTTACTTTTTCCTGATGCTACGGCAGCTATTAGCTTTTTAGCATCCCGAATATAGAATGTCACCTGGTCCTTCTCTCTGCTGTAGATCAGTCTGTATTCTGGCAAGGTGTCTCCAGCTTCAACAGCTTGGACTTGGCTGCGGAATGCGCGAATGTGGCTATGGGCGCTGCATTTCTCCCGCAACAGCTCTAGACCGATGGTCCATGCGGCCTGGTTGCCGCAATGCTTCCGGGCCAGCTCGTACAGGCGGCGCTCAAGTGGCTTGCGCAGGCGGAAGTAGTTACGGTGGATCGTCAACACCTCGTGAGCCTGGACCGCGTTGAACAACCACTTCGACAATGTGATTTCCACCGCGATCATGCGCTCGTTGTCCGGAGATTTTTCCACGATGGTCCAAGTGTCGATCAAGCCGAAACCTTCCTTGACCCGAGTGCCGCCTGTCTTGATGTCGGTCTTGATCCGTGTACCAGTCAGGCGTTCAAGCGTCGCCTCCAGTCGCTTGTAGTCCTTCCCGCCTGTTGTCTTGTTAGTAGTCACCAGGTAGTCGTACACGACGAAACGGACAGTCCTGTTTTTGGCGTCCTGCCGATCACAGTTGAGGGCTTCGGTCATCTGCGAAATGACATAGATCAGCACGTCCTTATCGAACATCGTTGCGCGCCCCATCACGCTAGGCGTGACGGTCAAAGCCCGGTTTCCATCCTGGCTTTCCCAATGCCAAACAGACAGATCCGGCTTGGTGGACAACGTGAAAATTGGCGCTTCCATGCTCGCGCCGTCGTCCTTCATGGCGTAATCGAACATATCGCACAGGAAGAAATCGCGCTCCACATGCCGCACTGGCAAGAGTTTGGCGCGCTTGCCGGCGACCTTGGCCACGACCGTGGCCGGCGCTGCCAGCGGCTGCTCGATGTCGGCCGGCAGCGCCGACGCTACCAGCTCCGCATCGCCAAAAAGGTCCGTCTGGCCGCGTGCTACGCTCGCCGCCAGGGCGGCGTCGGCGCGGGCCTGGATATTAGCCATTGCCTGAGACTTGTTCACGCTCATACGCTCTCCCTGGAATCAAGCCAGTCATAGGCGGTTTCTTCCGCGTCGGCATGCGCCTCGGCCAGCTGGTACGCTGCCCATGCATCAGCAGGTACGGCCGACTTAGCCACGGTCAGCCAATGGCCGCGCTCTGGCTCGCTGCAGTCGTTCCACCAGGTCACGCCGGCTTGCGGATCGTCCAGGACGATAGGGAACACGCCTCCGCCGACTTCTTCGCCGTTTTCAAGCATCCTTAGCCGCCAGCCGCCGCCCAGCTCCACCGGGCGCGGGATAACTTCATAGCTGTACTTCATGCTGGAGCCTTCCGATTTTTCGCTACGGTCTGATGCACGATGTCCAGCGCGTGCTGTACGACTTCCTTGCGGGTGGTCATATCCCACTGCTCCATCAATTCCGCGAGCTGGCCGGCCTGCGGCGGGTCGAGGAAAAAATCTAACCTGGTGGCACCCTGCGCCGCCCGGCTCTGGCGACTTTGCCGGCTGCGCTCGGCGGGCGCCAGCTGCTCACCCGATCCGGCTGGCCGGCCAGGTCGGCGTTTTTCAAGTTGATCGGTGTGATCCATTGCAGAGCTAACAAGACCCCGTTTCCTCATGTCATCGCGCATCCGTGCAAGCAAATCTGGCGTGAGCGGGAGCACCTCATCGTCTTGGTTCATCGTCGTCTTTCAGGGGATCAATACGGTCACTGTATCCGACAAAGTGACCGGCTACAATAATTATTGTCCCATTTGACATAAAACTCGTTCCGCGCCGTCGATAGCACAACAATATTTTTGCAGCCGGGTTCAAAAACATTGTTCAATGCGCGCTGTATATTGGGCAATGATCCCTTGAGCGCCTTAGCGTACGATTTTTTCCGTTTTCTACAGCGCCCCCTTCTGGCTCATAATGTAATAGAAATTCTGACAGAGTTTGTTCTTTTGAAAACATAGTTCGCAATTGCTCCAGGGTCACGAGGCTGGTCAAAACGGCTTAACCGTGTTTTATGTTCCACTGCCCCTCAGACCCTATGCACGGCCGCCAGATGCGCCCACGCCTGACGGGCCTAGACCTCCGCGTCAAGACTAGCCAGCATCTAGCATCTGTATGCGATCACGGAAAATCTTCGTCATAGCACCCACAAAATAATAAAAAAATAAATTTTTGGCGACGCAGCTAAGGCTAAACGTATCTAGGGACTATAAAATGAATGTAAAATATTTTATACATCCAAAGAAAGCAGCTCATGGACATCTACGAGGTCGGGAAAGCAGTTCGTGCTCGTCGGTTGGCCGTCGGATTAACACAGCAACGCCTAGCGAAATTGGCGGGGCTATCACGTCAAACAGTGCATCAGCTTGAGGCCGGGACCATTAGCGACTTAAGTTTCAAACGCACGGTCAATCTTCTGAGAATAGTTGGGCTCAATTTCGGTCCACTATCCATCAATGCGAGGGAAAAAAAGCACGGCTTGTGGATGGCGGCAAAAAATGCAAGTGTCAGCTACAGAGGGGAGCTAACCAGCGATCAGTTACAACAGGCTTTAGCTACTGGTCAAGTACCGGCTAACAATAAATCATACTTACTCCATTTTTTGAACGAAACGCCTCTGCAGATAGTAGTGATGGCGGTAGAGGAAACTGCTCATCTGGAAGGAATCGAGCCTGCTCATATTTGGGCATTCGTCGCGCAGCTGGCCGGCCAGCTAGGGAGTACACGGAGCGATCTCTGGCTGTAGTTGTAGCCGCTTGTTTTCGATTTGCAAACGTGGGTACCCGGTAAAGCGTCAATTCGGTCATTTCTGCAAGTTATCCATAAGGTCGAAGTGATGAATTGGTTTGTAATGTTTTTGGACACGGGTCTCGGGGCGAAGCCCTGAGTCGACTGCGACGGGCGCGAAGCGACCTAGCGGGTGAAACACTGGATGAATTGAGCGCAGCGATATACATCCGGCATCCTGTCCTTTATTGTTCGAGATTGTGTGTTGTGAATTTGCATTGATTTTGCATTGTCTTTACACTGGTTTCGCTACAAGTGTGGAGGTGATCTTACTGACTTCTAAGCGATAGATGCTGAGGATCCTCCGGGTCGCGGTAGAGGCGCCCACAGAATTCGGAAAATAGTACGCTAAGGATTTCCCCTCGTCTGCAAAGGCCGAAATTGCCCCTCATTGATCTTCCGGTTCTGGCGCCAAACGTAATCCCCGGTCAGGTTGATGTGCTCCCACCCCAGCGGCGAAAGGTACCTACTCAAGGCCATCTCCCTACGAAGCGGACGACTGGGTGAATGTTCACGGGTTTGAATCCCGTGCCGTTCTAAAGGCTCCTTGAAAAACATCCTATTAAGGGTTTCCTTGAAGGGGTCTTTAAGAACTTTTTTACTATTGATAAAATACGTTATCAATAGTAGAGTCGTCTGCACGAATGGGGCTGATTTTGAATAACCTCTACGCTCTCTGGATAAACCCAATTTCAGGAATTCTGATGGTAAAAAAATATGAAGGCGATGAGGCAGGAAGAGGACCAGGATCGTTCTGCATTCCTCGCGCCGTGCTGGATGCGCTGCTGGACGCCAAGGCCAGCGCCTACGAAATTTGCTCATACCTGGTCTTGGCCAGATTCACCGAGGCCACCGGACAGTATTCTTCAGCGAGCATCAGTGCGGTAAACCGCTATACCGGGGCCAACAAGACCAAGGGCGGCCCCGTCGATCGCGCCATCGACCGGCTGAAAACCATTCGTGCCAAGGGTAAAAAAACCGTTTCCAACGGGCGCAGTGGAAAATCCCATCAGATGGTTGAGCAAGTCGTCGACCTGGGGCCTATTTTGTTCGACCGCGACACATGGCAGGATCAAACGGGAGAAATCTTGCCGGATGGCCCCACCGAGCGGGGAAAAATCTTGTACATTCTGCCTGACTTCGGCGAATCCATCGAAGATCGGATCTGGTTCGGCGGCAACTTGGTAAAAGGCGTCGGCGATTTTGGGCAGCCTTTAAAGGCCCTGAAAAACGCCGGCGACGTGGCGGCACGGCTTCTTCTGTTGCTCTATGCGGTCCACGATATGGAAACTTGGGGCGGCGTGCGTCCAGCCGGAGATGGCGCGGGCCCATGGCAGCACTATGAGCCGGTAGCTGATGCGAATCAACTATGCGGAGGGGTTCGCCTGATTCGGGCAAAAGCTGCAGGAATGGTCGGATCGTTTGCAATGTTTTCCCGGGCCTGGTCTACACCGACTTCTTCACAACCATGGTGGGATGCACATGCTGCGGCCGGGGGACCAGTATTCCAAGCACTGACTGCTTTAGAGTCCTGCGGCATGTTGTATGAGGTAGTGCTTGTCCTGAATCGTAATGCAGACAAAAAACAGTTCAGTAGCGGTGAGGAATATGGAGGCATTCCTGCCGATGCCGAGCCGCTTTATGAATTGGATTGTCGCACTCAGCACGGCTACAAGCCCCAGGGCGAAGTCGGTATTGGTGGCGCTACGGCAAATACCGCAGGGGCGCTAGGCCACTCTGTGGCGCTAGAGGGAGGTGTTTTTGATGGCACCTATGCCGCCATTGTCTTGCAAGGCAACCCAGCCATGATCGCCGGAATTTATCGTTTGCGTTTTCGGGTCGCCAATCCAAAAAATGTGGGCGTCAGCGGCGCTTGGGCGCGCATCCACCAGAACAATCGCGAAGCGTTCGAGTTGGTGCAAAAAATTCGTATTAAAAATGGTCTGCCAGCGCTTGCGCCAACGGATGGCAATTTTCGCCCCTCCGAGAAAAACGCAAACGCATATGCCACGCCCCTAAAGGCCAGCACTCACAGTAGGGACGATCTACCGTTTTGACACTCTCGTACCCTTCAATGTTTTTAATGGTCTTCAATGATGTTCAATGATTTCAATAAAGTAAAAAGAAGGAAGTTATAGACGAGCGCGGCCCTTCCTGTAAAACAAGACGCAAAAAAGCACATTTCCTCGAACCCAAATCACCGGCAAAAATAACATCGCAATTTAGGAAAATTCCCAGAGTCGAATAGCGGTCGTGACGTCAGAATAGTGGTATCAATCAATACCGGGACATCCGATGAAGCCGAAGCATGTATTGGAATTTTTTCGCAATGACCACTGGCGTGTCCGCTTGGTGGTGCTTGTTTTGTACTGGACCTTTTTACTGGCTCTGGCGGGATTGATCACGGAATCAGTCGATAAATCCCTATTTGAGCCGTTACTGAGATTGATATTGAGGAGGCTTATTTGAAAAGATCACTGCTTCGCCCTCAACCACAGCTGGATGAACACCTAGAACCACCGATGCTCACGGCGATACAGTTCCACCAGTTGGCCGACGTGCCGCCGGCACTTACCTGGTTCGCCAATATCGACAATCCGCAGACACGCCGCGCCTACCAGGCAGACCTGGGCGAGTTCATGGCGTTCACTGGCATTGAGCGGCCGGAACAGTTCAGGATCGTCACGCGCGCCCACCTGCTCGCATGGCGCCGCGACCTGGAACGCCGGGCGCTGGCCGGCGCGACGATCCGGCGCAAGCTGGCGGCCCTCTCGTCCCTGTTCGATTTCCTGTGCGAGGCCAATGCCATTGCCGGCAACCCGGTCATGGGCGTCAAGCGCCCGAAGATGGCCAGCCAGGAAGGCAAGACGCCGGCGATCGGCGACCACCAAGCGCGCTCATTGCTCAACGCACCGGACGTGACCACGCTGAAAGGCCGGCGCGACCGCGCCATCCTGTCGACCTTACTGTATCACGGCCTGCGCCGCGCCGAACTGTGTGCCCTGGTCGTTGGGGACGTCCACCCGCGCCGTGGCGTGACGCATCTACGTATTCACGGCAAGGGCGGCAAACTGCGCTACCTGCCGCTGCATCCCGCCACCGCAGAGGCCATCAACGTCTATCTGGAGTTGGCCGGTCACGCCAGCGACGTCCAGGGTGCCTTGTTCCGGCCGGTGAGTAACAACATCCGCGTCGGCGGCGCCGCGATCACGGCCGACGGCGTCTACAAAATGCTGGCCGGCTACGCAGCCTCGCTGAAGATCGATGCCGCCGGCTTCGGGCCGCATGCGCTGCGCGCCACGGCCGCGACCAATGCGCTGGAGCACGAAGCTGATATCGCTAAAGTGCAGGAATGGCTTGGGCATGCCAACATTTCGACCACGCGTATCTACGATCGGAGGAAAATACGGCCGGAGGATAGCCCTACTTTTAAGGTTATATATTAAATGTTCTGGTAGACATAAAATCCGCTCTACGTGATCGCTCGCGTGGTACTAAGATGACAGCTCATTGCTTTTCGTTCGTGGGTTGAATTAGGCCACAATACTGTTTTAGAGAAATTCTAACCTTTGATAACACTGGAGGAACCGTGGAGCTGCATGAACTCCCAGATCTTAGCGATTGGCGCCTTATCGAAGTCTGGACAGTTGAAGAGTCGGCACTTTTGTGGGCGGGCATTGATCCCATGGACCACCCTCAAGTACGAATGGTGGACTTAAGAAAGATAGTTTCGGCTGTTCAATTTAAAAAGGCTAGCACTTTTCAACGAGCCATTGCTGAGGCTATTTGCGGGGGAACTCTTCCGTTTGTCGAGGCCTGGGAAGAGGTTAGCGATTATCAGAATTCATATGACAAAGAGGTCGAATTCCCTGACCTACCGGATCATAGCCGCATCATTCCCTATATGACTCGCCTTAATCAAGCGGCGTTCATCAAATGGGCACAGAGTAAAAAAATGTGGTCTTTTCGGCAGCAGGTCCTAGCGACAGCAAAGCAGGTGGGTAAGGCACTCTATATCGAAGATTCGGCAACCATAATCGACATACCGACAAATGTTTCCGTCTTGACCTTGGCCCAGCCCGCGTACATGGACCGCGAGCACCCTTGTTCACCGGACGAGCTTGTGGCAGCGAGTGAGGCTTGGGAGGCCGTCACCAAAAATGGCCCTCCAAAAAGCAACGGAAAAGCAAACCGAGCCGCCATACGGCAGTATCTTGACAGTCATCCGGAATACAAGTTCTTCGCGGAAGCTGCCAAAGAACGTATATGTACTGTTAGCAATTGGGACAAAAAGGGAGGAGCAACACCCACACCTAAAATCAGGAGAAATACCAATTAAACTATTGATTCTATTCAGCTTTTCTATACCCTACCACCAATCTTTTTTTTCAGTTGGTTCTCTTCCGGTTTATTCCTATGTGGGTTTTCGCAACCCACATATCTATTCTTGCGCTGTCGAATTCTCTAATCTGTGAACCAACGGCGACTGTTGGGCTGTCGTAACCTAGACCAGTGGAGAATAAATGAAAGCGTTGCTCAATCCCCAAACCTTACGCGCTATTGATCGCTTGATAGTGACGTTGGATCGGCACCGTTTTGGTGCCAGCGTTTTCTTAATCCTCGTACTCACTGTCGCAGCCGCTTCTATAGCAGCAGTCCTGGGATGATAAATTTCGTACATAATTCCTGTCTGCATCTTTACAAGTTGTACAACTATCCTTAGCGCAAGGCTCCTTGTAAAATTATCTGGCAGTCTAACTTTATACGGAACATGAAATGCAATCCCACGAAATCGTCCAGCAATGCAACCGGTTAGGGCTCGCTCCCAAGCTAATCCGTCAAGTAACGGAAATTCAGGAGCAAAAACGATACATACCCTCGCAGAAAGACATCGCCCTGCTTTCTGGTTTAGGCGACAGGAGAAGTATGTTAAAAGCTATTGAACAATATGCATCAATTATCGATCGGCACGCCATCGCCCGCGCCGGTAGCACATATGCACATCACAACGTCAAGCCCACCAGTGCGGCATGTTCTGGTGAAGCCACTATGGCCCCAGCCGGGGCAGATAGCGCAGATGATGGCGATGCCGACGGTGATGGAGATGGCGATGGAGATGGCGATGGAGATGATGACGGGCCTAGACCTACGCTTCAATATGTTCCCTTGCCTCCCGCTTTACCGTCTCGCAACTCACCTCGCGCCGTTCGGCGCAAATCCCGGCCAAAATCCGATTTAGATGTGCTTATGCATACCCATGCATTGCTCGCGCTCGTCTTCATGTTCTGCGTCTCACTGGGCGTAACGTTTGCGTTTGCATTGCTCGACTTTCAGGGCCTCGCTTTAACCTGCCTCGGCCTCACTGCTGGGCAAGGATGGGCTTTAGCTGGCAAGCTCGTCTCACCAAAGTAACAAACAACAAGTGGCCATGGCGTGTGGCCACCTTACATAACGTAGTACTTGGAGGCTCGCGTTTGAGACCTTTCTGCATGATGACAACATCATCGCCTCCACTTGCCGAACACATTAAAAAAACAACATATTCGAAAAAATCTTGCGTTAATCTTCCTTTATTGGCATACTAATTGAGGTTTATTTGAAATAAGGAGGACTTAAGTGGCAATTACAATGCGAGATGTCGACGGATTTATCGACACTACAATTACCCGTCTTTCAAGCGAGGCAGGTTCAACCAGAAGCAACTTCTACGTTGATCTGCGTTCCTACCAACAACGTATCACCCAAAATTTAGTTGAGCAGTGCACTGCCGTTTGCAATGCACGCGGCCTCCACGTGGAGCGTAATGGCGATGGCTTGATTGTAACGGTCGATTTGCATACTTGCTTTTTCAATCCAAGCCAAGCGAGGTCCTACGAGATGGCGCTGAACTATACCCGCAACATGCATGGAAATCATCTCTAAATACTAAGCAAACTATCGGTCTGCAGTTCAAGAAAGTTGCAGATGAACACTGGGAGAGAAAAAAAATGACTAACTTTCCCAACAAACAGTTCGAGGGAACGCTCTACCAATTTGGACACCTTGACCCTATGCAGGTGAAGCTGCCTCTTAACGCCGAGGGAGACAACACCATTGACCTGCATGTGACTTTCGGATGCCATTGCTTCACGGAGGAATTCGATGGCACGCAGCACCGGCCGGACCATCGTTACACCTACAAGGGGGAGTTGCGCGCTTTCAATACGCAGCGCTATCAATGTTCGTTGCAGCTTTCGCAGGTCATGCTGGCCATGCAGAAGGGAATTATCTACAACGCTGACGAGAGCTACACCTATGCCGCGCACATTACCCTGGAGGAGACCGTCGGGCCGCAAACCTATTCTGTGTTTTTCAGCTTGCAGAAGGATCGAAGTGTGCAGACGCCGGCCCTGCGCATGTTCGTGAAAAGTGCTTACTTGAAGCCACTGGTTGCAAAGACTGGCGCGCAAAGTTGGCGGTTCGTGTCGCTGGCTGGCCAGATATCCGGCGCTTTCCCTCCGAAGGAGAAGAAGCCGAAACCGGCGAAGAAAAAGAAAAAGGCCCCGCAGGGCCTTGTCTCGGCAAGCTAGGCTTGCCTTGCGAGGTTCTGTTACCCCTGCTATCCGCAGGACCCGAATTGCTCCGGGCAGCACGTTCGTCTTTCACTCGCTCTCGAACTGTCTTAGAGAGAATTTTAGCACATAAATGATCAGAGATGAGCAAGTGTGACCCCAGATGATGTTGCGTGAAGTCACGGCTGGCCTCATCTAGTACCCTTTGCAATAGGTACGAACGGTCGGTATACCAACACCATCTGATGTCGGTGGGGCTTGGCCGGCCAAAGAATCATCACCATAGAATTAGTTAAGTTGAGCAACCTAGCAAATGAAATTGCGTCGATGTCTAGATTGCATTATCCAGCCGTATGCGACACGATTTTGGTTTAGAGTCTTTCCTGCGAAGAAATCCGGTCCACTACCTTTTGTCCGTCGGTTATCGAGGACATGGTCTTTAGAAATACTACGCTCCGACCAAGAATCTTTTTGATTTCTGAAGCGGACAACGGCTTTGAAAGTATCTTGAAGTCAACCAGTTCCTGGTAGCGGGTCTCATCCTCATCGTCACCGTACTCGCAAGTCATCACCTTGCCTGTTCCCTTGCCGTAGGCCACGATCCCCACGCCATTTTCGTACAAAAAGACCACATCTCCCTTTTTAATTTGGTCGATGTAGTACTTCCATGGATCGTAGAAGGCACCAGCGTATCCATTATCGAGCATCCAATCTTGGTCCTCATCGCTGTTACGCTTATTAGTGTTGAGGATGTGGAAACCACAAACCCCCTCCTCCCTAGTGGCTTGATCTTGCGCTTTCTTTCCCTCTTCCTGGTCGTCTAACTTCAGTTCCCTCTTCGCCGTATTGACGCCTTCCTCGATCAGGTGCAGCAGCGCCTCTTGCTTTGACAGTGATACCTGATCCGCCAATCCCTCGATGAAAGAGTTCAGCGTCATGGGGAGACGTACTGTACAGGACACTAACTCTTCCTTTTTCGATGTTTTGGAATCACGGATCAAATCAATCAGCTTGCTCATTATCGTCCTTCAAGTTTTGTTGAAAACATCATTCTACACTGGAAACATGATTGACTCTCAAAAAAAAACAAAAATGAAACAAATGTGAATAATTTTTATGATTTGTAATTTTTCAAATTTTGTTTCTTTGAATTTTCTGAGGAGTGTGAGCAGTGATCTTCGCGCTGACAACCAATGACTCAAGCCTATACGGAGGCGCGGCCAACGCCGAGTCGCCGTGCGATTTCCGTCGCGCCCAGCTTCTCCTCGACGCGCAGGCGCTGGATCTCGACGGAGTCGACCGACGGCTTGCGCCCATGGTAGGCGCCGCGCGCCTTGGCGGCGGCGATGCCCTCAAGCTGGCGCTCGCGCCGGAGGTTGGTTTCGAATTCAGCGAACCCTCCCAGCATGTCCAGGAACGCCTTACATTCACATATCCTGCCCAGCACTTCATCGTTCTTTTTACGATGGCCGTCTGCACCAGCAGCAAAAAGCCGCAGCCAAGCACGGTGATCAAGTCACGGTCGACGGCCATCCATGGTAACGCCGGCCCCAGGCAGCATTGCCCGGGGACAGAAATATTACTTAGGCCGTATGAACTTTGCTGCTAACGATGGCAACCCGGTTAGGGTTGACGGCAACGCGCGGCAAGCGGCGTCGCCGCGCGACGGGCCAACGCCGGCTTTATTTTGCAGCACAGTGCGCGGTTTCATCCCTCGCCCTCTGTGCCTGGGAAAACCTTGGACTGGCGCAACCAGGCAGCTAGATATAGGATAGTTTGCGAGGAGTAATTTTATATATTGAATATTCAAAATATATTCATTGAATTTCTTTTAAATATTCAATGAACACCTTTATGAATAGTTAGAGGGCCATTGATGCGCCCCCTTGCCGGCGTCAGTTGTCGACTATTTTGGGATGTTCCCAGTTTGCTTCCAAACTTCAAACTCCTGCAGGCTGAGGCCAGCATCGGAAGGCGCCTCACCAGAACGCTTTCGATAGCCTAGGCGTAAGCGATGCAAGTGATCCTTAGAAATACACAGCGCCGCAGCGACTATCTCTTCGGCAGTGCGAGAGGCGTTGGGCGTCCCCTGTCGACGCAGATATTCGCCTCGATAAAGTGCGTCAACATAGTAAAGCCACCACATGGACTGTTTGAGGTGAGCCAGTCTCTGATGGGGAGGCATGTTCGGCGCGCCCAACTGGGCTATATTTTGCAGCTTGGCCAGTACCACTTTCGCCAGCCGAAGATAGGGCGCCACCGCTGGCCGTCCGGCGCTGGGAAGGCTTCGAAGGCGCTGGATGCGGCGTTGTGCGGCAACATTGAGGCGGGGGTAACCCAGAAGATTCTTGACATCCCCTTTTTTCCAAGTTGCTCGCACACGATAAATTTTGAGCAAAGCGGCTCTATCGTAGTCGCGGTCGGATTGCCGGGCACTCTCAACGACACTCCTGAAAAAATCCGCTACCCGCGTGAGAATGGAGTGGATGACACTGCCCACTTCATTCACGACATTCCTGATCACCGTGACGACGTGCTGGAACCTGTCGGCGACAGGGTGGCTGTCATCAGCCGGAATCGTTGGAAAAGCCAGTTGGTCAGACATAGTAGATCTCCTTGTTGGTGAGACTTCATTGTCGAAGATCTACCAGCAGACTTGGGGGCAAAAAAGTCCCAAACCGGATTCCGGGCTTGAGGTGTCTATTTTACTTGCTCATCCGCCTCCAGCTGGATGAACACCGAGCGCTTGATGTAGCTGGCGCGCGGGATGCCCTGGCGCTTGGCGACGTGGCTGATGCGCTCGAGCTGCTCGCGGCTCAGGCGCAGCGTGATCTGCACGCTGCCGTCGTCCGGCGCCTTGGCCGGCTTGACGCCATCCGGTGCCGCCTCGATGAACCTGGCCAGCGCCGCTGCTGGCGGCTTGCTGCCGGGTTTTTTGGTGATGGCCATATGCAAGTCTTTCTATATCTATTGGGTATCAAATAAATATTCTTTGAATATTCAAATTTCTGTCAGTATATCGCCTGCAGCAGCGCGTTCAGCTCGGCGATCGCCTTGTCGTCGCGCGGCGTCTGCTCGAGCACTGACATGCCGTTGCCGGCAGCGTTGGCGATGCTCTTGCGGCGCCGGATCGGCGTGGCCAGGTAGCTGATCGCCGGGTAGTCGGCCAGCGCGGCGGCGGCGTCCTCGTTGTCGGTGCCGGCGGTATCGGCCATGTTCAGCACGGCCAGCGCCTGCAGCCCGTCGCGCATCGCGCGCGCCTCCTCAATCAGCGCGGCGATGTCGGCCACCGCCCATACGTCGATCGAGCGCGGCTGGAACGGCACCAATACCAAGTCGGACAGCACCAGGGCGGCGCGCAGCGCGGTGCTGTCGCGCCCGCCAGCATCAATCACGATGTCCTGGAACTTGCCGCGCTGGTGCAGCAGCTGAGTGCGCAGCTGGCCGCCGTCGGCGTAATGGGCGGTAGCGATCGCAGGCAGCTTGCCGGCCTCGCCACGGATCGCCAGCGCGGTCGACGCCGTGCCTTGGCGGTCGGCGTCGATCAGCCAGACGTCGCGCCCGGCCAGCGCCCGCGCGATCGCGATGTTGAGCGCCAGGGTGGTCTTGCCGACGCCGCCCTTTGTCGAGCCTACCGTGATGATTTTGCCATTCATTTGCTATCCAATCGATGTCTAATGAATCTCATATTATAGTCATTGAATATTCAACCTGCTTCCACTTGGCAGAATATTTTTTTGCGGCGGTGCCCCCCCCCGGCGCGGCCGTCGAGTACGGTGCTCGGCACCACCCTATACATCCAGTACAACCCGGCCGGTCTACCTCGCATTCGCTTGGATCAAATCGCCATTGCCACCTTTTTGATATCAAAAAGAAACTAAAAAATATTGCAATCATTCGCCTACTTAGCTACAAGCTCATCAATTGTGATACCATAAAAATTGTTAAATATCATATACTTACTTGAATATTTCAAAAAAGAAATTATTATACTTATGCTGGCGTAGGTTATTGATTTAACTGGGTTTTTATACAGCATCCTTTCCATTTGTAAAAGAAAGAAGGTTCTCTGCTCTCTGTTACTCAGGGGGAGGGGGCGGGCCTTAACGAGGTGGTGTGGTGCGTAAAGATACAACAAGCATCGTCGAACGTAACGGCGGCATGCATAGTCAAAAGGCATACCGACAAATCAAGGCTATGCTACTGGAGCACGGATATACGGCACCTCGTTTGTATCACTTGGTGCTTATGGACGGCGCCGCAGAGTCAGCTTTATCGCCACAACGGTTTCAGGGAGTTATTCAGGCTATCTGCCGTAAGTTGCGCAAAGTGGGTGTTCCGGTGCGCTGGCGGGCATGCCTAGAACGTGATGATGCCAAGGGCTTGCACGTTCACCTGTTTCTACTGGTTGATGCTAATGCAACGATAAACCCCGATCAGGTTATCAACACCAAACCTGCCGGGTGGCTTCAGATCATGTTTGCCGCCCGTTTTATGTCGTTCCATCTTAGCCAACCGAAGGCCGATATGCATCGAATTGGCGGTACCATTGAAGGTAAGCGTCTCAACTACGCTACCCTGGCAGGGTGCAAGCTGGCCGACTGCGAAAACTGGTTATCGTACCTGGTCAAGCGGAGATCAAAAGCCGATGATCTTCGCGT
>Ga0209913_1000886_pt1 | contig 20640 bp, 17 predicted proteins | sample PersoiDNA2013203_FD_185805 | JGI IMG/M metagenome (GOLD analysis project Ga0209913, IMG submission 185805) | Permafrost soil microbial communities from the Arctic, to analyse light accelerated degradation of dissolved organic matter (DOM) -... | ecosystem: Environmental > Terrestrial > Soil >... | reverse complement strand
GACAAGCCTACGATCTGGCGCAGGCGCCGCTCATGTTTGAACTCGATCTTGATGCCTTGCTGCAGCGCGAGGTGCCCGCATTCACAACCGTGGCCAAGCATCAAGCGGTGGACCGTGACATTGCCGTGATGGTGAGCGAAAAGCTTGCACATGCTGCCTTGATGGACGCTATTTGGTCCGCGCCCACGGCGGGACTGCTGCGCAACGCCGTTTTGTTTGATATCTATCGACCCAAGAGTGCCAAAGAGTTGGACGCGCCCGACCTGGAAAAAAGTTATGCGATACGTTTGACGCTCAACAGCGACGACACCACGCTGACCGAAGAACAAATTGACAATGCGACGCAAGCGGTGCTTGCTTCACTCCTGAGCAAATTGGGTGCGCGTCAGCGAACCTGACTATTCACCATCAACCCGAACAAAAAGCGAGCACACCATGGACCTATCGGTTGAAAGCCTGGAGATGCCAGCACTGACTAAAGCGCAATTGGCTGAGCTGCTGTTTGAGAAAATTGGCTTGAACAAACGCGAATCTAAAGATATGGTGGACGCGTTCTTTGACCTGATCGCCGACAGCCTGGTACAGGGTGACGACGTCAAGATTTCAGGTTTTGGAAATTTTCAGATTCGCACCAAGGCGCCACGCCCAGGGCGAAATCCGCGAACCGGTGAGACCATTCCCATTCAGGCGCGCCGGGTGGTGACGTTTCATGCTGGCTACAAACTCAAAGAGCAAATTCAGGATCAAGATCTGATGCCTTTGGCGCAGTAGGGTCGGGTTGTGGTTATTTGGTGTCTAGAGCTGATTTGCTGCTTTACACACTGTGGTGACTTGGGGTAACCTGTAAAATTCTTCTCCGGCCGCATTGATTTAAATGGAGAACTCCCTCCCTTCCATACCTGCCAAACGCTATTTCACCATTGGTGAGGTGGGCGATTTGTGTGGCGTCAAACCGCACGTGCTGCGTTATTGGGAGCAAGAGTTCACGCAACTGCGGCCCATGAAGCGGCGCGGCAACCGTCGCTACTATCAGCACCACGAGGTGCTGATGATCCGGCGTATCCGCGATTTGCTCTATGACCAGGGCTTCACCATCAGCGGGGCGCGCCAAAAAATGCAGGAAATCCTGCAGACTGAGCGTGACAAAAAGTGCAATGGTGAAATGTCGCTGGATGGCATCGAGGTTATTGAACTCAACGATTCCGAATTGAACGACTTTGAAGACACCCAACTGGACTTGGCGTCCGACGGCGTTTTAGACCCGTTGCTGTTCGTGCGCAGGGAGTTATTTGAAATTCGTGAACTCCTCTCGCCGGCGCGCTGAAGTTGCGGTTGGCTAACGGTTATAATCTCGCCCTTAGACGGTGTGTGGCGCAGCCTGGTAGCGCACTTGCATGGGGTGCAAGGGGTCGAAGGTTCGAATCCTTTCACACCGACCAATGAATACGGGGGTTAGCAGGTTTATCACTTGCTAACCCCTTTGTCTTTTTGGCTTCACTCTGCCCGAGTCGCCTTCAGGCGTTGCACGGTGCTGCCCTCGGCTTGACCCGAAACAGCCACGCTCAGGCGCAACACTTCAGCACGCGGTGGCGTAGCGGTGGCGTCCCAATCGCTCAGGACGATGCGGCGCAGGCCCTCGGTCATCTGGTGGTCAGCGGGCTTGTGGGTGTGGCCATGAATCAGCGTGCTGGCCTGGGCCATGTGCAACCAGCTACAGGTCATTGGCTCGTCGAGGTCGGCATACGGTGCACCGCTGCACTTGCGTGCTTCGCTTTGCATCCGCATGTCATGCGCCAGTTGCTGGCGTTGCGCCAGAGACAGGCTTAAAAAGTCTTGTTGCCACGCCGCGCTGCGCACCTGCGAGCGAAACTGCAGGTAGTCGGTGTCTTCCAGGCACAAGGCATCGCCATGCGAAAGCAGCCAGCGTTGCCCGGCAAAGCTCAGTACGCTGGGGTCGTCCAGCAGGGTAAGGCCGCCAGCCTGGGCAAAGGCCGCGCCCAGCAGAAAATCGCGGTTGCCGCGCATCAAAAAGATGGTCAGCCGTTGCGAGGCAGCTTGGAGAACCTGTGCACAGCGGGCTTCAAAGCCAGGCGCTGCCAATACATCGTCACCGACCCACACTTCAAACAAATCGCCCAGGATAAACACGGCGTCGGCCCGCGTCGTCTGCATAAAGTGTTGCCAGGCGCTGAAGGTGGCGAGGTCACTGGCCTGCAAGTGCAAGTCAGAGATGAAATCAAGTTGCCGCCAGTGCGCGGGCGCTTGCAGTACCGGCCAGGATGGCGCCACTGATGGCGCCGTGTTCCTGGGCCGGGATGCGCTCATGTCAGAGTGCCACGGCCTTTTCGATCACCACGTCGTCCACCGGTACGTCATCATGGTAGCCTTTGCGGGCGGTCTTGACGGTCTTGATTTTGTCAACCACGTCAGTGCCCGACACGACCTTGCCAAACACGGCGTAGCCCCAGCCTTGGGCTGAAATGGCGGTGTGGTTCAGGAAGCCGTTGTCGGCCACATTGATGAAAAACTGCGCGGTGGCTGAGTGGGGGTCACCGGTGCGGGCCATGGCTACCGTGTAGTTGAGGTTCTTCAAGCCGTTGTCAGCCTCGTTGACGATGGGTTGGTCGCCTTTCTTTTCTTTCATACCTGGCTCCATGCCGCCGCCTTGCACCATGAAACCGGGAATGACACGGTGAAAAATGGTGTTGTCGTAATGGCCTTTTTTGACGTAACTCAAAAAGTTGGCCACTGACTTGGGTGCCTTGTCCTGATCGAGTTCAAGGGTGATGACGCCGTAATTGGCGATGTGGAGTTCGACTTGCGGGTTGCTCATGATTTACTTCACCAGGGTTGCAGAGTTGATAAGAATTGGGGCTTTGGGTACATCCGAGCCAAAGGGGCCAGCCGGGCCGGTAGGCACAGCCTTGATTTTCTGGATCACATCCATGCCGCTGGTGACCTTGCCAAACACGGTGTAGCCATATTGATCCGCCGTGGGGTCCAGAAACGCATTGTCTTTGACATTGATGAAGAATTGTGCCGTCGCCGATTGCGGGTCACTGGTACGGGCCATGGCCAAGGTGCCGATCACATTTTTTTGACCGCCTTTGACCAGTGCTTCGCGGCCCTCATGAGGCACCGGAGCGCGAGTTTTTTTCTGCACGTACTGGGCATCAAAGCCACCGCCCTGGATCATGAAGTTGGGGATCACACGGTGGAAGATGGTGCCGTCGTAATGTTTGTCTTTAACGTACTGTAAAAAGTTTTCGACTGTTTTAGGTGCTTTGTCGGGGTAAACCTCGACCACAAAGTCACCTGCCGTGGTGGCAAATTTTACCTGGGCTGGTGCTTGCGCCCAGGTCTCTGCAGCTACTGAAAACATAGCTGAAACCCCAATAATAGCGGGGGCTAGCGCCGAGAAACGTGTAAATTTCATCCAATGACTCCTTCGTAAAATATTTTCCAATGACTGCCTTGGCGCACCCAGTATTGGCGTTTGGTCGGCCCGGTACGGGTGCCACCTGTGACCTCACCAAAAGTGACCACCATGGTGTCGGCGGTATCGGTCCAGCGCAGCAAGGACAGATCCTTGAGCTGGATCGCGCGTCCCTGCACCTTGTTTAACTCACTGCGCAGCGCTGGCGTCCATTCTGTCAATGTCTTGCCGTTGCTATTGAAACTGGGGCTGTAGAAACTGAGCACTTGGTCCATGTTGCCGCTGGATTTGGCATTTTGCCAAGCCGCTAATGCTTCTTCAAAGGGCTTGCTCTCAGAACGAACCGTGTTGGGCGTTACCCATTTCAGACTTTGCGAGATCACGACCGGCGTGGTGCGAACTTCGACGGTCTGGATCAGTGTCATCAAGTCGGGGTTGGCCAAAACGACACAGCCGTCGGTGGCCAGGGGGGCGCGCGAAAACTGGCCGGGTGGCGTGCCATGCAGCCAAATGCCGCCGCCTGTTTTGCCACGCAGGTTGTCGAGTACGTTGGGGTAATTGATGGGCAGGGCGCCTGAGCCGTAAAAGTCTTTCAGCGACTTGGGGTCGAGGTTGCTGGTAATGAAGTACACCCCCATGGGTGTTCGCAAGTCACCCTCGGCATTTTTTGACAGCCCGGATTTCCCGATTGAGACGTAATAGTCAGCAATCAGTGTCAGTCCAGTGGGTCGATTTTCCAGCAGATACAGTCGTGACCGGGACGCATCAATGGCAATGGCGTGCTTGTTGCGGGCTGACAAGGCTAGAAATTGCGACGGGAGTGCGCCAGGAGGGGGGCGTTCACGAAGCGCCTTCAAGCGCATTTGCGACTCATCGCGGAGTTGATTGAGCACCGGTGCTCCGTCTTTGAGCATGGACTCTGGTACGTCGCCTACCATTCGAATGGGTCGCGTGCGCGCGGCCAGCAGGTCGCCGTAAACCAGTTGCGCCAGTTGAAAGTGGGGGTGGTCTTTGACCAGTTGCTCGGCCTGGGCCAAGGCGTCACGAGCCTGCGCTTTGGCCATGAGTTGGTAAATGCCCATCAGGCGTGCTTCAGCCAAGTCGGCATTGGCCACTTGTTTGTGTCCGACGGTCGCGACAGGCTTGGCTTTGGTCGCGGGCTTCTTGCGAGCGGTCGCGTCAGTGCTCATTGTCAGACCGACAAGAGCTGAAATAAAGAGGGTCAGAAAATACCGCTTCATAAGGGCATCAGGCGATGAATGAAAGCAGTATCGCCAGCCAAGTTCGCTGTGATCCGTCCGCGCGCATCAGTTTCCCGTGCTTTCCTTGACGATCAGCCATCGGTTGCCGGTTTTGACTAATTCAAGCGTTTTGCGGCTCGATACCGCCAGTGCACCCGCGCGGTAGTCCTGGCGGAATCTGGCGATCGCCTTGGCGCCATTGACCGTGACGCTTAGTTTTTCCAGCTTGACACTGATGGTGGTCTTGCCGACGATGCGCTTGCGGCGTTCTGCTTCCCAGGCGCTGCGAGTTTGCTGGCCGGCCGGATCAAACTCTTTGCCATAAGCGCCCAGGTAAGCCGTTATGTCTTTGGCCGACCAAGCCTTGGCCCAGGCCTGCACAGCCTCTTCAACATCTCTGGATTCTTTGGCCGTGCTGTCGCCGGCAACTGGCTTTGTAGGTGCAGCACTGATGGTTGTGGCCGAAGGTACGACGGCTGGAACGGCAGTCGCAACTGCAGGCGCCGGAGCTGACGGTTTTGCGACAGGCACTGCCGGGGCTGCGGCCAGCGCCGCAGTGGCGGGGTGCTGCCCTTTGTTGTTGGGAGTGAACAACTCCCGAATCAGGGCCAGCTTGGGCGGCACCGCTGCGTTGGCGCCATCGAGTTGCAGCGCCTTGTTGTAGGCCTGGCTGGCGAGTCGGGCGTAAATGTCGCCCAAATTCTCATGTGCCGTGGCGTAGCTGGGGTTAGTGCGGATGGCCATTTCCAGCGCGGCGCGTGCTTTGTCGAACTGGCTTTGGCCAGCGTAGAGTACGGCCAGGTTGTTATAGGGCTCGGGCAGCTCGGGATAGTCTTCAGTGAGCTTGGTGAAGGTGGCAATGGCCTCTGCTTGCTTGCCCAAATTGCGCTGAATGACACCTTTGAGAAAGCGCATCTGCGGGTCGGCCGGCTTGCTCACCAGATAGCTGTCGGCCTTGACCATGGCCTCGTCCAGCTTGCCAGCACGCACCAGCTGGCTGACATCGCCATAGTCGTCTGCGTAGGCGGCTGAAGTTGCGCAGGCGAGTGCGAGCGTCAGCAGGCGCAGGGTGGTGAAAAGGGTGGTGCGGGCGAGCTTCATTGCGCTTTTTGATTCCTACGGGGTGAACGCCCGCCAATTGCGGCGGGCCAGCCGACCGGGCTATATACTGCAAAGAATTGTAGCTTAGGGGTTGTTTTTCAGTGCCCCATAATTACCACCCATTTGCTGTCTTTGCGAGGCCACCGTTCGGTTGACTACCCTGACGCCGTTGTTTGAAACACCCATGAGTTTGCGCATTTACAACACGCTGTCGCGTGCCATTGAACCTTTGATTCCGCTGGAACCTGGCCACGTGCGCATGTACGTCTGCGGTATGACGGTGTATGACCTGTGCCATTTGGGCCATGCACGCGCCATGGTCGCATTTGACGTGGTGCAACGCTGGCTCAAGATCAGCGGCTTGCGGGTGACCTATGTGCGCAATGTCACCGATATTGACGACAAAATCATCAAGCGTGCTTTGGAGAATGGCGAATCCATCCGGGCACTGACCGAGCGCATGGTGGATGCATTGCATCAGGATGCCGATGCCTTGGGTATTGAGCGACCCACGCATGAGCCCCGGGCGACCGAGTTTGTTCCGCAAATGTTGAGCCTGATTGGACGACTTGAACAAAAGGGCTTGGCCTACCAGTCGGTTAATGGCGATGTGAATTACGCGGTGCGCAAGTTCCCGGGTTACGGCAAGCTCAGCGGCAAGTCACTCGATGAGTTGCGCGCCGGTGAACGGGTGGCGGTAGCGGACGGCAAGGATGATCCGCTTGATTTCGTGCTCTGGAAAACGGCCAAACCGAACGAGCCGCTGGATGCGAAATGGCCGAGTGTTTACGGCCAGGGTCGCCCGGGCTGGCACATCGAGTGCTCGGCCATGTGCGGCCAGATGCTGGGTGAGACCGTTGACATTCATGGCGGTGGCGCTGATCTGCAGTTTCCTCATCACGAGAATGAAATTGCCCAAAGCGAGGGTGCTACCGGCAAACCACTGGCCAGCATCTGGATGCACAACGGCTTTGTGACGCGCGACAACGAGAAAATGTCCAAAAGCCTGGGTAATTTTTTCACTATCCGAGACATTTTGGCGCGTTATGACGCTGAGACCACGCGCTTTTTCATCATTCGAGCGCACTACCGCAGCGCCCTGAACCACAGCGACGCGCATCTGGATGATGCGCGGCATTCGCTCAAGCGCCTCTACACCGCGCTTGATTTGGTGGCGCCCGAACCGATGCTTGAGATTGACTGGCGCCAGCCTTTTGCTGCGCGCTTCAAGGCGGCGATGGATGAAGACTTCGGCACCCCCGAGGCAGTGGCGGTGCTGTTTGAGCTGGCGACAGAGGTCAATAAAACCCGTTCCCCGAAATTGGCGGGTCTGCTGCAGGCGCTGGGCGCATGCCTTGGCTTGCTGCAAGGCGACCCGAAAGTTTTTTTGCAGGCCGGCGCCACGCTCGACGAGGCGTCCATTGCGGCGTTGATTGCGCAACGCACGGCGGCCAAGGCAGCTAAAAACTTTACCGAAGCTGATCGCATCCGCCAGGACCTGCTGGCTCGCGGTATTGTTTTGAAAGATTCGGCCGCAGGCACCTTCTGGGAAGTTGTGGCATGATTTTTATAATGGTCATTTTGGCCTCTAGCCCCCGTGGATAGTGCGATGTTAGCTGCTAACACTATAGCGTCAGTGGCGGCGGCTCCTGCCTACTGGAGCGACGCGTGCAAACACCTGATGAAAAAAGACCGGGTGATGAAGCGGCTCATCCCGCAGTTTGGCGACGCCTGCCTGCAAACCAGGGGCGATGCTTTTGTGACGCTGGCGCGCAGCGTGGTGGGTCAGCAGATTTCGGTCAAGGCGGCTCAAACCGTATGGAATCGCTTTGCGCTGCTGCCCAAGCAGATCACAGCGGCTAACGTGCTCAAGCTCAAAGTTGATGACATGCGCGCAGCGGGCTTGAGTGTGCGCAAGGTTGAATACCTGGTGGACCTGGCGCTGCACTTTGACAGTGGCACGGTGCACGTCGAGACCTGGGAGACCATGGACGATGAGGCGATCATCGCCGAGTTGATTGCCATTCGTGGCATTGGCCGCTGGACGGCTGAGATGTTTTTGATCTTTCACCTGATGCGCCCCAATGTGTTGCCGCTTGACGATGTGGGGCTGCTCAATGGCATCAGCAAGAACTATTTTTCAGGCGACGTGGTCAGCCGCAGTGACGCCCGCGAAGTAGCCGCCGCCTGGGCGCCGTATTGCAGTGTGGCAACTTGGTATATTTGGCGCTCGCTGGATCCACTGCCGGTGGATTACTGAGACCTTGTGGGACAGACCGCAGTTACGCGAAGCGAACAAGCTCTGTCCCCAACCGATTAAAGATGTGGGACAGACCGCAGTGACGCAAAGCGTACAAGCGCTGTCCCCAACCGTATAGGAGTCATTTGTGGCCAAGAAAACATTCCTCGATTTTGAGCAACCGATTGCCGATCTCGAAAACAAGATTGAAGAACTGCGCTATGTGCAGACCGAGTCGGCGGTGGATATTTCGACTGAAATTGGTCAACTGGCCAAGAAAAGTCAGCAGCTCACCAAAGACATTTACAGCGATCTGACGCCGTGGCAAATCACCAAAATTGCCCGTCATCCCGAGCGACCCTACACGCTGGATTACGTCAACGACATCTTCACCCATTTTGTCGAGCTGCACGGCGACCGCCATTTTGCCGACGATCTGAGCATTGTGGGTGGCCTGGCGCGTTTCAATGGCACACCCTGCATGGTGCTGGGGCAGCAAAAAGGGCGTGACACCAAAGAGCGCGGCCTGCGCAATTTTGGCATGAGCAAGCCTGAGGGTTATCGCAAAGCCCTGCGCCTCATGAAAACCGCTGAAAAATTCAAGCTGCCGGTCTTCACTTTTGTCGATACGCCCGGTGCCTACCCCGGCATCGATGCTGAAGAACGGGGTCAATCCGAGGCCATTGGTCGCAACATTTTCGAGATGGCACAGCTCGAAGTCCCCATCATTACCACCATCATCGGCGAGGGGGGCTCGGGCGGCGCCCTGGCGATTTCCATTGGCGACCAGGTGCTGATGCTGCAGTATTCGATTTATTCGGTGATCAGCCCGGAAGGCTGCGCCTCCATCCTCTGGAAGACGTCGGAGAAGGCGCAGGAAGCGGCGGATGCACTGGGCATCACCGCGCACCGGCTCAAGGCGCTGGGCGTGATTGACAAGATCGTCAACGAGCCAGTGGGCGGCGCGCACCGCGATTACAAACAGATGGCTGCTTTCCTCAAGCGCGCCCTGACCGACGCCTACCGCCAGGTCAGCGACCTCAAGGTCAAGGAGCTGCTGGACCGGCGCTACGACCGCCTGCAAAGCTATGGTCGGTTTATTGATACCAAGGCGGCGGCGAAGTAGCGTGGGCTGGCTCGTTTGTATCGTTTTTAGTTAGGTGGCCGTTTGACTGCAACGTTGGCTGACGCCATGGCCGCTTTTACGCCGACCTTGCCGCTGGCGGTGGCTTTCAGTGGCGGGGCCGACTCCACCGCTTTGCTGTTGGCCTGTGCCGAAAAATGGCCCGGGCAGGTACATGCCATCCATATTCACCATGGGGTACAGGCGGCGGGCGATGACTTCGAGCGGCATTGCCAAACCTTTTGTGCACAGTGGAGCCTGCCGCTCGTGGTCAAACGAGTGGACGCGCGTCACGCATCAGGCCAGAGTCCAGAAGATGTCGCGCGACGTGCCAGATATAAAGCTTTTGAGGCTGTAGCCCTCGAGGAATATGTGCAAGAAGCTATAAAAAGTATAGCTATTGCGCAGCATGCCGACGATCAGGTTGAGACACTGTTACTGGCCCTGAGTCGGGGTGCGGGTTTGCCGGGAATGAGCGCCATGCCTGCAACCTGGATGCGCACCGGGCTCACTTATCATCGCCCGCTGCTGCGGGTGGCAGCGTCAGATATCCGGCGCTGGCTTATCGGTCGTGGCGTGGCCTGGATTGAGGACCCGACCAATGTCGATGAACAGTTCACCCGCAACCGTATCCGCGCGCGGCTGTTGCCCGCGCTGGACGCCACATTCCCGCAATTTCGTGATACCTTTGTCCGCAGCGCCGCCCATGCAGCGCAGGCGCAGGCCGTGCTACTTGATGTGGCGGCGCAGGACCTGGCGCACATTGGCAGTCCGCCAGCGATTACGCAACTGCAAGGTCTGAGTCGCCCGCGACAAGCCAATGTGCTGCGCCACTGGCTCAACACCGCTTTTCAAGCCGTGCCCAGCGCGGCGCAGTTGGCCGAACTGCTGGACCAGATTGCCGTCTGCACCACGCGTGGACACCAGATCAGGATCAAGGTCGGCACCGGTCTCTGCGAGCGCAGGGGTGCTGTGCTGCATTGGTACAATCTTGCGGTTTTGCTCTAATAAATCTTACCAATGGCATTGATCGTTCACAAATATGGCGGCACGTCGATGGGCTCAACTGAGCGCATCCGCAACGTCGCCAAACGCGTCGCCAAATGGGCGCGTGCGGGTCATCAGATGGTGGTCGTTCCGTCCGCCATGAGCGGTGAAACCAATCGTTTGCTGGCGCTGGCGAAAGAACTGGCGCCGGTGAAGGCAACTGATTCCTACAGCCGCGAGCTCGACATGCTGGCCGCCACGGGCGAGCAGGCCTCCAGCGCCTTGCTGGCCATTGCGCTGCAAGCTGAAGGCCTGGAGTCCGTGAGTTACGCCGGCTGGCAAGTGCCCATTCGCACCAACAGTGCGTACACCAAAGCTCGGATCGAGTCGATTGAAGACACCAAGGTGCGCGCTGATCTCGATGCTGGCCGGGTGGTCATCGTCACCGGCTTTCAGGGACTGGACGAACTGGGCAACATCACGACACTGGGGCGTGGTGGCTCGGATACTTCTGCCGTGGCCGTGGCAGCAGCCATGAAGGCCGATGAATGCCTGATTTACACCGACGTGGATGGTGTCTATACCACCGACCCCCGTGTGGTGCCCGAGGCACGCCGCCTGCAGACCGTGAGCTTTGAGGAGATGCTGGAAATGGCCTCCATGGGCTCCAAAGTGCTGCAGATTCGGTCGGTCGAATTTGCCGGCAAATACAAAGTCAAGCTGCGTGTTTTGAGCAGCTTTACGCCGTGGGATATTGATATCAACGAGGAAGCCGCCTCCGGCACCTTGATCACTTTTGAGGAAGACGAACACATGGAACAAGCCATTGTTTCTGGCATTGCGTTCAGCCGCGATGAAGCCAAAATCTCCGTCCTGGGCGTGCCCGACAAGCCCGGTATTGCCTACCAGATTCTGGGCGCCGTGGCCGATGCCAATATTGATGTCGATGTGATCATTCAGAACATCAGCAAAGATGGCAAGACCGATTTCAGCTTCACAGTCAACCGGGGCGAATATGCCAAGACCGTCGATTTGCTGAAAGAAAAAGTGCTGCCCAAGCTGGGGGCCCAAGAGGTGGTGGGCGACACCAAAATCTGCAAAGTGTCGATCGTCGGGATTGGCATGCGCAGTCACGTGGGAGTGGCCAGCAGAATGTTTCGCGTCCTGAGTGAAGAAGGCATCAACATTCAGATGATTTCAACCTCCGAGATCAAGACCTCAGTGGTGATTGACGAGAAGTACATGGAACTGGCCGTGCGCGCATTGCACAAGGCATTTGAGCTTGAGCAGGCGCCTGCTGAAAATACCGTCCGACTCATGAGATAATCTAGCCTGTTCAGGAAACGTGACCGAGTGGCCGAAGGTGCTCCCCTGCTAAGGGAGTATGGGGTGTAGAGCCTCATCGAGGGTTCGAATCCCTCCGTTTCCGCCAAATTGCAGATTTTTGACGGTCTCTATGACTGCAAAGATGTCCCAAAAATAAGCCCTGGTTCCTCATTGGAGCCGGGGCTTTTTTCTTGCGTCTTGATCAAGGCACTCTAGCCGATGGTTGAGTTTTGGTTGGGGTGTTGAGCCATGTCGGGCGGAAATTTGAGCCTGTTATTTTGAAATCATCTTGAACACCTCGCGCGCCGCTGCCACGGTGGCAGCAATGTCTTCATTGGTGTGAGCGGCGCTCACGAACCCCGCCTCATACAAGGCCGGAGCAATGTACACACCGCGATCCAACAATCCGTGAAAAAGTTGATTAAAGCGGGCGCTGTCGGATTTCATGACCTGGACGTAATTTTGCGGCAAGGTATCCAGCAGGAAGAAGCCGAACATGCCACCTTCGCAGTCGGCGCTAAAAGCAACGCCTTCGGCGGCCGCTGCAGCTTTCAGGCCGTCGGTCAGTGAGCGAGTTGTGCGCGCAAGATTTTCATAAAACCCGGGTTTGCTGATTTCGCGCAGGGTGGCCAGGCCGCAGGCGGTCGCTACCGGGTTGCCTGACAGTGTGCCGGCCTGATAAACCGTTCCCAAGGGCGCCAGATGTTCCATGACAGCGCGTTTGGCGCCAAAGGCGGCCAGCGGCATGCCACCGCCAATCACCTTGCCCATCACCGTCATGTCGGGCTCAAAGCCGGGGATTTCCTTGGCATAAACGCTTTGTGCGCCGCCCAGCGCAACCCGGAATCCAGTCATCACCTCGTCAAAAACCAGCAGTGCGCCGTAATGGGTGCAGAGCTCGCGGCAGCGTTTCACAAATGGCACGCTAGCGCGCACAAAGTTCATGTTGCCGCAAATTGGTTCCATCATCAGGCAGGCAATTTCACTGCCCTGCACGGCAAAGGCCTCCTCTAATTGCTCAATGTTGTTGTATTCCAGCACCAGCGTGTGTTGCACCACTTCAGGTGGCACTCCGGCGCTGGTAGGGTTGCCAAAAGTGGCCAGACCTGAACCAGCCTTCACTAAAAGCGCATCAGCATGACCGTGGTAGCAGCCCTCAAACTTGATGAGCTTGCTGCGGCCGGTGGCGCCGCGCGCCAGGCGAATGGTGCTCATGGCGGCCTCGGTACCGGAGCTGACCAGGCGCACCATGTCCATGGACGGAACCAGGCGCAGAATTTCTTCGGCCAGCTCGACTTCGCGTTCAGTCGGCGCGCCGTAAGAAAAGCCTTCAAGTACAGCAGCCTGCACCGCTTGTACGACCGCCGGGTGCCCGTGTCCCAGAATCATGGGGCCCCAAGAGCCAATAAAGTCGGTGTAACGCTGATCATTGGCATCCCAGAAATAGGCGCCTTGGGCGCGTTTGATAAAACGTGGCGTGCCGCCAACTGCCTTGAAGGCCCTGACCGGTGAATTGACACCACCGGGGATCACGCGTTTGGCACGTTCGAACAGAATTTGGTTGTTATCAGTGTTGAGTGTCATGGGGAAGGGGTTTCAGAGTGGGGATAAAAGAGAGGAAGATGAGGACAATGCGCTGGTTTGGCGGACCTCTGCCAATGACTCGTTCAAGTATTTGGCTACTAGGGAAACCATGGGGGGGTGGTGTGAGCGGGCCAGTGTGTTTCTTCAGGCAAAATATCACATAGCGTGGCGTGCGGCGAAGCATTGCGAATGCCGCTTTTTTTTCGGTGCTTGCATTCTATTCGAAGGCCCTTTAAGCTGTGAAATCGACCAAAACATGGATGTGTCTGATTTGTGGATGGATCTATGACGAAGACAGGGGGGATCCCGATCACGGCGTTGCCCCGGGGACAGTATGGAGTGCAGTGCCTGTCAACTGGACTTGCCCTGAATGTGGTGCCCGCAAGGAGGATTTCGAAATGGTGCAAATTTAGGCGCCGTTATTGAAATGTGTACTATCGCTAAGATTTATCACCAATTCAGGAGCATTGTTTTGTGAATACGACTGGATCGACTTTCAAAGTTCTGGTGATTGACGACAGCAACACCATCCGGCGTAGTGCCGAGATTTTTTTGAAGCAGGGCGGCCATGAAGTCATGCTTGCCGAAGATGGTTTTGATGCCTTGGCAAAAGTCAATGACTACCAGCCCCATCTCATTTTCTGCGACATCCTGATGCCTAGATTGGATGGCTACCAGACCTGTGCGATCATCAAGCGAAATGCCAAGTATTCAGATGTGCCCATTGTCATGCTGTCTTCCAAAGACGGTGTTTTTGACAAAGCGCGCGGACGCATGGTCGGGGCGCAAGATTATTTGACAAAACCATTTACCAAAGATCAATTATTGCAAGCTGTACAGCAGTTTGGCAAACTGACGCAAGGAGTTAATTAATGGCTATCCATAAAGTGCTGATCGTGGACGACTCAAAAACCGAGTTGATGTTCATGACTAATTTGTTGCAAAAAAACGGCATGTCGGTGCGCACGGCAGAGGGCGCTGATGAAGCGCTGCGCCGACTGGCAGAAGAAAAACCCGATCTGATCCTCATGGACGTGGTGATGCCGGGCCAAAACGGCTTTCAGCTGACGCGGTCCATTAATCGTACGCCCGAGTATTCGGATATTCCAATCATTATGTGCACCAGCAAAAGTTTGGAGACAGACAGGGTATGGGGTATGCGCCAAGGCGCGCGCGACTACATCACCAAACCGGTTGATGCAGCCGAGTTGTTGGTCAAGATCAAGGCGCTGGGCTGAAATTCTCAAGATCGCATGGCTAATCGCGAAGCACTTCGAGAACTCCAGACCCGCCTTGCCAGTCGATTGCAGGCGGCTCGCTCTGGGGACGTGTCAGTTGCGTGGCTGGCTGTCAAGGCGGGCGAGTCAAACTACCTGTTTCCGCTGGCGCAGTCCGGCGAGATATTTCCACTGATCAACGTTCAGGCTGTCCCCTATTGCCGTCAATGGTTCATGGGTGTTGTCAATCTTCGTGGTGGCCTTTTTGGCGTTGTCGATCTGGCAAGTTTCATGAACGACGGATCGACTCGAGGCAGAACCGAACAGTCGCTCGCTGAGTCCAGTGTCATCACGATCAATTCGGCGCTGAATCTCAATTGTGCTTTGATGGTGGACGGTCTGGCCGGACTTCGCAAGCGTGATGCGTTTACCGGTGCCGAGGCGCCACCCGAGGGTTCTCCGGTTTTTTTTGGCACCCGGTTTACTGACCGCAACGGCGCGCATTGGCAGGAAATCAACTTGCAGTTTTTGTCTCAACTTCCAGAATTTCTCAGCATTAGCGCTTAAGTTTTACCTAGGGTTTCATCATGTCCGTCGTTGATCAACTGAAAAATTTTTTTGTCAAAAAAGTACCCGAGTCTGATCAAGATTCCCGCTTGAGCCTTGGCGTGCCGGGCGCCACCATATATCCGATGGAGATGGATCAAATGACGGGCACAACAGAATTCAGACAAAAAAGACCGGTTGCGCCAGGGCAGTCCACTGGGGACAAGGGTGAGGGGATTGATGAAGAGGCGACCAACCTGATCGCCCTTCCGATTTTGGGGCAGAAAACGGTAGTCCAGCATCAGCGCTTGCTTTCGATTCTGCTGGGTCTGGCGTTGGTTTTGCTAGCAGTTGTGACTTTGTTTGCGTTAAACCAGTCGAACAAGGTGGCGCAGCAATTAGGGGCCACGGGACAGTCGCTGATGCAGTCACAGCGTCTGGCGAAGTCGGTTTCCCAGGCATTGGTGGGTGGTGCAGAAGCCTTTCCCGACGTGGTAGAGAGCTCGGGCGTTTTAGCCAGGTCAGTACGCGGGTTGAAAGCCGGTGATGAGCAAATGGGTTTGAGTGCCTTGAGTCCAGATTACTCGCCGGAGCTTGACAAAATCACGCCGCTGATGGAGCGGGCAGAAAAGAATGCGGCGATTGTCTTAGGGCAGCAAAAAATCTTGACACAGGTAGGTGCCGCGCTTCGGCTGATTAATCGGCAATCTTCAGATCTACTGGAAATAGCAGAGACTGTGTCCTCCCTCAAGTTGCAACAAAACGCCGCCGCCACAGAGATATCGGCGGCCGGTCAGTTGGTGATGCTGACACAGCGTATCGGCAAGTCTTCAAATGAGTTCCTGACGGCTGAGGGTGTGAGTCCGGAGGCGGTTTTTCTGCTGGGCAAGGACTTGAACTCGTTCAAGGAAATCGCTCAAGGCATGCTTGATGGTAGTCCCGAGTTGCGTTTGGTCGCCACGAAAGACCCGCAAACACGTGAGCAGTTGTCTGCCTTGATTAATCTTTTTGAGGAGACACGAAAGCAGGCGGGTGCCATTTTGGGTAATCTACAGGGGCTTGTTTCGGCTCGTGAAGCGCAGGTTTCCATTATTGCGGACAGTGAATCTCTGCGCCGAAAGCTTGAAGAGTTGCAGGGCAAACTGTCAGCACAGGCAGGCCTTGGTGCTGGTGCTTTGTCGATGCTGGTGGGGTCTGTTTTGCTGGCGCTGCTTTGTGCTGGTGGCTTGTCCTATGTTCAATTGCTTGACAGCCGCAAGCGTCAGGTCGCGGCCGAAGCGCAGCGCTTGGAAGCCGAGCGTCAGGAGAAGGAGGCGAAACGGGTGAATGATGCCAACCAGGCTGCTATTTTGCGTTTGATGAATGAGTTGCAAACTGTCGCCGAAGGCGATTTGACGCAAGAAGCGACTGTGACAGAGGACATCACGGGGGCCATCGCCGATTCAGTGAATTACACGGTGGAAGAGTTGCGATCTCTGGTGGGTAACGTGCAAAGCACGGTCACCCGTGTGGCGCAGACTACCGCTGACGTGGACACAACTTCAACAGAGTTGTTAGCAGCTTCTAATGAACAGTTGCACGAAATTCGGGAAACTGGGCGCTCGGTAGTGGATATGGCTTCACGGATCAATGACGTTTCTGTGCAGGCACAGGAATCCGCCTCGGTTGCCAGGCAGTCTCTGCAGGCTGCGGAGGTGGGTTTGAAGGCGGTGCAAAACACCATTGGTGGCATGAACTCGATTCGGGACCAGATACAGGAGACCTCCAAGCGCATCAAGCGCCTGGGCGAGTCGTCCCAGGAAATTGGTGAAATCACAGAGCTGATTTCCGACATTACCGAGCAGACCAACGTGTTGGCGCTCAACGCCGCCATTCAGGCCGCGTCGGCCGGTGAAGCCGGGCGGGGCTTCTCGGTGGTGGCCGAGGAAGTACAACGGCTTGCCGAACGATCAGCCGATGCGACGCGTCAAATTTCGGCACTGGTCAAAGCGATTCAGACCGACACCCAGGATGCGGTGGGTGCTATGGAGCGGTCAACCCAAGGGGTGGTGGAAGGCGCCAAGCTTTCGGACAACGCCGGTACCGCGTTGACTGAAATTGACCAGGTGTCCCGACGTCTGGCGGAGCTGATCGAACAAATTTCCAATTCAACCTCCCGCGAGGCGAACCTGGCCAACGTAGTGGCTGACAATATTCAGCACATTTTTGCGGTTACCGAACAGACGGGTGAGGGGACGCGTTCCACCGCAGCCCAAGTCCGCGAGCTCTCGAAAATGGCTGAAGAGTTGCGCCAGTCAGTGTCACGGTTCAAGATTGCCTGACTCTCATCAATCTGAACTTGTTCCCCCAGGAGCGCACGATCCCATGCAAGTAAACGCTGCCCCGACTGGCGCCAATGAACCGGCGACCCACGACCTTGGGCCTTTGGCCTGGGTGCTCGAAGAGCTGCGCAAATCGTTGACTGGTGCGACCAAAGCCCTTCGTCGGTTCGTTCGTGATGCCGAGTTGGCACGTGGTTCTGATCTGGCTGCGCTGGATGCCAGTCAGTTGCGCATCGCCCGCCAGCAACTGCATCAGGCCGTTGGCGCCCTGGAGATGGTAGGCATGGCAGCCCCGGCCAAGATATTGCGATCCATGGAAGCGCTGGCGCAGCGATTTGTGCAACGCCCCGAGCTGTGCAGCGACGAGGCAGCTAACAAGGTAGAGCGTGCCAGTTTTGCGCTGACTGAATATCTGGAAGGCGTCCTCAAGGGCAAAAATGCTTCACCGGTGGCCTTGTTTCCCCAGTACCGCGATGTTTTGGAACTGGTGGGCAATGATCGTGTTCATCCTGCGGACTTGTGGCCACTCGAATTGCGCTGGATTGATGTCGTTTTGCCACAAGAAGCGGTGGCGCTGGCCTATGACTCATCGGTTCGAACCCGCCTTGACATGGCCGTTCTGAAGATCGTCAAGTCAGGCGATGTGGCCGCTGCACAGGCCATGTGTGGTATCAGTCAGGGGTTTGCAGCGGCTCAAAAGGGGCTAGAAGCACGCGTTTTCTGGAAGATTGCTGCGGCCTATTTTGAAGCTCTGTCTTTGGGTCTATGCCCCTCTGATGTTTACGGCAAGCTGGCAGCTTCCCGAATTCTTCTTCAGTACAGGACCCTGGCCCGGGGTGAGCCGGGAATTTCCGAGCGACTGGTACAGGATTTGCTGTTTTTTTGTGCGCAAGCAGTGCCTGCGCTGACGGCCGACGCGCCAGTACTGGCTGCAGTTCGCGCCGCGTATGGGTTGACCCAGACGAAATCATTTGATTATGAACGGCCTCAGTTTGGTCGTTTCGATCCAGCGCTACTGGTTCAGGCCCGCAAGCGTATTGCGGCTGCCACCGAAACCTGGTCTGCGCTTGCCGGGGGCGATACCAACCGCTTGAAGGTGGCCCTTGACCAATTCAGTCTGGTGACCGATTCAGTATTGAAAATGCATCCCGAGAGTGCTGATTTGGTCCGGGCATTGACGCAGGCGATCGAAAAGACAGCGCTGTCAGGTGAGGCGCCTGCCCCCGCACTTGCCATGGAAGTTGCGACTGTTGTGCTGTATCTCGAGGCCGCCTATGACGATCTGGATCCGACCGACTCGCAGATGAAGGAGCGCAGCACCAGTCTTGCAGCCCGGATGGAGAATGTCAACGCGGGCGGGCAACCGGAGCCGCTCGAGGCTTGGATGGAGGAGTTGTACCGCAGGGTCAGTGATCGTCAGATCATGGGCAGTGTCGTTGACGAGTTGCGAACGACGCTTGGGGGTGTTGAAAAATCGCTGGATTCATTCTTTCGTAATCCTTTTGATAAGGTTCCTTTGCACGAGGTGCCTAGTCAGTTGGCCCAGATGCGGGGAGTTTTCTCGGTTTTGGGCCTTGATCAGGCAGCCCTTGCAACGCTGCGCATGCGTGACAGTGTCGAGAAATTTCTGGTTGACGATATTGACGCTGATGCGGCACGAGCGGGCATTTTTGAAAAGCTGGGCAACAGTCTGGGGGCCCTTGGGTTTCTGATTGACATGCTGAGTTACCAGCGCACGCTGGCCAAGAAACTTTTTGTGTACGACGAGGAATTGGGTGAGTTCAAGCCTCTGATGGGGCGTGAAAAGACGGGCGACCGGACCGCAGAGAGCACATCGGTGTTTGGCGTTGACAAGGTTTCCGACAATGCGCTGGCTGCCGTGGAAGCGCCTTCTGAGAGCTTGTCAGCAGCAGTTCCTGCCGAAGAGCCAGCCCCGGCGCTAGTCTTGCCACCAGAACCGGTCAGTCCAGTGGTGCCCGAGCCGGCAGGCGATGGCGATGAAACTGACTTGAAGGATATCTTCCTGGAAGAAGCGCGTGAAGTGGTTCAGGCCGGGTTTGAGGCGATCTCTGCACTGGCAGACGAGCCCGCAGATATGGGTCAACAGACGACACTGAGGCGCGCTTTTCATACGCTCAAAGGCAGCTCACGCATGGTGGGCCTCAATGAATTTGGTGAAGCAGCCTGGTCCCTGGAGCAGTTGCTCAATACCTGGCTGGCTGAGCAAAAGCCTGCCAGCAGTGAATTGGTTAGGCTTGCAGATAGGGCCATGCATGGCTTCGACCGTTGGGTCGAGGATATTGCAGCAGGAGAAGATGCAAAGTGGAATGCGCAGGCCTTTTGCAAGGCTGCCGATGGTTTGCGCCTTGACAACACTGAAGTTGAACTTTTGTTTCCGGGCGAAGAGGTGCAGGGCCTAACCCCGGATGAGACCCCGCATGCCGATTTTGTCTCAGCACAAGTTATTGATCTGGACGTGACGCAGGCTTTTGATGTCAATCTCGCCTTGGCGGTCGATGGCGATACGGGATTGTCATCGGCTGTTTGGGTTCCGGATGAGCCGCTGGCACTTGATGATTTCAATTTTGGCACTAGCGCTGACTTGACGCCATCACCTGATGAGGCCGCAGTTATTCTGGACGTTTCGGACGAAGTGGAGACCTTCTCGGCTGAGCTTGCGGAGCTTGTGAGTGAAGCTGCCGACGTTCAGCCTGAGCCCCAACAAGCCAGTCTTTTGGATTTGGATCTGGAAGATCAGGTCAAGGTGATCGGGTCGCTGCGCATTGGCATCCCGCTATACAACGTCTACCTGAATGAGGCAGATGAGCTGTCTCGGCGCTTGCTGACAGAACTGAGCGAATGGGCTTTGGAGTTGCATCGACCGGTTTCGGAAACGACGGTGGCACTGGCGCATTCCCTGGCTGGCAGTTCGGCAACAGTCGGTTTTTTTGCCCTGTCCGAGATGGCGCGGGCGCTGGAACACGCCTTGCAGCATGTGCGTCTTCATGTTCAGGGTATTCCAGAGCACGCCCAGGTATTCATGGCGGCGGCAGAAGACATGCGCCGTCTGCTGCATCAATTTGCAGCTGGATTCCTCAAGGAGCCTGATCAGGCGCTGCTCGACGCACTGAAAGCCATTCTGGAAATCGAGTTCCCGGCCGTTGCAGCGGGTGTCGTTGACAGCTTTTACGCTCAACTGGTGGATGAGTCGGCAGTTGCCGAGCCGTCCGGCTTTGATCAGGTCGTGGACGGTGTCGTGCCAGAAGCAGAAGCAGAGTCGCTCGCAATCCCCCTTGCAATTGCAGAGACCGATTTTCCTGATGCTGGTTTGGCGGTTGTAGCCGCAAGTCCGGGTGTGCTGGCCGACACCCTCGTGTCCGATCGGGGGCTTGCAGAGCCGCTCGTATCAACGCCTGACGTCGATGCTGTGCCAAGCCCCGCAATTGGCGCGGCCGAAGTTGAGCCTATTGACGCACTTGATGTGCTTGATGCACTTGATGCACTTGACGTTGACCTTTT
>Ga0209913_1000885_pt1 | contig 20661 bp, 21 predicted proteins | sample PersoiDNA2013203_FD_185805 | JGI IMG/M metagenome (GOLD analysis project Ga0209913, IMG submission 185805) | Permafrost soil microbial communities from the Arctic, to analyse light accelerated degradation of dissolved organic matter (DOM) -... | ecosystem: Environmental > Terrestrial > Soil >... | reverse complement strand
AAGGCGGTGAAACAGCCGGGTTTAGCCTGTCATCTCACCGCACTCAGGGTGGGGGAATTTGAGGTGGCCACAAGTGGGGGAATTTGGGTGGCCATCAGGGGACGAGAGCGTTCGATTTGGTGGGGTATGCAGGCGCTGACATTTTGATCGCCATCGTCGCCAGGTCGACGCAGAATCGAGCTTCCATACTTTGGAGTCCATCATGAAAATTAATCTTCATTTGGAAATCACGAACGACAGCGGCACCTGTCAATCCATTGCACTGTGCACCACCGACATTGACGCAACCGCTTCCATCCCAACATTGGGCCTGAGTTTGGCCGACGGCAAGGCATTTTTGTCGCGACTCCAAACGGAAATTGTGTCTGCCCAGATTGCGGCCATCAATGCTCAGCGCCGAGTGTGTCCGCTGTGTCATTCCCAACGAGGCATCAAAGACTATCACCCCGTGAACTTTCGCAGTTTGTTTGGAAAAGTCTGCGTGCGAGTTCCCCGTTTTCAACCGCACACCTGTGGGTGTCCGTCAGAGGCAAGGTCGCCGCGCCAGCGCCAACGGTGGATTTCAGCGGAACTTGAGTTCGTGCAAAGCCAACTGGCTGCCACGTTGCCGTATGCGCGATCGGCGCAGATTTTAGGCCTGCTGCTGCCAGTGGCTGCTGGCAACGCGGTCAGCACCGTTAGGGAACACCTGCTGTCAATCGGCCGGCGCGTTGACGCCCAGGGTCTGCAAGGCACGTCGAAACAGCCTTGCCCAAACGACACGCTAAGCATGACTTCGGTTGGGCTGGACAGTGGCTATGTCAGGCATTGTGAGCCTGATGGCAAGCAAGACTTCGAGGTGGTTGCAGGGCGTGCCATGCGAGCGGACCTTGGACAGCGCAGCATTGCATTTGTGAGAACGGTCGACGATCATGCCAACCAGCGGATCAAAGCCATGTTGGCGCCCTTTAGCACCACAGCCCAAAACATGGAGGTTTTCACGGACGGCGACAACCAGTTGCGTCAATGGCAGCAGTCAACGCTACCAGGGTCAAAACACATACTTGATTGGTACCATCTGCGCCGGCGAGTCAACAAGCTCAATCGGGTCGTTCACAGCAAGGAAACCGCCCACCAGCTCAAGCATGCTGATCATGATCGCCTGTCGGAGCTGGTCGACACCATTCAGTGGCGTCTGTGGCATGGACGAAGTTGCCAGGCCATTCGAAAACTGGAAATCATGCAAATGGTGCTGAGTCGACCATCTGTTGTTGATAAGGAGGCCGTGAAATTGATTCGCCGGCTCACCAAAGAATTGCTGGGGTATATCCACTACAACAGAGACTCGTTGCCGAACTACGGGCGGCGATACCGGGCAGGAAAGCGAATCTCAAGCTCGTTCATCGAGTCAGCGGTCAACCAGCTGATCGACAAGAGAATGTCCAAGTCGCAACAGATGCGGTGGGATCCGAGAAGTGCGCATCTTCTGTTGCAAGTCAGGGTACGAGTTGTGGACGGTCTGTTGCGTGATGACTTTGCTCGTTGGTATGCGAATTTTCCTTCCAACACGGCTACGTTCGCTCAAATGGCATGACCCCACAAAATCGTACGCTCTCGCCAGTTATTGCACTGAAAACTAGGGGACCCCAACTACAACGATAGTCAACGGAGTCAGTTTCCGCACTACAAAAACACTTAGAGTCATTGTTGTCGGATCTTGTTACAGCTTGCGGTAGCTAGGTTCACCCACCTTCGTTAAATTTCAAATAAATCATTACATATCAACGACTTCCTTCCCTTTAATAATTTCAGGCACGAATTGTGCAGCCGCAGGTTCCATCCTTTTACACTACTGCGTTTCGACCCAGCCTGCCTTGATTTCATTGACCCAGTTCTGCTCAACTGGAATTGTTCCTCTATGTGGGTTTTGCCGACCATAGGGCTGAGTAATTCCAACGTCGGCATCAGGGTACAAAACGCGTAGGCGTCAACAGCAAGGCGCACGAAGACGTGCCATGCGTCGCTGAATCGGCCTCGGGAGGGCAAGATGAGTGCATCGGTGAAATGGGTTTCAATCGTCTGCGGGGCCTTACTTATCTTGGCCATTGCGCTGTGGGGACTAGCGTCTTTCTTTCTAGGACGCGCCGTGGAGGATTTGAATCCAGAAGTCAGCCGTAGGTCCGACGGGGCCTCGGAGTGCTCAGCTGCGCTTGCTCCGGGCAAGCAAGGACTCGTACCACTCATTGGCCTGCAGTGGTAAGGGAGGCCTCATGCAGAAACTCATAGCAGCTGTAATGGCCTGTTTCTTCGTCGCGGGCTGCAGTAACAAGATCACGGAGTTCGTCGACAAAAAGTTTCCGCCCGTTACCGAGGATCAGCAGCGCACGACGGCCACCAACGCGATCGCAGACGCGCTTCTGAAAATCCACACAAGCAGCATTGGCCTGGGCGTTTCGATCGACGATTTGAACGCTGTTTCAGCGTCGTCTGATTTGAAAAACCAGGGTGTCACGTCCATCAAGCTAACCGGTGATCGCCAGCTGCTTCGCGTCGACGTGACTTTCGACAAAACCTTTGAGGCGAAAGACGGGGGCACCAACAATGAAGTTGCCAAGCTCCTTGAGTCGCTTCAGCCGCACGTCAAAGGCAAAGTGACGGTCTTCGCGGGGTTGACCGGAGAAGTTGTCGACAAGCCTGACCTTCCTATATTGCAGCTAAAGCTGCTACCCTCGCTCTCCATGGTCAAAGTCGATAAGGTCGACGTCAAGGGTAGTTTCGACCTGACGAAGGCGGGCGAAGCCATCGTTGGCGTACTCAACAAGTACAAGGACAACATTTCTGGCGAGCTCAGTCGTTCGGCATTGACCAGTGTGACGGTTCCACTGCTGAGCAAGGCGTCGATCAATCTCAGTCAAACGATCAAGGTAGATAGTAGCCCTGCACAAGGCACCGTGGTCGCGACGGCGCAGCCTGTGACCGTGCCTTACAAGCTTGACGGAATCGCCTGGCTGATTGCCGAGAAGCAGATCACCGTTCTCGTTCAGATGATTCCCACCACGGCTGCACCTCACGCCGACAGTCCCAAAGTTCCGCACAACTACGATACGATCGGCGAGGCGTTCAAGACGCATCTCACCGAAGACCTTGGTGTGCCGGACGGGAGTGGAACCTGGGTCGCCATCCGCAAGGACGTGATGGCGTCGGCCATCAACAGCGTAGTGGCTCAAGCGGCTCTTTGCGTTGCTCCCACCATCAGCGTCGCCAATCAACATTCGGAGAGCAAGATCACACTGCCCAGTGGGCTTGGAATCGACTGTACCCCGACCAAGGTGTGCGGTGAACGGCAATGCACCTTCGACAGGCACTCAGATGACACCACAAATTGCGACAAATGCGCGGCATACGCACTTCGAGTCTGCGCTCCCAGAACGTTCTTTGGTCCGGGTGGATGCACGGGTGGTCAGTGCATTCAGCGGTGGAACGAGCCGACGTGCGAGTTGGCCAAAGCAACACAAAATCAGATCTATCTGGCTGACGCGACTCTGCGAAAAGCTGATTGCGATCGAATTGCGGGGCAAGAAAAGTTAGCCTGCGAGGCCGAAAAAACCGGGACCAAGGCATTGTGCGAGGTCAAAAAGGAGGCGTTGAATGCCCTCGCGCGTACCGGCAAGTTTGCAAACCTTGATGTCGATGCCAGCGTGCAGACCAAGGGTATGAGGATTTGCATCAAGGACTTCAATCTGTCCACCGGTCTCGACAAACTTCAGTTCGCGCTGGACGTTCAAGGCTCTGCGGAAGCGAAGGTCAACGTGAAGTTCGTTCCACTGGGCATTGTTGGGCACATAGCCTGTGTCATGGATTGGTCCAAGGAGCACACCTTCAAAGCTTCGTTGCGAGATTCACGGATCGGAATCTCTTCAGATATTTCTTTGGAAAACCAGGATGAAGGCTTCTACGCAAACGCTGTGATCAAGGGAATTCCCGTGAAGGCTAATCTCTCGCCGGGTCCGACGGAGTATTTGCTGAAGAGCCCGGAGTTGTTGCTCAAGTGCCCGGTGCTTCCGGCTGTCGCGCCGACAGTCCTCACGTTGACACCCTTCGTGCCCGTGTTGAAGGGAGATATCGATTACCAGCTGTCTGACCAGAAACTGAGCATCAAGCTGGCCGTCCCCGAGCAGAAACTCGCCGATCAGAGGCTCAAGATTACGTTGTCGTCTAACCCGATGGCGTTGGTGGCTCAAGGAGCGTACAAGGCGCCCTAGGCGATAGAAATGGATTGGCGAGCAAACCACACCAATCTTCTCTGCGGTGGATGGACCCCTTGGCGGTAATGGATTTTATGAATGGAGGTGCATGATGTCATTAAAAGCGCTCATTTCGATTGCCGTTCTTTTAATTCCGGCTGCCTCATATGCCTCCGGTGAGTACGACTTCTGCATCGACCGCGCGGGGCCGGCGAAACGCGAAGTGCTCCACGTACGCTTCAAATATGGCGATGTAGATCCTGGCAAGGAGATTGCGCGTGTTTGGGTTTCTCAGAAATACCGGCTAGCCGACTCCACCGAGGTAGAGGTGACAGATTTCAGCCCTCAGCATTGTGATGCGCCCAACATCGACGAAGTCACGGTGAACGCTTCACTTGAACAATGGAAGGCCCTTGGCAATGCGATCGGAAGCGGAAACCCCGTCAACGTGGCGGTCGCGGCCACCGACATCGTCGCCGGTGCCGTAGTCTCCGTAGCCAAGGGGGCCGGGAGTTTCGTCGAGGGAGTGAAGAAGTTCTTCTGTGGAGTGTTCGGGTGCTGAGATTAACAATGGGTCTAGAGGAACCATCCCCCTGCATTTCGCGCGTGGTCGGCACCGAGTTTGGTGCTGGGTAAAAGAGTTGTTCCCTGGCCGAAACAGCTAAGTCGTTGTTTTGTAACGATGTTAGCTTGTAAGCATTTGTCAATCGAAGTAAAGATGACACCCCCCAACATTTTCCCGTACAGAGGAGAAGCGGTGATGTGAATGGTAGGAGAGTGGCGACATTACTTCAATGTCGATTGCATTAAAGTTGCCACTCTTGATTAATTTGAAGTAAAGTTGCCACTTCCATGCACACAAGACTCTTGCCGTGTTTGAACCTGTTTCGCTTCCCCTTCACCGCCTGCCTAAACAAACGCTCCATCACGTTTGGGCTCCAAAACTCGGCCGCCCAATCCTGTTGACCGGTCAGGGTCAACTCCTTCTCTGGGCCATGCTGGAGGCCAATCCGGCGGTGAGTCGCTATTGCGAACGGCCATCCTGGCTCCCTGAAGATGGTTTTCGGCCATCATTACTGGATTTCTGGGCATTGCGCGATAACCAACCCGTATGGCTGGCGTTGCAAGACGTGCCGCCAGAGTTGATAGCCCAGGATGGGGGTCGTCCGTCAGAAGCCGTCGTGCAATCCGTCACCACAATGGAACTCGATAGCCATCGTGTGTGGATTCAGAACTGGCTGTCCCTGCTACCGTACTTGAGTGTGGCAAGCGCCATCAATTTGGACCACCTGCGCATGGCCGTCGTCGAATTCTTTGCACGTGAGGCCAGTTTTGGTGACGCTGAGCAGCACTTCTCCCACATTGATCCCGTTCTCGTGCGCACCGTCATCATTGCCGAGCTTCATGCGGGGCACCTTTATTCCAGCGATCTGATTACCAAACCTTGGGACCTTGATACCCGTGCGGTTCGCATAACGCAGGGGGCCCACCATGCGCCGCAATGAAATTCCGGACTCGCTCAACGACCCGTCGACATGGCCGGGCGTCGATGCAAGTGCTCTTGATATCCAACGCAGAGCCATTTATCAGCAACGTGAGCAAGCGGTCTTCGCATACTTACTTGGTACAACATTGGCCGACATTGAGCGCAACTCTCGTGTGGATCGAAGGACACTAATGAGGCTGATTGAGCGCTGCCTGGCCGCGCATGCCGACGGCCGCATCCATGGCCTGCGTGCACTTATCCCACACACGCGTGCCAAAGGCTATCAGCGCATCGTGCCAGCCCTACGGCGTGCCAAACCAGGCGGCTTGACAGGAGCCATGGGGCAGCTGTTTGGCCGATTGCCCCAGCTGTTGCGCATTGTCGAGCGCGAAATAGGCGCTGGCATGCTCGGTCTGTCCCAAGCGGGGCGCCTTTTTGGCCTACGCGACATCCAGGCCAAGCTTCTGGCCGCTTGCCGGGAGGCCGGACTCACGGCCATCGATTACCCGCTGAACCAGGATGAAATGGGCTATCGCTCCTTGGCTGTCTGGATGCGCAAGCGCCTGGAGATGCGCGTGCCGATTCGCCCGACTCCACGCATTGATGATGTCTGGAATGCCTCAATTCGCCCGTTTTCAGTGGTGGAACTCGATGGTCACAAGCTCGACCTGCGCGTGCGCGTCAGATTCACGGATGCGTCCGGTGTGAGCGTTGACATGGAGAGCGAGCGTTTGTTCGTCATCACGTTGATTGACGTCTGCACCCGCGTGGTGCTGGGCTGGCATCTGGTCCCGGCACCCCAATACGACCACCATGATGTACTGGCCGCCTTACAGGATGCGTTAGCCCCGCGACACAAACGCCAGGAGTTCTTGATCCCCGGCATGCGCTATATGCCCGGTGCCGGCTTTGTCGCTGACGTGCTGCCTGAACTGGCCTACGCCTGCTGGGATGTCCTCAAGCTCGACAATGCAGCCTCCCATCTGACTGAAGACGCGTTCGAGCCGATCTGCCGATTTGTTGGCTGTCGCGTGGTGGCCGGGCCGGTTGGCGAGCCAACTGGGCGGCCCTATATTGAACGATTCTTTGGGACGCTTACCGACCGGATGTCCAGGAAGGTTCACGGCACCACGGGACGCAACCCGAAAGACGCGGCCGGTGAACATGGACGCGCCGTCCCAGTTCCCTTGCTCATCACCCTGGGCGAACTCGAAGAGTTGCTTGACGTGAGCATCGCCAACTACCACGCCAATGCCCATGACGGCCTGAATGGCCGCTCACCGCTGGAGGCGTTGCAATTGGCCGTTGAACAACAACGTCGACCGGTGCGCACGCTGGCAAAGCAATTGCATTCACGTCTGCATCAGTTGCAGTCCGTGCACTTGTCCACCGTGCGCGGCAATGTGGCACGCGGTGTTACGCCTTACATCAGCCTGTATGGCGCCCGGTACAGCAATGAGGTCCTGCAGCGCACGCAAGGTCTGGTTGGCCAGAAGATTCGGGTCTACATCCATCCTGGCGACATGCGTGAGGCGTGGGCGTATCTCTCCAATGGCGCCGATCTGGGCCGATTGGCGGTGTTGGAAGGCTGGAGGTTTAGTCGGCACACGTTGCGCCTGCGCAAACACATCTTGCGTGAACGGCGCTTAGGGAAGCTCAAATTTGCAGGGGAGCAGGATCCCGTTCAAATCTTTGCACAAGGACAGCGCCGTGGTACTCGAAGCAGTCTAAAACAAGGCACCGTGGCGCTGCAGCTCGGCCAAGTCGATGCGCTGGCCTCGGTGTCTGAGCACAATGGCGTGTCCCGTACATCGCAGGCACCTCCCGCAACGTCGACCTTCACCCCGGTCGACCTGGGCGATCTCAAAATGCAGAACCGCTGAGGAAAGTCCGCCATGTCCCTGGAATTTCAACGCCCAATACCAATGGACGAACATCCGCTGAGACGGCGCACCTACCGTGTACCAACGCCCTCTATCGCGGCGTTTCGTGCGCTGATTGACGAGTGCCTGTTTCTCTTTATTAGTGGCGCCCTGATTCATGGCCGCCCGCGCATGGGTAAAAGCTATGCCATCGAGTTTGTGCGACGCGACCTTGAACAACGCTTTCCCAAGCTGTCCATTTACAAAATGCGTTGCACCCGCTCACAGGTACCCTCGGAGAACAGCTTCTTCGCCACCTTGCTGAACGCGGCCAAGCATCCTGCTCAGTCCAGTGCGTCCAAGGCAGCGTTGCGCGGCCGTCTGGTCCACAAACTGCGTCAAGTCGCCGACCAGCGCGGCGATGACCGTGTCGTGCTCTTCATTGACGAAGCGCAGAACCTGCGCGAGATCGAGTACGAATGGCTGCGTGATGTGCATGACGAACTGGAGAACCATGAGCTGCGACTTTTTACGTTCTTGGTCGGGCAAACGCAGCTGCTCGCGCAGAAGTCCGTCCTGCAGGCGCAGGATAAAGAGCAGATTGTTGCGCGCTTCATGGTCGAGGAGCTGGCGTTCAGGGGTATTGCCTCAGGCGGCGAATGTGCCGCTGTGATGGCTGCCTACGATCAGGGCGAATATCCGCTGGCGTCGGGCTGGAGTTACACCCGCTTTTATGTACCTCAGGCTTACAGCGCGGGTCTGCGGCTGGCCGAATCCGCCATCCGGCTGTGGACGGCGTTCGAGGAAGCCCACATCAATGCCAGGATTGAAGGACCGGTGGAAATCCCGATGAAGTATTTCACGTCGGCGATCGAGGCGGCTCTACTGCTCAGCGCTGAGCGCGACGCTCCAACGCTCCAACGCTCACGTTCGATGCCGCGTTTTGGGCTCAGATGGTGGAGCGCAGTCGCTATGTGATGGCGCGCCACGCCACGCGTTCGATGCTCACGGCCATCACGAATCATTGAGCTCTCCATGAGCTCGGACCTGGAGCTGGCATCGACCCGGGTTACGCAAGCGCAGACGACGTCAACGTGCCCACGCGAGGACAACTGGCGCTATACGGCGCGACCGGAGTGGAGCAGCGGCGGTGAATCGATGTGGATGCGATTGTCCAAGTTCTCCTACTGCAACCGGTTATCGGTGAGCGAACTCACCGACCTCTTTGGCGCAAGCCACCCCAATAATGAGTCCGGCGCACGCGACCTGCGACCGGCAAAGCCGTGGGATTTACGGGCCCTCGCCAGCATCTTGGATGTTTCTGCCGCCGACGTGCAGTCTGGATTTTGCTGTGACGTGCTGCCAATTCATGGGCGGTCTTCTGCCGAGCTTCGGTACTGTTCTGCCTGTTTGCAACTCGGATTTCATGCGGCATGGTTCCAGTGGCTGACCATTGAACGCTGCCCACTGCATGGTTTGCCTTTGAAACTTGGGTGCGCTCGCTGTCGGTCGGCGATTCCGTATGTGCTGGGCCATGACCTGGCCGCAAAACCGTTGACATGTGCTTGCTGCGCAAGCGCGTGGATACCCCCTAGTCTGTCATCAGCTCTGCAATGACGCGCCGCAGCCAACGCGTACCTGGGTCGTTGTGGTAGCGCTCATGCCAGTGTTGCTTGATGGCGTATTGGGGCAACTGAAACGGCACAGCAAATGTTTTCAGTTCGCCACGGCCCTCCAGCACAGCCCCCAAACGCTGCGGAATGGTGATGATCAAATCCGTGTGTTCAACCACCAGAGCCGCTCCGATGAAGTTGGGGATTTTGAGCGATATCTTGCGCTTCACTCCCAGCCGGGCGATTTCCTGGTCAATCAACAGCGGTGCGGCGCCCGATGAGCTGATGACGGCGTGGTTTTCCGAGCCAAAATGCTGCAACGTCAGCTCGTCCCGGATGCGTGGATGGTGGGCGCTGACCATGCACACAAAGCTCTGGTCAAACAGCACCGTCTGGTAAAAGCCTGCCTCCAACTGGGGCATAAAGCCAATGGCAAGGTCGGCCTCGCCGCTTTCCAGCATGCGCGCGATGTCCGAAGACAGCGGCATGATTTCAATGTGGATGCTGGGTGCCGTGACCCGCAGGGTCTCCCACAACTTGGGCAACAGCACCAGTTGGGTTATGTCAGTCATGCAGATGCGAAACGTGCGCTCTGATGTGGCGGGATCAAATTCATTGCGATGGCCCAGGACTAGGTCGAGCGCTTCCAGCACACCGCGTACCGGCCGCACCAGCCCTTCTCCAAACGGAGTGGGTTCCATGCCGCTGGATGTGCGCACAAACAGCTGGTCGTCAAAGTGGTGGCGCAGCTTGGACAGGGCCACGCTGACTGCAGGTTGGCCCAGGTCGAGCGCCAATGCCGCGCCAGTCACGCTGCGTGTCTTGTAGATCTCGTCAAAAACCGACAGCAATCGAATATCAATCGTGTTCATCGCAGTACCTCTATTCGATTTTCGAATACCCCGTATTCGCTCGATCGGATTGACGGCATTTTGACCGACTTCTACGATCCACCCGATCGCAAAACACCTGATGAGGAACAAAGAATGCAAGAACTTGGTCGACTCGAAGACCTGCCCGAAGATTACCGTGCCGCTTTGACCGCACAAAACCTGGTCCCGCTGTGGCCCAGTCTGCGTGCAGTATTGCCACCGGGAAAACCCATCGCACGGACCCGCCCCACCTGCTGGCCGTATCAGGACCTGCGTCCTTTGCTGCTCCAGGCCGGTGAACTCACTCCCATCGAAAAGGCCGAGCGCCGCGTGCTGGTATTGGCCAACCCGGGCCATGGTCTGGAAAAGATGCAGGCCAGCTCCACCATTTATCTGGGCATGCAGTTGCTGCTGCCCGGTGAGTGGGCGCCCGCCCACCGCCACACACCCAATGCCGTGCGCATGATTGTGGAGGGCGAAGGCGCCTACACCACAGTCGATGGCGAGAAGTGCTTGATGTCCCGTGGTGACCTGATCCTAACCCCCACCGGTTTATGGCACGAACATGGCCACGACGGCGAAAAGCCCGTGGTCTGGCTGGATGTGCTGGACCTGCCCATTGTTTATTTCATGGAAGCGTCTTACGTGACCGAAGGCAAGGCCCAAACCGTGGATAGCGACGCCTCAGGCCTGGCCTACCAGCGTGGCGGCGTGGTGCCCGCACCCGTGTTTGCCCGCAGCCAGAGCCCCTTCCCCATGCTGCGCTACCCGTGGGTGGATGTGCGCGCTGCACTCGAAACCCTGGCACGCACGCAACCCGAAGTCGAAGCCGTACAGGTGGCCTACATCAACCCAGAGACCGGTGGCGATGCACAAAAGATCCTGGGCTTCTCCGCGCTGATGCTGCGCCCCGGCGAAACACTGAACCTGCCCGCACGCTCCACCGCCATGGTGTTTCACCAGATTGAAGGCAGCGCTTCAGTGAAGGCAGACGCCAGCAGCTTCACTTTGGGTGAAGCCGACACCTGCTGCATCCCCGGCTACACCCCCATCACGTTGGCCAACCAGTCGGCCACGCAGCCTGCCTTTGTTTTTATTGCCGACGACGCACCCTTGCAGAAAAAGCTCGGTGTCTACGAAGTCCGCAACGACTGATCTCTTTCAAACCAAGAACACCTGACACACCATGACCAACTACCTCTTTGCCCCCGCCCACGTACCCTCTTTGGCGGTGCGCGGCGTGCAAGCCCGTTACCCCGTGAACCGCATCTTCTGCGTAGGCCGCAACTACCACGCACACGCGGTGGAAATGGGCCGCCCCGTGGACAAGTCGACCATGAAGCCCTTCTACTTCATCAAGGCATCGTCTACGCTGGTCGACTCCGGTGCCTCCGTACCTTACCCCTGCGGCACCCAAAACTACCACTTTGAAATGGAACTGGTGGTAGCCATTGGCGCTGCTGGCTTCCGCGTGAAAGAGGCCGATGCGGCCAGTCTGATTTACGGCTACGCCGCCGGCCTGGACATGACCCGGCGCGACCTGCAACTGGTAGCCCGTGACCAGGGTCGCCCCTGGGATCTGGGCAAGGATTTCGAGAAGTCCGCCGTGTGCTCCGAAATCGTGCCCATCGGCAATCTGGGCGTACTCCAAAAAGGTGCAATCAGCCTGCAAGTCAATGGCCAGAGCAAGCAGACCGCCGACCTGGGCCAGCTGATCTGGAACATCCCCGAGTTGCTGGCCGACCTCTCGCAGTACTACCACTTGCAGCCCGGCGACCTGATCTACACTGGTACGCCAGAAGGCGTGGGCGCAGTCCAATCCGGTGACGTGATCACGGGCTCGGTGGAGGGCGTTGGCAGCGTTGCGCTCACCATTGGCGCCCCGGAATAAACACACCCACGCATCAGGAGACACACCATGACCCAACAACTTCCCGTCATCGTCGCTGGCGGCGGCATTGGTGGCCTGGCTGCAGCCCTGGCGCTGGTGCGCCAGGGCTTTACGGTCCAGGTGCTGGAACAGGCACCCGAGATCGGCGAGATTGGTGCCGGCATCCAGCTCGGCCCCAATGCGTTTCACGCGTTTGATGCACTCGGTGTGGGTGACAAGGCTAGAGGCCGCGCGGTTTATACCGACTACATGGTTATGCACGACGCACTGGACGAATACCAGGTCGGCAAGATCCCCACGGGCGACGCCTTTATCCAGCGCTTTGGCAACCCCTACGCCGTGATCCACCGCGTGGACGTGCACCTGTCCTTGCTGGAAGGCGCACAGGAGACCGGCAAGGTGGAATTCCATACCAACACCCGGATTGAACGCGTCGAGCAGGACGAGAACTCCGTCACCGTCTACGACCAGAATGGCAAGGCCTGGAAGGGCGTAGCCCTGATTGGCGCCGATGGCGGCAAATCGGTGGTGCGCAAACAGTATGTCAACGACCCGCCACGCGTGACCGGCCACGTGGTCTACCGCGCAGTGGTCGACAAAAAAGACTTTCCGGAAAACCTCCGCTGGAACGCCGCCAGCATCTGGGTCGGGCCCAACTGCCACCTGGTGCACTACCCGCTACGCGGGGGCGAACAGTACAACGTCGTCGTGACCTTCCACAGCCGCAACAAGGAAGAATGGGGCGTGACCGATGGCAGCAAGGAAGAAGTGCAGAGCTACTTCCAGGGTATCTGCCCCAAGGCGCGCCAGCTGATCGACCTGCCCAAGACCTGGAAACGCTGGGCCACCGCCGACCGCGAGCCGATTGACACCTGGGTCTTCGGCCGCGCCACGATTCTGGGCGATGCCGCACACCCCACCACGCAGTACATGGCGCAGGGCGCCTGCATGGCGCTGGAAGACGCCGTGACCTTGGGCGAAGCGCTGCGCGTGCACCAGAACGACTGGCCCAAAGCACTGGCGCTGTACCAGCGCTCCCGCGTGGCCCGTACCGCACGCATCGTGCTGTCGGGTCGCGAGATGGGACGGCTCTACCACGCCAAGGGCGTTGAAAGACTTGTGCGCAATGACCTCTGGAAAGGCCGCACGCCCGAGCGTTTTTATGACGCCATGGAGTGGCTGTATGGCTGGAACGTCGGCAATTGCCTCGCTCAGGATTAGGCGACACCCATGCTCCAACTTCATAACTTCTTTCGCAGCGGCACCTCCCACCGTCTGCGCATTGCGCTCAACCTCAAAGGCTTGGACTACCAGTACGTGGCCGTCAGCTTGGCCGGGCAGGAACACCTTGGCGCAGCCTACAAGGCGCTAAACCCGCAGGGGCTGGTGCCGACGCTGCTCGATGGTGAACAAGTGTTGACACAAACGCCAGCCATCATCGAATGGCTGGAAGAACGCCACCCGACACCGCCGCTGCTGCCCTCCAGCCCCGAAGACCGCGCCCGTGTGCGGGCTCTGGCGGCACTGGTGGGCTGCGACATCCACCCCATCAACAACCGCCGCATTCTGGAATACCTGCGCAAGACCCTGGGTTGCGATGACGCCGCCGTCAACGCCTGGTGCGCCACTTGGATCAACGCCGGCTTTGAGGCGCTTGAAGCCTTGCTCGTGGCGGACCAGAACCGTGGCGATTTCTGCTTTGGCAGCACCCCCACGGTGGCCGACGTCTACCTGGTGCCCCAGGTGGAAAGTGCACGCCGCTTCAACGTGGATCTGAGCCCTTATCCCGCCATCGTGGCCATCGACCAGGCCTGCGCCCGCCTGGATGCCTTCCAAAAAGCCGCACCGGCCGTACAGCCGGATGCACCGTAATCCCTCAAAAAATCAGGAGACAAACATGACAAAGACACGCTTCAATTTTCGCCGAGCAACCATTCTGGGCGCCTGCGCTTTGGCGCTGACGGCACATGCCGCCGAGCCGCTCAAGATCGGTCTGGTACTGCCCATGTCCGGCCCCTTTGCGGCCTACGGCAAACAGATTGAACACGGCGCGCGCCTGTATCTGGAACAAAGCGGCGGCACATTTTCCGGCCGCAAGGTCGAACTGATCATCAAGGACGACACCGGTGTGGCGCCCGAGATCAGCAAGCGCGCCGCGCAAGAACTGGTGGTGAAGGACAAGGTCGACATCCTGGCCGGCTTTGGCCTGACGCCTTCCGCCTTTGCCGCAGCCCCCATCGCCAACGAAGCGAAGAAGCCGATGATTGTGATGAACGCGGCCGCGTCTGCCATCACCACCAAGTCGAACTACATCCTGCGCGTGTCGCACACCCTGCCGCAGATCACCGCACCGATTGCCAGCTGGGCCGCCAAGAACAAGATCAAAAAAGTCTACACCCTGGTGGCCGACTTCGGCCCCGGCCAGGATGCCGAAGCGCAATTCAAGAAGACCTTTACCGCCGCCGGTGGCGAAATCGTGGGTGAAGTCCGCACGCCGGTCAAGAACCCCGACTTCGCTCCCTTCCTGCAAAAGATCAAGGACGCTAAGCCGGAGGCCGTGTTCCTGTTTGTGCCGCCCGGTGAACAGACCATTGCCTTCATGAAAGGCTTTGCCGAGCGCGACCTGGCCAAGGCCGGCATCCGCATCATTGCCACCGGTGACCTGACCGAAGAAGACGTGCTGGACGGCGTGGGCGACAACGCGCTGGGCATTGTCAATTCCCTGCAGTACTCCGAAGTGCACAACTCGCCCGAGAACAAGGCCTACGTGGCGGCCTACTACAAAGCCTACCCCAAGGATCGCCCCAACTACATGTCGGTCAGCGGCTTTGACGGTATGCAGCTGATTGCCAAGACACTGGAAAAAACCGGTGGCGACGCCACGGCGGACAAGTTCATGGCCGCTGCCAGGGGCATGGCCTGGACTAGCCCGCGAGGCCCCATCAGCATTGACCCGGTTACGCGTGACATCGTGCAAACCATCTACATCCGCAAGGTGGAAAAGGTTGCCGGCAAGCTGCAGAACGTCGAGTTCGAGAGCGTGCCCAACTTCAAAGACCCCGGCAAGCAATAAATACATCCGCACCCAACCAACCGGCATAGGTCACCGCCATGACGATTCTTTTTGATGGCATTGCCTCGGGCATGCTGCTCTTCCTCATAAGCGTGGGGCTCTCGGTCACGCTAGGGCTGATGAACTTCGTCAACCTGGCCCATGGCGCATTTGCCATGGTAGGTGGGTACGTGTGCGTCATGCTGTTCAACCGGGCAGGGGTGCCGTTTCTCGCCTCGCTGCCGCTGGCCGCCCTTGCCACGGCGCTGGTCGGTGTGGTTCTGGAGCGCACGCTGTACCGCCGTTTGTACACGGCAACCCATCTGGACCAGGTGCTGTTTTCCATCAGCCTGGTGTTCATGTCCATGTCGGCGGCGCAGTATTTCTTTGGCGCCCAGCAGCAGCCCATGCAGTTGCCCGAATTTCTGCGCGGACAAATCAATCTGCCGGGGCTGGACATGGGTGTCTACCGCCTGTTCCTGATCATCGTCAGTCTGCTGATTGCCCTGGGTCTGCAACGCATGGTCAACGGCACCCGCTTCGGTGCCGAGTTGCGCGCGTCGGTGGACAACCCGCGTGCGGCACGCGGCGTGGGTATCAACGTGGAGCGCATCTTCACGCTGACCTTTGCACTGGGCACGGCGCTGGCCGGGCTGGGTGGCGCCATGGGCGTGGAGATGCTGGGGCTGGACCCCGGCTTTCCGGTCAAGTACGTGGTGTATTTCCTGATTGTGGTGGCCGTGGGCGGTAGCGGCAGCATTGCGGGCTCGCTGGTGGCCTCCCTCATCCTGGGGGTCGTAGATGTGGCGGGCAAGTACTACGTGCCGCAGATTGGCTCCTTCGTCATCTATGCCGTCATGGTGGTGATGCTGGTGTTCAGACCCCAAGGCCTGTTTGGCCGCCAGGCGGCACGCTGAGTACCTCCGAATACCCAATAGAAATCTATGAAATCCTCAACGATTGACCTGACCGTCGTACAGCGGGCTGACCGATGGCGCCCGGCCGAACTGGTGTTCTGGCTGCTGCCGGTGCTGGGCTATTTTTTGTTTCCCGACAACTTGGTGCTGCTGACACAGATCGCCATTACCGGCCTGTTCTGCATGTCGCTGGACCTGATACTGGGCTACGCCGGCATCGTGTCACTGGGCCATGCCGCGTTCTTTGGTGTGGGAGCCTACGCCGCCGGCTTGATGGCCGCCCATGGCATGGGCGAACCGCTGTCCGGCCTGCTCGTCGCCGCTGTGGCCAGCGCCGTGCTGGGCTTTGTCACCAGCCTGCTGGTACTGCGCGGTGCCGACCTGACGCGCCTGATGGTGACGCTGGGCGTGGCCATGATGCTGTTTGAAGTGGCCAACAAGCTCACCTCCATCACCGGCGGTGTGGACGGGCTGCAGGGCATGGAGATGCAGCCCATCTTTGGCGTCTTTCGCTTTGACATGGTCGGCAAGACGGCCTACTGGTATGCCGTGCTGGTGCTGTTTTTCCTGTTCTGGAGCGCGCGCAAGCTGGTGCACAGTCCCTTCGGTTTGAGCCTCAAGGGCATTCGCATGAATGTGGTGCGAATGCCGGCGCTGGGGGCTCCCGTCAGTGCACGCCTGGCAGCGGTCTACACCCTTGGTGCGGCCTACGCCGGTGTGGCCGGTGCGCTGATGGCGCAAACCACGCAGTTTGTGGCACTCGATGTGCTGGCCTTCAACCGCTCGGCCGAGCTGCTGCTGATTCTGGTGCTGGGCGGCTCGGGCAGCCTGTACGGCGCACTCATCGGCACCATGGTCTTCATGTCGGCCCACCATGTGTTGTCCGACATGAACCCCGAGTACTGGCAGTTCTGGCTGGGTGCCCTGTTGCTGGTGATCGTGCTGTTCGCCCGTGATGGCGTGATGGGCGGGCTGCGCAAAGCCGCAGCCCGATTGTCCCTGCTCAACGGAGGTGCGAAATGACCTACGCACTGCAGACCACCAGCCTGCTGAAAAAATTCGGCGGCTTCGTGGTGACCAACAACGTCAGCCTCAACGTGGAGGCCGGTGCCCGCCATGCGCTGATTGGCCCCAACGGCGCCGGCAAGACCACGCTCATCAATCTGCTGACTGGTTTTCTCGAGCCCACCGGTGGACACGTCATTCTGAACGGTGACGATGTCACCCACCTGGCCCAGCACCAGCGCGTCAAACGCGGCCTGACCCGCACCTTCCAGATCAACCGCCTGTTTGCGGAACTGACCGTGCTCGAATCCGTGGTGCTGGCCGTCAATGAACGCCTTGGACTGGGCAGCCGGTTCTGGAAGCCCATAGGCGCACACACCCAGGCCATTGATGAGGCCGCGCAGTTGCTCGACACCCTGCGCCTGGGCGATGTGGCGCATGAACAGACGCGCAACCTGGCCTACGGCAAGCAGCGCCTGATCGAGATCGCGCTGGCACTGGCCGCCAAGCCAAAAGTGTTGTTGCTGGACGAGCCCGCCGCCGGCGTGCCCACGTCCGAAAGCCGTGAACTGTTTGCATCCATCGCCGCGCTGCCGCGCGATGTGACGATTTTGCTGATCGAACACGATATGGATCTGGTGTTCCGCTTTGCCGACCAGATCTCGGTGCTGGTCAGTGGTGCGCTGCTGACGCAGGGAACGCCGGAGCAGATCGCCAACGATCCCAAGGTGAAAGAGGTTTACCTCGGAGAGGCTGTCCATGGCTGAATTGTTGAAACTGGAAAAACTGTGGGCTGGCTACGGTGAGGCCGTGGTTCTGGAAGACATTGCACTCACACTCAACGAAGGTGACAGTCTGTCCCTGCTGGGGCGCAACGGCATGGGCAAGACCACGCTGCTGTCCACACTGATGGGCGCGGCCAGCTACCGCAGCGGCACCATGCATTTTTCCGGGCAAGATCTGAGCAAGGTGGCGCCCCATGCCCGCGCCCACCTGGGCCTGGGGTGGGTGCCGCAGGAGCGCGATATTTTTCCCTCGCTGTCCGTCGAAGAAAACCTGACCGTGGTGAGCACCAAGGGCCACTGGGATCTGCAAAGAATCTACGCCATGTTTCCGCGCCTGCAAGAGCGCCGCGCCAATATGGGCAACCAGCTCTCGGGCGGTGAGCAGCAGATGCTGGCCATTGGCCGCGCGCTGATGCTCAACCCCAAACTGCTGTTGCTGGACGAGCCGCTTGAAGGCCTGGCACCCCTGATCGTGCAGGAGCTCCTGAGCATCATCCAACAACTGACCGAGGAGAGCGGCATGGCCGTCATTCTTGTCGAACAGCATGCCCGCCAGATTCTGCCGCTGACGCGCCAGGCCCTGGTGCTGGAGCGGGGAAAAAGCGTCTACCAGGGCGCCGCGCAAACCCTGCTGGATGACAGTGCCCTGCTGGACAGCTGGCTGGGCGTATCAGCCCACTGACACGGCGACCGATACGCCCACCACGACGCGAGACCCGAACATGAAAGCCATCGACATCATTCACGCCGAACACCGCGCCCTGGGCGCCATTGTTCAGGCCTTTCGCTTTGTGCTGGACGGCATACGCGCCGGCACGCTGCAACCCGACTTTGTGCTGCTGGATGCCCTGATTGAATACATCACCGAGGTGCCCGACAAGCTGCACCACCCCAAGGAAGACGATGTTCTGTTCGTCAAGATTTTGGAAGTCATTCCCGAGGCAGCCGCCCTGATTGAGAAGTTGCAGCAGGACCACATCCACGGCGCTCACAGCACGCAGGCCTTGCGAACCGGCCTGCAGGCCTACCAGGCGGCAGGCCCTGCCGGATTTGCGGCGTTTGAAGCCCAGGCCCGCACCTACATTGACGCAACGTGGAAGCACATCGGCATGGAAGAGCAGGAGTTGCTACCACTGGCGCGCAAGCGCCTAGCCCCGCAGGACTGGGCCGGCATTGATGCGGCGTTCGAGGCCAACAAGGACCCCTGGTCAGGTCCAACCGGCAAATACCGGGCCCTGTTCTCGCGCATTGTGGCCATGGTGCCATCGCCGCATGGCGTGGGGCCGGGATAATACCCACATTGGGTTGTTTATGCGATTGCGTCGCTACAAGGGCTTACGTATCTGTACCGAGCCGTTGACGAGCAAGGCGGCACCATCGACTTTTTGCTGACTGCGAGGCGTGACGTCACAGCAGCGACGCGCTTCTTTCAAAAGGCGATGAAACAAAACGGCGATCCGGAGAAAGTCACGATGGACAAAGGTGGCTCCAACAAAGCAGCCATCGACGCGATCAACGAAGGCCGTGATGTCTCGTTTCAAGTTCGTCAGGTCAAGTACCTCAACAACATTGTTGAGCAAGATCACCAGTCTGTGAAACGTATCACCAAACCGATGCTGGGCTTCAAGACATTTCGAACTGCCCGAGCCGTTTTGGCGGGCATTGAGTTGATGCACATGATCCGCAAGGGCCAGTTGAGCGCCGAAAAAGGAAGCGACCTCTCATTTGCAGAACAGTTTTATGCACTGGCAGCATGAGTACGCCCGGGGGCATTGCGCGCCTGAAATATTCGGCCAACTTTTGCCGTTGCGCAGTTAACGCGACAAAACCCAATATCGTCCATAAAGGCCTCATGCGTTTTCAGCGGAATTGTTAACTAACCCAGCCGCAGTGGTTTTCTCGCCATCGCAAGGGGATGGTAGTGACAGGAGCGACGGGGTGCTGCAGCTTCATCGCCCGGCGCAAAGCCACAGCGTCCGGCGTACCCATAGCATCGTTTTGACTCAGGCGAAACACGCGCATCGCATCGGCCACCCCATTGACCTGAAGCTCCAGCTTCGCCGCCGAACCGGAGAGATCGTGCACCAGTGTGGTGTTTTCCTGTGTCAGGCCCTCGATATGCGACAGCGCCTCATTGATCTGCAAGATGCCTCCACTTTGCTCGGCGGTGGCCGTGTGAATTTCGGCAATCAGCGTGCTCACCTGACGCACGGAACCGCTTCGTTCATCGTGGTATGGGCGCCGGGCTCTTGAACTGAATGTCGGTTATGAAGCAGGCAGCTCGGGTAACGACGCCAGAATCAGTAGTCCGCCACGGACAAGACAATATGGAAATGGTCTTTTCATGATGATGACATGGTTCCACGACTTACTTGACCAGGTAAATCAAAGAACCGACACTGATGGCCTGTCAACGTCATCATCGCCTGCATCAATCGTTGTCCTCAAAGGTTTTTAGTCAAAGACAAGGCTGGGATTCAATATGACGTCCGTTTCATCGATTGCACTTTCGGGCATGAATGCGGCGCGCTCGTCTCTGAATGCGTCAGCTCAAAATATTGCCAATCTAAACACCAGCGGCTTTCGACGTCAGGAAGTGGTTCAAAGTGCACAGAGTGGCGGCGGGGTTTCCACCGCGCTGACGACGGCTAACGTTGAAGGGTCATCGTTGGCAACGGATATTGTGAGTCAACTCAAGGCCAAGAATTCATTTCTGGCCAACCTTGCGGTATTCAAGACCGGTGAAAAGATGGCTGGTGCGTTGCTGGATTTGAAGGCGTAAAAGCCGCGAGGCTCCCTACTGGTTGCGGGTTTTCCAGCTGGGCCGAATCTGTCTTTCCTCCTCTGAGAACGCCCATTTCTGATCTTGCCGGTTGAGGTGCGTACCATCTCAATGCTTTGGCGGTTGAAATGGCTAATCTTCAAGGCAGGCAAGGGATTCCAACGAAATTGAGT
>Ga0209913_1000883_pt1 | contig 20675 bp, 17 predicted proteins | sample PersoiDNA2013203_FD_185805 | JGI IMG/M metagenome (GOLD analysis project Ga0209913, IMG submission 185805) | Permafrost soil microbial communities from the Arctic, to analyse light accelerated degradation of dissolved organic matter (DOM) -... | ecosystem: Environmental > Terrestrial > Soil >... | reverse complement strand
TGCGTCATCGCAAGGGTCTGCCTTGCCGTGGCCAGCGTACGCGTACGAACGCACGTACCCGCAAGGGACCGCGTAAAGCCGCTCAATCGCTGAAAAAATAATCCGCTAGGGAATAATTATGGCTAAGTCGCAAAATAACGCCGCATCAGCACGCGTGCGTAAAAAGGTTAAAAAGAACGTCGCTGAAGGCATTGCACATGTCCACGCTTCGTTTAATAACACCATCATTACCATCACCGATCGTCAAGGCAATGCCTTGTCGTGGGCTACCTCCGGCGGTGCAGGCTTCAAGGGTTCGCGTAAATCGACCCCGTTCGCAGCGCAGGTCGCCGCGGAAGCCGCTGGTAAAGTGGCTGTTGAGTGTGGCGTCAAGAACCTGGAAGTACGTATCAAGGGCCCAGGTCCTGGTCGTGAATCCGCTGTTCGCGCGCTGAACAACCTGGGCATCAAGATCACCGAGATCCAGGACGTGACGCCGGTACCGCACAACGGTTGCCGTCCACCGAAACGCCGTCGTATCTAAGATAGTGTTGCAGAGGGCGCTTCGGCGCCAGCTGCTTTTCTGTCTGTTGTATTAGTACAGTTGTGTGAAATTGCTGGAGCAGGGAGCCGGAAACGGTTATACTGCCCGGCTGTTCTTGCCTGTCAAATTCAATTTGGCGGGTTTTTCGTTTTCAGCCACCGTCTGATTGAAGCTGAGTCAGACTAGCGCCTAACCGCAGCAGCGTGTTTGATCATGCATGTGGCTGGGGCGTTATCATTAATAAAAGGAAGCATCGTGGCACGTTATATCGGACCTAAAGCAAAACTCTCCCGCCGTGAAGGTACTGACCTGTTCCTGAAGAGCGCACGTCGCTCGCTCGACAGCAAGTGCAAACTGGACGTCAAACCAGGCCAGCACGGTGTCAAATCCGGCGCCCGCACCTCGGACTACGGTAACCAACTGCGCGAAAAGCAAAAAGTCAAACGCATGTACGGCGTGCTGGAACGTCAATTCCGCCGCTACTTCGCTGAAGCAGACCGTCGTAAAGGCAACACCGGCGAAACGCTGTTGAAGTTGCTGGAAACGCGTCTGGACAACGTTTGCTACCGCATGGGCTTTGGTTCGACCCGCGCTGAAGCGCGTCAATTGGTCAGCCACAAAGCGTTCACCGTGAACGGTATCGTTGTCAACATCGCTTCGTACGCAGTCAAAGTTGGCGACATTGTTGCTGTTCGTGAAAAATCGAAAAAGCAAGTGCGTATCGTTGAAGCACTGTCGCTGGCTGAACAAGTTGGTATGCCTAGCTGGGTTTCGGTTGATGCCAAGAAAATGGAAGGCACCTTCAAGTCCCTGCCAGAGCGTAACGAAATCGCTAACGACGTCAACGAATCGCTGATCGTCGAGCTGTACTCGCGTTAATAGTAGTCAGTAGCAAGATCTCCGCCCACTTTGCTTTTGTAAAGTGGGCGTTTCACTAATGCCATCAGCCTTATCGGTGTAATGAGCCGAGGGTATTGAAAAGGACATTTCATGCAAAACAGTTTGTTGAAGCCACGTATTATCGATGTTGAAGCTCTCGGTGCAGGTCACGCCAAAGTCGTGATGGAACCGTTCGAGCGCGGCTATGGCCACACATTGGGTAACGCGTTGCGCCGCGTTCTGCTGTCGTCGATGGTAGGCTACGCGCCGACCGAAGTGACGATCGCCGGCGTCGTCCACGAATATTCCTCCCTCGATGGCGTGCAAGAAGACGTCGTCGATTTGTTGCTGAACTTGAAGGGTGTGGTTTTCAAAGTCCACAACCGCGATTCGGTAACCCTGACCCTGAAAAAAGAAGGCGAAGGCGCGATCCTGGCCTCCGACATCGACCTGCCGCATGACGTCGAACTGATCAACCCTGACCACGTGATCGCCCACCTGACCGCTGGTGGCAAGCTGGACATGCAGATCAAGGTTGAAAAAGGCCGCGGCTACGTTCCTGGTAACGTGCGTCGCCTGTCGGAAGACACGAACAAGACCATCGGCCGCATCATTCTGGATGCATCGTTCTCGCCAGTGCGCCGCGTATCGTACTTCGTTGAATCGGCTCGCGTTGAACAGCGTACCGACCTGGACAAGCTGATCATCAACATCGAAACCAACGGCGTGATCTCGCCGGAAGAAGCGATCCGCCAGTCGGCCCGCGTCCTGGTGGACCAGTTGAATGTATTCGCCGCCCTGGAAGGCACGGAAGCCGCCGCCGAAGCGCCATCGCGCGCTCCGCTGGTCGATCCTATCCTGTTGCGTCCAGTCGACGATCTGGAGTTGACCGTGCGTTCGGCGAACTGCCTGAAAGCGGAAAACATCTACTACATCGGCGACCTGATCCAACGTTCGGAAAACGAACTGCTGAAAACGCCAAATCTGGGCCGCAAGTCCCTGAACGAAATCAAGGAAGTGCTGGCATCGCGCGGCTTGACCTTGGGCATGAAGCTGGAAAACTGGCCGCCTGCAGGCCTGGAAAAGTAATTCGTAGTTGTAGCAAACTGCCTGGGACAGGTGTCCCAGGCTTTTATTTTGAAGCGCCAAACCGGCCCGCGATGTTGCACTAGCTTCATCGATCGAAGAGCTGGAATTTAAACACTCACCGAAAGGATTTATCATGCGTCACGGTCACGGCCTCCGTAAACTGAATCGTACCTCGTCCCACCGTCTGGCAATGCTGCGCAACATGACAGTATCGCTGCTGCGTCACGAAGCGATCAAAACCACCCTGCCAAAAGCAAAAGAACTGCGCCGCGTTGTCGAGCCAATTCTGACCCTGGGCAAAACTGACTGCCTGGCAAACAAGCGTCTGGCCTTCAACCGCCTGCGCGATCGTGAAATGGTCTTGAAGCTGTTCGCTGAACTGGGCCCACGTTACGCCAACCGTAACGGCGGCTATGTGCGTATCCTGAAAATGGGTTTCCGCGTCGGCGATAACGCTCCTATGGCGTTCGTTGAACTGATGGATCGTCCAGATACGACCGAAGCAGTTGAAATCGCTGGCGAGTAATCCCAGTAATTGCATCTGAGAAAGCCAGGCCTAGCCTGGCTTTTTTGTTTTCTGCTGCAGTCATTCTGACCGCAGTGTACTATTCTCCTTTCGCGCCGGCCCGGCACAAGCGCTGCCTGCTCCGCGCGTCCTCTGTCGAATGGTCGAAAAGGTAGTTCATGTCCCGTTTCCTCTCCAGCGCCACTGCGCGCGCCGCTCCACGCCATCGTTTGCTCACTTGGTTTGCTGCCTGTTTCTTCCTGCTGATCGCCGTTTTTTGCGCCGGCCATGCTCGTGCCGACGATGAATTCCTCGATCCCGAACTGGCCTTCAAATTTTCCGCCCGCATGCAGGACCCGTCCACCATCGCCGTCACCTATGTGATTGCCGATGGTTACTATATGTACCATGAGCGCTTCAAGTTCGAGGCCGTGGGTGCCAAGCTGGGCACGCCCGTGTATCCGGCTGGCAAGGTCAAGTTTGACGAGACCTTCCAGAAGAACGTGGAAACCTTCCGCAAGACCCTCACCATCACGATTCCCGTGCAGGCGGCTGGCGCGTTTACCCTGAAGGCGACGGGACAGGGCTGCTCCGACAAGGGCCTGTGCTATGCGCCGCAAGACGCCACGGCCCAGCTGGTGGGCGGTGGCGGTGGCCAGAGCATGGCGCCGGGCGGCGTGGCGTCAAAGTTTGCCTTGCCGGCCGCGCCGGCCGTCGACACGGCGGCCGTCAACGGGCCACAGGCGCAAGCGTCGCCTGGCGTGTCCGTGCTGAGCATCGCCAATCCCGATATTACGGCCACGCCCGAGCCGGTAGCGGCGGTTCCTGTGGCGGCAAGCCCGGCGCGGACGCAAAACGAGCTGGGCAAGATCGAATCGGCCCTGAAGGGCGGCAAGCTGCTCGTCATCGTGCCCCTGTTCATGCTGCTGGGCCTGGGGCTGGCGTTCACCCCGTGCGTGCTGCCGATGGTGCCGATTTTATCGTCGATCATCATCGGCGATGGCGCCAAGGTCAGCCGCTCGCGCGGCTTGCTGCTGTCGCTGACGTATGCGCTGGGCATGGCCATCGTCTATACGGCGCTGGGCGTGGCGGCGGGCCTGGCGGGCGAAGGCCTGGCGGCCAAGCTGCAAAACCCATGGGTGCTGGGCTTTTTCGCCTTGCTGATGGCGGGTTTGGCGCTATCGATGTTTGGTTTTTATGAGCTGCAAGTGCCGGCTTTCCTGCAAGGCAAGCTGACGTCCGTGTCGAACCAGCAATCGTCGGGCCGCCTGGCGGGCGTCTTCGTCATGGGTGCCATTTCCGCCCTGATCGTGGGGCCATGCGTGGCCGCGCCACTGGCCGGCGCCTTGCTGTATATCAGCCAGACGCGCGACGTCGTCATCGGCGGCAGCGCATTATTTGCCATGGCGGTGGGCATGAGCGTGCCTTTGCTGTTGGTGGGCGTCTCGGCCGGCACCTTGCTGCCCCGTGCCGGCGCCTGGATGGATGCCGTCAAGCGCTTCTTTGGCGTGCTGCAGCTGGGCGTGGCCTGGTGGCTGGTCTCGCCCGTGCTGTCGGGCGCCGTGCAGATGCTGGGCTGGACGGTGCTGTTCGTCGGCTATGGCATGTATTTGCTGGTGGGCAAGAGCGGCGCGAAGAACGCCTGGGTGGCCAAGGCCTGTGGCCTGGTGTTTGCCGTGCTGGGCGCGATGCAACTGGTGGGCGTGGCCAGCGGCGGCCGCGATCCGCTGGCGCCGCTGGCGCACCTGGGCGGTGGCCAGGTGCATGCGCAACCATTTACGCGCGTAAAGACCGTGGCGCAGCTCGATGCGGCGCTGACCCAACTGGGTGGCAAGCCAGCCTTGCTGGATTTTTATGCGGACTGGTGTGTGTCCTGCATCGAGATGGAAAAGCTGACCTTTGTCGACCCTGCCGTGCGCGAGAAGATGGGGCAAGCCGTGCTGCTGCAAGTGGACGTGACGGCGAACGATGCGGACGACAAGGCCATGCTGAAGCGTTTCCAGTTGTTCGGCCCGCCAGGCATCATCATGTTCAACCCGCAGGGACAGGAAATCGCCCAGTCGCGCGTGATCGGCTTCCAGAATGCATCGACGTTCCTGACTTCCTTGCGCAAGCTGGAGGAGTAGGTCGGATTAGGCCCTTCGGGCCGTAATCCGACACCACCACTTTCAGCGCCTACAATGTTGTCGGATTACGCGGCGTTCCGCCGCTAATCCGACCTACGCTCAGCCAGCTTCATGGTGGCCGCCACGATGGCCGCCGTGCTTGCCGCCAGGCACGCTGTCATCAAACACTTTCTTTTGTTCCGGCGTCAGCACGGCATAAAAAGTTTTCAGCGAGGCAAGGCGGCTTTCCTGGCTGGCGATGCGTTCCTTCGACATGGCGATCCATTGTTCCATGCGTTCCGGCGCCGACAGCTTGGCAAATGCTTCGCGCTTGGCCTTCCAGTCGCCCATCGGTTTTTTCGGCGCGTTGGCGGCCGTGAACGTGGCCCAGGCAGGTTCCTGCGCGGCCGTCAGCTTCAGTTTGTCATGCAGACGGGCCTGGTACTTGGCCATGCGTTCGGCAGGATTGCCGCCGCGGTGGCCATCATGTTGCATTTTGCTGCTGGCGGCAGGCGCGCTGGCGGCCGCTTCCTGGGCGTGGACGGTCAGCGATGCCGCACCCATGCCGAGTACGCTCATGGCGATGATCAAATTCTTGCGCAAGGTTGTCTTTGAGGCGTTCATCTGGATTCCTTTGTAAAAGATGAGGGATGTACATGTTGCTGCACATGAATCCATGGTGGACGCGCCATGTTTCCACGAAGTGTCCGTTGCCAGACAGTTTGTATCTATATGTTTCTTCGGGTCTCCTATATACAAGACGATACAAATGCGCTGTGCAAGGGTGGGGGAAGTGGGGATAATTCGTACCATGGAACCCACTTCTACAATTCTCATCGTCGACGATGACCGCGACATCCGCAGCTTGCTGGCGGACTACCTGGAAACGAACGCCTACCGCACCCTGGGCGCGGCGGATGGCACGGCCATGTGGAAAATTCTCGATGAAACGCGGCCCGACCTGATCGTGCTCGATTTGAACCTGCCTGGCGACGATGGCCTGACCTTGTGCCGCAAGCTGCGTGCCCAATCGACCGTGCCGGTGATCATGTTGACGGCGCGCAATGAGCCGCTGGACCGCATCCTGGGCCTGGAAATGGGCGCCGACGATTATTTGCCGAAACCGTTCGAGCCGCGCGAATTGCTGGCGCGCATACGCAGCGTGCTGCGCCGCAGCCATGCCATGCCGTCGAACGTGCCGTCGGACAAGGCGCAGCAAATCCGCTTTTCCGGCTGGACGCTGGACCTCACGGCGCGCCACCTGCTCAATCCCACCGGCCTGGTGATCATGCTGTCGGGCGCCGAGTTCCGCTTGCTGCGCGTATTCCTGGAGCACCCGAACCGGGTGCTCAACCGCGACCAGTTGCTGAACCTGACGCAGGGGCGCGACGCCGACCCGTTCGACCGCTCGATCGATATCCAGATCAGCCGCTTGCGGCAAAAGCTCGGTGAAGATGCCCGTTTGCCGCAAATCATCAAGACCGTGCGCAATGGCGGCTACGTGCTGGCCGGGCAAGTCAACGTGGAGCCGCACGCGTGAAGGCCTTCCTGGGGTCGATGACGGGCAGAGTCTTCATGTTTCTGCTGATCGGCATCGTCGCATCGGCTGCGCTGACGCAGTGGCTGGCCGTGGGCGAACGCCAGCGCGCCATCGAGCAATACCGCGACTATCACGCCGTCGAGCGGGCCGAGCAGCTGGTGATGGCGGCCGACGTGGTGCCGCTGGCCTCGCGTGCCGCCTACCTGAAGGTCGCCAACAAGGGCAGCGTGCGCCTGGAATTGCGTCCCGACACGGAACATAAGCCCGGCGCGCCGACGGAATTTTCCAGCGCCCTGCAAGCCAAGCTGGGCGAGGGTTTCAAGGTCAGCGCGCTGGCCGAACGCCCGGCCGCCTGCATCGAGCCGCGCCAGTCGCCGGGCATGTTCGGCGCCAAGCCTTGGGGCGGCACCTGCGAAAACCTCGACGTGCGCATGCAGGACGGCCACGTGCTGCGCCTGATGGTCCTGCCGCCGCGCCAGCAGCCGCCGTTCAATGAACATAACGACTGGATGACTCTGCTGCCTTTCCTGATCAGCATTGCCATCCTCGCTTACCTGGTCACGCGCATGACCATGCGTCCGCTCAAGCAGCTGGCGCAGGCGGCGAAAGACCTGGGCAACGACATCAACCATCCGCCGCTGACCCTGTCCGGGGCCAGCGAGATCCGCCAGGCCAGCGCCGCCTTCAATGCCATGCAGGCGCGCATCCGCCAGCATATTTCCCAGCGTACACAAATGCTGGCCGCCATCACGCACGACTTGCAGACGCCGCTGACGCGCCTGCGCCTGCGCCTGGAAAAGGTGGCCGATACGGAATTGTATGACCGCCTGGTGGGCGACCTGTCGGCCATGCAGAGCATGGTCAAGGAAGGGCTGGACCTGGCCCGCTCGATGGACAGCACGGAAGCGATGCAGGCGCTCGATCTCGATTCCCTGTTAGATAGCGTCTGCTCGGATGCGGCCGATGCCGGCCAGAACGTGACCCTGGCCGGGCAGGCCAGCATGGCCTTGATGGGCCGGCCCATCGCCATGCGGCGTTGCCTGGTGAACTTGATCGACAATGCCGTCAAATATGGCCAGTACGCGCAGGTGACCGTGGAGCGCATCGCCGGCGCGGCGCGCATCCGCATCCGCGACGGCGGGCCGGGTATTGCGCCAGATCAGCTGGCCAAAGTGTTCGAACCGTTTTATCGTATCGAGACCTCGCGTTCGCGCGAATCGGGCGGCACGGGCCTGGGCCTGACCATCGCGCGCAACATCGCCGAGCAGCATGGCGCCACGGTTTCACTGCTCAATCATGTCGACGGTGGACTGGAAGTCACCCTGATCGTGCCAGAGTATTACGCTGGAAAGTGAGCATTTCCGTGCGACAATATTGTGCTTTACGCCCCCTGGCAATTACATTCAACCTGCGGCCCTGCGCTGCAACAGCATGACAGAACAATGAAAAAGACTAGCTTGGCAATCCTCGTGGGTGCGGCCCTGTGTATCGGTGGCGGCATCTGGTATTTCAATCATCAGTCGGGCAAAGCGGCCGGTGTGCAGGATGGCAAAGGGGGCAAGGGCGGACAGGGAGCGACCACGGTGAGCGTGGTCGCGCCACTGCGACAGGATGTGCCGATGCTGCTGCAAGCCAATGGCAGCGTGACGCCCATCAGCAGCGTCGACCTGCATCCACAGACGACCAGTACGATCACCAAGGTGCACATCCGCGAAGGCCAGTTCGTCAAACAGGGCGAACTGATGTTTACGCTGGACGCCCGCAGCGAGCACGCGAATGTCGACAAGGCGCAGGCGCAAGTCTTGCGTGACCGCGCCTCGGTGCTGGACCTCGAACGCCAGCTCAAACGCAGCCAGGATTTGCTGAGCAAGAACTTCATCGCCCAGGGCGCCGTGGATACCCTGCAAAGCCAGCTCGACGCGGCACGCGCCTTGCTGGCCGCCGACCAGGCCGCCTTGCGCGCCGCCCAGGTCGACTCCAGCTACACCGTCCTGCGCGCGCCGCAGGGGGGGCGCGTGGGCGCCATCAATGTGTACGCGGGCAGCCTGGTGCAGCCGACTACTTCGCTCACCAGCATCACCCAGCTCGACCCGATCGATGTGCTCTTCACCTTGCCGGAAAGCAGTCTGTCGGGCTTGCTGGCGGCGCAGAAGGCGGGCGAGGTGGCGGTCAAGGCGCTGCTGGCCGATGCGGGCGGCAAGCAGCTGGACGGTAAACTGAGTTTCATCGACAATGCCGTCGATCCCGCCACGGGCGTGATCAAGGTCAAGGCCCGCTTCAACAATGGCGGTACCGACCTGTGGCCTGGCCAGTATGTGAATACGCAGCTGACGGTGCGCACCTTGAAGGATGCGCTGGTCATCCCGCAAAACGCCATCATCACCAATACCACGGGCATCTTCGTGTATTCGATGGAAGCCGATAACACGGCCAAGGTGCGCAAGATTGCCCGCGTGTATGCGTTCGGCCCGAATGCCGTCGTCACCGGATTGACCGGTGACGAGCAAGTCATCGTCGACGGCAAGCAGAACCTGCGTCCTGGCGGCAAGGTGCGCCTGGCGGAAAAACACAAGGCCGCCGATGGCGTCGCCGCACCGCAGGGCAAGCCAGCATGAACCTGTCCGAACTGAGCATCCGCCGCCCCGTCATGGTGGTGCTGCTGTCCCTCTCCATCATCCTGGCCGGCGTGCTGGCGTATGGCCACATTCCCGTGGCGGCCTTGCCGAGCTATAACACGCCCGTCATCAACGTCAGCGCCGACCTGGCCGGCGCCAGCCCCGAGACCATGGCGTCCTCTGTGGCCTTGCCGCTGGAAAAGCAGTTTTCCACGATTGCCGGCCTGAGCCTGATCACCTCCACGAGTACCCTGGGCAATACGTCGCTGACCCTGGAGTTTGACGCCAGCATCAATGTCAACGAGGCCGCCGTCGACGTGCAGGCGGCCCTGCTGCGCGCGCAACGCCAGTTGCCGACGGAAATGACGGACTTGCCGTCCTACCGCAAAGTCAATCCGGCCGATGCGCCCGTGTTGTTCATCCAGATGACGTCGCCATCGCTGAACTTGTCGGATCTGAATGATTATGCGGAAAACCTGATTGCGCCCAGCCTGTCGACCTTGCCTGGCGTGGCCCAGGTCAGCGTGAATGGCCAGAAACGCTTCGCCGTGCGCGTACGCGCCCGTGCCGACTTGATGAACGCGCGCAACCTGACGATGGACGAGCTGGCCACCGCACTGCGCGCTTCGAACACGAATTCGCCGCTGGGCATCCTCGACGGCCCTAGCCAGACGCTGACCATCCAGGGCAACCCGCAGATGATGAAGGCGGCCGATTTTGCCGAACTCATCGTCGCCACGCGCAATGGCCAGCCCGTGCGCCTGAAGGAAGTGGCCGAAGTGGAAGACAGTTTCCAGTCAACCAAGACGGCCGGCAGTTTCAATGGCGAGCGCTCGATCACCTTGCTGGTGCAGCGCCAACCGGATGCGAACACGGTGCAAGTGGTCGATGCCGTGCGCAAGCTCCTGCCCGGTTTCAAGGCGCAATTGCCCGCTTCCATCCAGATCAGCCTGGTCAACGACCGTTCCGTCTCGATCCGCGAAGCGATCCACGACGTCAACCTGACCCTGGCCCTGACGGTGGTGCTGGTCGTTCTGGTGATCTTTTTGTTCCTGCACCGCGCCGCCGCCACTTTCATTCCGGCCGTCACCATGCCCATTTCCCTGCTCGGTGCGCTGGCCCTGCTGTACTGGCTAGGCTACAGCCTCGACAATATCTCCCTGCTGGGCATCACCCTGGCCGTGGGCCTGGTGGTCGACGATGCCATCGTAGTGCTGGAAAACATCGTGCGCCATATCGAGATGGGCAAGAAACCGATCCAGGCAGCGCTTGTGGGCGCCAAGGAAATGGGTTTCACCATTATTTCGATTTCCGTCTCGCTGGTGGCCGTGTTCATCCCCATCTTCTTCATGCCGGGCGTGATCGGCTTGCTGTTCCACGAGTTTGCCGTCGTCGTCTCGCTGTCCATCCTCGTCTCGGCCATCGTGTCGCTGACCCTGGTGCCGATGCTGGCCAGCCGCTTCCTGCCGGCCGACTCGCGCGAACACAATGACAGCGACCCCACGCATGGCGAAAAATCCTTCATCGGCCGCCACTTCGAGGCGGGGTTCACGAAGTTGCGCAACGGCTATGTGCATCTGCTCGACAAGGCCCTGGCGCACCGCAACGTGGTGCTGTTCATCGCCGTATGTACCTTTGCGCTGACGGTGTTGCTGTACGCAACCATTCCGAAGGGTTTTTTCCCCGAGGAAGACCTGGGCCAGATCCAGGTGAATACGGAAGCGTCGGAGGATATTTCCTCTGCGGCATTGCAGGACTTGCAAGCGCGCGTGGCGGCCGTGCTCAAGGCGGACCCCAGCGTGCAGGATGTGACCTCGTTCGTCGGCGGCGGCAACACGGGCCGCATGTTCATGGTATTAAAACCGCGCAGCGAACGGCCGAAAATGCCCGTGGTGCTGGAAAACCTGCGCCGCGCGACGAGCGCCGTGCCCGGCATGGCCGTGTATTTCCGTCCCGTGCAAAACTTGCAGCTGGGTGGACGCCAAAGCAAGAGCCGCTATCAGTACACCTTGCAAAGCGTCAGTCCCGATGCCTTGAATGACTGGGCGGAAAAGTTTATTGCTGGCATGCGCGCCGATCCCGCGTTCCGCGACGTCACCAGCGATTCGCAAATCAAGGGCTTGCAGGCGTCCCTGCGGATCGACCGCGACAAGGCCAATCTGCTGGGCGTGCAAATGTCCGATATCCGCACGGCCCTGTACAGCGCCTTTGGCGAGCGGCAAGTATCGACTATCTATTCTTCGGCGGCGAGCTATTACGTGATCCTGGAAGCGGCCACGGCGGATCGCCAGTATGACGATGCGCTCACGCGCGTGTCCGTGCGCAGCAAGTCGGGCGAGCTGGTGAAACTGTCGAGTATTGCCTACGTGGAACGCACGATAGGCCCCACGTCCGTGAATCACCAAGGACAGTTGCAGGCCGTGACGATCTCCTTCAACCTGGCACCGGACGTGCCGCTGGGCATCGCCACGGGCAAGATCGACGTGATGGGCAAGGAAATGAGCTTGCCGGCCTCCATCATCACGCGCTACGGTGGCGATGCGGCCGTGTTCCAGGATTCCCAGTCCAGCCAGATCATCCTCATCATCGCCGCGCTGGCCGTGATCTATGTGCTGCTCGGCGTGCTGTATGAAAGCTACATCCATCCTCTGACCATCCTGGCCGGTTTGCCGTCGGCAGCCGTTGGGGCGCTGTTGACCCTGCGCCTGTTCGGCATGGACCTGACGATGATCGCCATCATCGGCATTTTGATGCTGATCGGTATCGTCAAGAAAAATGCCATCATGATGATCGACTTCGCCCTGCATGCGCAGCGCAATGAGGGCATGAGCCCGACCGACGCCATCCGCCAGGCCTGCATCCTGCGTTTCCGCCCCATCATGATGACGTCGGCGGCGGCGCTGATGGGCGCCTTGCCGATCGCCCTGGGCCTGGGCGCCGGCGCCGAGCTGCGCCAGCCGCTGGGCCTGGCCGTGGTCGGCGGATTGCTGTTTTCGCAAGTCATTACCCTGTTCATTACCCCCGTCATCTATTTGTTCCTGGATAAGTACAGCGGCACGGGGCCGGTGACGGACGAGCAACTGGTGGCACTCGACAGCCAGGCTTGAGCGCTTGCGTGAGCCATTGACCCGTGACCGGCGCCCCATTCCTGCGTGAATGCGGCGCCGGTTTTGTATGGGCAGTGATACATACGGTAACAACCGTCAAGAGACGGCTCGGGTACTCTGGTTAGCGCTGCAAGGAATGCCGCTATCCTGTACGCTTCGGGTTGGAAAAGCCGAGGAAGTGTTCCCAAAAGCAAGGGACTCTGGCACTATGGCTGCCCTGTAATGTTATTTCTTCGCTACACAGAAAGCACGATTTATTTTGCATGACACGACCCATTTGCTGGCTGCCGATTCCGATGTTTGCCCCACCTGCGGGCAAGTGATCCAGCCACTGCCGGCCTACGGGTCCAGGACCAGCACCACGCGCAAGGTTGCGCTCGGTGTGTCCGTCTTGCTGCACGTGCTGCTGGCGGCGTATGCATTGTTTCGCAGCGACACGATTGAAAAGATCCCGCCGCCGAAGAAGGAAAGTGCGATGGTCTACATCGCGCCCCTGAAGGACAAGCCGCAACCGAAGCCGCAACCGAAACCCACGCCCAAGCCGAAGGACACGAAAGTGGCCAAGGTGAAACCGCCACCGGCGCCGAGCAAGCGCGTGGTGAGCAAGGACGTGCCGCGCGACAAGCCAAAACTGGAAACCTTCACGCCGCCGCTGGTATCGAAAGTGCCGTTGCCGCCGCCGCCGGCCGAAGACATGAGTTCGATGATCGAGCAGCGCCGCAAGCAGCGTGAGGCGCAGAACCCCACGCCGCCGGCCGAGGAAAGTGAAAACGACCGCGCCATGCGCGTGGCCAAGGCGAATATCGCCGGTGCCCAGGGGCGCAATTCGGGCAGCGACCGCGAGGATTCGGGCGGCGTGTTTTCCATCGTCAACCAGACTTCGTTCAGCGCCGAAGTCAAGTTCAAGGGCTGGAATGGCAATTTCAAGCGCAATTGGCTGAAGCAGGAAAAAGTGGAGCTGGGTAATGAACCCGATATCGAAACGGCCATCGTGAAGAAGATGATCCAGCTGATCCGTGCCGAAAAGCCGGGCGACTTCGTCTGGGAATCGCGGCGCCTGGGGCGCAACGTCAACCTCAGCGCCCGCGTGGAAGACACGGCCGAGCTGAGCGCCTTCCTGCGCCAGGAATTCTTTTCGGAGAAGCGGCCAGGGCCGGGACGGCGCTAAACGCTCAGCGCAATAACAAAAGGCTGCACCGTGTGAACGGGCAGCCTTTTTTTACGCAGCATTGATCTCGATCAAGCCGGTTTGTCTGTTCCCGCTTCCGGTTCGACGTCGTCTTCCATGTCGATCAGTTCGACCATCTGGGCCGCGCCATCTTCGCTGATGCCGGCCAGTTCCATGATCTTGTCATTGGCTTCGTCGATGCCGACACGTTTCAAGGCCGAGAACAGTTGCACGGTGAACGGGAAGCCGACGCCGTCTTCATCCACATAGCTGTCGAGCTTGGCTTTCGCCTGGCGCAGCGCGTTGACCGATTCATTGCGGTTCAGCTTATCGACTTTCGTCAGGATGCAGTGAATTGGTTTACCCGTCGGCGCGAACCATTCCAGCATCTGGACGTCCAGGTCGGTGAACGGACGGCGCGAATCCATGATCAGGACCAGGCCCGCCAATTGCTCGCGGCGCTGCACGTAGTCGCCCAGCAGGCGCTGCCAGTGCAATTTGGCCGAGCCCGAGACTTCCGCGTAGCCGTAGCCGGGCAAGTCGACCAGCAGGCATTCGATCTCTTCGACGATGGTGGCATCCTTGCGGTGCTGCGCCACATGGGCGCCGCCGATGGAGAAGTAGTTGATGTGCTGGGTACGGCCAGGTGTCTTGGAGGCGAACGCCAAGCCTTTCTGATTACACAAGATGTTGATGGCGGTCGATTTACCGGCATTGGAGCGGCCGGCAAAAGCGATTTCCGGCACCGTGGTATCGGGCAGGTCACGCAATTGGTTGACGGTCGTAAAGAAGCGGGCTTGCCAGAGTTTTGACATGGGAGTAGTAAAGCAACAAAATGGAGCGATAAGGGAGCGATAACGCCAAGAAGCTATTGTACAATAAGGGATTGTTAATTGTTGCCGGCGTAGCAGCGATGCGGCTTGCGGCCCTGAAAATAAATCAAAAATCTCAGGCGCGCGGCAATGTCCACCACTAATTTCTCACTGTCTCAGGGTGCCTGAATGAATCGTGCGTTTTCACCGTTGTTCAAATCCATGCTGCTCGCTTTGCTGGCTGTATCGGCAACTGCTTCCGCGGTCGAAGCACCGAAACCGGCCGTCAAGGCCGACGCTGCCAAGGGTGCTACCCTGTACGCCGATGGCGATGCGGCGCGCGGCTTGCCTGCCTGCGTATCTTGCCATGGTGCGGCCGGCAACTCGACCATCACGGTCAACCCGAAGCTGGCCGGCCAGCACGAAAGCTATATCTACAAGCAACTGGTCGATTTCACCACGCCGGAGCGCAGCCAGCCCGTCATGACGACGTACGCGAAGATGCTCAGCGATGCTGACAAGAAGAATATCGCCGCCTACCTGGGCGCGCAGGTCTCCAAGCCGGGCGCCGCGAAAAACAAGGATACGATTGACCTGGGCAAGAAAATCTACCGTGGTGGTATTGCTTCCAAGCAAGTTGCTGCCTGCGCCAGCTGTCATGGCGCGACGGGCAATGGCATTCCCGTCCAGTATCCGCGCATCGCCGGCCAGCACCAGGACTACACGGTGGCCCAGCTGACGATGTTCCGCAGCACCAAGGCTGATGCCCGCAAAAACAGCGCGCAAATGCACACCATCGCCGCCCGCATGTCGGATGACGAGATCGCCGCCGTGGCCGACTATATCGCCGGCCTGAAGTAAGTTTTCATAGTGGCAAGAGATTGCCAGGCGCACCAGCGCGCATGAACCAGGGCGGCCGTCTCAACAGGCTGCCCTTTTTTATGGCAGGGGCCAAAACTGGAGTATGCTGCCGCCTTGCGCGCAGAAACTATCTGCTCCATGCCACATTTTCTTGAAGATTGCATATCCCGTATGAGTATCCACGTATGAGCACAGGCACGACCGGAATCGAATTAAAGACCCAACGCCGCAGCCTGGCTGAATTCGTCGAGCTGGTCTCGTCGATGCGTTTTGCCATCAGTTTGCTGACCCTGATCGCCGTCGCCTCCATCATCGGCACCGTGCTCAAGCAGAACGAGCCCATGCCCAATTATGTGAACCAGTTCGGTCCGTTCTGGTTCGCCGTCTTCGACAAGCTGAGCCTGTATTCCGTATATTCGGCCTGGTGGTTCCTGGTGATCATGGGTTTCCTCGTCGCCTCGACCTCGCTGTGCATCGTGCGCAATGCGCCGAAGATGCTCAAGGATATGCGCAGCTGGCGCGACAATGTGCGCGAGCAATCGTTGCGCAATTTCCATCACAAGATGGAGTGGCAGGCGCCGCTGCCGCGCGCCGTGCTGGCGCAGCAGATGGTGATGCGCCTGAAAGACAGCGGCTATGCGGCCAAGGTGGTCGAGAAGGACAACGCCACCCTGGTGGCGGCCAAACGCGGCGCGGCCAATAAATGGGGCTATATCTTTGCCCACGGCGCCATCGTCATCATCTGCGTGGGCGGCTTGCTCGACTCGGAAATGCCGATCCGCGTACAGCAATGGTTTTTTGGCAAGACGCCGTTTTCCGGCAGCGGCGTGATTGCCGACATTCCTGCCCAGCACCGTTTGAGTCTGTCAAATCCTACTTTCCGCGGCAACACCATGATCCCGGAAGGATCGTCGAGCAACACGGCCATCATTCCCCAGGCCGATGGCGTGCTGATCCAGGATCTGCCGATCACGATTTTGCTGAAAAAATTCCACATCGATTTCTACAGCACCGGCATGCCGAAGCTGTTTGCCAGCGATGTCGTCATCACCGACCATGTCACGGGAGAAAGTTTTCCTGCCACCATCAAAGTCAACCAGCCGCTGCTGTACAAGGGCCTGGCCCTGTACCAGTCCAGCTTTGAAGATGGCGGCAGCAAGCTCAAGTTGACGGGTTTTCCCATGACGGGCAAGACGACGAAACGCTTCGATATCGGCGGCGAAGTGGGCGGCAGCACGCCGCTCGAGCGTAGCGATGGCAATTCCTATACGGTGGAATGGTCGGGTTTCCGCCCGTTTAACGTGGAAAACCTCAGCGCCGGCCAGGATGTGCGCGCCGTCAGCAAGGCGGAAAGTTTCAACGATAAATTTGCCGTCGGCCTGGACAAGCGCCTCGGTTCGGCCGCGAAAAATGCGAACAACAAGGATCTCAAGAACGTAGGCCCTTCGGTGCAATACAAATTGCGCGACAAGACGGGCCAGGCGCGCGAGTACCAGAACTATATGCAGCCCGTGACGGTCGATGGCGCCACCGTCTTCCTGGCCGGCATGCGGATCAACCCCAGCGATGCCTTCAGCTTCCTGCGCATTCCCGTCGATGACAATTACAGCGTGACGGAATGGATGCGCTTGCGTGCCGCGCTGCAAGATCCCGCGCTGCGCCAGCAAGCTGCCACGCGCTATGCGGCGCGCGCCATGCCGCAGGCGAACGCGGAAGCCTTGCGCGGCCAGTTGCAGGAATCGGCGGCGAAAAGCCTGGGCATTTTTGCCGGCAATGGGCAAGAGGGCGGTTTCCTGGCCATTTCGCGTTTCCTGGAGAAAATTCCTGCCGCTGAGCAAGAAAAAGCGGCCGATATCTTCATGAAAATCTTGAATGGCAGCCTGTGGGACTTGTGGCAGGCGGCGCGCGCCCAGGATGGCTTGAAAGCCATCGAGGCCGATGACAAGCACGGCCGCTTCCTGCAGCTGGCCACGAATGCGCTGTCCGACAGCTTCTTCTATGGCGCGCCCGTGTATCTGCAGCTCGACGAGTTCACGGAAATCAAGGCGTCCGTGCTGCAAGTGACGCGTTCGCCGGGCAAGAGCGTGGTGTACCTCGGTTGCCTGTTCCTCGTGATCGGCGTGTTTTCCATGTTTTATATCCGCGAGCGCCGCCTGTGGGTGTGGATCAAGGATGGCGAAGGCGGCAGCGAAGCGCTGATGGCCATGAGCACGCAACGCAAGACCCTGGATTTTGAAAAAGAATTTGAGAACTTGAAGGCAAAGCTGCCGCAATCGGCGTAAGCTGCGCTGTGTCTGGGACGCTTGCGCGTCGCCGGGAATGGAGAAAATGATGGAATTGGCAAACAAGCAAATATATATGCAGGAACCAGGATTTTTCAAGCGCCTGAGCCTGATCGATTGGCTATATGGCGCCGGCTTGCTGGCGGCCTCCCTGTTCGGCCTGATGCGCTTTGGCGCCTACATGGATATCTATGAAAAGGCCATCCTGCTGGCTGCGGCGCCCACGTTCGCGTGGCTGGGCTGGTACTGGAAGCCCGTGCGCTGGCTGATTCCGCTGGCGGCCGTGCTGGCGCTGTTCGCCATCGAGCTGTACGCCGGCCATCTGGAGATGGCGAACCAGAAATTCTTCCTCAAATACATCTTGTCGAGTCAGTCCGCCATCCTGTGGATGGGCACCCTGTTCGTGCTGTCGACCCTGTTCTACTGGATCGGCCTGGTGGCGCGCTCGGAATTCGGCTCGTCCGTCGGCTCCCTGCTGTGCTGGGCCGGCGTGGTGCTGGGCCTGACGGGCATGCTGGTACGCTGGTACGAGTCTTACCTGATCGGCGCCGACGTGGGCCATATTCCCGTCTCGAACCTGTATGAAGTGTTCATCCTGTTTTCGCTGATCACGGCCATGTTCTACCTGTATTACGAGCAGCATTATGCGACGCGCCAGCTGGGCGCCTTCGTCATGCTGGTCATTTCGGCAGCCGTGGTGTTTCTGATGTGGTACACGGTCACGCGCGACGCGGCCGAAATCCAGCCGCTGGTGCCGGCCCTGCAAAGCTGGTGGATGAAGATCCACGTGCCTGCCAACTTCATCGGCTACGGTACCTTTGCCCTGTCGGCCATGGTGGCGGCGGCGTATCTGCTCAAATCGAGCGGCTACCTGGTCGACCGCCTGCCGTCGCTGGAAGTGCTCGACGACGTCATGTACAAGGCCATTTCCGTGGGCTTTGCTTTCTTCACGGTAGCGACCATCCTGGGCGCCCTGTGGGCGGCCGAAGCGTGGGGTGGCTACTGGTCGTGGGATCCGAAAGAAACGTGGGCGCTGATCGTCTGGCTCAACTATGCAGCCTGGCTGCACATGCGCTTGATGACGGGCTTGCGCGGCCGCGTCGCCGCCTGGTGGGCGCTGGTGGGCTTGCTGGTGACGACGTTTGCCTTCCTGGGCGTCAACATGTTCCTTTCTGGATTACATTCTTACGGCAAACTGTAATTGTTTTTTGCATGACAGAAGCGTCATGAACGGCCCGGAAAAACTGGTGTAAGGTAGATCCAATCACCTTTTTCCGGAGCCGCCATGTTGATCAAGCGCAGTCCCAACGGCATCGAGTTGCCGTTTTCTTCCGAAATCACGCCGCGCGCCGTGTTTGAATCGCGCCGCAGCTTCATCAAGCAAATCGCCCTGGGCTCCGTGTCCAGCGCGGCCTTGCTGGAAATGGCCAGTCGCGAAGCGTTCGCGCAAGGCACGAATCCCAAGCTGGCTGCCAAGCTCAATCCCGCCTATTCGGCGCTGGAAAAGCAGACGGCCTATAAAGACGCCACCAGCTACAATAATTTCTACGAATTCGGCACCGACAAGAGCGACCCGGCGCAAAACGCGGGCACCTTGCGCACGCGGCCGTGGACGGTCAGCATCGAAGGCGAGGTCAAGAAACCCATGACCCTCGATCTCGATGCGCTGCTGAAACTGGCGCCGCTGGAAGAGCGCGTGTACCGGCTGCGCTGCGTGGAAGGCTGGTCGATGGTCATCCCGTGGGTTGGTTATTCCTTCTCGGAAATCATCAAGAAGGTCGAGCCGACGGGCAATGCCAAGTACGTGGAATTCATCACCCTGGCCGACAAGAAGCAAATGCCGGGCGTGGGCAGCCGCGTGCTGCAGTGGCCATATACGGAAGGCTTGCGCATCGATGAAGCGTATCATCCGCTGGCGCTGCTGACCCTGGGCATGTATGGGGAAACCTTGCCGAACCAGAATGGCGCGCCCGTGCGCATGGTGTTGCCGTGGAAATATGGTTTCAAATCGGCCAAATCCATCGTCAAGATCCGTTTCGTCAAGGAACAGCCGCGCACGTCGTGGAACCTGTCGGCGCCGTCCGAGTACGGTTTTTACTCGAATGTGAACCCGAACGTCGATCATCCGCGCTGGTCGCAAGCTTCCGAGCGGCGCATCGGTGAAGACGGATTTCTCACGCGCAAGCGCAAGACCCTGATGTTCAATGGTTACAACGATGTGGCTTCCTTGTACGCGGGCATGGATCTGAAGAAGTTCTTTTAAGGAAAGACCATGGCCCTCAACCCCACGAGCAAACAGCTGTCGCTGCTGAAAAGCCTGATCTTCCTGCTGGCGCTGCTGCCGTTCGCCCGCATGGTCTGGCTGACGTACACTGGACAACTGGTGGAGCCGCTGGAATTCATCACGCGCGGCACGGGCGACTGGACCCTGTATTTCCTGTGCATCAGCCTGGCGGTGACGCCCTTGCGCCGGTTCACGCAATGGAATTGGCTGATCAAGCTGCGCCGCATGCTGGGCCTGTTCGCATTTTTCTACGCGGCGCTGCACTTCACCACTTTTTTATGGTTCGATCACTTTTTTGATGTGCAGGAAATGTGGAAGGATGTGCTCAAGCGGCCGTTCATCACGGTGGGTTTCATCGCCTTTGTCTTGCTCATTCCGCTGGCCGTGACAAGCACGAATGGCATGGTCAAGCGCCTCGGTGGCAAGCGCTGGCAGTGGCTGCACCGGCTGATCTATGTCATTGCGCCGCTGGGCATCCTGCATTTTTGGTGGATGAAGGCGGGCAAGCATAATTTTGCCCAACCGATCCTGTTCGGCAGCATCGTCGCGCTACTGCTGCTAATGCGCGTGGTTTTCGCCTGGAACAAGCGCGTCAAAAGCAGCCGGGTGGCGCAGGCGGCCACCCCGGTGCGTTCCGTTTAGGTCACTGGCACGATCACGGGTGGCGGCGGCACAGGGGCCGGTTCGACGGGGCCTTTGGCTGGTGCGCCTTTGGCCGCGGGCGGCTTGGGCAGGTACAGGGGGCCGGGCTGGCCACAACCGGCCAGGACGCTGGAAACCACAATGGCGGTGCCGATATAAAACGCTGAGGATGACTTCACGATTAGAATCACGGTTTGATTAAGATCTTTGGAGTGTAGCATGAGCGAATCGGAATTCCTGGCCCTGGCCGAAGCCACCCTGAC
>Ga0209913_1000882_pt1 | contig 20723 bp, 15 predicted proteins | sample PersoiDNA2013203_FD_185805 | JGI IMG/M metagenome (GOLD analysis project Ga0209913, IMG submission 185805) | Permafrost soil microbial communities from the Arctic, to analyse light accelerated degradation of dissolved organic matter (DOM) -... | ecosystem: Environmental > Terrestrial > Soil >... | reverse complement strand
CGTAGTGACGGGCAGCCGTTTCGTACTCGACGTGGGCGGTGTTGATGGTGATGCCGCGGGCTTTTTCTTCCGGTGCAGCGTCGATCTGGTCGTAGGCTTTCGCTTCGCCGCCGAATTTCTTCGACAGGACGGTTGCGATAGCTGCGGTCAGGGTGGTCTTGCCGTGGTCGACGTGACCGATGGTGCCAACGTTGACGTGCGGTTTAGTCCGCTCGAACTTTTCTTTTGCCATTTTAATTCTTCCTTAGAACTATGATTTTAGGTTGTCCGGCCAGGGGGATCACCCCCGGCCGGTCAGGGACCGAAGTCCCGCTACATATCGATTACTTGGCTTTTGCGGTGACGATCGCGTCGATCACGTGCTTAGGCGCTTCGGAGTAGTGCTTGAATTCCATCGTGTACGTTGCACGGCCTTGCGTTGCGGAGCGCAGCGAGGTCGAGTAACCGAACATTTCCGACAGTGGTACTTCGGCCTTGATGATCTTGCCGCCGCCGCCTGGAATTTCGTCCATGCCTTGCACCATGCCGCGACGGGACGACAGGTCGCCCATCACGTTACCGGCGTAGTCTTCCGGCGTTTCCACTTCCACGGCCATCATCGGCTCCAGGATGACCGGGGATGCTTTACGGCAGCCATCCTTGAAGGCCATCGAACCGGCCATGCGGAATGCATTTTCGTTCGAGTCAACATCGTGGTACGAACCGAAGGTGACGGTGACTTTGACGTCGACGACTGGGTAGCCAGCCAGGACACCACTGTTCAGCGTTTCGCGCACACCTTTTTCGACCGCAGGGATGTATTCGCGAGGAATCACACCGCCCTTGATGGCGTCGACGAACTCGAAACCCTTGCCCGGTTCTTGCGGCTCGATCGTCAGCACGGCGTGGCCGTACTGGCCGCGACCACCGGACTGCTTGACGAACTTGCCTTCAACGTCGGTGACGGCCTTGCGGATCGTTTCGCGGTAGGCAACCTGTGGCTTGCCGACGGTTGCTTCCACGCCGAATTCGCGCTTCATGCGGTCAACGATAATTTCCAGGTGCAGCTCGCCCATACCACCGATGATGGTCTGGCCCGATTCTTCGTCGGTCTTGACGCGGAACGACGGATCTTCCTGTGCCAGGCGGTTCAGCGCCAGGCCCATTTTTTCCTGGTCGGACTTGGTCTTCGGCTCGACGGCCTGCTGGATCACGGGCTCAGGGAAGACCATGCGTTCCAGGATGATCATGGCCGACGGGTCGCACAGCGTTTCGCCGGTCGTCACGTCTTTCAGGCCCACGGCAGCGGCGATGTCGCCGGCGCGCACTTCCTTGATCTCTTCACGCTGGTTGGCGTGCATCTGCAGAATACGGCCCAGACGCTCTTTACGGTTCTTCACCGAGTTCAGCACGGTGTCGCCGGAGTTCACGGAACCCGAGTACACGCGGAAGAAGGCCAGCTGGCCGACGAACGGGTCGGTCATGATCTTGAAGGCCAGCGCCGAGAATTTCTCGTCGTCGGCGGCTTTACGCGATGCAGGCTGCTCGTCCTCGTCCGTGCCGTTGACCGGTGGGATGTCCACTGGCGATGGCAGGTATTCGATGACGGCGTCCAGCATGGCTTGCACGCCCTTGTTCTTGAACGCGGTACCGCACATCATCGGGACGATTTCCGAAGCGATGGTACGGTTACGCAGTGCCTGCTTGATCTCGGCTTCCGACAGGTCGCCTTCTTCCAGGTACTTGTTCATCAGGTCTTCGGTCGCTTCGGCAGCGGCTTCAACCATCTTCTCGCGCCACTCGGCGGCCGAATCGGCCAGCTCTGCAGGGATATCGACGTAGTCGAACTTCATGCCCTGGGACGCGTCGTCCCAGATGATGGCCTTCATCTTGACCAGGTCGATGACGCCCTTGAAGTTTTCTTCGGCGCCGATCGGGATCTGGATCAGGACAGGGTTGGCCTTCAGGCGGGCACGCATCTGCTCGTAGACCTTGAAGAAGTTGGCACCGGTACGGTCCATCTTGTTCACGAAGGCCAGACGTGGCACTTTGTACTTGTTCGCCTGACGCCACACGGTTTCCGACTGTGGCTGCACGCCGCCGACTGCGCAGTAAACCATGCAGGCGCCGTCGAGCACGCGCATCGAACGTTCCACTTCGATGGTGAAGTCAACGTGGCCCGGGGTGTCGATGATGTTGATGTGGTGCTCAGGGAAGTTGTTCGCCATGCCCTTCCAGAAGCAGGTCGTCGCGGCCGACGTAATCGTGATGCCGCGCTCTTGTTCCTGCTCCATCCAGTCCATGGTGGCGGCGCCGTCGTGCACTTCACCAATCTTGTGGTTCACGCCCGTGTAAAACAGCACGCGTTCCGTGGTGGTGGTCTTACCAGCGTCGATGTGAGCGGAGATACCGATATTACGGTAGCGCTCAATGGGGGTCTTGCGGGCCATAATTAATCCTAAATCTTTTAATGGACAAAACCGAGCAGCATTTTCTCAACCAAAAATGTGCCCGGCTTGAACAATAGATAAGGCCGGAGATTCCGGCCGGAATTTTTAGAAGCGGAAGTGCGAGAACGCCTTGTTCGCTTCTGCCATGCGGTGCACCTCGTCACGACGCTTCATCGCGCCGCCGCGGCCTTCCGCAGCTTCCAGCAGCTCACCGCCGAGGCGTTGTGGCATGGATTTTTCGCTGCGCTTGTTGGCGGCTTCACGCAGCCAACGCATGGACAGGGCCAGGCGGCGTACTGGACGCACTTCAACCGGCACCTGGTAGTTTGCACCACCGACGCGGCGGGACTTGACTTCCACCATCGGCTTGGCGTTGTTGATCGCTGCGGCGAACACTTCCAGTGGGTCCTTGCCCGACTTTTGCTGGATGTGGTCGAATGCACCGTAGATGATGTTTTCAGCAACGGACTTCTTGCCCGACAGCATCAGAACATTGACGAATTTGGCGACTTCGGTGTTGCCGAACTTTGGATCCGGCAGAATTTCGCGCTTGGGTACTTCACGACGACGTGGCATTTCTATTTCCTTCCTGTCTTCAGTTGAGTGCCTCTGTGACACTCGCGGAGGTCATCATGACCTTCCACTTACTCGGCCTCGCGACCGCCTCAACTCAATTAAATTGCAAGAATTACTTCTTGGCGGCTTTAGCGCGCTTCGCACCGTACTTCGAGCGAGCTTGCTTACGGTCTTTGACGCCCTGGGTATCCAGCGAGCCGCGAACCATGTGGTAACGCACACCTGGCAAGTCTTTTACACGACCGCCGCGCAGCAGCACGACGCTGTGTTCCTGCAGGTTGTGGCCTTCACCGCCGATGTACGAAATGACTTCGAAACCGTTGGTCAGGCGAACCTTGGCGACTTTACGCAGTGCCGAGTTAGGCTTCTTAGGAGTGGTGGTGTACACGCGGGTGCACACGCCACGCTTTTGCGGGCAGTTTTCAAGTGCCGGCGATTTGCTCTTCACGACCAGGGCGGTACGTGGGTTGCGAATCAATTGATTGATGGTTGGCATCGTTCTAAATCCAACAAAATTACTGCTGTTGACATCCCGGGCCCGGCAACACGCCGCCCCGGGGCTAAAACCAGTCTCATGATCATCGGCCTGCTTCACATGCTGTTTCACATGCTGAGTCACAGGCGCCAACAGCCACCCTCGGAGGAGCGGCTGTCCAATGCCCGAACAACAGGGCCATCGAGTGCGTATACCACGCGCAGACTAAAATGAGAACTCGCGAGTATAAACCTCGCGCATGGCCCAGTCAACCAATTTGCAATTTAAATAGGCAAAGCCCCGCCGAGGCCGGGGCACCCTGGTGCCGGGCGCAGGCGTACTGCCCCAGCGGCGGAAAAGCCTTGATAATAGCCGGCAATTAGTTACCGTTCCCTTTATGCAACCATTGCTGCGCCCCGCGCCCCTGTTCGTCCTGCTGAGCTACCTGGCCCTGTCCGGTGTGCCCTATATACCTGTGCTGTTGGGGAAGAGCGTCGGCGCGGCCTGGCCCCTGCTCGGCATCGAGGTGGTGGCCTGGACCGCCGTCTGGGCCCTGTTCCGCCGCCCGGCCTGGTTCCACTGGCTGCTCATCCCCGCCTTCATGGCCTTGCCCACCGAAATCTACCTGCTGGTGTTCTACGGCCAGGGCATTTCCACGCACCACCTGGGCATCCTGGCCGAAACGAGCCCGATGGAAGCCATGGAATTCCTGGGTCAGAAGGTGTGGAGCATGCTGGCGATCATGGCCCTGGTGGCCGCCTGGTGGGTGCTGGCCTTCCGCGCAGCGCGCCAGAGCCCGCAACTGGACTGGACCGGGCCATCGCGCTGGGTGGCCCTCGGCCTGCTGGCCGTGTTCGGCGCCCTGGCAGCCTATGGCTGGGAATTCGGCAGCGGTGCCACGCCTGCCGTCCCGGCTTCCGCTTCCGCGTCGGCCAGCGTCGACAAGGGCGCGCACCGCACCGGACTGGCTTTGCCGCCGCTGCCCCACTGGGCCCGGCCGCCGGCCCGCTTCGACGTCTTCATCGATTCCTGGCCCTTCGGGCTGGTGGCACGGGGCGTGGATTTCTACCGCGAGCGGCGCTACCTGGCCGCGCTGAACGAAAGCAGCCGCAACTTCCGTTTCGGCGCCCGCCAGGCCGAGCCCGACACGACGCCGGAAACCGTCATCCTCGTCATCGGCGAATCGGCGCGGCGCGACCGCTGGAGCCTGTTCGGCTACGAGCGCCCCACCAATCCGCTGCTGGCGCAGGAAGCGAACCTGGTGCCCTTGCAAGACGTCATCACGGCCGTCTCCGCCACGCGCCTGTCGGTGCCCGTCATCATCTCGCGCAAACCCGCCCGGGAAAGCCTGGAAGACGGTTTCAAGGAAAAATCGTTCCTGACGGCCTACCAGGAGGCGGGCTTCAAGACGTGGTGGCTGTCGAACCAGATCTCGTTCGGCAAGTTCGACACGCCCGTCTCCGTGTTCGCCCGCGAAGCGAACGTGGTGCAGTTCCTCAACCTGGGCGGCTTCACGAACCGCTCGAACCTGGACGAAGTGCTGTTCGACCCGCTGCGCCTGGCCCTGGCCGACCGGACGCCGAAGAAACTGATCGTGCTGCACACCCTGGGCAGCCACTGGAACTACAGTCAGCGCCATCCGAAGGCGTTCGACAAATGGCAGCCGTCGCTGTTCGGCGTCGACAAGCCCGTCTATACGGACCTGGCCATCAAGCCGGAGCTGAACAACAGCTACGACAACTCCATCTTGTATACAGACTGGTTCCTGGCCCAGGTGATCGGCCAGCTGAAAGCGGCGGACCGCGCCGCCGCCCTGCTGTACGTGGCCGACCACGGCCAGACCCTGTACGACGGCAGCTGCACCATCGCCTTCCACGGCCACAACACCCAGCACGAATTCCGCGTGCCGGCCTTCATGTGGTATTCGGACCAGTATAAGGAGCGCTACCCGAACAAAGTGAAGGAACTCCAGCGCCACCGCAAGGCGCGCCTGGCGACGGAGAACGTCTTCCACACCCTGCTCGACGTGGCGGACATCCGCTATCCGGACGAACGCCTGGAATGGAGCTTCGTCAACGGCGCCTGGAAGCGGCACACCCGCTACGTCGACAGCTATGGCTGGACCGATTACGACAACGCCACCGTGCGGGGCGACTGCCGGGAGATCATCGCGAAAAAGCCGGCGCGCAAGCGCTGAACGGCCCAGCCCGTGTCAACAAAGGGGTCAGGCACGTTTCTCGACACGAACTCGACCGTATAACGCCTTTTACGCTCGAGGCTGTGTCGACATTCGTGCCTGACCCCGATGTTGACACGGGCCCGGCGGTGCCGCGTTCAGGCAGCCAGGCGCGGGGGTGGACCGGCCTCCTCGCCGCGGGCGTGTTTGCCCAGCCAGGCCAGCACGGTGCCGGCGTTGCGCTCGATGGCGGTGTCGAAGCCGCTGTCGGCCAGCAGCCGGATGCCGTTGGTTTCTTCCAGCACGCCGGGCCGTACGCGCAAGGTGCCGCCTGCGGCCTCGACGCAAAACGGCGCCAGCCGGTCGCGCAAGAGCGGGGCCAGCTCCAGGTTGTGCGACGACACGATCACCACGTGGGCCTGGGCCAGCGCATGCAGCACGGCCGTGGCCGCCGAGACGGATTCGAGGTGGTTGGTGCCACGGAAGATCTCGTCGATGACGAACAGGGCCGGCCCCTGCCGCGCCAGCGCCAGCAGTTCGCGCGCGCGGCGCAGTTCGGCCATGTACAGGCTTTCGCCGCTGTCCATCGCGTCTTCGCTCTGCATGCTGGCGTGCACGGCCAGCGGCGGCACCTGCGCGGTGGCGGCGTAGCAGAAGCCGAAGGCGCGCGCGGCGACGACGTTGATGCCGATCGTGCGCAGCAGGGTGCTCTTGCCCACGCCGTTCTGGCCGGAGACGAACGCGCCCCGCTCGCCGTCGAGTGTAAAGTCCAGCGGCGCCGGCTGCGCCAGCAGCGGGTGCACCATCGCCGTCAGCGCCAGCGGCCGGTCCGGTGTTTGTCCCGCCCAGCAGAACGAAGTCGCGCCCTCCAGGTGGCGCGCCAGGGCACAGTCCGCTTCCAGCGCGGCCACGAGATGGAAGCTGGCGCGCAGCTGGTCGAGGTGCGCCGCCAGCGTCGCGCGGGTGGCGAAGTAGCGCCGCACATTGGCCTGCAGCAGCCAGTCGCGGTATTCGCGCTGCCCCGGCACCCGGTCGCCCAGGGCCAGCGCGAAGCGGCGGCGCAGCGTGCCGGCGGCGGCCGCGCCAGGACGGAATGGCGCCAGTAGAGCATCGACCTCCGGCAAGGTGCCCAGGGCATGGTGGGCGTCCAGCATCGCGCGCAGGGGCAGCAGGGCCCGGTCCCATTCCTGGGCCCGCTCATGCCAGGCCGTCTGCACCGCGACCAGGGCCAGGGTCAGGGCGACGGCCGCTACCCAGCCCAGCGGCAGGAACACGGTCGCCACGACGCCCAGCAACCACGCCACCGGCAGCAGCCACAGCCAGCGCACCCAGCCCGGCGTGGCGCCTGGCGGTGGCCCGAAGAGGTGGGCAGCGATTTCCACGTCCGCCCCGCGCAGCGGCCGGAACAGCTCGCCCAGCCGGGCCAGCAGCGCCGGCGCGGCCAGCAAGGCGCGCAGGCGCTCCGGCCGGGCCGGGGCCCCGCCATGCAGCCGGTGGTGCAGAACCTGTCGGCCGAGAATGCTGCTGCCTTCGCCCAGGCGGGCGGCATATTCGCCCAGCAGCATGTCGCGCGCCGTCTGGCCGTCCACGCGCCGCTCGTGCGGCAAGGCCGTCAGGTCGTGCAGCCGTGCCACGTCGGTGGGCGCGAACGGGTAATCCACCACGCGGTCGTCCAGACCCGTCAACCAGTGCAGCCAGCCCATCGCCTCTCCTTATATATAGAGCCGGCAATATGCCCGCCCGTTGCCAATTATTCAAGTGCGGACAGGCCCGGACACCGCGGACAGCGGACACGGGGCATGCAATTCCCATCGAATCAAGGACTTAGGCCGTGGCACGGTTCCTGCACTACCGTCCTTATTCTTGTTCAATCCTCATCATCATGATCCGCGATACCTCCAGCCAGGACACCGTCATCGCCCCACCCGCCGGCCACAAGCTGAAACGCGGTCTGCTGCTCGGTGCCGGCGCGCTGGCCGTGGCCGCCGCCTTCGCGGCCGCCTTCGGCAACTGGCGCAACAGCGAACACTCCGTCAGCGCGGCGCGCCTGCGCATCGCCGAAGTCACCCGTGGCACGCTGGTGCGCGACGCCGCCGTCAATGGCCGCATCGTCGCCGCCGTCAGCCCGACCCTGTATTCGACGGCGCCTTCGTCCACCGTGACCTTGCGGGCGCGCGCGGGCGACACGGTGAAACAGGGCGACGTGCTGGCCGTGCTGGAGTCGCCCGATCTGACGGACGAACTGAAGAAGGAGCAGTCCAGCTACCAGGAACTGGCCGCCGAGGTGGCGCGCCAGCAGATCCTGGCGCGCAAGCAGAAGCTGCTGGCCCAGCGCGACGCCGACACCGCCGAGATCGAACGCCTGTCGGCCCAGCGCACCTTGGAGCGCTACGACGGCGTGGCCAACGAAGGCGTGGTGGCGAAGATCGACTACCAGAAGGCGCGCGACGCGCTGAAGGCCGCCGAGATCCGCGCCCGCCATGCCGGCCAGGCCTCGACCCTGGAGCGGGACGACGTGGAACTGGCGCTGAAGACGAAGCAGGCGCAGCTGGAACGCCAGAAGCTGGCGCTGGCCAACGCCCAGCGCAGGGTCGACGAGCTGGTGGTGCGCGCGCCCGTCAACGGCTTCATCGGCACGCTGAACGTGGCCAACCGCAGCGTGGTGCAGGCCAATACGCCCCTGATGACCCTGGTCGACCTGTCGGCCCTGGAAGTGGAGCTGGAAGTGCCGGAGACCTATGTCAACGACCTCGGGCTGGGCATGCGCGCCGAGATCACCGTCAACGGCGCCACGGCCACCGGCAAGCTGTCGGCGCTGTCGCCGGAAGTGGTGAAGAACCAGGTGCTGGCGCGCGTGCGCTTCGACGGCCGCCAGCCGGACGGCCTGCGCCAGAGCCAGCGCGTACAGGCGCGCCTGCTGATCGACGAGAAGCCGGGCGTGCTGCTGCTGCCGCGCGGCTCCTTCGTGGAAGCCGAAGGGGGCCGCCACGCCTATGTCGTGCAGGACGGGATCGCGGTGCGTACGCCGATCCGGCTGGGCGCCACCAGCGTCAACGCCGTCGAGATCGCGGGCGGCCTGAAACAGGGCGACAAGGTTGTCGTCGCCGGTACCGAAACGTTTGAAAATGCCCGGCGCGTCGCACTCAACCGCTGACCGCCCGAACAAAAACACTTGAGAGGACCGCCATGCTGCGCATGCAAAACCTGAGCAAAGTCTATCGCACCCACATGATCGAGACGCACGCGCTGCGCGGCTTCGAGATCCACGTCCGCCAGGGCGAATTCGTCACCGTGACGGGGCCTTCCGGCTCCGGCAAGACCAGCTTCCTGAACATCGCCGGCCTGCTGGAGGAATTCACCGGCGGGGAATACATCCTCGACGGCGTCAACGTCAAGGGCATGAACGACAACGCCCGCTCGCGGCTGCGCAACGAGAAGCTGGGCTTCATCTTCCAGGGTTTCAACCTGATTCCGGACCTGTCGCTGTTCGACAATGTCGACGTACCGCTGCGCTACCGGGGCTTCAACGCGGCAGAGCGCCGCGAACGCATCGAGGATGCGCTGGCCAAGGTCGGCCTGGCGTCGCGCATGAAGCACTTCCCGGCCGAACTGTCGGGCGGCCAGCAGCAGCGCGTGGCGATCGCGCGCGCTCTGGCGGGCAGCCCGAAGCTGCTGCTGGCCGACGAACCGACCGGTAACCTCGACACGCAGATGGCGCGCGGCGTGATGGAACTGCTGGAGGAGATCAATGCCCAGGGCACGACGATCCTGATGGTCACGCACGATCCCGAGCTGGCGGCACGCTCGCAGCGCAACGTCCATATCATCGACGGCCAGGTGTCGGACCTGGTCAAGAAGTCGCCCACCCTGGTGGCCTGAGGAGGGCGTCATGTTCGGCTACTACTTCAAACTGGGCGTGCGCAACCTGCGCCGCAACCCGGCCCTGACGGCACTGATGGTGCTGACCCTGGCCGTCGGCGTGGCCGCCAGCATCGCCACCCTGACGATCCTGCATGTCATGTCGGGCAACCCGATGCCGCACAAGAGCGACAGGATGATCTCGGTGGTCTTCAACAACGGCCCGCTGGAAGGCTACTCGCCCGGCGACGAGCCGAACGACGACCAGGTCACCTACCGCGACGCCGTCAACCTGCTGGCCAGCGGCCAGGGCGAACGGCGCACGGCGATGATGGGACTGGGCGGCTCGATCCAGTCCGAGCGCAAGGACCTGGCGCCGTTCATCGTCACCGGCGGCGGCCCCACGCGCGACTTCTTCGCCATGTTCGAGATCCCCTTTCTGCACGGCCAGGCCTGGAGCGAGGCGGACGACAAGGCCGGCGCCGACGTCATCGTGCTCACGCGCGCCCTGTCGGAAAAACTGTACGGGAACGACAATCCGGTGGGGCGGCGTCTGCGCTACAACGGTTTCGATTTCCTCATCAAGGGAGTGATCGACACGTGGGACCCGATCCCCCGCTTCCACCGCATCGTCGGCATGGGCCCGTTCGACGAGACCGACGAATTCTTCCTGCCGCTGGCATCCGCCGTGCGGCATGAGTGGACCAACAGCGGCAGTACCAACTGCACCAGCAATTTCGGCGCAGGGTACCAGGCCTTCATCGGCTCCGAATGCACGTGGATCCAGTTCTGGTTCGAGCTGCGCTCGGCGGGCGACCGGCCGGCGCTGCAGGACTGGATCGACGGCTACGCCGCCGAGCAGCGCAAGCTGGGCCGCATGCCGCGCAAGGATGCCAACCACCTGTACAACCTGACCGAATGGCTGGAGCACCTGAAGGTGGTCGGCAACGACAACAAGCTGTCAGCCTGGCTGGCCTTCGGCTTCCTGCTGCTGTGCCTCGTCAACACCATCGGCCTGCTGCTGGCCAAGTTCTCCGTGCGCTCGCCCGAAGTGGGCGTGCGGCGCGCGCTGGGCGCCTCGCGCAAGGAAATCTTCCACCAGTTCCTGACCGAGACGGCCGTCATCGGCCTGGCCGGCGGGGTGCTCGGGCTGCTGCTGGCGGTGGGCGCGCTGCAACTGATCGCGTTGCAGTCCAAGCAGCTGGCGCTGGTGGCGCAGATGGACTGGGCGATGCTGCTGGTGACGTTCGTGGTGGCCGTGTCGGCGGCGATGCTGGCGGGCCTGCTGCCCACGTGGCGGGCCTGCCAGGTCACGCCGGCCCTGCAACTGAAATCCCAATAAAAGGAGAGCGACATGGAATTTCGTCCCATCCTGTCGGCGCTGATGCGCAACAAGACCGGACCGCTGCTGGTGGCCGTGCAGGTGGCCCTGAGCCTGGCGATCCTGGCCAACGCCCTGCACATCGTCAATGTGCGCCAGGCCGTGGCCGACCGCCCTTCCGGCGTCGAACGCGAGGCGGACATCTTCCACCTGCAGGTGGCGGAGCTGAAGAGCGACAGCAGCTTCAACGAAATGCTGGCCACGCAGGTACGCCAGGCCCGCCTGCTGCGCGGCGTGCCCGGCGTGCTGTCGGTGGCCCAGACCAACCAGGTGCCGCTGTCGAACTCGGGCAACAACACGGGCATGTCGGCCAGCCGCGAGCAGCTCAAGGTGTCCACCGGCGCGGCCTTCTACGTGTCGCCCGATTCGCTGGTGCGCACATGGGGCCTGAAGCTGGTCGAGGGCCGCGACTTCCTGCCCACCGAGGTGCTGAACCTGGACATGACGAAGGACGCCTACGAAACCAACATCATCATCGTCACGCAGGCGCTGGCGAAAAAAGTGTGGCCGGACGCCAGCAGCTATGTCGGCAAGACGGTCTACTTCGGCACCGGCAAGGATGCGGAAATGGCGCGCGTAGTCGGCGTCGTCGAGCGGCTGCAGTCGACCAGCGGCGAGGTGGGCGAGCGGGGCGAGATGTCGATCATCCAGCCGATTCGCCGCATCAGTTCTCCCCGCGCGATCTACACGATCCGCGCAGAGCCGGGCCAGCGCGATCGCGTGATGAAGGAAGCCGAGGAAGTGCTGCGCAAGGATGCCGCCAACCAGATCATCGTGCGGCCGAAAACGCTCGAAGGCGACCGCGAGGAGCGCTACCGCGCCGACCGCGGGCTGGCCTGGATGCTGATCTCCGTCAGCGTGCTGCTGATGCTGGTGACGGCCAGCGGCATCGTCGGCATGGCCAGCCTGTGGGTCACGCAGCGGCGCAAGCAGATCGGCGTGCGCCGCGCGCTGGGGGCGCGCCGGGTCGACATCCTGCGCTACTTCCTGCTCGAGAACGTCATGATCACCAGCGCCGGCGTGGCGGCCGGCCTGCTGGGCGCCCTGGCACTGAACCACCTGCTGGTATCACACCTGGAACTGGCGCGCCTGCCGGCCGGCTACCTGGCGGGCGGCGCCGCCGTCTTCCTCGTGCTGGGCGTGGCGGCCGTGTACGGCCCGGCATGGCGCGGTGCCAGCATCTCGCCGGCCACCGCCACCCGCGGCGTGGTGTAACGGCCCAGCTGGACGGCAAAACGCCGCCAAGGGAAAGGGCCGCAGCATGCCCATGGTTTCTTCCTTCTTAACTGAGGTATGCTGACGGCCATGCCTACTGTACTGATCATTGACGACAATGCCGCCATCGGGATGGCGCTGGAAGTGCTGTTCTCGCTGCACGATATCGACACGCTGCGGGCCGCCTCGCCCGAGCAGGGCCTGGCCATGCTGGACGGGGCCGGCGCCGCCATCGACCTGGTGATCCAGGACATGAACTTCACGGCCGACACCACCTCCGGCGAGGAAGGCGTGGCCCTGTTTCGCGCCATCCGCAAGCGCTGCCCGGACCTGCCCGTGATCCTGCTGACGGCGTGGACGCACCTGGACGCGGCGGTCGACCTGATCAAGTCCGGCGCGGCCGACTACCTGGCCAAGCCCTGGGACGACCAGCGCCTGACGGCCACGGTGAAGAACCTGCTGGAACTGGGCCAGGCCAACCGCGCGCTGCGCCAGCGCCTGCAGGGCGAACTGCGCCAGCGCCGCGAGCTGGCCCAGCACGAGCTGCGCGGCATGATCTGGCAGGACCCGGCCACGGAACGCGTGATCCACCTGGCCTGCCAGGTGGCGCGCGCCGACGTGCCGGTGCTGATCAGCGGCCCGAACGGCACCGGCAAGGAACGCATCGCCGAGATCATCCAGGCCAATTCGGCCGTGCGCGACGGGCCCTTCGTCGTGCTCAATTGCGGCGCCCTGCCGGCCGAACTGATCGAGGCCGAACTGTTCGGCGCCGACGCCGGCGCCTACACGGGCGCCTCGAAGGCGCGCGAAGGCAAGTTCGAGGCGGCCGACGGCGGCACCTTGTTCCTCGACGAGATCGGCAACCTGCCGCTGGCCGGCCAGATGAAGCTGCTGCGGGTGCTGGAGACGGGCCGCTTCGAACGGCTCGGCTCGAACCGGGAACGCCAGGTGCAGGTGCGCGTCGTCAGCGCCACCAATGCCGACCTGGCGGCGATGATCCGCGCCGGCACCTTCCGCGAGGACCTGTACTACCGCCTGAACGTCATCGAACTGAAGCTGCCGCCGCTGGCCAGCCGGCCGCTCGACATCCTGCCGCTGGCCCGCCACTTCCTCGGTCCCGGCAAGACCTTGCGGGCCGACGCCGAGGCGGCCCTGCTGGCGCACGGCTGGCCGGGCAATGTGCGCGAACTGAAGAACGTGATGGCACGGGCCGGCCTGCTGGCGGCCACCAGTGCCATCGGCGCGGCCGACCTGGGCCTGCCCGCGGCCGCGGCCAGCGCTGGCACCGGCCAGCCTGGCGATGGGGAACCGGACCGCGACGCCATCAGCCAGGCCTTGAGCCGCGCCGGCGGCGTCGTGGCCCAGGCAGCGGCCGATCTGGGCCTGTCGCGCCAGGCCCTGTACCGCCGCATGGAACGCCTCGGCATCGCCCGTCCCTGATGGGCGAGCGCCAGGGAAGCAAGCCGATGCGCCTTTCGCTGCTGACGCGCTGGTCCGCGCTGGTCGGTACCCTGCTCACCCTGGGCATCGTCATCGCGCTGGCGCTGACCCATTACCTGCCGGGCCAGCCCCTGCTGGTGCTGGCGGTCTGCCTGCTGTGCGTGGTGCCGCTGTCGGTCATCACGATCCGCTCGCAGCTGACGCCGATGCTGTCGCTGTTCCGGGCCCTGGCCGGCACCGTCAGCAGTTACCGCGACGGCGACTTCTCCTTCAGCCTGTACTGGCCGCAGAACGACGAGTTGTGCGACCTGGTCGCGGCCCACAATGCGCTGGGCGAAGTGCTGCGCGCGCAGCGGCTCGACCTGGTGCAGCGCGAGCTGCTGCTCGATACGATGGTGCAGAACACCCCCGTGGCGATGCTGCTGGTGGCCGACAGCGGCCCCGTGGTCTACGCCAATATCGCGGCGCGCCACCTGCTGGGCGAGGGGCGCAAGCTGGAAGGCCACCGGCTGGAGGACCTGCTGGCGCAGGCCGCGCCGACCCTGGCCGAAGCGGTGGCACGGGGCGGCGACGGCCTGTTCACGACGGGCGAAGGCGAGCAGGAGGAAGTCTTCCACCTGGCCCGGCGCCGCTTCAACCTGAACGGGCGCCGTCACGAACTGCTGCTGCTGCGCCAGCTGACGTCCGAACTGCGCCGGCAGGAGGTACAGACGTGGAAGAAGGTCATCCGCGTCATCAGTCATGAACTGAACAACTCGCTGGCGCCGCTGACGTCGCTGGCCCACTCCGGCGCCGAACTGGTGCGGCGGGGCCAGACCGAACGCCTGCCGCAGATCCTGGCCACCATCGGCGAGCGTACCCGCCACCTGGAAAGCTTCATCCTGGGCTACGCGCGCTTCGCCAAGCTGCCCACGCCCCGCCTGGAAGCCTGGCATTGGGGCGTCTTTGTCGCCCGTCTGGCCGAACAGGTGCCGTTTCGCGTCGACGGCGACTTGCCGGAGGAACCTTGCGCCTTCGATGCCGCCCAGCTGGAACAGGCCCTGCTGAACCTGTTGAAGAACGCCCACGAATCGGGCTCGCCGGCCGATGCGGTAACGCTGGAGATCCGCCGCGTGCCGGACCTGGTACGCATCGACGTGCTGGACCGTGGCCCCGGCATGAGCGAGACGGTATTGACCAATGCGCTGGTGCCGTTCTATTCCACCAAGCGCAGCGGCACCGGACTGGGCCTGGCGCTGGCGCGCGAGATCGCCGAAGCCCACGGCGGCCGGATCACGCTGGCCAATCGCGAGGGCGGCGGGCTTGCCGTCACGCTGTTCCTGCCGTCGGAACGGCTGACAGGTTGAGCTTACTCATATAACAATAATATAGGATTTGCAATACGGCTGACGGGTTCTAATGTGTAGCAAGGCGGGCCGTGGTGGCCCGCTTTTACTCCGGGGAACCATCATGAAACTTCGAGCTCTTTCTTCCATCGCCTTGGCCGCGGCCCTGCTGGCCTCGAGTGGCGTCTTCGCCGAGGACACAGTACAAAATGTCAACCTCGGCGGCGACGCCGGCGACATCCTGTCCGCGCACTTCGGTGTCACCCACACGCACCCGGGCGACTTCGTCGATACTTATAACTTCTCGCCCACGAGCGGCAGCTGGTTCGTCGATTCGAGCCTGGTCACCATCGGCTTCAACGATGCCACCAATATCGACTTTTACGCCGCCGAGATCAACGGCCATGCGATGACCTTGACGCCCAACGGCGTGTTCGAGTACGGCTGGCTGCTCAGCGAACCGATCATGGGCCCGCTGGTGCTGACGGTTTACGGCTCGACGATGAGCATGGGGCCGGCATCGGCCAGCTATGCAGGCACCATCAATATCGCACCGTCGGTGCCGGAACCGTCGACCTACGGCATGCTGTTGGGCGGCATGGGGGTGCTGGCCTGGTTAGCCCGACGCCGTAACGCGGCGTAGCAGGAAAAAGACGCTTCGGCGTCTTTTTTTGTGCGATCTCAATTTCCTTCCTGCACCGTCCCGCCATCATTTCCCTTCCCGCTCGCGCCGTTCCGACACCTCGCGACGCCTTCAATTTCACCAAAAGAAATATTTCCACAACACATAAATTGTAAGAATGTGGCAATAGTTAAATTGCTGTGAACGAACATTTTTCTTTTCTTTTCACCAAGTTAAATAAACGATTGACAATAAGCAGTGACTTGCATTATCTTTGCATCTCAATAACAAAACCAGCTACTCAAGGAACCGGCATGAACATGAAATCCATCGTATTGGCAGCAATTCTGAGCACTTCTTTCGGCGCCGCCATGGCCGAGAACTACAACTCCCCAGTCATCGAAATGGACGCCGACGGCTCCATCAACTGGTCGGCAGCCTTCGGTGCTTCGCACACCACCGGCGCCTTCACCGACACCTTCACGTTCAGCTACTCCGGCCTGGCCGGTGAAGCAGTTGGCTTCGCTGCCAACTTCAAGAACAAGAAAAGCGACATCAATTTCTTCAGCGCCACGCTGAACGGCCAAGACCTGGGCACGATCAACTTCGGCAGCGACTCGAAAGTGTTCTTCGAAGACCTGCCAGTCAGCGGCCTGCTGACCCTGGTCATCAAGGGCGAATCCATCGGCGCCGCCAGCTACGCCGGCACCATCGACGTGACCTCGGCTGTTCCAGAGCCAACCACCTACGGCATGCTGCTGGGCGGTCTGGGCGTCATGGGCTTCCTGGCCCGTCGCCGCAAGGCCTAAGTTTTACACCCTGGCCGCGGGTTCCATGCGGCTGGTATAAAAAAGACGCTTCGGCGTCTTTTTTTACGTCCGCTGGTAAACTGCCGGCATGCAAAACCGACGCTTCGACCAGCCTGGTCACCCTCCTGCCACCATCACCGAATACCAGGGCGTGCGTTCGCTGCACCTGGGCACCTCCTGGGTCCAGGGCGCCATGCGCCTGTCGCGGCCCGATACCATCGAGCTCGAATACGTGCAGATGATGATGATGTGGATGCTGTTCAAGGAAGATCCCCGCCATATCGTCCAGCTGGGCCTGGGCAGCGCCGCCCTCACCAAGTTCTGCTACCAGCGCTTCCCACGCGCCAAGGTCAGCGTGGCCGAACTCAATCCCAACGTCATCGCCATCTGCGAGTCGCTGTTCGGCCTGCCCGCTAACGACGCCCGCCTGGACGTGCGCGAGATGAACGCGCTGGACTTCGTCAACGATCCGGCCCGCCACGGTACGGTGGACGTGCTGCAGGTGGACCTGTACGACGAAGAAGCCCGGGGACCCGTGCTGGACTCGCCCGAGTTCTACCAGGCCTGCGCCGACTGCCTGGGCGAGGACGGCATCATGACGACCAATGTCTTCGGCGAATTTTCCAACTATGACAAGAACCTGCAGCACATGGAGATGGTGTTCGACGCCGTCGTGTGGCTGCCGGAAGTGCACGACGCCAATATCGTCGTCATCGCCTTCAAGCGTTCGCCCGTGCTGGATTTTTCCGAGTTGTATGTGCGCGCCGCCGCCATCAAGAAGGCGTACAACCTGCCGGCACGGGCCTGGGTCAACGGCCTGAAAGGGTGGATGCTGGACCAGCAGTAAGGCGAACTGCATCGGACGACAGCGCCCCCGGCGTGCACCGGCATGGTGCATTGACAAGGGGAGGAGTGTCGTAAAAAAGTCGCGTCGGCAGCGAAAAAGACGCTTGCCAGAAGGTCAAGGCCGAATAGAGTACGGCACTTTTTGGTATTAAGCACGCAATATTTCTTGAACGTGCGAATCTCGCAACAGTGATGCCAAGATGCCCTGTTCGCTCTGGAGGACGGCGGTTAGTATCAGGCGGGCTGGCACATTGCCTTGGCTATGTGCTTAAACCGACAACCAGAGAGATCCAGACAGATGAAGCGAACCACTGCAGCCCCAATTGCATTCCGTCGTACCTTGCTGGCCGGCGCCGCGCTGCTGATGACGGCCCAGGCGATGGCCCAGGCGGTCGACAACGCCAGCGCTGGTGCAAGCGCCACCGAACAAACCGTGGTCGTGCTGGGCTCGCGCTCGGCCGCCAAGACGGCGCTGGACACGGCCGCGCCGGTCGGCCTGATCAACATGAAGGACATGCAGAACGCCGGCCCGCTGGAACTGGGCAAGCTGCTGCAGACGCTGGACCCGTCGTTCAACTTCTCGTCGACCTTCATCAGCGACGGCACCGACATCATCCGTCCCGCCACCCTGCGCTCGCTCGGCCCGGACCAGTTGCTGGTGCTGATCAATGGCAAGCGCCGCCACCAGCAGGCCCTCGTCAATGTGCAGCAGACCGTGGGCCGCGGTTCGGCCGGTACCGACATCAATGCGATCCCGCTGTCGGCCATCCACCATATCGAAGTGCTGCGCGACGGCGCGGCCGCCCAATACGGCTCCGACGCCATCGCCGGCGTCATCAACATCGTACTGAAGTCGAACGTCAACGAGACGCAGCTGTCCGGCCAGTTCGGCACCACCTCGGAAGGTGACGGCGACAACTATTCCGGCAGCATCAACCGGGGCTGGGCCCTGGGCGAGGACGGCGGCTACATCAACGTCTCGGCCGAAGCACGCAAGCGCAAGGAAACCAATCGCGCCGGCCTGGACACGGCCCGCACCGATCCACCCCGCGTCACGCAGCGCATCGGCGACAGCGACGCCAAGGACCTGTACCTGTGGCTCAACGCCGCCCTGCCCATCGGCAAAGGTGGCGAGCTGTACACCTTCGGCGGTGCCTCCAAGCGCAAGGGCGACTCGTCCGGCTTCTTCCGCTCGGCCGGCGATGCCCGCACCGTGCCCGAGGTCTACCCGAACGGCTACCTGCCGACCATCCGCACCACCGTCAAGGATGCGTCGCTGGCCGTGGGCTTCCGCCAGGACCTGCCGAACGAGTGGAAGGCCGACGTCAGCGTCAACCACGGTCGCAGCGAACTGGGCTTCGCCGAAGCCAACACCATCAACATCAGCTACTGGTACGAGCCGCGCCCGAACGGCGCCGGCATCTACGCCGAATCGCCGCTGGCGGCCGATACGGGCAAGCTCAAGTTCGACCAGACCACTTTCAACCTGGACTTCAAGGGCCCGCTGAACCTGGGCGGCGCCAACCTGTTCTTCGCCACCGGCTTCGAATGGCGCGAGGATAACTACCAGATCGTCGCGGGCGATCCGGTGTCCTACCAGTACGGCCGCACGAACAACCCGGCCATCCCCATCATCGACCGCAGCGGCGGTATCGCCGCCTCCGGCACGCAGGGCTTCCCCGGCTACACGCCGTCGACCGAAGTGGACGAAGGCCGCCACAATATCTCGCTGTACGGCGACCTGGAATACCGCCCGACCGACAAGCTGCTGCTGGCCGGCGCCGTGCGCTATGAAAAATACTCCGACTTCGGCAATACGACGACGGGCAAGGTCACGGCGCGCTGGGACCCGTCCAAGGAAGTGGGCGTGCGCGGCAGCTATTCCTCCGGCTTCCGTGCCCCGGGCGTGCAGCAGGCCTTCTACAGCTCCGTGTCGACCAACCTGAATGCGGACGGCGTACTGACCGAAACACTGACGGCACGCCAGAACAGCGCCGTCACGCGCGCGCTGGGCATCGCGCCGCTGAAGGAAGAAACGTCGCGCAACGCCAGCGTCGGTATCGTGCTGCGTCCCGTGAAAAACTTCTCGTTCACGGCCGACGTCTACCAGATCAAGATCAAGGACCGCATCGTCTTCTCCAGCAATATCTCGGAGTCGATCAACGGCCCCGTCGTCGGCGCCGTGCTCAATCCGCTGAAGGTCGGCCAGGCCCAGTTCTTCACCAACGCCGTCGACACCACCACGCGCGGCCTGGACATCGTCACCGACTACAAGATGCCGCTGCCGGGCGCCACCCTGACCCTGTCCGCCCAGCTGGGCTTCAACAAGACCGAAGTCACCAACCGCCACTCGACGTCGTCGATCCTGTCGGGCGAAGAGCTGTTCGACGCCTCGCAGGTCACCTTGATCGAACACGGCCAGCCGCGCCGCCACCACGTGCTGTCGGCCGACTACAGCACCGGCAAATGGAACGCCAATGCGCGCGCCAACTACTACGGCGAAGTGAAGGGCCAGGGCTTCACCCCCGGCTTCATCCAGACCTGGGATGCCAAGTGGATCGCCGACCTGACCTTGCGCTACAACTTCACGAAGAAGATGAGCGTGGCCTTCGGTGTCAACAACCTGTTCGACACCTACCCGACCGAGTGGGACAAGACCCGCGCCGCGCCGTTCCCGCAACTGGGCTTCACGCACTGCTGGGAAACCTGCCCGTTCGGCATCAACGGCCGCAGCATGTACGTGCGGGCCGACTACGCCTTCTAAGTCCGTCGTATCCTGGACAAGAAACCGTGGCCGCGTGCCACGGTTTTTTTTGGCGCTGTGCCCCGGTCGCAAGGAACTTGTTGGCTCGACCATTGTCATACCGTAAGTTGGCATGAGCCAAGACGGAGGCGAGCATGGAAGTGGATGAGTACCAGGCCGTACGCACGCAATGCCTGGGCTGGCTGACCAGGCTGACCGGAGAACAGGGAGAAGGCTTGCGCCGGCTATTCGAAGGCTGCGCGTCGCTGGCCGACTGCCTGGCCATCATCGAAGAGCGAGGCGCGCGCATGCGCTGCTGCCCCCACTGCAACGGCGACAAGCTATACCGTCATGGCATCCTGCGCGGCCTGCAGCGCTACCGCTGCCGCCAGTGCCGCCGCTCCTTCAACGCGCTGACCGATACGCCGCTGGCGTTTATCCGCCTGCGCGACAAATGGCTACCGTTCCTGCAGTGCATGCTGGGCTCGATGACAGTGCGTGCGGCAGCAGAAGCGACTGGCATCCATCGCAATACGAGTTTTCGCTGGCGCCACCGCTTTCTCGCAATGGCAAAGGATGATCGTCCCAAGCCCTTGAGCGGCATCGTCGAGGCCGACGAAACGTATTTAGTGGAATCGCAGAAGGGCTCACGTCACCTGACCCGGCCGGCGCGTCGGCGCGGCGGCCGGGCCAAAAAGCGGGGCATCAGCAACGAGCTCGACTGCATTCTGGTGGCGCGCGACCGGCAGGGGCGCACCTGCGATTTCGTGCCGGGGCGAGGGCCCGTCACGGCGGCGCAGTTGCAGCGTCATTTATTACCTGTGCTGG
>Ga0209913_1000881_pt1 | contig 20735 bp, 19 predicted proteins | sample PersoiDNA2013203_FD_185805 | JGI IMG/M metagenome (GOLD analysis project Ga0209913, IMG submission 185805) | Permafrost soil microbial communities from the Arctic, to analyse light accelerated degradation of dissolved organic matter (DOM) -... | ecosystem: Environmental > Terrestrial > Soil >... | reverse complement strand
GTGTCAGTGTTTGTGCGTGCTGTCGCCGGAAGCGACGGTGACGCTTCCTTTCATGCCGGCGTCGTAATGGCCGGGCTGCAGGCAGGCGAAATTAACGGTGCCGGCTTGTGTGAACTGCCAGATCAGCTCGCCGCTCTTGCCGGGTTCCAGAGTGATCTGATTGTCGTCGGCGTGTTCCATCTCCGGATTTTTCAACATGGCTGCGTAGTGCGCCTTCAATTGCGCTTCGTTGCCAAAGACCAGTTCATGCCTGATCTTGCCGCTATTGCTGACGACAAATCGAATCGTGTCGCCGGCTTTCACCTGCAGTCTTTCCGGCGTGAAGCGCATGTTGTCGCTCATATCAACCTTGATGGTGCGTGTGACCTTGCCAGCCGCGCCGGGTTGGCCGACTGTATCGCCGGCATGCTCTGCATGTTCAGCGTGATGATGCGACATGGCTGGCATGGCCTGCATGTTCTGAGCTGCGGCATGGAAGGAGGCTGTCGCCAGCAAGGCTGCGATGAGAAGGTTTTTTTTGTGCGTAGGTTTCATGATTCTTTCCTTGATCAGTGTTGATGATTGCGTCGGGTGACGTTGACGGCATTGCCGTCCGTGCCGGTTTTTTTATCGGGTGCAGAAGTTGACGGTTGTTCGGCGCCGCGCCATTCGTAGGCGACCGTGCCGGGCGGTGCTTTGTACCAGCCGGGATCGCGGTAATCGTCGCGCGCCAGGTTCTTGCGCACCTTCACGACGCTGAACATGCCTCCCATTTCCAGCGATCCGTAAGGGCCGCTGCCGCCCATCATCGGCAGCGTGTTGTCGGGCAGTGGCATTTCCATCTCGCCCATGGAACCGCCTTTATCACCCATCACCATGTAGTCGGGTATGAGCCTGTTGATCTTCTTCGCCAGATCGCGCTGGTCGACGCCGATCATGGTCGGCACGTTGTGGCCCATAGCGTTCATGGTGTGGTGCGCCTTGTGGCAATGCAGCGCCCAGTCGCCTTCTTCGGTGGCATCGAACTCGATGGCGCGCATCTGGCCGACGGCGATATCGGCACTGACTTCGGGCCAGCGCGAAGCCGGTGGCGTCCAGCCGCCATCGGTACCGGTGACGACAAATTCGTGGCCGTGCAGGTGGATGGGATGATTGGTCATCGTCAGGTTACCGACGCGGATGCGCACGCGGTCGTTTTGCCGCACCGGCAGCGGATCGATGCCGGGGAGGGCCCGGCTGTTCCAGGTCCACAGATTGAAGTCGAGCATGGTGTTGACCTTGGGCGTGGCGGCACCGGGATCGATGTCGTAGGCATTGAGCAGGAAGACGAAATCGCGATCCACACGCATGAGCTCAGGATTTTTGGGATGCGTGATCCAGAATCCCATCATGCCCATCGCCATCTGCACCATTTCATCCGCATGCGGGTGGTACATGAAGGTGCCGGCGCGCCGTGCAGTGAATTCGTAGACGAAAGTTTTACCCGGCGCGATACCCGGCTGTGTCAGACCGGTGACGCCATCCATGCCGTTGGGCAGGCGCTGTCCGTGCCAGTGTACGGAGGTGTGTTCGGGCAGCTTGTTGGTGACGAAGATGCGAACGCGATCGCCTTCGACGACTTCAATCGTCGGGCCGGGACTCTGACCGTTGTAACCCCACAGGTTGGCCTTCATACCAGGTGCGATTTCACGTACCACCGGCTCAGCGACGAGGTGGAATTCCTTGACGCCGTTGTTCATCCTCCAGGGCAGCGACCAGCCGTTGAGCGTGACGACAGGATGATAGGGGCGGCCATTGGGAGGCGTCAGCGGTGCTTGCGTGCCGGCGCTGTTTTGCGTGACAGCTTCGGGCAACGAGGCGGCGCCGATGCGCGTGACGGCGGTAGCGCCGACGGCTAGTGCAGAGCCTTGCAGGAAGGCGCGCCGGCTTAGTGTGTTGCTGGAATTACTCATGGATTTTTCCTTCAGTCTTGTTCTGTGCCGATGTCGTCATGGAGAGGTTTGACGTCGGCCCGCCCAGCGCCAGTTGCAAGTCGCAGTCGGCGATCCAGTAATCGCGTGCGGCATCAATGGCGGCGTTGACGGCATTGGCTTGTTCGCGTGCATCGGCCAGCAGTTCGAACACACTCGCCAGCATGCCGTTGTAGCGCAGCAGGTATTCGTCGGAGATGCGTTTGCGCAGTGGTACCACTTCGTCCTGATATTGGCGCGCCAGCAGGTAGGCATGCTGTTGCACGGCGTAGGCGCTGCGTACTTCCGACTGTGCTTGCACGGCAGTGGCGGCGAGACGATGCACGGCCTGCATGTAGATTGCCTCGGCCTTGGCGACGCGGGCGCCACCCCAGTCGAACAAGGGAATCTCGATGCTGGCCTGATAGCCGATTTCTGCAGGCTTGCCGCTTTCTGCATTGCGGACGTAGCCAAGATCGAGCACGTTGATGAAGCGCGTGGCTTTGGTCAAACCGAGCGAGCCTTGCAGCGCGGCGACTTCCAGCTTTGCCGATTGCACGTCGAGCCGCTGTTCCATGGCGACTTGTTCGCTGTTGTCGAGCGTGATAGCGCTCTTGGGCAAATCGGGCAGGCGAGAGGGTAATTGCAGCATGCCGTCTTGCTTGCGCAGACCCAGCAGACGTATGAGACTCTCGTTTTCTTGCATCGCCTGTGTGCGAACGCGCGTCAGTTGCGTAGAAGTCTCCAGATAAAAGGCGCGTTCGCGTGCTGCATCCAGTTGCGAAAAATTGCCCTGCTTCGCCATGCGGGCGGCCAGTTCATGTGCGACTTCCGCGGCCTCGCGAACCTGCTCTTGGTAACGCACGCTCTGCGTTGCCGCGATGCTCTGGTAGTAGGCTTTGCGGGTCATTGCGGCAGTTCGCAGCATGGCGTCGGCCAGCTTCAGTTTGGTCTGCTCGAAGCGGCGTGCTTCGATACGCGAGGCGGCCGGCATGGTCAGCAAACTCATCACCGACAGCGTCAGACTGCGGTCGATCTTGATGTCATCGCCGGTGTGTGTGCGGCCGAAGCTGAAGCCGGGATTGGGTAGTCGTCCGGCTTGCACCAGATCGGCTTCGACAATGCCGAGTTCACTGTAGGACGCTTGCAACTCGCGATTGTTGAGCAAGGCGATCTGCACGGCGTCATCGACGCTGAGTGGTTTGGACAGCATGACGCGCACGCGTTGTGTCACGCTGTCTGCATCCTGTTCGGAGCGGATCCAGCCGGTTTGTTTGTTGAGCCGCTGTTGAGCGGTCTGGTTGACGGCGTCAAAGCCGCCGTCGGCGCTGAAGCTCGCACAACCGCTCAGCACAAGGGCAAGCAGCGGCGGTGCGAGTTTCCGCAAAGGGGGAAATGTATTCATGTAAGCCTCGTGCAAACGAAGTGTTCACCGGCGGGAGTTAAACGCCGGAACGGTTGCAAGAAACTGCAGACGGAGCAATGCCAGCTCGCTCCGCTCAGGCAGCTTCAGTGATCACACGGGCAGTGAAGGGGGACGTTCGGGATTTTCCGGCGTATAGCCGACGAAACCATGTTGTGCCATGGCGACGTGAATGTCTGCCGAGACGGGCAGGTTGATGAGCTTGTCCAGTGCCAGCGGCAGAATGGCGCCGATGGTGCAGACGCTGCAAGAGCTGCACGACGCGGCGGACGCTTTGTGCTGGTGCGGCATGGCATGATCTGCGGCGGGGCCGGTGTCGGCTTGCGCGCTTATATCGGCATCGTGCATGGAGTGCATCGTATGCATGTCATGACCGGCATGCTCATGCAGTGAGGCGGCGGGTGTTGCGACCTCATGGATTGCCGGCGTCAGCTGCGAAGGCGCGCAACCCATCTGCACCGCGGCAGCGAATCCCTGAACGGGAATCGCAAAGGCCAGCAGCCAGAGCAGGAAGATTTTTACGCGCGAAGTCACGAGCCGTAGTGTAGCACTGCTTGAAAATGGCCTCGTTATTTTGCGAGGCGCGGTACGAGATTCGAGGGGGAAGAAAGCGGGCGCGGCCCGGTGTAAGCCGCGCGTGGCCGGATCAGTTCACCTGTGGCGCGCTGCTCCAGCGCCTGCGCGATCCAGCCCATGCCGCGCCCCAGCGCAAACAGGCCGAACGCCGCGCCGACCGGCAACTTCAAATGCCGTCGTACGGCGACCAATGCAAAATCAACTGAGGGATGATGGCCGATCAGGGCATGGGCCGCCTTGATCATTTCTTGCCACGCGGGATGCTGCGGCAGGATATTTTCGAGCAAGGCGATGGCGCGCACGTCGCCATCGGGATACAGGTGGTGGCCGAAGCCCGGCAGGTCTTCGCCGCGTGCCAGGCGTTGCTGCATTTTGTCGGCAACCTTTTTGCTGCCGGCTTGAATATCAATCTCATCAAACATTGCTTCAACGCGTGCCGTCGTGCCGCCGTGCTTGCCGCCGGTGAGTGCTGCCAGTCCGGCGATCACCGAGGCGCGCAGGCTGGTGCCGGTGGAGGCTACGCAGCGCGCCGTGAAGCTGGACGCATTGAGTTCGTGATCGGCGCACAGGATCAGCGCCATGCGCACCATTGCGGTACCTTGCTCGTCGAGTTTCCACGCTTTGGCGCATTGCTCGTGGACCGGGGCGGCACTTGGCCGCGTGCCGAGCAAGCTGGCCGCGAGCAGGCGCAGGAGTACGCCGCAGCCTTCGGCGACACGCTCCGGGGAAGTTTGCCAGGCGGCGGTAGCGGTATCGTCGCTGGCGATAGTGAACAGCGGTAGCAGCGAGTCTTCGGCGCGGCGTTCGCTGAAGTGTTTGAGCATGCCGGTAGTGGCGGGATGGACTGGTACGTCGTTGGAAGCGAAGGCTTGCGGCGCGCTGCAGTTCCACAGCAAGGCGGCGACGTCTTCTACGCTCTTTGTCGCTGCGAGCGTGACCGCATCGTGGCCGCGATAGTAGAGCCGGCCGTCTTCGATCAGCGTAATAGCGGATTCCAGGACTGGTAATCCCCAACTGAGCGTGGCTTTGGCGACTTCTTTCGGTTTGCGTCCGCGTGTGCGTTGCGTGGCGAGACGTTTGACTTCTTCTTCGAGGTAACGGCTTTCGCGCACCTTATTGTCGGATTGAGCGGTCAGCAGGCCGCGGCTGACGTAGGCATACAAGGTCTGGCGCGACACGCCGAGCGCAGCGGCGGCTTCGGCAGAACTCAGGTAAGTAGGCATGGTGTCGAATAGAAAAGGGCGGCTTATATTGATTATATTAATCAATATTGACAATTAAAACGAGCGGAATATGCTTCAGTCATCTTCATTTATCTTCACGATGCGAGGTCTGGTATGTCCACTTTGTCTGCTGTTTCCGAAGCAAGCGCACGCGGCTTTCTGCGTGAAATCTGGCTGGCTGCCAAGGGCGAGCGCCATCATCTCGAACAAGTACAACTGACCGGCAGCGGCAGCTTGCCGTCAATCTTTGCGGTGACTGACCTGGCGGTCGGTGCAATGGGGGCCGCAGGGCTCGCCGTTGGCGAATTACTCCATGCCGCCGGCAACGATCTCGCCGAAGTGCATGCCGACCGTCGACTGGCCTCATTCTGGTTCGGGATTTCGTTGCGGCCGCAGGGTTGGCAGGCGCCGGCCTTGTGGGATGCGGTTGCGGGCGACTACCAGGCAGCCGACGGTTGGATACGTCTGCACACCAACGCGCCGCATCATCGGGCGGCAGCATTGACCGTGCTGGATGCAACGGTGGATCGTGCAGCGGTCGCGGCGGCAGTGGCCGGCTGGTCGGCTGAGGAGCTTGAAATTGCCGTGGTCGCTCAAGGTGGTTGCGCTGCAGTCATGCGCACGACGGATCAGTGGCGCGTTCATCCGCAAGGCATGGCAGTCAACAGCGAACCCTTGTTGCACATCGTTGACGGGCCGGCGGCGGCCAGACCTGACTGGACCATCGGCAGACAACGTCCTTTGCAAGGCATTCGCGTGCTGGATCTGACGCGCGTGCTGGCGGGACCAACGGCAACGCGTTTCATGGCCGGGTTCGGGGCCGACGTGCTGCGCATCGATCCGGCAAGCTGGGACGAACCCGGCGTGATCCCGGACATGGTGCCGGGTAAGCGCTGTGCGCGGTTGGATTTGCGCACGTCGCTGGGACAGGAAATCTTTACGCAGTTGCTGGCGCAGGCTGATGTGCTGGTGCATGGCTATCGCTCGGATGCATTGGCGGGCATGGGCTTCGATGCGGAAAACCGTCGCCGCATTAATCCCGCACTGGTTGATGTCAGTCTCGATGCTTACGGTTGGAGCGGCCCGTGGAAGACGCGCCGTGGTTTCGACAGCCTGGTGCAAATGAGCAGCGGCATTGCCGAGGCAGGCATGCGCCAGCTCGGACGTGACAGGCCGACACCGCTGCCGGTGCAGGCGCTCGATCACGCTACCGGCTATCTCATGGCGACGGCAGCCATCCGTGGACTGACGCAAAGGCTGAAGACCGGGAAGGGCATGGAGGTGCGCACTTCGCTGGCACGCATGGCGCAATTGCTGGTGACGGGTTCGGGACAGCAGGTCGATGAAATCCTGGTGCCGGAAAACAAGGACGATCTGGCGCCGGCAATTGAACAGACCTTCTGGGGGCCGGCACAACGCCTGCACGGTGCAGTCAAAATTGGCAGTACAAGCATGTCATGGGATCGGCCGGCTGCGCCCTTGGGTTCGGCGCAACCGGAGTGGTAGGGCGAGTTAAAGCGATCGCACCAGTCGCAGGCCGTTGAAGACAACGATCAGGCTCGCGCCCATGTCGGCGAATACGGCCATCCACAGCGAGCTTTCACCGGTCAGCGCGAGGACGAGGAAAACTGCCTTGATGCCGAGCGCAATCGTGATGTTTTGCATCAGCACGCGATGGGTCTTTTTGCTCAGGCGGATAAAGTCGGGAATCTTGCGCAGATCGTCATCCATCAGCGCGACGTCGGCGGTTTCCAGTGCGGTATCGGTACCTGCAGCGCCCATGGCGAAACCGATCTGCGCACGTGCCAATGCGGGTGCATCATTGATGCCGTCGCCGACCATGCCCACGTAAGCGTGTTTCTCGATCATGTCGCCGATGGCGTTGAGTTTGTCTTCCGGCAGTTGATCTCCACGCGCATCGTCGAGTTGCACGATGTCAGCAATGGCGCGCGCGGTATGGGCGTTGTCGCCGGTCAGCATGGTGACGCTGACGCCGAGTTTTTTCAATTGTGCAATCGCATCGCGGCTGCTGTCGCGCACCGTATCGGCGACAGCCAGGAGCAACTCCGCCTTGCCGTCGCGGCACAGGATGGTTGTCGTCTTGCCTTGCTTTTCCAGCGCCAGCAAACGTTCTTCCAGCGCCGGGCTGCACATGCCGAGTTCGTGCACCAAGCGATGATTGCCGAGATAAAACGCGCTGTTACCGATGTTGCCTTTCACGCCGCGTCCGGTCAGCGCTTCAAAGTCGCTGACGTCTTTTGCGATCGCATCGGCCTGCTGCGTTTTCCAGAACGCCACAATCGCCGCCGACACCGGATGATCAGAGCGCAGGGCGAGGCTGGCGGCATGCGTGAGCAGGTTTGCCTCATCGCCGTCGGACAAGCGTTGTACGTCAGTGACGACGGGTTTCCCGTGCGTGATGGTGCCGGTTTTGTCGAGTGCCAATGCCTTGAGCAAACGGCCTTGTTCCAGATAGACGCCACCCTTGATCAGGATGCCGTGGCGCGCCGCCGCAGCCAGTCCGCTGACGATGGTCACGGGCGTGGAAATCACCAGTGCACAAGGGCAGGCGATCACCAGCAATACCAGCGCCTTGTACAGCCATGGATAAAACGGTGCGTTGAACAGCAGCGGTGGCAAAACTGCCACCAGCACGGCCACCGCTACCACGGCGGGAATGTAATAGCGCGCAAACTGATCGACGAAGCGCTGCGTCGGCGCGCGCTGACCTTGTGCCTGCTGCACGCTTTTTACGATGCGTGATAGCGTTGATTCGCTTTGCACGGCGGTGACGCGATAGTCGAAGGAGGTATTGCCGTTGATGGTGCCGGCAAACACCTGATCACCTGACTGCTTGGCGACCGGCATGCTTTCACCGGTAATCGGCGCTTGATTGATGGCGGGTTGACCATTGGTGACGACGCCGTCAAGAGGGATGCGTTCACCCGGCTTGACGCGCACCTCAGTATTCAATGCCACTTGTTTGGCGGAGACGTTGATCCAATCGCCATCCTGCAACACCGTGGCCTGATCCGGCGACATGGCCATCAATCCGGCGATGGCATTGCGCGCGCGATCCAGCGACAGCGATTCGATCATTTCGGCCAGCGTGAACAGGACGATGACCACCGCCGCCTCCGGCCATTGGCCGATAATGGCCGCGCCGATGACGGCCAGCGACATCAGGAAGTTCATGTTCAGCGACAGATGGCGTAGCGCGATCCAGCCTTTTTTCAGTGTGTCGACGCCGCCGACGGCAATCGCGAACAACGCCAATGCGATGACGCTGAGCGAGCGGTCGTTGCCGGTGGTCCAGGCGATGACTTCCGACGCGAGCGCGGCAACGGCAGCGACGCCGACCATCAGCCATTTGCGTTTTGGAATGGCGTAGGACGCGCTGTGATCGTCATCATCGATACCGACTGTCGCGTCGAGCGTATCGCTCTTGACCTTGGGCAGCATGTCGAGCGCAGCCAGAGTGGTCACGATGGGTTCCACCGAGGGCAGGCGATGTTGCACCGTCAGTTCGCGCTGAATCAGGTTGAACTGCATCGCCGCGATGCCATCCATGTTGGACAGGCGTTCGCGGATCAGCTTTTCCTCGGTCGGACAATCCATCTTCTGGATGAAGAAAACGGCTTCCTCGGCATCTGTCAGGCTGCTCGGCTTGATGTTGTCGACGGTAGACACGGCTTCGCCATGATCATGCGCGTGGTCATGATTGTGTTCATGGCCATGATCATGTTGATGGTCATGGTTTTTGCCATGTTGATGGCCGTGATCGTGGTTACAGCAATTGGACATGCGTGCTCCTGATATGCAGAATATTAGGGCCTGTTATCAAGTAATTTGCGAGATGCGTTTCAACCAGAAGGCGTGTTGGCAAGGCGCGTGGCGTAACAGGTGGTAGGCCCACCTGTAAGCCATGCAACGCCGCCAGCGCGCCTTCTGGTTGAAACCCTTCGGGAACGGCTGCAGGCGTCGCCTGCCGTTGTTGCGACTCCTTGCCGTAGCACCGCTACGCCGCGTCGCCGCGCCTAGGCAGTCAACGCCTGCCGCGCGTTCGCATTCGCAAATTACTTGATAGCAGGCCCTAGGCTTGCTGTATATTAAAAACCCTAAACCAACTACAGGGTCAAGCCTTTAATGACCCTGCTTGCAGGGCGGTTATGCAAATACAAAGGAGCACTCGATGGACAACCTGAAGATAGGCGAACTGGCGGCACGCACCGATTGTCCGGTGGAAACTATCCGTTATTACGAGCGTGAGGCTTTGTTGCCGCAACCGACGCGTTCGCAAGGCAACTACCGCTTGTATGGCGACGGCCACGTTGAGCGCCTGCAATTCATTCGCCACTGCCGTTCGCTCGATATGACGCTCGACGAAGTGCGCAGCCTGTTGCAATTCCGCGATGCGCCGGAAGACAACTGTGGCGAGGTCAATGCCTTGCTGGACAAGCATATCGGCCACGTCGCTCAACGCATCAGTGAGTTGAAGAAATTGCAAACGCAATTGAAGAGTTTGCGCGCGCAATGCGACAGCGCGCAGGCGGTCAAGGATTGCGGCATTTTGCAGGGGCTTGCCAATATGAGTGACGACAGCAAGCCGGTCAATCTGGGTAGTCACGGTAGCGGCTGCCATTAAACCGACATGAAAAGCGTCCGAAGTATCCAGCTGCTTCGGACGCCAAAACATTCAGGCAAGATTGCCCAGAATGCTATCCATCGCCCAGCTCGTATGCGCCGCCGAGCGTCCGTTCGATGGATGTTTGCCGGTGCCGCGTAAATGTTCGTGCATCTTGCGCACGTGGTAGAGCTGGATATTTTCGGGATGGGCGATATCCAGTTGCTGGGTGCCGCCGGCATTGGTCAGCGTCAGCGGTACATCGCCAAAAATCGAAAAAACAATCTTGCCTTCGCTGCCGGTGATCTCAACATGGTCAACGCGCTCGAAGCTGCCAAAATTCCAGCTGCCGCTGCCGGTCACGCCGGAAGCATGCAGCCAGCTCGCGCTCACTGCGTCTTTGGCGGAATACAGTCCTTGTTGGTTGGTGCTGGAGCCTGACGCTTCCAGCATGTCGCCGAAATAATGCGCGAACAGATTCAGTCCGTGACTGGCCAGATCGTCGAAGTAGCCGCCCGGCGCAATCCTGGCATCGGTGCGCCAGTTGGCCTCGCGGCCCAGGTCGGTAAGCGAAGGCGTGCGGCTGAATTGCCAGCTGACGTGTCGTGCGGTTCCTATCTTGCCTTCGTTGAGCCAGCTCTTGATCTGCGCAAAGCGCGGTAATGAACGCCGGTAGTAGGCGACGAATAATGGCAGGTTCAGCGTTTCGAAAGCCGCGCAGATCGTCAGGCAGTCGTCGTAACTTGGCGCCATCGGCTTTTCGATGCAGCAGGGTTTGTTCGCTGCCGCGACTTTGAGTGCGTAATGCAGGTGCGTGTCGGGCGGCGTGGCGATGTAGATGGCATCGATGTCCGGATCTGCGATCAGTGCATCGGCATCGCTATAGTGCCTGGCGACGCCGTGACGCTGCGCATAGTCGGCTGCTTTTTCTGCATCGCGGCGCATGACCGCATGCAACGCGAATCCGGGCGTCTTTTGATAGGCCGGGCCGCTCTTGCGTTCGGTGACGTCGCCGCAGCCAATGATGCCCCAGCGGATGATGTCGGGAAGATCGGTTTTTATCATGATGATCGATTCTTGTTTTGTTACCGAGACTGATTACGCCATTACATCACGTCGCGTGCGCGCTGGGAAGCGCTGCGCCAAGTGCGTCAAGTATCGGGCAGTCCGGACGGTTGTCGCCATGACAATCATGCGCAAGATGTTGTAGCGTCGACTTCATCGCCTGCAGTTCATGGATCTTCGCGTCCAGCTCGGCAATATGCTCATTCGCCAGCTGTTTGACCTTGCGGCTCGGGCGTGATTGATCCAGCCACAGGCCCATCAGATCGGCAATCTGTTTCATCGAAAAACCGAGCACGCGGGCTTGCCGGATAAAGCGCAACAGATGCACATCGCGCTCGCTGTAAATGCGATACCCCGCATCGGTGCGTGCCACCTTGGGCACCAGACCGATTTCTTCATAGTGACGAATCATTTTTGCCGATACGCCTGAAGCTTGTGCTGCATCGCCGATGTTCATGCTCATGCGGGTTCTCCTTTGCGGTTCTGTTTTTCGCGGCCTTTTGTATCTTGTGGCTGCCAGCGTTTCAGCAGCAGGGCATTGCTCACGACGCTGACGCTCGATATTGCCATTGCCGCACCGGCGATCATCGGGTTCAACAAGCCGAATGCCGCCAGCGGAATACCGACAATGTTGTAGATGAATGCCCAAAACAGGTTCTGGCGGATTTTGTTATAGGTGCGGCGAGAGATGTCGATGGCATCGGCCACCAGCGCCGGATCACCACGCATGAGCGTAATGCCGGCCGCCTGCATGGCGACGTCGGTACCGGTAGACATCGCAATGCCGACATCGGCCGCCGCCAGCGCCGGTGCATCGTTGATGCCGTCACCGACCATGGCGATGCGTTGGCCATGCTGGCCGCTTTGATTGTTTTGACGCAAGTCGGTAATAGCTTGCGCTTTGTCCGCCGGCAAGACGTTGGCGCGGAAGTCGTCGAGACCCAGTTCCTGCGCCACGTGCGCCGCCGCACCTTGGTTGTCGCCGCTGAGCATGACGGTACGGATGTGCAAGTGATGCAGGCGTTCAATGGCTTGTCGCGCGTTACGCTTGATGGTGTCGCCGAAGGCCAGCAGACCCAGCAGCGCTACGCTGCCGTGGGTGTCGTGTGTGTCGTGTGGATTGGCTTGCGCCAGCCACGAGATGGTGCGGCCTTGCTGTTCCAGTTGCTTTGCCACCGCATCGAGTTCTGGTTGGCCATCGGGTGTCGCACCGAGTTCCTGCATCCAGCGCGCACTGCCAAGATAGGTGAGGCGGCCATCGATCAGCGCTTGCGTACCGCGTCCTGGCACGGCCTTGCTGTCGGCGGCATCGGTTGGAGAAATGTTTTTGTTGCGAGCGGCGTCCATGACGGCATGGGCAAGTGGATGTTCGCTGTGGCGTTGCAAGGCTGCTGCAATGCCGAGCAACTTGTCGTCATCGTGGTCAATCGCCTGCAGCGCTGCCAGCACCGGTTTGCCTTCGGTCAGCGTGCCGGTCTTGTCGAAGGCGACAACGCCGATGCGATGGGCGATTTCGAGTGCTTCCGCGTCCTTGATCAGAATGCCGTAGCGCGCCGCCACGCCGGTGCCGGCCATGATCGCAGTCGGTGTCGCCAGACCGAGCGCGCAAGGGCAGGCGATCACGAGTACCGCCACCGCATTGAGCAGTGCTTGCTCCCAATCGCCACCGATGAGGCCCCAGCCGATCAGCGTCAGCAGCGCTAATACCAGTACCACGGGAACAAACACGGCACTGACCTGATCGACCAGACGCTGGATAGGGGCCTTGGCGGCTTGCGCATGCTCAACCATGCGGATGATGCGCGCCAGGACTGTTTCGGCGCCGATCGCGGTGGTGTTGACCAATAACAGGCCATCACCGTTGATGGCGCCGGCGGTGACTTTGTCGCCGGGCTGTTTTTCCATGGGCAGGCTTTCCCCGGTGAGCATGGACTCATCGAGATGGCTGAGACCTTCTTGCACGATACCGTCAACGGCTACGCGTTCACCGGGGCGCACAACGACCTGGTCGCCGATGCGGATGGAGGACAGGGCAACGTCGCTGTCGACGCCGTCGCGTCGTACCGTCGCTTTGTCGGGGCGCAGTGCGTTGAGTGCGCGGATGGCGTCAGCGGTCTGGCGCTTGGCGCGCGTTTCCAGCCATTTGCCGAGCAACACCAGCGTGATCACGGCCGCCGACGCTTCGAAGTAAAAGTGCGACACATGATGCCCGCCGTGGGTGTTCATGAATTGATTGAACAACTGATATAGCGACAAGCCATAAGCGGCGCTGGTGCCGAGCGCCACCAGCAGATCCATGTTGCCGGTATATGCTTTGACGGCGCGCCAGCCGGCGCGATAAAAACGTAAACCCAGCCAGAACTGCACCGGCGTTGCCAGCAGTAGTTGCCAGACGCCGGGCAATTGCCACTCGATGCCGAAGGGCATCAACAGCATCGGCAGCATCAGCGGCGCTGTCAATGCCGCGGCAACCGCGACCGGCCACCAAGTCGGCAACGCAGGGCGTGCAGGTTCCGTTTGCGCGATGGACGGCAGCGCAGCGTTGTAGCCGGCACGTTCGACGGCGGCGATCAAGCTATCGACGGACACTGCGCTGGTGGTGGTCAGCGTGGCCTTTTCGCTGGCGAGATTGACGGAAACCTCGCTGACGCCGGGAATCTTATGCAGTGCTTTCTCGACGCGTCCAACGCACGAAGCGCAGCTCATGCCGGTGATGTCGAGTGTGATCTCTTCTTGTTTGACGTCATAGCCGGCCTTGTGGACGGCGGCGATCAGTTGATCCGCGTGGACATCGGATTCAGCTTGTATAGTGGCAAGTTCAGTCGCCAGATTGACGCTGACGTCACGCACCGAGGGTACGGCGCGCAAGGCCTTTTCCACACGGCCGACGCAGGAGGCGCAGGTCATGCCTTCGACGGCGAGGGTCAGTTCTTGCAAGCGAGGTGAAGCCAGGGGAGTAGACATAGTGGACATGATGGTCTCATTGACGGTTTGATCATGGACTCAGCATGATCCTTCCCATCATGGTAAGGTCAAGGCCTATTTTGACACGATTGTTGAGAATGTGCGCTTGACCTTGCCCTTGTGGCAAGGTTTAAGCTGTCGTCATCAATTCTCACTAACTGAAAAAGGAAGAAATCATGCTGACATTCAACGTTCAGGATATGACTTGCAACCACTGTGCGAGCGCTATTACGCGTGCCGTGAAAGAAGTGGACGCCAACGCCAAGGTTGACGTTAAGGTTGCGGAGAAGCTGGTCAATATCGACAGTGGCGTGGCCGCGGCGGAATTTGCCGAGGCTATCAAAGAGGCCGGCTATACGCCGGTAGCCGCTTAAGTTTGACTATGGCTATTTGCTGAGCAATCGCATCGCTCGTTCCAGCCCATCAATGGTCAGCGGAAACATGCGCTGACTCATCAATTGCTGGATGATGGCGATCGATTGCCGGTATTGCCACAAGCCTTCTGGTTCCGGATTGAGCCAGGAGAAATTGCTGAAAGTGCTCGTGAAGCGCTGCAGCCAGATTGCACCGGCCTCGGCGTTGTTGTATTCAACCGAGCCGCCGGGCTGGACGATTTCGTAGGGGCTCATGGTCGCGTCGCCGACGAAGATCAGTTTGGTGTCCGCTGAGTACTTGTGCAGCAGATCCCAGGTTGGGAAACGTTCTGCATGGCGGCGGCGATTGTTCTTCCATACGTAGTCGTACACGCAGTTGTGGAAGTAGAAGAACTCCATGTTCTTGAATTCGGTCTTGGCTGCGGAGAACAATTCTTCGGTACGCGCGATGTGATCATCCATCGAACCGCCGACGTCGAACAGCATCATCACTTTGATGTTGTTGCGCCGCTCCGGTTGCATCCTGATGTCGAGGTAACCGGCATTATTGGCCGTGGCGCGAATGGTTTCGTCCAGCGCCAGCTCGTCCTCGGCGCCATCGCGTGCAAACTTGCGCAGGCGGCGCAGTGCGATCTTGATGTTGCGTGTGCCGAGCTCACGCTCGCTGTCGTAGTCCTTGTAGGTTCGTTCATCCCACACCTTCACGGCGCTGCGGTTCTTGCTCTCGCCGCCGATGCGGATGCCTTCCGGGTTATAGCCACTGTTGCCGAACGGTGAGCTGCCTCCTGTGCCGATCCACTTGTTGCCGCCTTCGTGACGCTCGTGCTGCTCCTTGAGCAACTCCTTGAGCCGATCCATCAGCTTGTCATAGCCGAACTTTTCCAGTGCCGCTTTTTGTTCCGGCGTGAGTTCGCGCTGCATGCGTTTCATCAGCCAGTCGAGCGGGATCTCGGGATTCTTTTCGAAGATGGTTTCTATGCCTTTGAAGTAGCTGCCAAAGGCTTTATCGAATTTGTCGTAATTGGCTTCGTCTTTGACCAGCGTGGTGCGTGAGAGATAGTAAAAGTCATCGATAGCCGGCGAGATGACGTTCTTTTGCATGGCCTCAAGCAGGATCAGGAACTCCTTGATGGAGACCGGAATCCGTGCGTCTTTGAGTGTAAAAAAGAAGTCGATCAGCATAAAAAAAGAATTAAATCTGAATCAATGTCCAAGCTTGAACTGCAGATGGCGCTTGACCGCAGGCCACTCGGATTCGATAACCGAAAATACCACCGTGTCGCGCAGCGAGCCGTCGGGTGCGCGCTGATGATTGCGCAGGATGCCGTCCTGCTTCGCGCCGAGCCGCAGGATGGCTGTACGCGATTGTTGGTTCAGCCAATGCGTGCGGAACTCCACGGCGATGCAATGCAATGTTTCGAAGGCGTGGGTCATCAGCATCAGCTTGCACTCGGTGTTGATACCTGTGCGCTGGGCGCTGGCGGCAGTCCAGGTTGAGCCGATCTCGACGCGGCGATGTATCGGATCAGCGTTCATGTAAGTCGTCATGCCGCACAATCCGCCGGTGTCATGGCGTCGTGTGACGAAGGGCAGCATCGAGCCTTGTTCTTGCAGCTTGAGGCGGCGTTCGATTTCGGCGCGCATGTTTTCCGGCTTGGGAATCGAGGTGTACCAGAGCTTCCACAGCTTGCCGTCCGATACCGCAGCGATCAGCGCATCGTGGTGGTCGAGCGACAGCGGTTCAAGCGTGGCGTACTGGCCTTTGAGCGTGATCGGGTGCAAGAACTGCATGGTGGACTCCCAGGGGTGGCGACAGTGGATGACGATTTTTCTGCTTCTTCTCGATTTCTTATTTTCTGATTGCGTGGTTGCCTATCGATTGTTGCGCGACATGAACATCAGGCGCTCGAACAGGTGCACGTCTTGTTCATTCTTCAGCAATGCGCCATGCAAGGGCGGAATGGCTGCCTTGCCATCCTTGCTGTGCAAGGTTTCCGCCGGAATATCTTCGGCCAGCAACAGCTTGAGCCAGTCGATCAGTTCCGATGTCGACGGTTTTTTCTTCAGCCCGGGAATATCGCGTACTTCGTAGAAAGTCTGTAACGCCTGCGCCAGCAGATCGCGTTTGAGATCGGGGAAGTGCACGTCGACGATTTGCTGCATCGTGTCCTTGTCAGGAAACTTGATGTAGTGGAAGAAGCAGCGGCGCAGGAAAGCGTCCGGCAATTCCTTCTCGTTGTTCGAGGTGATGATGACCAGCGGCCGGTGCTTTGCGCGCACCATCTCGCGCGTTTCGTAGACGTAGAATTCCATCCTGTCGATTTCGCGCAACAAGTCGTTGGGGAATTCGATGTCGGCTTTGTCGATCTCATCGATCAGCAGGACCTGCGGCTCGTCCGCGGTAAAGGCTTGCCACAGCACGCCCTTGACGATGTAGTTGTGGATGTCCTTGACGCGTTCGTCGCCAAGCTGAGAGTCGCGCAAACGCGATACGGCGTCGTACTCGTATAACCCCTGCTGTGCCTTGGTGGTGGATTTGATGTGCCATTGCAGCAGCGGACGGTTGAGTGCCGCAGCAACTTCTTCGGCCAGCATGGTCTTGCCGGTGCCGGGCTCGCCTTTGATCAACAGCGGGCGTTGCAGGGTCAGCGCGGCGTTGACGGCCAGTTTCAGGTCATCGGTGGCAACGTAACTGGAGGAACCTTCAAAACGTGTTTCTTGTCGCATGGCAGGATGTCATCAGGACGAAAATAAATCCGAGTATAAGGTAAAAAGATTCACAGCCATTTTCCCCGTTATTCGATTGAATTCACGCGTTTCATCCCCAAATACTGTAGTTACGAGGTTCTGACTTGCCTGAGGGGTAAGCCGGGATCCTTTTTCCTCATAAAAACAGAGTGAGGCATGAAGTTTCTTTTTCTTAAAATGCGTGTGATCTGGCGACGTTTTCGCTATGGTCAGCAAGCACGCTATGAACATCACATTGATTATGCGCCGCAGCTGGAAGTATTGATGCGGCGGGCGGACATCGACGCCGTCTGGCACGACCGCGCCAACTGGATGATCGACGTCGCCGAATGGCTGCGTCATCAGCCGAAGGTGTCGCTGCTCGATGCGGAGGGGCGTCGCCGCGTCAGGCATCAGCGTGTACGCGCCATGCTCGATTGGCTGGATGAGCATCGCGACGTGCGCCGTCTGGTGCAGAATTGCCTGCAAAAGACTTTGCGTGAGGCGAGCGGGCCGGAGCTGTTTTCGGTCACGGGTCTGCCGCACGAATCGGCATTTTTCAGTGAGCTGACTGAGAGGGCCTTCAAGATGGTGCTGCCGCGCCACTTGTCGCCGAGCGAATTGCCGACATTGTTTGCGGCCATGTTTCCTGATCCGGAAGATGCCGAGTGGTTGCTTGAACTCGATCAGGATCAGCAAGAGCGTCTCTGGAAGCTGGCTGCCGACGACGGTATTTCGCACGCCTACTGGCAGCAGATCGAAGAAGCCTTGACGTACCTGACCACCGTGGTGGTGGCTGACGGCATCAGTCCGGCGTTTCGGCAACGGCTGGAGCCGAAGATGCCTTTGCAGGCAACGCCCTTCATGGCCTTGCGGCGGGAGATGGAAGCCTATCTGCGCGCCAGTCCGAATGATGAAGGCGCATTGCGCAGCGCGCGTATGCTGATCGCCGTGTGCCAGGCGCAGACCGACCGTATCTACGCGCATCTGGACGAATACGGTGTGTCCGTAAGCCTGGTCTACCGTATTGAGCGCATGCGTGCACAGCTTACGCGCATGGGGCGATTGATTGATGTGCGCTCGGCGACGTGGCGCGAGCCTGGCCCAGGAGCGGGCGGAAGTACCGGACGCGTGCAACTGCTGCTGGCTGATCTGATTGCCGCGCATCACAGTCGCTCATCGGTGCGCAGCCTGGTGCGCCGCAGTTTTGCGCTATTGGCGCGCAAGATGGTTGAACGCAGCGCTGATCATGGCGAACATTACATTGCGCGCGATCGCTCCGGTTATCGCGCGATGGTCAAAGCAGCCTGCCTGGGTGGTGTCGTCACAGCCTTTACCGTGCTGATGAAAATTGCGCTTGGCAAGCTGGGACTGGCGAATTTTTTTGAAGGCGCATTTGCTTCAATCAACTACGCGATCAGTTTCCTTGTAATTGCCGCCATTGGTGGCGTGCTGGCGACCAAACAGCCGGCAGTGACCGCACCGGCGCTGGCGGCCAAGATGGGGGAGCTGGATACGGTCGATGGCCTGCGCGCCTTGGTGGGTGAGGCGGCGATGTTGCTGCGCTCGCAGGCAGCGGCGATCTTCGGCAACCTGACGGCAGTGATTCCGACCATGCTGCTGATCACGGCAGGGTTCATGCTGGCGTCGGGCACGGCATTGATGAATCCGGACAAGGCCGCTCGTGCCATGCACGATTTGTCGCTGATTGGGCCTACGCCCTTGTATGCGGCGTTCACGGGGATTTTGCTGTGGCTGTCCAGTCTGGTGGCAGGGTTTGCCGACAATTGGTTCGCCTTGCGTCGTCTGCGCGAGGCGCTGGCGCATCAACGCCGCCTGGTGCATGCGCTGGGGCCGACCCGCGCTGCGCGCTGGGCAGCGTGGCTGGAGCGTCATGTGGCAACCATTGCCGGGAATGTTTCCTTGGGTGTTTTGCTGGGGATGACGCCGGTCGTGGCACAATTTTTCGGGCTGCCGCTCGATGTTCGCCATGTCACGCTGGCGACCGGTACGCTGGTGGCTGCGTCCGCAAGCCTGGGCTGGGGCGTCATGTCGACGCCGCCGTTTTGGCTGGCTGTCAGCGGCATCGTATTGATCGGCGTACTCAACGTCGGCGTGGCCTTTGCCAGTGCCATGGCGTTGGCTTTGCGCGCGCGTGATATCCCGACGAGGATACGACGTGTCGTTTTTCGTGCTGTGCTGCGACGATTTACGGCTTCTCCCTTGAGTTTTTTCTTCCCTGAAAAAGCCGCAGCGGCTTCTACCAGGCCTGTTCCCAGCGAATCGGAAACGGAAGAAGAGCGCTGAAGCACTGCAATAAGAGAATCGTAAGCGGGAGGATGTTGTAATTTGGAGCGCCCTGACAGTTTGACTCAGGACGCTGTTGGGGTAAAATCAACCGGTTTTTTGGCATCGCAGGGGACGGGCGAGAATGCTTAAGCCGAAATGGTTGAGCCAATAATGTATAGCCAAACCTGTGGGACCAGCTTCGAACAGTGTCGTTTTCGACTTAGTTTGTGCCTTAGTTTGATTTTATTTACCCCTGCCAATATGAAAAAACTATTCGTACTGCTCGCATTCGCGGGTGTTGCCAGCGCGGCCTCGGCCGTCGATCTTGCAGGTAACACCGGCAAGGTCAATGTGTCGATGTGCATCGGTTGCCACGGCATTCCAGGTTATAAAGCGACTTTCCCCGAGGTCTATCAGGTTCCCATGCTGGGCGGCCAATCCGCAAAATATATCGAAAACGCGCTGAAAGCCTATCAAAAAGGCGAGCGTAAGCATCCATCCATGCAGGGTATTGCCGGTAGCTTGTCCGACAAGGATATCGCTGAGCTGGCTGCTTACTACTCACAGCAAAAATAAGGGGAGCACGAGATGAAAAAGATCATGACTTCGGCGGTTTTCGCCGCTTCTTTCGTTGTTTCCCTGAGCGCGGTGGCTGCCGGCAATGCTGAATCCGGCAAGCTGCTGACCGAGAAATACAACTGCGCGTCCTGCCACGGCAAGGATTTCAACTCGCCGATCGACCCATCCTATCCGAAGCTGGCCGGCCAGCATCAGGACTATCTGCAACATGCTCTGGTAGCCTATCGACGTGGCAACGACGGCATGAATGGCCGCACCAACGCCATCATGTCGGGCCAGGCCAAAGCGCTGACCGACAAGGATATCCAGGACATCGCAGCCTATCTGCATAGCCTGCCGGGTTCGCTGGTGCTGGAGAAGTAAAGGCAACGCTGGCGAAGTTGACGTCATTGACGTCGCCAACTTCTCTGGCCTGCAATAAAAAGCCACGGCATGCCGTGGCTTTTTTCATGGGCGCGTCATTTGCGTGTCATCTGCAGGGAGCAGACTGCAAGCTTAACGGCGCCGGATGCTTTCGATATAGGCGGCGCTATCAGGTGGCAAGCCGCTGCGCTGGGAGTTCCAGATGACTTCGCCCAGGCATTCCATGATTTCGTGCTGGGCTTCGTGTTCGGACCCCTTGCGCTGTGCCAAGGCCTGGAAAGCTTTACGGATGCCGGGCGGCTGATCAATGGAAATCTGCTCGCTGATCGACAGATGCATCGACAAATGCAGGAAGGGGTTGGTCTGGCCTTGCTCGACCGAGTAGTCGGCTTCCAGCGCGCGCTCGACATCGATCAGTTCGTCGTCGTACTCGGGATGCTGGATGATCCAGTCGCGGGCGATGGCTTCGAGCGGGGTCAGGATTTGATTTTCGCGATGTTTGCGGAAGGCTTCACAAAAGAAGCGGCGCACATCGTGCTGGCTTGGGTTGAACATTGCGGCTGCTAGGACGGCGTAAAGCCATCATTGTACGTCTTATCA
>Ga0209913_1000880_pt1 | contig 20741 bp, 19 predicted proteins | sample PersoiDNA2013203_FD_185805 | JGI IMG/M metagenome (GOLD analysis project Ga0209913, IMG submission 185805) | Permafrost soil microbial communities from the Arctic, to analyse light accelerated degradation of dissolved organic matter (DOM) -... | ecosystem: Environmental > Terrestrial > Soil >... | reverse complement strand
GCTAGCCGGCGGAGGAAGACTGGGAGCAGTTCTGACGGCAAAGACCACGGCGATGGCGATGTGATCGCACATCGCCGCAGACATAAAAAAAGCGCCGGTATCGAACCGGCGCTTTTTTATTTGATGCGGACGTATCTGTTGATGGCGATGTCGATCAGGCGGCCAACGCCTTTTCCAGCAACTGATGCAATTCAGAGAATTGCGGCTCGCCGACATAGCGTTTCAGGATGCTGCCATCCTTGCCGATGACGAAGGTCGTCGGTGTCAGCTTGACGTCACCGAAGGCTTTGGCCAGCGTGTCTTGCGGATCGAGCGCAACCTTGAAAGGCAGCTTGCGCGTCTCGGTGTAGTTAAGCACATAGTTCGGCGGATCGTAGCTCATCGCGACGGCGACGAAGTCCAGGCCCTGATCCTTGTACTTGTTGTAGGTCGAAATCATCTGCGGCATTTCACCCACGCAGGTGGTGCAGCTGGTCGCCCAGAAATTGACCATGACAACCTTGCCGCGCAACTCCTTGAGAGCGACCTTTTGACCGTCGAGCTTGATGAAGGTCACGTCGGGCGCGGTGTTCTTCGCCGACAGCGAGGTGTAGCCGAACAATGCGATGGCGGCAACGACGGCGGCACCGCCAAGCTTGAGCGCGAGGCGGCTGCGCGGAGCAGCGGGACTAACTGAGCTGGTGGCGTGTTGAGCTTCCATGTTTTTTCCGTGGTGATTGCTGCTGAGTACTGCGTGCCTGTCAGCATTGCCAGTCCGGCAATATCGCAGACGTTACTATCGAGACATTATAGACCCGCTTTCCGCTTCGTGCCGGAGCCGGCTTCCCGGATGACAACGCCATAAAAAAACCGCCGGTGTCGGTGACATCGGCGGTTCTTATCTTGCTTAAGTGGCGCCTGTGCGCCTGACCTGCATCAGGCATGGCGGCATCAGAGCAGTTCCTGCTTGCCCTGATTACTTGGCCTGATCCGGAGGAGGTTGCTTGATGTACTGCTTCAGCTCTTCTTCCGAAATGTATTCGTAGAGCGTCACAACCTTTTGCACGCCGCTGACACCAGCGGCGATATCGGCGCCACGTTTGCCTTCGCGTTCGGTCACGCGTCCCATCATGTAGACGATGCCGCGCTCGGTGGTGATCTTGAAGGCACTGGCGTACAGATCCTTGGCATCCACGAGGCTAGCCAGCACTTTGCTGGTGATCAGCGCATCGCCGGAACGGGCCGAGAAGCCGGAAGAACCAGAGACCACCAGTTCATTGAACACGCCGTTGACGTTAGGCAGGCTCTTGATCTCGCGCTCGGCAGCTGCCTTCGATGCTTCGTCAGGCACTTCACCGGAGAGCAAGACCTTGCGGTTGAAACTGGTCACGTTCACGTGAGAACCGGCGGCGACCACGTCAGGGATATTGGCTTCACCCTTGACGACAATCGACTTGTCTTCGGTCTGCGAACCCAGCGTGCGGCGATCCGTTGCAGCGAAGGTACCTGCCAGCATGCCACCGGCGAGCACGCCGAAGCAGCCTTGCAGCCCGATCGCAAGCATCCCGCCAACGGCAACTGCCGCTAGCGGACGACGCCATTTCAACCAACCTGCCTTGACATCATTCATTCACATCACCTCCAAATAACGCGACATCGATACCGTCGCAAATACAATGCAGAGTCACCAGATGCACTTCCTGAATGCGCGCGGTGCGGTCATGCGGCACGCAGATATGCACATCGGCGTCGGTAAGTTTCTTGCCGATGGCACCACCGCCTTTACCGGTCAACGCCACCACGCGCATGTCGCGTTCCTGAGCAATCTCGATTGCAGCCAGCACGTTGCCGGAGTTACCCGACGTCGAGAAAGCCAGCAGCACGTCGCCGGCCTGGCCAAAGGCCTGCACCTGCTTTGAGAAAATTTCCAGATAGCTGTAATCGTTGCCGACTGCAGTCAGGATCGACGTGTCGGTGGTCAATGCCAGCGCAGGCAGCGGCAGACGTTCACGTTCAAAACGTCCCACCAGTTCAGCCGCGAAATGCTGGCAGTCTGCAGCCGAACCACCATTGCCGCAGGCAAGAATCTTGTTGCCATTCGACAGCGCCGTGAACATAAGTTCAATCGCTTGCTCAATCGGCTGCGCCAGCACGGAACCGGCGTGGAGCTTGAGTTCGGCACTTTCCTGAAAGTGCGAGAGGATACGTTGATTAGTCATGGTACGAGAGTATTTAACAGTGCATGAAGAACGACAGTCCCTGGTTCGTCCCGGTCAGGTCGCCGGCATGGGAGAGGTGAAGAAGCGCCTCCACCCCGTGCAACGGCAACAGGCTCGCCAATTATAGTGTAGTTGGCCTGTTCCACCCCGATGCGCGGGGTAAAGAAGCGTATCAAAATGCTTCAGATATTGCTTCTACGGCATTTTTCAGCCAGGTCATCTGCTCGCCGTCATAGCCGATGACGTCAAAACGGCAGTCCGGCGGCATGCGGTAGCGCTGCAAATAGACGTGTGCGGCAATGATCAGGCGTCTTTGTTTTGTACGGGTGACACTGGCAAGCGCACCGCCAAAGTCGCTTTTGCTGCGTTTGCGCACTTCGACGAAGACGATGGTGTCCCGTTCGCGCATGATCAGGTCAATTTCGCCGCCTTTGCAGCGGAAATTGCGCTCTACCTCGATCAAACCCTGTTTTAACAAGAATGCCAGTGCGTCGTCCTCAGCCGCATCGCCGCTGACTTGCTTGCTGGTGCGCTTGGTACTGTCGGTGCGGAAGCGGTCAAACAACGCCATGCCCGGCCGATCAACGCTGATTGGCGACCGGCACGGCGACACCGTCCTGATACACGGCCTGGGTTTCCTTGCGCTGGAAATACGTGGCGCCGGCCGCCATGTTGACGGTGATCTGGCCGGTCACGCCGTCGATGTCGAAGCCTGAGCGCTGTTGAGCGATTTCGTTGGCAACGCGAAAGGCATCAATACCGAGCGCATAGAGCCGTTCCAGATCGGCGTTCGGCTTGGCGTCGGTATTGGCGACGGAACGTGGATAAGCCATGACGGCGGCGTTATCCGCCTGCAATTGCCACGGCATGTCGACCAGATGCACACCGTCGAGTTCGGGCAAACGATTGTCGGGAGCGGGCGGGGTTCCGGTGGCGGCATTGGCGGCGGCATTGTTTGCTGCCGCGTTGATGGCGGCGGTGGCGGTAGCCAGCGTCAGCGGATTGAGTTGTGAGGTGCCGTACAGGGCGATGTCGTTGCCGATGGCGCTGCGCAGCTGGATGGTCTGCGCTGCATCAAGGGCAACAAACAGCAAGGCCGGCTTTTCCGTCTGGATGCGTTGGCCAAGTTGTGCCAGACCGGTCGCGCTCAATGCATTGTTGGGCACGCTCAGTTCCAGGTTTTCCACGGTCATTCCTTGCTGGCGCGCCTGTTGAGTAAATGCTTTCACTGCCCGGCGCTGCCAGGCGATGTTGGTCGACACGGCAAAGATCTTGCCGGGCGTCTTCTCATGCTCGACCCAGGCGGCAACCTGGCGCGCTTCTTCTTCAATCGACAATCCCATCATGATCATCTGGCGCGGCAGTCGTTGATCGGCCGTGTCGGGCAAATCGGGTTGGCCCAGCGCAATGGTCGGCTTGCGCACGGCGGCCGACTGTACCAGGGCCGTCACTGCGCTGCGCGACAGAGGACCAACGATGATGTCGTATTTTCCGGAGGCGTCGTTATAAGCGTTGAGGACTTCCTGGGCGGCATCACCGGTTTCGATGATGGTGATGACAATGTTGTCTTTTTTGCGCTCGGATGCTGTCAGGAAACCGGTACGCACCGCATCGGCGGCCGCGCCGAACACGCTGGAACGTAACGGCAGCAACAACGCCACGCGTACGGGCGACTGGTTATTGACAGGCGGTACGCTGAAGTCTGTGGTGGCTGTCGGTGTTGTGGCTGAGACAGATGCAGGCGCAGCAGGTGGAGCGGCAGGAGGTACTACAACCGCGGCAGTATCAGTAACGGTTGTAAATGCCTGCACGGAGGCGCACAATCCGCTCAGCAGCGCGGTCAGCAAGATGACTTTCGCCCATTTTCCCAACATGATCTTCTCCAATGAGTCACCCCAACTCGAACGCACACGCGGCATCCGTCGCATCCGTCACTTCTATTGCATCGTCCGTTCTGGCGGAAGCTGCGCAACAGACCTATCCTGAGTCGGCATTATATGTGCTGGCTACGCCCATCGGAAATGTTTGCGACATGACGTTGCGTGCTTTGCACGTCTTGTCGATTGCGAATGCCGTGGCCTGCGAAGACACCCGCAACACCAGTCACTTGCTGACACGCTACGGCATCAGCCAGACGCTCATCGCGGCACACGAGCATAACGAGCGCGAAGCCGCCGATAAAATCATTGCGCGCTTGCAGCAAGGCGAGCGTATTGCGCTGGTATCCGATGCCGGTACGCCGGCGGTATCCGATCCTGGCGCGCGCATCGTGGAAGCGGTGCGGGCCGCCGGCCTGACTGTCGTGCCCTTGCCAGGCGCATCGGCTGCGGTGACGGCCTTGTCGGCCAGCGGCCTGGTCAATGACCAGTTCCATTTTGTCGGCTTCTTGCCGAACAAGAGCAAACAGCGCGAGACCGCCTTGCTGAAATTGGCGCAGGATCCGTCCACGCTGGTGTTTTACGAAGCGCCGCATCGGATCGTGGAAACCGTCGACGCGCTGTTGCAGGCGTTCGGTCCGCAACGCCAAATCGTACTGGCACGCGAGCTGACCAAGCTGTTCGAAAGCATCCACCGCTGTGCGCTGGTCGATGCGCCGGCCTGGCTGGCTGCGGATGCCAATCGCCAGCGCGGCGAGTTCGTCATTCTGGTGGAAGGTGCGACCGCCGGTGAAGATGCGGTCGCGGATGCCGATGCCGAACGCATCCTGCAACTTCTGCTGGCGGAACTGCCGGTCAAACAAGCCGCGGCCTTGACGGCGCAGATCACCGGCCAAAAGAAAAACGCGCTCTATGAGCGCGCTTTGCAGTTGCGGGATGCCGCCGAATAAGCTTGATGCGCCTGAACCTCTGAGGGTTCAGTGCGCCGTCGACTTGGAGAACAGGTTCAGCACCAGCACACCCGCCAGAATCAGCGCCATGCCGATGATGGCCGGGGTATCCAGCGTCTGTCCGTAGACGAAATACGCCACGATCGAGATCAGGACAATACCCAGACCGGACCAGATCGCGTAAGCGATGCCGACCGGAATAGTCTTGAGCGTCATCGACAAGAACAAAAACGCCAGCGCATAGCCGACCACCACCGCTACCGAGGGAATCAGCTTGGTAAAGCCGTCGGAGGCGCGCAAGGCGGAAGTAGCGATGACTTCCGAAACAATGGCGATACCCAGCAACAAATAGGGATGCATGCATCCTCCTTCAAATAATCAATACGAATAGGCCGGCGCGCACATCAGCGCTCGACTACAAAGCCAGTGACGTTAGCGCGCTGACGAATCAATTGTGCGGCATCCATGGCAGCGGGGCGGCTGGTGTAGGGACCTGCGTAGAGACGATAGAGGCCGTTGACGACGACGGTTTCCAGCTTGTCGACCGCACCGCTGAGGTTCTGCATCAGCTTGTCGCGCGCGCTGCGGGCGTTGGCTTCCTGAGCATAAGCACCAAACTGCAGGTAAAAGCCGCTGGACAGTGGCGCGCTGCTTGCATTGGAATTACCTGGTGTTCCCGACTCGGCATTTGAACCACCACCATTTGCCTGTGCAGCCGGAGGCAAGGTCGTCATCGAAATCGGCATGATCTGTCCTTGCGGCGCGACGCTGCCTACCGTCACTCCCGATGTGGCAGGGGCAGCATTGGCAACGTTCGCAGTATTGGCAGCATTCACCGGTACCGGCGTCGTCGAGATGCCATTGCGCCTGTTTTCGGCGATGCGGTTGATTTCATCCGGCAGCAGGCGCTCTACTTCCAGCTCGCTGCTACCCGAAGACAGATAACCCAGCTTCAGCGCTGCGGTGTATGACAGATCGATGATCCGGGTCGAATGGAAAGGACCGCGGTCGTTGATGCGCACAATGACTTGCGCACCAGTCTTCAGATTGGTAACGCGCGCATAGGACGGGATCGGCAAGGTCGGATGCGCCGCCGTCATCTTGTACATATCGTAGAGTTCGCCCGACGACGTTTTCTGACCGTGGAATTTTTTGCCGTACCAGCTGCCGATACCGCGCTGCTTGAACGGGCGGTCATCGGTAATCGGCGTGTAGGTTTTGCCGAATACCGCGTAAGGACGGCTACCCGCCTTGGAAAAAGGCTCGACCTTCGGATCCGCGTCCGGCGTATCGAGCAAGCCGTCAGGCGGCTGGTCGCCCGGGCCGTCATCCTTGTAATAACCGCCTCGCCCCGAGCCAGCCGCCGGTAACGCAGGCAGCGGCTTACCGTTGGCGGTACGCGCCGCCGGAGTCGACGCGGTCGGAGACGACGAAGCTGTATTCAGCGGCGGTGTGCTGCTGCAGGCGGCTAGGGCCAGTGGCGTCAGAATGGCAACGTAACGCACATGACGCACATAGCGCAGCAGACACGATGGGCGTACCAAGCGTATCAGGTGCGCCAGGCGTGCGGAGTGCGCGGGATGTGCCGCAGGGGCAAAGAAAACTCGCATTGCAATCTTCCCAGACTTGTTAGTTTTATCAGGCTTGCAAACATAGGCAAACGCAACGATACCAGAGTATCGGAAGCATCCCTGAAATGTCTATCAGGAGAAACTGACGTTACAAAGAGAAACGAAAGAGAAACCAACGTGCAGCGAAAGAGCACCCACCCGGATGGGTGACCTCTAAGTCTGCACCAGCTTGCGATGCCGCTGAATACTCATCAGAATCCCCGCGCCCAGGCCCAGCGTCACCAGTGCGGTGCCACCGTAACTCATGAACGGCAACGGCACGCCAACCACCGGCAAAATGCCGCTGACCATGCCCATGTTCACAAAGGCGTAGGTGAAGAAGATCATGGTAATCGCGCCGCCCAGCAATCGCGTGAACAGCGTCGGCGCGTTGGCGGTGATCATCAGGCCGCGACCGATCAGCAGCAGGTACAGAACCAGCAAAATCAGGTTGCCGATCAGGCCGAACTCTTCCGAATACACCGAAAAAATGAAGTCGGTAGTACGTTCCGGAATGAATTCCAAATGTGTCTGCGTACCCATCAGCCAGCCTTTGCCGGTGATGCCGCCGGAGCCGATCGCGATGGTCGATTGAATAATATGGAAGCCTTTGCCGAGCGGATCGGAAGTCGGATCGATCAGCATCATGACGCGCTGTCGCTGGTAGTCATGCAACACCGACCAGATCACCGGCAAGCTGGCTGCTCCGGCGATGACCAATCCGGTCAGCACCTTCCACGACAAACCCGCAAAGAAGATCACATAGAAACCCGCCGCCAACACCAGCACGCCGGTGCCGAGATCCGGCTGGCGGATGATCAGGCCAACCGGCACTGCCAGCAGTAAGCCCGCGATCAGAAACACCGGCCAGCGGATCATGCCTTCGCGTTTTTGGAAGTACCAGGCCAGCATCAGCGGCATGGCAATTTTCATGATTTCAGATGGCTGTACGACCATACCGATATTGAGCCAGCGCCGCGACCCTTTCTTGACGATGCCGAACACCGCCACGGCAATCAGCAGCGCCACACCGATGGTGTAGATAGGTACCGCGAACCTCAACAGTGTCTGCGGCGAGACATTGGCTGCAATCCACATGACGATGAAGGCCACCAGAATATTGCGCAGCTGATCTTCGACGCGGCCAGGGAAGTTCATGCCCGCGGAATACAGCGTGACGATGCCGACCGACATGATCAGGAAAATGATCAGCGACAATGCGCCGTCAAACACCGCCAGATGCGGTTTGATGATTTGCCAGAGAGGCGGTCGGTGCAAACTCATAACAGGCTTTCCTAGTCCCTGAGATCGTTGCCGACCGCGTCTGTTGCAGGTGGGGTGGCGACTTCGCTATCCTTGGCGGCGGCCTTGGCCTTGTCGCCGGGACGCTTGCCGAGCAGATAGAAGTCAATCGCCTTGCGTGCCAGCGGTGCCGCGGCTTCCGCACCCCAGCCGCCGTTTTCGACGATGACCGACAAGGCGATACGCGGCTTGTCGGCCGGTGCAAACGCCGTGAACAACGCATTATCCAACAGATGCGTTGCCAGGCGCTTGGCGTCGTACTTCTCGTTCTTCTTGATCGACACCACCTGTGCGGTGCCGCTCTTGCCGGCCGACGTGTATTCGGCGCCGGCAAAGACACGCGCACCGGTACCTTCTTTATTCACGCCGACCATGGCTTGTTTGATGACATCGATGTTTTCCTGCTTGAGCGGAATGCGATAGCTTTCCTTCGGTACGGTCACGGTGCGCTCATGCGTGACGCCGTCTTCGATCATTTTTACCAGATGCGGCTTCATGACGATACCGTTATTGGCCAGCGTCGCCGTGGCGTGGGCCATCTGAATCGGTGTGAACGCGTTGTAGCCCTGGCCGATACCCAGCGAGATGGTTTCACCGGCGTACCACTTGCGCTGCTCGGGCTTGCGATAAGCGTTGCTCTTCCATGTGGTCGACGGCAGCAGGCCCTTGCGCTCGTGCTCCAGATCGATGCCTGTGATCTGGCCGAAACCGAACGGCTTCATGAAATCATGGATGGCGTCGACGCCGAGATCGTTTGCCAGCATGTAGTAGTAGGTATCGCAAGACACGACGATCGAGCGGTACATGTCGACCACACCGTGACCACCTTCCTTGTCGTCGCGGAACTTGTGGTTGCCGAGCCAGAAGAAGCCGGGATCGCGGATGGAGTCGGTCGGCTTGCGCTTGCCCAGTTCCAGCGCGGCCAACGCCATGAAGGGTTTATAGGTCGAACCAGGCGGATAGGTACCGGACAAAGGACGGTTGATCAGGGGACGATCGGCAGAGTTGTTCAACTCATCCCAGGTTTGTTGATCGATGCCTTCAACAAAGACGTTGGGGTCGAAGGATGGCTGCGAGACATAGGCCAGAATGTCGCCGGTGGCGGGATCGATCGCCACCAGAGCGCCCTTGCGGTCGCCGAAGGCTTCTTCGATGACTTTTTGCAGCTCGATATCAATCGACAAAATCAGGTTCTGGCCCGGGCTGGCCGGCGTGCGCGACAGCGTACGTACGGCACGGCCGCCGGCGGAAATTTCCACCTCTTCGTAACCGGTGGTGCCGTGGAGCTGAGTTTCGTAGCTCTTTTCCAGGCCTTCCTTGCCGATGTAGTCGGTGCCGTTGTAGTTGGCTTCGTCGTCGGAATCCGCAATGCGGTCGGCATCGCGCTGGCTGATGCGGCCGATATAGCCGATCACGTGTGCGGCCGTCTTACCGTAGGGATATTGGCGGAACAGGCGCGCCTGAATATCAACGCCGGGGAAACGATAGCGCTGCGCGGTGAATTTGGCGACTTCTTCATCGGTCAGGCGCGTGCGGATCGGCAGGCTTTCAAAGTTCTTGGATTCTTCCTGCAGCTTGCGGAAGCGGCGTCGGTCCTTGGGCTGGATATCGACCAGCGTGCTGAGTTCATCGACCAGCTCGTCGAGGCCCATGGTGATCTTGGACGGCGTGATTTCCAGGGTATAGGCGGAATAGTTGCGCGCCAGCACGACGCCATTGCGGTCCAGAATCAGGCCGCGGTTCGGCACGATAGGCACCACCGAGATGCGATTTTCTTCCGCCTGCGCCGCATAAGCATCGTGACGGACGATCTGCAGCCAGATGAAGCGCGCCGTCAGCAGGCCAAAACACACGAGCACCAGCATCGCCACGGCGAATAGTCGCAGCCGGAAGAGCTTGAGTTCATGCTCGGTGTTTTTGAATTCAGTCATGCTGCTTCGCCGGTCAAATCGGACGGTTATCGTCGCGATTGATCGCGCGTCGTTGCGGCGCGAGCAGCAGCCATGTCACCAGCGGCCACAACAGCGCGCAGACAAAGCTCTCACTGAAGTAATACCAATGCGGGAATTTTCCGCTGACCATCAGACGCACAAGCAATTGCACGGCTTGCGTCAGCAGCATCAGCGGCAGGATATGCAGCGCCTGCGTACCGACCGGGAACCACAGCACGCGGCGGTGGATCATGATCGAAAAATACGACAGCAGCGTATAAGCCAGCGCGTTCTCGCCGAGCAATGTGGCTTCGTTGACGTCCATCAACAGGCCCATCATGAAGGCGATGCTGATACCGATCTTGCGCGGCTCATGGATGGCCCAGAACACCAGTACCAGCGCGACGAAATCAGGAACGCCGACCCATTGGCCCCAAGGCAGCAGATTCAGCAGAAAAGCCGCGATCAGACTGAGCGCGATGAAAAGCGGATTCGCCGGCAGCAGGATGTAATGTGGATCGTTCATCGGGTGCTCTTGGCTGGTTGTGTGGCGGCTGGGGCAGCAGATGTCGCAGCGGCGGCCGCCGGCTTGGCTGTTGCCGGAGCAGTTGGCGTTGCAGCAGCCGGTTTCGCGGCTGGTGCAGCCGCGGTAGCTGCCGGCGCTGCTGCAGCTGGTGCGGCCGGAGCAGCGGTCGGCGCTTGTCCCTTGCGCTCTTCGCTCGGCGCATCCTTGGCAGGCACTGCCTCACCGTCTTTTGCGCTATCGCGGAAACGGCGCTTGAGCAGCTTGTCGGCCTTGTCAGCACCTTCCGGATCCGGGCGCGGCGCCACGGTCTGCTCGACCAGCAAGATCAGCAGCTGCTTGTGGCGATCAACGCCTGCAGCCGGCAGACAGACGATGTGCGCGAAGGCATCCGTCGACTTGGTTTCAACCTGCAGCACGCTGGCCACTGCCAAACCCGGCGGATACACACCGTCGATACCGGAGGTCACCAGCGCATCGCCCTTCTGGATGTCAGCGTTGGCAGCCATGAAACGCAGGTCAAGCACGCCGGACTGGCCGCGACCGTAGGCAACACTGCGCAAGCCGTTACGCAAGACCTGGACCGGAATGGCCTGGTCCTTGTCGGTCAGCAAGGTGACTTCAGACGTAAATGGAAACACACGCGTCACCTGGCCGACGATGCCGACGTCATCAATCACCGGCTGGCCGGGCGCTACGCCCTGCTGCGAGCCGCGATTGAGGATGATTTTGCGCGTAAAGGGATCGCGCGCGTCGTACAGGATTTCGCCGACGAGGGATTTGCTGTGAATGCGCTGCTGCATGTTCAGCAAATTGCGCAGTTGCGCGTTCTCGGCTGCCATCTGACGCTCTTGCTGCAGCAATTGCGCGTTCATCGCCTGTTGGCGGCGCAGGGCGTCGTTTTCCTTCTGCAAGGCGTTGAGCGAATTGAAATAGTCGCCCACCTTGTAGGCGGCATCACGCGGGATCAGCGCCACGACCTGAAACGGATACAAACCGGTGCCGACCGCCTGCCGCACCATGGTCAGGGCATGCATGCGCGAATCGACCACCAGCATGATGATCGAGATCAGGGCGAAAAAGCCTGCGCGGGCGCGGGCCGAAGCGCCTTGTTTGAAGAGTGGTGGGATATCCATTGATGGTCAGGCCGAGACCGATGCCGGGGAAGCTGAAAACCGCAACAGCCCGCGCAGGGCGGGCTGGAGGAAAGACAGCAGACGGATACCGGGAAGGTTGCAGTCAATATCAGGAAGACAACGCCTCATCGCAGCCGAGATTTTGCCGCTGTGCGAACTGTTGGTTCGCAGCACCGACCAAATCTGCTTGTGCTCTGTCATAGGCGCGTTTCAGTTCCTCGAGGTTGACCAGGCTCCTGTAACGGAATTATTCGTTGGAGAAGATCGAACCCAGTTTGTCCATGCGGTCGAGCGCCATGCCGGAACCGCGCACAACGCAAGTCAGCGGGTCTTCGGCGACGATCACCGGCAGACCGGTTTCTTCCATCAGCAAGCGATCCAGATCGCGCAGCAGCGCGCCGCCACCGGTCAGCATCATGCCCTTTTCGGCAATGTCGGCGCCCAGTTCCGGAGGAGTTTGCTCCAGAGCATTCTTTACTGCGGAAACGATGTTGTTCAGCGGATCGGTCAGCGCTTCCAGGATTTCATTGCTGGAGATGGTGAACGAGCGTGGAATGCCTTCGGACAGGTTGCGGCCCTTGACTTCCATTTCCTTGACTTCGGAACCCGGGAAGGCGGAGCCGATTTCCTTCTTGATCGCTTCGGCGGTTTGCTCGCCGATCAGCATGCCGTAGTTGCGGCGGATGTAGTTGACGATTGCTTCGTCGAACTTGTCGCCGCCGACGCGGACCGAACCCTTGTACACCATGCCGCCCAGCGAAATGATGCCGACTTCAGTCGTGCCGCCGCCGATGTCGACGACCATCGAGCCGGTTGCGTCCGACACCGGCAAGCCGGAGCCGATTGCCGCTGCCATTGGCTCTTCGATCAGGTAAACCTGCGAAGCACCAGCGCCCAGCGCCGATTCACGGATCGCGCGGCGTTCCACCTGGGTCGAACCGCAAGGGACGCAGATGATGATGCGTGGCGATGGGCGGAACAGCTTGGAGTCGTGCACCATGCGGATGAACTGCTTCAACATCTGCTCGGTGACGGTAAAGTCAGCAATCACGCCGTCTTTCATCGGGCGGATGGCTTCGATATTGCCAGGAACCTTGCCCAGCATCTGTTTTGCTTCCTTGCCGACTGCCTGAATGGTCTTTTTGCCATTCGGGCCGCCTTGCTGGCGGATCGCCACGACCGACGGCTCGTCAAGGACAATACCTTGACCACGTACATAAATCAGAGTGTTTGCCGTTCCAAGGTCAATAGCGAGGTCGTTAGAGAAGTAACTACGTAAAAATCCAAACATGAATTGTCCTGATGCGCCAGAGTCGCGCGCTTTGCATTTTGTAAGTGGGATGTCTTTTTCAGAAGCTGTTGCAAAATGAAGCTGCCCGGAGGCGCCGCCATGACCGGTACAGGATGCATACAAGAGGTCAACAGGGGCGACGCAGCAACGTCAGCTTCATTTTGCAACAGCTTCTTTTATGACTGCGGCGACACAAATCGGCGCCAGCAAGGCATTAGTCCTACATTCTACCTTATAATTTGAGAGAAACCAGCAGGCAAAACTGTCAATAATCCTTGCCTGATGCCAGATACTTCTGCGTTTTTACCGGCATTTACCTGCGTAATTGCAAGCTCGTGCACGGCTGAGGACGCGATTTTTCAACACACTAGCTCTTGCGCCCTGCGCGCACCTTCCTATCATGACTCTAGCCCTTTCCGATGTTAAGCGCATTGCCAATCTGTCCCGCCTGGAATTGACAGATGAACAAGCAAGTCAAACCCTGGACAAACTGAACGGCATTTTTTCCCTGGTCGAACAGATGAAAGCGGTCGACACCACCGGTATTGAGCCTCTGAGCCACCCGATTGCGGCGTTGACCACCGATTTGTCGCTGCGGCTGCGCGAAGATGCCGTGACCGAAACCAATCACCGCGACGATTATCAGAAACCCGCTCCGGCGACTCAGGACGGCCTGTATCTCGTCCCCAAGGTCATCGAATAACTTCGCCCCAGTCAGCGCGCCGGCATCTCATTTGCACCGCGCGTCCGCAGCCTTACAGAACCTGAAAAACGAAACCCTTTTCCATGCACACCAAGACCATTAAAGAGCTTTCGACGCTACTGCAGACCAAGAAAATCTCAGCGACCGAACTGGCCACTTTATTCCTCGACCGCATCGGCGGCAGCGACCTCAACGCCTTCCTGCACGTCGACCGAGAACTCACGCTCAAGCAAGCCTCGCAAGCCGATCAACGCATCGCCGCCAACGACGTCACACCGCTGACCGGCATTCCGATCGCGCACAAAGACATCTTCGTCACGCGCGACTGGCGCACGACGGCCGGCTCGAAGATGCTCGAAAATTATGTAAGCCCGTTTGACGCAACCGTGGTGGAACAGTTCAACGCTGCCGGCACTGTTACATTGGGCAAGCTCAACTGCGACGAATTCGCCATGGGCTCGGGTAACGAAAACTCTTACTTCGGCGCCGTCAAAAACCCGTGGGACAAGACCGCTGTGCCAGGCGGCTCGTCCGGTGGTTCAGCCGCCGCAATCGCCGCGCGCCTGGCGCCGGCAGCTACCGCCACCGACACAGGCGGCTCGATCCGTCAGCCTGCATCGCTGTGCGGCGTCACCGGCATCAAGCCGACCTACGGCAGCGTCTCGCGCTACGGCATGATCGCGTTTGCGTCCTCGCTCGACCAGGGCGGCCCGATTGCCAAAACCGCCGAAGACTGCGGCCTGCTGCTCAACGCCATGACCGGTTTCGATCAACGTGATTCGACCAGCCTGGAACGTCCAAAGGAAGATTTCAACCGCTCGCTCAACGACAGTTTGAAGGGCCTCCGCATCGGCGTACCGAAAGAATTCTTCGGCGCCGGTCTGGCCGCTGATGTCGAGCAAGCAGTGCGCGCTGCACTCAGCGAATACGAAAAACTCGGCGCCACGCTGGTCGATATTTCGCTGCCAAAAACCGAGCTGTCGATCCCTGTCTATTACGTGATCGCACCGGCCGAAGCATCGTCCAATCTGTCGCGCTTTGACGGCGTGCGCTACGGCCATCGCGCCGCCGATTACAAAGACCTCGCCGACATGTACAAGAAGTCGCGCGCGGAAGGTTTCGGCGACGAAGTGAAGCGCCGCATCCTGGTCGGCGCCTACGTCTTGTCGCACGGTTATTACGACGCCTACTACCTGCAAGCGCAAAAAATCCGTCGCCTGATCGCGCAGGAATTCCAGAGCGCGCTGCTCGGCCCGAACCGTCAATGCGACGTCATCATGGGCCCTGTATCGCCAACCGTGGCATGGGATCTGGGCGACAAAACCGATGACCCGATCGCCAACTACCTCGCCGACATCTTCACGTTGTCGACCAGCCTGGCAGGCTTGCCGGGCATGTCGATCCCATGCGGTTTCGGTCAAGGCGAAAAGAACGGCAAGCGTCCGGTCGGACTGCAAATCATCGGCAGCTACTACGATGAAGCGCGCCTGCTGAACGTCGCGCATCAGTATCAGCAAGTCACCGACTGGCATCTGCGCGCACCGGCTTGATCGCCCTTCAGGGACGCCACGAAGCGCCACGAAACAACACAGAATTAGCGAGGAATACTATGCAGTGGGAAGTCGTCATCGGTCTGGAAACGCACACACAGCTTTCGACCGAATCCAAAATTTTCAGCGGCTCGTCGACACAGTTCGGCGCCGCCCCCAACACACAAGCCAGCCCGGTTGATCTGGCATTGCCAGGCGTCTTGCCGGTGCTCAACAAAGGTGCCGTCGAGCGCGCCATCCAGTTCGGCCTGGCCATCGGCGCAACGATCGCGCCGCGCTCCGTCTTTGCGCGTAAAAACTACTTCTACCCTGACCTGCCGAAGGGCTATCAGATCAGCCAGTTTGAAATCCCGGTCGTCCAGGGCGGCAAGATTTCCTTCGTGATGGAAAGAGACGGCAAGGCAGAAATCAAGACCCTGCAACTGACCCGCGCCCACCTCGAAGAAGACGCCGGCAAGTCGCTGCATGAAGACTACCAGGGCATGAGCGGCATCGACCTCAACCGCGCCGGTACACCGCTGCTGGAAATCGTCACCGAACCCGACATGCGCAGCGCCGCCGAAGCCGTCGCCTACGCCAAGGCCCTGCACTCGCTGGTCATGTGGCTCGGCATCTGCGACGGCAACATGCAGGAAGGCTCGTTCCGCTGCGACGCCAACGTCTCCGTGCGTCCGGTCGGCCAAAAGGAATTCGGCACACGCTGCGAGATCAAGAACCTCAACTCCTTCCGCTTCATGGAAGACGCGATCAACTACGAAGTCCGTCGCCAGGTCGAACTCATCGAAGACGGCGGTACCGTCGTGCAAGAAACGCGCCTCTACGACCCGGACAAAAAAGAGACACGCTCCATGCGCAGCAAGGAAGACGCGCAAGACTACCGCTACTTCCCCGATCCCGATCTGCCGCCGCTGGTCATCGAGCAAGAATGGATCGACCGCGTCAAAGCCACCATGCCGGAACTGCCGGGCGCCATGCGCGACCGCTTCGTCAACGACTACGGCCTGCCCGAATACGACGCCGCCGTGCTCACGCAATCGAAGGCGATGGCATCCTACTTTGAAGCCGTCGTCACCGCCGCCGGCAAAGAGCAAGCCAAACCCGCCGCCAACTGGCTCATGGGCGACGTCGCCTCTACCCTCAACCGCGAAGACACCGACATCGCCGACGCCCCCGTCAGCGCAGTGCAACTGTCGCTGCTGTTGAAGCGCATCACCGACGGCACGATCTCCAACAAGATCGCAAAAGAAGTCTTCGCCGGCATGTGGGAAGCCAAGTCCGACAAAGACACGCTCGCCGACGACATCATCGAAGCCAAGGGCCTGAAGCAAATCTCCGATAGCGGCGCACTCGAAGCCATCGTCGATCAGGTGTTGGCAGCGAATGAAAAGTCGGTGGCCGAATTCCGCTCGGGTAAGGAACAAGCCATCAACGCACTGATCGGCCAGGCCATGAAGGCGACCAAGGGCAAGGCTAATCCGGCGCAGTTGACGGAGTTGCTGCGCAAGAAATTGACAGCGTAATCACGCTGCTGGTTTAAGTAGTAAATGGTCGGGGACATCAGCGGCATTCGCTCGTTGATGTTCCCGATTTTCATTCAGGTGTGCAACGCAGTTGTCGTCACCGCCGCACCTTTCTCTGCAATAACCAAGCATGCCGTTCACGTCATGCGGTATTTGAAGATCGATTCAACATTAAATAAATTCTAAGTTTGTAGATTGTTTGCGGCTTTGACGTTCGACCAGTGAATTGATTGTTGTGTGCTCTGTCATTTGAATACATTTTCAATCGCCAGAGCACATCTCCATGACATCGAAAAAGCAAACCCTCGTCGTACACGATCCTTACACCGCTTATATTCGACAAACTCTGTCGGATCAAGGAATACCCCGCCACAAACAAGCCAGAATCGTCGCGCATGTCGTCGAATTGAAATTGGTCTCAGTTCAGCAAAAATTCGCAGGTATCAGAGGATGGACACGTAGCCAGCTCATTTTGCTGGAGCAGCACTTCGGCAAACCCGGCTCACCGGCATCCAAACCGTTCGCAATCGACAAGAGCGAACATCAACGCGACGCTCCGCAATGGAATGCCATTCTTAAACTCAGCGACGCTCCGCAACGATGCATCCTGCAAAGAGGGCATGCTCTCGCGGTGCCAGAGGATGCTGCGTTAGCAGCCATTGATGAATCCGGAGCTTGGGTTGTCATATCCGGCGCAAAGGTCCCCAAAGGAAAAGTCGCCTTTCAAGTCAGCCATATGACGCCATTGCCAGCTCCACGTGTCGCGGTGCTGGACGATGAAAGTCGCATTGCCGACAAGATCGCAGCACTGTTCTCGCGACAAGGGATTCAGGCATCGATCTTCAGCGATGTTGAGTCGTTGCTGGAAGTGATCCGGGTGCAGCCATTTGAAGCTTATATTCTAAGCTGGGATAACGAGGCAGCGGCGACGCCAGAGACCGTCATCCAGCACATCCGTGAGACGCAAAAATCAACTACGCACATCACTGTATTGAGCGGCGAGTTACATAAACAACCAGCGGTTGTTCAGGATATCTGTCGCATGGTGGAGTGCTATCACGTATCGGTTATGGAAAAGCCTCTCGTATTCGAAATTCTTGGCAAGACCTTCTACAACATATTGTTCGGAAATTCAGATTTTCATTCGCGGAAGTAGTCATCGAAAAATTGATCTTGCGATGATGGCTTTTGGCCGGTTGCAGACTTCGATATCCTCGATCAAAGTAGAGAGATGTTCTTTTGCGTCTTCCAATTCAGACATGAGCAAAGCCCATCCGACAGGTGAATGTTCTTTTGTAATCATGACTTGATCTTCTTTTGAGCTAATGTCCGTTTCTGTCCGAAAGCAGGCGCTGCCGAAACAATGCAAGCAGATGCAATTCAAGACAGTAGGTGGCATCTTTTCAATTCAGGTGCGGATAAAGTTTGCAAATGCCCGCAACGGAGACGGAAGATGACGTCGTCCTGAATAGTATAAAAAAAAGCGGCTCGCAGGAGCATTGCAGGCAGGTAGCACCGCGATCAGATCGCCGCGGGCTAGTTCATCGCGCGCCATGGCTGCATAGACATAGGCTATTCCCAGCCCGTCGCGCGCCGCCTGGATCATCAGGACATCATCGTCAAGCACCAGCGCTCCATTGACCGACAATGTCAGCGGTCGGCCCTTATCCGATAATTCCCACGCATATCGAGTGCCGCTTGGAAAGCGCCTCCCGATGCAAGCGTGCGAAAGCAAGTCGGCTGGTTTCTGCGGCGCGCCGTGCTGCGCGAGGTAGGACGGCGAAGCCACCATGACAAAAGCCTGCGGCGGGCCAATGGGCAGCGCAACCATGTCTCCTGCCAGACGCTCTCCGAAACGAATGCCGGCGTCGAATCCTGCGCTGACGATATCGCTCAAGCCATCATCGGTCACAATTTCCACCTGGACGCGTGGATGCGCTGAGATAAAGCGAGACAGTATCGGACCCACGGCCAATCTGGCTGCCGGCCGGGGCATGTTCAGCCGCAGCGTGCCGGACGTTTGCTCTTGCATCGCGGCGAGGTCGGTCAAGGCTTCTGCCACCTCTTGCAATGCCGGGGACAGACGCCGTAGCAATATTTCACCGGCTTCTGTCGTCGTCACGCTGCGCGTTGTCCTGTTCAGCAATCGCGCCCCCAGCCGGTCTTCGAGGGTGCGCATCGCATGGCTCAAAGCGGAAGCCGTGATGCCGCGTTCGGCGGCGGCCTTACGAAAGCTGCGGTGACGGGCTACCGCAGCAAAGGCGTCAAGTTCGTACAAATCTGGCGTCATAGCTGAATTTCTTTCATTAATTCATCAAGCATAACCGGTCTTATCGTTTTCCCTTTCAGCAGACACACTAATGCCCTGTCATTGGCTTACTCGGATAGCGCGGCGTATCCGGAATTGTTTTATGCGTTGTGCCGTGACTTCCGGCCGATAGCGATGCAGTCGACTTCATCATCACCAGAAAGGGAAACGAATATGCAACAAAGACCGCTTGGAAAGGCTAACTTCTCCATCTCTCCCATTGGCTTGGGTACGTGGGCTATCGCCGGCCCAGGGTGGGAATTCGGCTGGGGCGCTCAAGACGACGAGGAGAGTCTGTCAGCACTGGAGTATGCGGTTGAACGCGGCGTCAACTGGATCGACACGGCGGCTGTCTACGGTTTGGGACACGCCGAGGAACTCGTGGGACGCTTGCTTCGGCGCGTGCCTGCCTCGCGTCGTCCACTGGTGTTTACCAAAGGAAGTCTGGTGTGGGACCCGGCAGCCAAAAATATCACACACACATTGGCGCCTGATTCTTTGATCGGAGAAATTGAAGACAGTTTGCGGCGCCTGCAAGTGGAGACAATTGACTTGTATCAAATTCATTGGCCGGCTTTTCCTGCGGATGGTCCGGATGACGGAATCGAAGCGGCGTTGAGTACCTTGGCCAACGCGCAAAAGCAGGGCAAGATCCGGGAGATTGGAGTTTCCAACTTCAGCGTGCCGCAGCTCCGACGTGCACAATCGGTGGTCGGGATTGCTTGCCTGCAGCCACCTTATTCTGCACTGATGCGCGACGTCGAGGAAGAGATGCTGCCATTTTGTGAACAGGCGGACATCGGGGTTATCGCCTATTCCACGCTGCAATCGGGTCTGTTGACAGGTGCGATGACGCGCGCGCGCATCGCACAGCTTCCCGATGATGACTGGCGCAAGACGCGCAGCGCAGATTATCAGGAGCCGCGCCTGAGTCGCAATCTGGAATTGGTTGAGGTCATGCGCGGTATCGGCCAGCGCCATGGATTGACAGCGGCCGCCGTCGCAATTTCCTGGGTACTGCGGCAGCCGGCTGTCACAGGAGCGATCGTCGGAACCCGTCGCCCGGCACAAGTCGATGGCCTCATTGCGGCGTCCGGGTTTCAGTTAAGCGCTGATGAATTGGCCGAGATCGCTCCATTGTTGCCTGACGGGATGGGCGTGAATGTGCCGGCGGCACGTTCCTGATTTTGCTGAAGGCGTGCGTCGCCCTGCAGGTCAGCGTCCGCTACTGGCCGAGGCCGTGTAAAAACGCTGAATCGGTCCGATGGATCGAGTTCAGCGTCATTTTAATGCAGCATCGCTGCTATCGCGCCTCCCCTGGGCAACGGAGGTCATCTTTATGATGTTTGTGAATTGACGAGAAGACGGGCGTACAACGTATTCTCGACGCTAAAAGCGCTTATGCGCTCATCACTTTCATCAATGCCCCCACGCCCAATATATTGATCATCCGTTTCATGTTGTATGCCAGGACATGCAAGCTCATCTCAGTGCTTACCCGGGCCTTGGTTCTGGTCAGGAAGTGTGTCGCGCCCATCCATGCCTTGATGGTGCCGAATGGATGCTCAACCGTTTGGCGACGAATCCGCATCGCCTCGGGTGCCCGTTCCAGCCGCTCCTGCATGTCCTCCAGTACAGACTCATGCTCCCATCGTGTCACGCGCCGTTGGGGACTTGGCGTGCACGCGGATTTGAGCTCGCGCTGCTGGCAATGTGAGCTCCAATAGCGATGCAAATTCAACCCTTTCTCTTTACTCGTAAAGCGCCATATCAAGCGCTCTCCGGCGGGACACTGATATTCGTTGGCGCGTGCGTCGTAAATGAAGTCTGCTTTGCCAAACC
>Ga0209913_1000879_pt1 | contig 20750 bp, 16 predicted proteins | sample PersoiDNA2013203_FD_185805 | JGI IMG/M metagenome (GOLD analysis project Ga0209913, IMG submission 185805) | Permafrost soil microbial communities from the Arctic, to analyse light accelerated degradation of dissolved organic matter (DOM) -... | ecosystem: Environmental > Terrestrial > Soil >... | reverse complement strand
CCGAACCTGACACGCTCATCGAGGAGGGCGGTGAAGTTGCTTTCTTTCCGCCGGTGACCGGTGGTTGAGTGCAGACATCGAGAATGCCATGACGCTGCCTAAAGAAGCGCTAGCCCAGATTGCCGACGTTACATTGGCACATTATGAAGGACGTGCGGCGGACTTCAGAGACGGCACGCGCGATCATGATGTAAGCCAAAACATCCAGGCCTTGCTCGATGCCATCAATATCCCTGCGCCGTTGACCATTCTTGACTTCGGCTGCGGTCCGGGACGGGATTTGCAGACCTTCAGCAAGCTCGGGCATCGTGCCATCGGTCTGGATGGTACCGCCAGTTTTGTTGAAATGGCGCGTGCGGATTCTGGCTGCGAGGTCTGGCATCAGAATTTTTTTACATTGGATTTGCCGTCGGGCTTGTTTGACGGCGTATTTGCCAATGCGTCTTTATTCCATGTGCCAGCGGCTGAACTGCCGCGTGTGCTGGGGCAGTTGTATGCAGCGATCAAGCCTCTTGGTGTGTTGTTTTGCTCCAATCCGCGCGGCAATAACAGTGAAGGCTGGAGCAGCGGGCGCTATGGCTCTTACCACGATCTGGAGGCCTGGCGCGGGTTCATGACAGTGGCGGGTTTTGTCGAAATCCGGCACTATTACCGACCGGATGGCTTGTTGCGGGCTGAGCAGGCTTGGTTGGCAACGGTCTGGCGCAAGCCAGCGAACTAGTGTTGACTGGGAGTCCTCATGGATGACTGTGCAAACTTGCTTGCTGGATTTGCTCAGGCCTTGCGTTCACACCGGGTCAATACATAATTAATAACAACGTAGTAAAGGAAAAAACTCCGTGCATACCACTACTGCTATCGTCGCCTGGGCGGCACAAGATACGCGGCTGCTTTTGTCGGTACTGGCGGCGCTGTGCATGATCATAGTGCTGATCAGCGTCCTCAAGATCGCACCATTTCTGTCAATTCTGCTGGGGACTTTCCTGGCTGGCGCGGCCGCTGGTCTACCGCTGGAAAAAATCGCCGGAGCCTTCAGCAAGGGCGCCGGCAGCATTCTCGGCGAAGCCGGCATTATCATCGCGCTGGGCGCCATGCTGGGGGCGCTGATGGCAGACTCTGGCGCGGCCGACAAGATCGTCACGACCATGTTGCGTTATGCCAAGGGCAGGGCGATTCCCTGGATGATGGCGTTGGTGGCGCTGGTGGTCGGCTTGCCCTTGTTCTTTGAAGTCGGTCTGGTGATGATGGCGCCGATCATCTTTGTCATGGCGCGCCGTTCGAAACAGCCGATCATGCTCGTGGCGATTCCGGCACTGGCCGGCATGACTACCTTGCATGCCTTGCTGCCGCCGCATCCGGGCCCGCTCATTGCGGTCAGCGCTTTGCATGCTGATCTGGGCACCACTATGTTGCTCGGTTTTGTTGTGGCGATTCCAGCGGTAATCCTGGCCGGCCCACTGTACGCCATGTGGCTGGCGCCGCGCATGAAGGTCGGTGAGCCGGATCAGATCGGTGCGCTCTTCAAGGGCCAGCAAGATGAGCATTTACAGCCGGGATTTCTGCCTTCGCTGGTGACGATTCTGTTGCCGGTGGTGTTGATGCTGGGCCGTACCGTGGCCAAGATATGGCTGACGCCGGAAACCACGCTGTTCGAGATGCTCAACTTCTTCGGCGAACCTATCATCGCCTTGACCGTCACCGTGCTGTTTGCCGTGATCGTGTTGGGCTGGAGCCGTGGCCGCAGCCGTATTGAGGTAGGTGTGATCCTGCGCAAGGCCTTGCCGCCGATTGCGGGTCTGCTGTTGACCATCGGTGCTGGTGGCGGCCTCAAGCAGGCGCTGCTGGCAGCAGGTATCAGCGACACCATCACCAAGGTTGCCAGCGGCACGCATATGCCACTGATTCTGCTGGCTTGGCTCATTGCGGTGGCCTTGCGTCAGGCGACCGGTTCGGCGACCGTGGCCACGACTGCGACGGCAGGCATTGTGGCACCGCTGGTGGTGAGCCTGTCGGGTACCCATAATGCACTCATGGCACTGTCCATTGGCGCCGGGTCGGTGTTTTTCTGCCACGTCAATGACGCCGGTTTCTGGATGGTCAAGGAGTACTTTGGCCTCGATCTCAAACAAACCTTTGCGACCTGGTCGGTGATTCAGACCATTGTGTCCGTAGTGGGGCTAGGCATGACCTTGCTGTTGTGGGGCATGCTGGTCTAGGTGTGTAGTGTTGCGTTGTTCACAAGTCCCGGCTGGTCCGGGACTTGTCACATCTGGCGAACGCTTGCGCGCCATGCGCCGGGCCGGACATTCGGTACAATGGAGCTCACTTTTCTTATTCTTGTGCACCATGCCGATTCGTATCCAGACTGCCGATTTTGATCTCAGTGCCGAAATTGCTGCGCTGCGTCTATCCAATCCTCTTGTCGGCGCTGTTGTGAGTTTTGTCGGTACGGTGCGTGATCTCAATGAGGGTGCCAGCGTTGCTGAAATGGCGCTGGAACATTACCCCGGCATGACTGAAAAAGCACTGGAGAAGATCGTCTGCGCCGCTAGTGCACGCTGGGATATCTTTGATGCATTGGTGATTCATCGCGTTGGGCCTTTACTGCCGCTGGAACAGATTGTGTTGGTGGCGGTTACAGCCAAACATCGCGGCGCAGCCTTTGCCGCCTGCGAATTCATTATGGATTACCTCAAGACCGAGGCGCCTTTCTGGAAGAAAGAGCAGACGCCGGATGGTGCGCGTTGGGTCGATGCGCGCGAGAGTGATACGCAGGCCCGCGCCAAATGGCAGCAGCAGTAATCCCGTCTTTTCAATTTTTTCCGCTCAACTATGTTTCGACTGCCCACGACTGCCACTGCTCCCTTTTGTCCCTCTGAAGTCTCTGGCAGTGTAGCGGTCCCGGCTCAAGCCTCGATCTGGCAAAAACTCAAAGTTTATGTCGGTCCTGGCTTGCTCATTTCCATCGGCTACATGGACCCGGGCAATTGGGCCACGTCGGTACAGGCCGGTTCGCAATTCGGCTACCAGCTGCTGTTTGTGGTCTTGCTCTCAAGCATGGCGGCGATTGTGCTGCAATGCTTGTGTGCCAGATTGGGTATCGTTACCGGCAAGGATCTGGCGATCCATTCGCGGGAAAATTATTCGCCGTTCGTCGCCAAGGGCATGTGGGCCTTCGCCGAATTGTCCATCATCGCTTGCGATCTTGCCGAGGTGCTGGGTTGTGCACTAGCGTTCAAGTTGCTGTTGGGAGTGTCGTTGCCGGTGGGTGTGCTGCTCACGGCATTCGATACGCTGATCGTGCTCGGCTTGCAGGGACGGGGATTTCGCCAGGTCGAGGCAATCATTCTGGCGCTGGTGGCGACCATTGCCGTGTGCCTGTTTGCGCAACTGGCCTTGGTCCAGGCGGACTGGCATGCAGTGGTGCAGGGCTTCGTGCCATCGCTGGCGGCACTGTCTTCGCGCGAACCCTTGTATCTGGCCATCGGCGTGCTGGGAGCGACGGTGATGCCACACAATCTGTACCTGCATTCTTCCATTGTGCAAACGCGCGCGGTGCGACACGATCGCCGTAGTCTGCTCGAAGCCATTCGTTATACCCGCATCGATACTGTGGTCTCGCTGGTGATCGCCATGGCGATTAATGCGGCGATTCTCATTTTGGCGGCCGCCGCTTTTCATCGTAGCGGCCACAGCGATGTGGTCGATCTCGACGTCGCCTATCATTTGCTTGATCCCATCACTGGCAGTTCGCTGGCGGCGATTCTGTTTGGTGTGGGATTGTTTGCGGCCGGACAAAGCTCGACCTTTACTGGCACGATTGCCGGTCAGGTGATCATGGAGGGTTTTTTAAAGCTCAAGATTCCGTGCTGGCAGCGCCGCATGGTCACGCGCGGACTGGCTTTGATTCCGGCGCTCATCGGCGTCATTACCTTGGGTGAACATTCGGTGGGGCGGCTCTTGGTGCTCAGTCAAGTGGTGCTGAGCCTGCAATTGCCGTTTGCCATGTATCCGCTGATCCGGCTCACCAGCCGGCGCGATGTGATGGGAGATTTTGCCAATACGTGGACGACTGCAGCGCTGGCCTGGGTGTTATTCCTGGGTATCAGCGCTGCCAATGTGTGGTTGGTGGTGCAGTTGTTTGTCTGATTATTTCTTGGCCAGGCTGGCTGGTTGCAATACCACGGTGCAAGTCAAGCCAGCTGCCAGCATGACGCCTTTCGGTACTTCATCGATGTGGATGCGTACCGGGATGCGCTGAGCCAGACGCACCCAGTTGAAGGTCGGGTTGACGTCGGCCAGCAGTTCGCGGCTTTGCGGATTGTCACGGTCGTAAATACCGCGTGAAATGCTATCAACATGGCCGCGCAGGGTAGCGCCATTGATCAGTTGCATGGTGGCCTTGTCGCCCACTGCCAGATAAGGCAGCTTGGTTTCTTCAAAATAGCCGTATACCCAGAATGAATGGCTGTCGATGATGGCGATTTTGGCCGCGCCGATGCTGGCGTAATCGCCACGGCGCACATTCAGGTTGGTGATGTAGCCGTCGACCGGTGCATAGACCTTGGTGCGGTCGAGATTGAGCTTGGCGGCGTCGCGCTGGGCCACGGCGACCTGATACTGGGCAGCGGCAGCCGCAACCTGGCTGTCCGCATCTTCGCGACTTTCGCGCGACACCACCAGACTATCCATATCGGCACGGCGGTGTGCCTGGGCGCGACGCATGTCGAGTTCGGCCTTGCGTGCCAGCACGGCGGCGTCGGCCTGTTGCAGCGCGAGCTGATAGTGGGCCGGATCAATCTGCATCAGCAAGTCACCCTTGTGTACCAATTGGTTATCGTGCACTGGCAGGTCGACCACCTGACCGGCGACATCGGGAGCGATGTTGACGACCTCGGCGCGCACTCGACCATCACGGGTCCATGGCGAGTCCATGTAGTGCTGCCATAAGCTCCAGGCGAGATAGATCGCGGCGGCGAAAATCACCGTGGTAATGAGGAAACGAAAAATCGATTTGACCGACATGATGAAATACTCCTGATAATTTCTGTATTGGTGTGCAGTGGCAGGCGCTTCAGCGCGACCGGCTAGGCATAAATGCTCAGCCCCAACCCGGCGGCGATGCAGGCGAACAGGCTGACCCGGAACAGGGCCGGATGCCAGACCAGTTCATACCATCCCAGTCGCACCAGCAGGCGGTCGGCCAACAGGGTGATGGCGCCGGCCAGCAGCATGGTCAGCAACAGGGTCGGCACATAGGCGTCGAAGAAGGAGATTTCACGCGGCATGAGGGGCTCCATGGGCACGGGGGACAGAGTTGACATCGCTGGCTGCGCGCAGCGGATGCAATGGCGAGCGGGTATCGAGCAGGGCGGTGCGGATGAAGTGCAGATAGCTCAGGCTGCGTTGCAGACGATGACGTTCACTGCGCTCGCGATAGTGCGGCCCGATGGCGTGCTGAATTGCGCGGATGGCAACATCATTGGCTTGCAGTGCCGCCGCCAGGGTGGCCGGTCCAGGTTGTTCAAATAGCGCCGGTACGGTCTGACGCAAGCCATCCAGTGCTTGGTAGGCCGCCGGTGGCAGCAGGCCAGGGTTGCCGCTGCGGATGCCGTGCAGTTCGGTGCGTAGTTCGATGATTGCATGACCGATTTCCAGCGTGGCGAACATCCAGCCCAGGGCAGTCTGGCGCAAAGCTGGACGGCTGCTGGTTACCATAGTGATCTGGTGCATGAGGTCGCGCGTACCGCTTTCGAACTGCAATGCCAGATGGGCCAGCTTGCCGTAGCAGGCCTCGACCACTTGCTTGCGCAAGCGTTTTTCCAGATGTTTAACGGTCCAGTTGGTGGTCGGCGGGAGCAACAGCATGAAGGAGACCGTCGTCACGATGAGCGAGCCCATCAGCGCGACAGCTTCATTGAGGTAGCCGGCTGCATTGAAGGTAATCAGGTTGTCTGGCACCGCCAGGAACGGGAAGAAAATGCAGATACCCAGACCATAGCCAGCCAGCTTGGGTTTGGTGGTCATGAGCACTGCCATCATCAATACTGGCGCGAGTGCAGCGGCCAGCATCCAAAAGCCATCCAGACGCGGCAGGATATGAAAGGTGTAGAGATAGCCCAGCACCACCGCACCTGCAACACCGATGGTAACTGCACGGGTAGCGCGAGCCGGATCGGGAGAGGCCGAGGTGATGGCGCAGAAGGCGGCGGCATTGAGCGCGGCGACGTCGCCGCTGGGCCAACCGCTCAATATCCAAAAGGCTGACAGGGCAATTAACGTGATTGCAGCACGGGCGCCAGCGACAGCGGCGATGACGGCGCTGGTCTTGGGGGCGTAGCTATGGTCCCACTGTTCACGTGCATGGTGGCGTTGCACCAGCGAGGCATAGGTCAGGGTGTAGGCGTGCAGCTCATCGATGACACGGTAGAGCAATTCGGCTGCCGTGTCGAAATCGAGCAAGGCCTCATCCGACAGCGCAGTGCCTTGGGCGCTGCGGGTAGCGCGCATACGGCGTGGCAGCTCTTGCTTGTAGCGCTCCAGTTTGAGGGCGGCATCGGCGGCATCGACCGCACTCATGACCGGTTCGCCGGTGTCGCGGGTAAGCAGTGGCTGAACTTCGCGGAAATACGGTGAAATAGTGGCGATCACTAATTGCGCGGCAGGCGTATTGGCCTCGTGCAGTCGATTCATTAACTGATGCAGAGCGTGCATGCGCGTCGACAAGGCCATGAATTCGCTGTTCATGCGGGTCAGGCGGCCGCTGCGCAGACGAACTTCGGGGTCTTCGAAGATCGCGGTGCTGCGCAGCGCTTCCAGACCGATGATGTCGCCTATGAAACGGGTGTTGGCCGCCTCCAGTTGCTGGCGATCACTGCTGCCGCCGAGGGTGTTGCTGATGAGGTCGACAAAGGCGGTAAAGCGTGCGCGAATGATGCGGATGAGTCCGGGGGCACTGGCTTGCGGCAATATCAGCGCGCTGACTACGGCGGCACAGAGAATGCCGAGCGTGATGGCGGTCACTCGGTTCATGATGGCGTCGAAGGTCACTGCCGGATGCAGCGCTGCCGGCAAGCCGATCAGCGCCACCGTATAGCCGGACAGCACGAAACCATAGGAACGGAAGTTGCGGTTATGTGCCGAGCCAAAGGTACACAAGCCGATCCAGGCGGCCGAGGCCAGCAGGAATAGCTCGGGTGTCTGGGCGAACAGCCCGACCAGCAGCACGATGGCAACGGAGCCGACCAGCGTGCCGATGACACGGTAAAAACTCTTGGACAGGATCATGCCGCTTTGCGGCTGCATCACGATAAAGACCGTGATCAGCGCCGAGCGCGGCGACTCCAGATTGAGTCCATAGCCAATGCCCAGCGCCAGCAAGCCGGCCAGCACCATCTTGAACACGTAAATCCAGTTGGGCAATTCATTTTGGCCCCAGTCAACGGCAGCTTCACGAAGTTGCTGGCCGATACCTGGCGGCAGCGGTGCGGGGCTGGTCGGCGAACTCACTGTGCGGCTCCGATCACTGGGGCTGCATTGCCGCTGTCGGTGCTGGCCTCGCCCATTTCCTCGGGTGCCGGCTCCAGGCCACCGCCGAGTGCGACGGTCAAGGTCGCGAAGGCGCTAAGTTTTTGCGCCAGCAATTGTTGCACCATCTGTTGTTGCAGCAACCACTGGGTCTGCGCGGTGAGCACATTGAGATAGCTGGTCAGGCCGCGTTGGTAGGCACGCGTGGCGATGTCGACGTTCTTTTGTGCGGCCGCCACTGACTGTGCGGCCAGGCTTTGTTGGCGACGTATCGATTGCAACGTCACGATCTGGTCGGCAATGCTCTTGAGGGCCTGACTGAGCAATTGATTGTAATGCTCGACCGCTTGGTCGTAGCCGGCAGTGGTGGCGCTCAGTTGTCCGCGCAGACGCCCGCCTTCAAAAATCGGCAAAGAGATGGCCGGGCCATAGGTGGTGGTGAAATTGCGGGCGCTGAGAAAGCTCAACAAGCCACCGCTAGCGGCTGTCGGACCGAAGCTGGCCGCCAGGTTGATGTTGGGGTAGAAGTCGGCCTTGGCGACGGCGATACCTTTGCTGGAGGCTTCCACACGCCAACGTGCTGCGCTGATGTCGGGGCGGCGCCCGAGCAGTTCCGCCGGTACGGTGCTGGGCAGGGAGAGATTGGCTTGCAGGTTCAGGCTGGGTCGAGTGATGCTGTCGCCAGCACCGGGACCTTGGCCCAGCAGGGCTGCCAGTTGATTGCGGGTCAAGGCGATGTTTTCCTGCAAGGCTTCGATCTGGCGGCGGGTTTCCGGCAGTGGTACTTCGGCCTGGGTAATTTCCATCTGGGTGCCGATACCACCTTTGAGGCGGCGTTGCGCCAGATCCAGAATACGTTGTTGTTGTGCCAGGGTACTGTTGGTGTTGTCCAGCAAACCGTATTGCAGCGCCAGGTGCACATAGGTGCGCACCACATTGCTTTCCAGTTCGAGTTGGGCGGTACGGGCATCGGCGGCAACCGCATGGATTTCATCGATGGCGCGCTCAGTGGTGTTGCGGTCGCGGTCCCATAGGTCCAGACCGTAGGACAAGCCAACCACGGCAGTGTTGTTCCAGGTCAATCGGCCCGGTAAGGTGGCGCCGTAATAGGTATTTTTGGACCAGTCCTGGCGTTCGATGCTGCCTTCAAACGCTGCGCGCGGCAGCTCGCCGGCATGCGCGACCACACCCATGGCCTGAGCCTGACGCACGCGTGCGGCGGCAATTGCCATGCTGGGGTTGTTGCTTACTGCGGCCAGCACCAAGGCATTGAGTTGTGTGTCGCCATAGTTTTCCCACCAGGCGCGCTTGGGCCAGTCGGCTTGGTTGCCGATCTGGCGTATGGCGTTGCCGGCATCAAGGGTATTGGCTTGCTGCAAGCTTGCCTGCGGCTTGATGCCGCCATTGTCAGCGCAGCCGGCGAGCACGAGGCAGAGCAGCGGCACAGCAAACAGGCGTTTATCGACAATGGTGTTCATGAGATTATCCAATAAATTGCAAATATCTAGCGGATCTCATTCTATTTAGTAATGATCATAAGAAAAACGCTAATAAACACAAATGGGTTTTTCAATAACTGCAATAATCATTTGCTTATTTTGGGTAACAATGCAGCGTCCGGTATTACGCACTATTGCGTGGCGCAGTAAAAATGACCGGATTGAGACAGGAAACCTATGGATACCTTGCAGAATATGCGCATATTTATGCGCGTAGTGGATGCTGGCAGTTTTACGCTGGCGGCGCAACAAATGGCCTTGACCACGGCGCACGTCTCGCGTGCCGTGGCTGACCTTGAGCGCCACTTGCAGGCACGTTTGCTCAATCGCACCACACGCCGGATTGCACTCACCGAAGCTGGCGAGCGTTATCTGCTGCGTTGTGAACACATCATGTCTTCTGTGCAGGAAGCTGAAGCCGAAGCCAGCGATGCCTACGTCAGACCATCCGGGCGTTTGCGCATCCATACCATGACCAGCTTCGGTCAGCGCTATCTGATTCCGGCCATTTCCAATTATCAGAAACGTTATCCCGACGTCAGCATTGAGCTGACGTTGGCGCAACGGGTGCCGGATTTGCTGGAGGAGGGGTTTGACGTGTCATTGGTGCTGGCCCGGGAGTTGCCCGATTCGGGCTTGATTTACCGACAGTTGGGCGAGCTCTACAGTATTTTGTGTGCCTCGCCGCTTTATCTGGAAAAACACGGCACGCCGCAGCGACCGGAACAATTGCCGCAGCACGCTTGCCTGCAACTGGTGAGCTCGCTCTCGCCGGCTAATGAATGGAGCATGGAAGGGCCGGAAGGTAAAACCAGCGTGCATATCAAATCAAATTTCCAGGTCAATGTGGCCGAAGCAATGTTGTTGAGCATGAAAGAAGGCATGGGTATCGGTGTATTGCCGATTTATGCAGCAGTTGATGCTTTGCGTGCCGGCACCATTGTGCGAGTGTTGCCGCAATATCACATGCAGCAGATGGGGGTATATGCCTTGTATCCGTCGCGCCAATATCTGGATGCCAAAATCAGTACCTGGATCGACTGGATGTATCACAGCGTCGATAAAGCCATGCAGGACGATTTACAGGCGCTTGACCGCATTACGGTTCTGTCGCCATGATGGCGTATTCCAACAGCAATAGAGAACAAGCATGCAATGGTTGGCGGTAGGCGCGGGAGCGGTTCTGGGGGCCTGGTTACGCTGGGGCTTGTCGCTGTGCTTCAATACGGCTGGCCACGTACTGCCGCTGGGTACGCTGGCGGCCAACTGGGGCGGTGCCTTGGTGATTGGTTTTCTGGTGGCTTTTTTTGATGGTCATACGGGCGTGTCAGAGGCATGGCGCTTGTTTTTGATTACGGGTTTTCTTGGTGGGTTGACGACGTTTTCGACCTTTTCAGCCGAAGCCATGGGTTTGTTGCTGCGGGGCGACTATTTTTGGGCGCTGGCGCACTCCGGACTGCACTTGTTAGGCTCGGTGGCCTTGTGTATAGCCGGCTTTGCGTTGTATCGCACATTCTTTTCTTGAGGAGACGCATTGGATCGCGCACCGTTCGTTTTTTCCGTCCTGGCCTTGTCGGGCAGCTTGCGTCAGGCTTCATCTAATCGAGCTTTGTTACAGGCTGCGACCGTCTTGGCACCGCCGCAGTTGCAGATTCGGCAATATGAGCAGTGGGGCGTGCTGCCCTCGTTCAATCCTGACGATGAAGGACGGGAAGTTGCCAGTGTGCGGCATTTTCGTGCTGCGGTAAAAGCGGCAGATGCAGTCTTGATCGCCAGTCCGGAATATGCCCATGGTGTCCCGGGTGCCTTCAAGAATGCGCTGGACTGGTTGGTCGGCAGTGGCGAGTTGATCAACAAGCCGGTAGCGGCAATCAATGCCTCGGGTCGGGCCGTGCATGCCCAGACATCGTTGCTCGATACGCTGGCGATGATGAATGCCGACGTGGTTGCCGCGGCGTCGCTGACGGTAGCGTTGCCGACCAATCAACTCGATACCGCCGCCATGCTGGCGCACACGACGGTGGTGGCCGGCTTGCAGCAAGTGCTAGCAGGGCTCCATGAACACTTGTTGGGAGTGCCGCAGGGAGCACACTCTTGATCTGTATCAAATCTGCTGCAAATCAATCCGCACGGCGCTGCCGCTTTGCTTGAAAATCACCGGCATGGCCCAATTTCCTAAGTAATCAAAACTTGGAGCAAAACATGCGTCTGGACAAACTCACCACTAAATTGCAGGAAGCTTTGGCAGATGCGCAGAGCCAGGCGGTTGGCAATGATCATCAATATATCGAGCCGGCGCATCTGTTGCTGGCCTTGTTGGCGCAAGATGACGGTGGAACCCGTTCGCTGTTGCAACGCGCCGGCGTCAATGTGGCCGGGCTCAATTCAGCGCTGCAGCATGCCTTGACCCGGCTGGCCAAGGTGTCCGGCAACGGCGGCGAAGTGCAGATCGGGCGTGAGCTGACGGCCTTGCTTAATCTGGCAGACAAGGAAGCACAAAAGCATGGTGATCAATTCATCGCCAGTGAAATGGTCTTGCTCGGCCTGATCGATGACAAGTCCGATGCCGGTCGCGCCGCGCGCGAGAATGGGCTTACCCGGAAATCACTCGAAAGCGCGATCAGCGCAGTGCGCGGCGGCGCCAATGTATCGTCTCAGGAAGGTGAAGGACAGCGCGAGGCACTCAAGAAATACACGCTTGACCTGACCGAGCGGGCCCGTAACGGCAAGCTCGATCCAGTGATTGGCCGCGATGATGAAATTCGCCGTGCGATTCAGGTCTTGCAACGGCGCAGCAAGAACAATCCCGTGCTCATCGGTGAACCGGGCGTGGGCAAGACCGCCATCGTCGAAGGTCTGGCGCAGCGCATCGTCAGTGGCGAAGTGCCCGATAGTCTCAAATCCAAGCGCGTGCTGTCACTCGACATGGCAGCGCTGCTGGCCGGTGCCAAGTATCGCGGTGAATTTGAAGAGCGGCTCAAGGCGGTGCTCAAGGAAATCGCTCAGGACGAAGGCCAGACCATCGTCTTCATCGATGAATTGCACACCATGGTCGGTGCCGGCAAGGCCGAGGGTGCCATGGATGCGGGCAATATGCTCAAGCCGGCGCTGGCGCGCGGCGAGCTGCATTGCGTAGGTGCCACTACACTCGATGAGTATCGTAAATACATCGAAAAGGATGCCGCGCTGGAACGGCGTTTTCAGAAAATTCTGGTCGACGAACCCAGCGTGGAAGCGACTATCGCCATCTTGCGTGGCTTGCAGGAAAAATATGAAGTGCATCATGGAGTCGACATCACCGACCCGGCCATCGTCGCGGCGGCTGAGTTGTCGCATCGCTATATCACCGACCGTTTTTTGCCGGACAAGGCAATCGACCTGATCGATGAAGCCGCTGCCAAGATCAAGATCGAAATCGACTCCAAACCGGAAGTCATGGACAAGCTGGACCGTCGACTGATTCAGTTGAAAATTGAGCGCGAAGCGGTCAAACGCGAGAAGGACGAAGCCTCGCAAAAACGGTTGACGCTGATTGCTGAGGAAATCGTCCGACTGGAACGCGAGTACGCCGATTTGGAAGAAATCTGGAAAGCCGAAAAAGCCAGCGTGCAGGGCAGCCAACATCTCAAGGAAGAGATCGAGCGGATTCGTCTGCAGATGGATGAAGCCACGCGCAAGAGCGACTGGCAAAAGGTCTCCGAGCTCAAGTATGGCAAACTGGCCGAACTGGAAAAGGCGCTGGAAGCCCAGAGCAAGCAGGATGCGGCCAATAGCAACAATCCTGCGGCCAAGCCGCGGCTGGTGCGTACTCAGGTGGGCGCCGAAGAAATTGCCGAAATCGTGGCGCGCGCCACCGGCATTCCAGTGTCGCGCATGATGCAAGGCGAGCGCGAAAAGTTACTGCACATGGAAACCTCGTTGCATGAACGCGTGGTAGGGCAGGAAGAGGCGATTGTGGCTGTCTCGGATGCTATCCGTCGTTCCCGCGCCGGTCTGGGCGACCCTGATAAGCCGTATGGTTCGTTCATGTTCCTGGGCCCCACAGGAGTGGGAAAGACCGAGTTGTGCAAGGCGCTGGCGGCATATTTGTTTGATACCGAAGAGGCAATGATTCGCATCGACATGAGCGAGTTCATGGAGAAGCATTCGGTGGCGCGTCTGATTGGTGCGCCGCCGGGCTATGTCGGCTATGAAGAAGGCGGCTATCTGACCGAAGCGGTACGGCGCAAGCCCTATAGCGTGATCTTGCTCGATGAAATCGAAAAAGCCCATCCGGACGTCTTCAATGTGTTGCTGCAGGTATTGGATGACGGACGTATGACCGATGGACAAGGACGCACGGTGGATTTCAAGAACACCATCATCGTCATGACCTCCAACTTGGGTTCGCACAAGATTCAGGCGATGGAAGACAGCGATCCGGCGCTGGTCAAGCTGGCGGTGATGGCCGAGGTCAAGCTGCATTTCCGGCCAGAGTTTGTTAACCGGGTCGACGAGATTGTGGTGTTCCATGCCCTTGATGAAAAGAACATCGGTGCCATTGCCAAGATTCAGTTACACATTCTGGAGCAGCGTCTGGCCAAGATGGATATCGGCCTGGTCGTCAGTGCTGACGCTTTGCAGAAAATTGCCGAAGCTGGTTTCGATCCGGTCTATGGCGCACGTCCGCTCAAGCGTGCGATTCAGCAGGAGATTGAAAATCCTCTGTCAAAGTTGATCTTGCAAGGGAAATTCGGTCCCAAGGACGTGGTGCATGTAAAAATAAGCAATGGTGCCCTGGCATTTGAAACCGAATAAGTGGTCAGGCCTCTTGATCAATATGTCTGCCCGATGTATTGGCGAGCTGATGAAAACTCGGTCATTTCTTGATAGATGAACAAGCCTCCGCCGCAAGGTGGAGGTTTTTTTTGATATCAAGGATTTTTTTCGTGCAAACGTATAAACTGTTGCGATCTGTTTGGGGGAGACGCCGACTTTTTTTGTGGGTTCCGTCGGTATAAAAATAACAAAATGATAACCGGACACTAGGCGTGATCATGCAAACGGCTACAGGCAAGGGGTGAAATTCTGAAGCAATCTTCTCTACAGCGGTTGTTCATCTTGCCGTTTATTTTTCTCATGGTATGCCTGGCAGTCACCATTGGCCTGTTCCTTTATCGTGCCGGCAACGACGCGACCGAGGTGCTGGCGCGCAATGCGCTGATGGAAACCATGAGTCGTGTCGGCCAGGCCATTGACCAACAATTGCAGGGCGTGCGCGAGACGCTGCGCGTGGTTGCTCCTAATCCTATTCCACCGCTGGAAAAAAATGGTACGCCCGTACCGATTCCATTTCCGCAAGACAAGGCGGCGTTGGAAGAGCGTCTGTGGCTGGCCAACGGCTTGTTTGACGATCCCAGCTATGTCTATTTTGGCGGCGTCGATGGCAGTTTCCTGGGGCTCAAGGAGGAGGATGTCAATCGTTACGTCTACAGCCGTCGCGATGCCGAAGGTAAAAACTATGTCTATTATCTGCCCGGTCCTGGCGCCAAGCCGGAGTTGATTGCCACTCAGGACTATGATCCGCGCACCCGGCCCTGGTATATCCAGGCCATGGAGCGGCAACAAGAGACCTGGTCGCCGGTATTTCGGGACTCTCGTCTGGAAATCATCGGGATCACCTTGTCCAAGCCGGTGTACACCCAAGAACATGTCTTGCTCGGCGTGGCTGGCAGCAGCATAGGTTTGCGATTTCTAGGACAATCGCTGCAGGCATTGCCAATGAGCAAAAGTGCGGTTGCCTTCATCATTGAAATGGATGGCAATCTGATTGCCACTACAGTTGATGAGCCGATACATAAGATTGGTGGCGCCACATTGGAGCGTATCAATGCCAGTCAGAGCAGTTCACCAATGGTGCGCGAAGCTTATGCGCATGTGTTGGAGTCTCTCAAAATCCACAAGCTGACGCCGGGTGAGGTCGTCGTGCAACGTTTGCAGGGCGATGCTGACAGACTGGAATTGGCGTATCGCCTCTACCAGGATGGTGCAGGACTGAACTGGCTTGAAGTCAGTGCTGTAAGCCGTGCGGATTTTCTCGGTTCGGTCACCGGCGGCGTCTATCAGACCCTGCTGTTCGGACTGGCTGCTGTCTGTCTGACCTTCGTGCTGGGATTTGTCATGTTGCGCTGGGTCTTGCGTGACATCCGCAAGCTGACCTTGGCAGCCAAGAGCATCGGCAATGGCGAGCCTTTCCCGATACTCAATATTGACCGCCGGGATGAAATCGGTCAGTTGGCGCAAAGCTTTCAGGAGATGGAGCATAATTTACGCACGGATCGTCTCACCAGCGTACTCAATCGTGACTCCTTCATCGCACAGATCGATTTCCGGCTCGGCAGCGGCGGTGCCGCTACGCCTTTGCAGTTTGCCTTGTTGTTCATCGACCTGGATAAATTCAAATCCATCAATGACCAATATGGGCATGATGAAGGCGACAGAGTGCTGGTGATGACGGCGACTCAATTGCAACATGCTTTGCGCAAGGATGATGCGGTAGGGCGCTTTGGCGGCGATGAATTCGTGGTCTATTTGCATGGCGTCGCCGACGAAGAGGTGGCCAAGTCAATTGCTGAGAAGATCCGCCAATTTCTCAATCATCCGATCAGCGGCCGTGACGGCGCGACCTATCACGTTGACGCCTCCATCGGCATTGCGCTGTTTCCGCAGGATGGTCTGGATATCGAAAGTCTGCTGCGGGCGGCCGATGAACGCATGTTTGAACAAAAACGCCTGCATCGCCTGTTTTCACGCGTCGAGCCTGAGCGCTCGGATGAAGCGGTGTAACCGGAATCTCATTTGACTAAGATGGAGCGCCACTCATGACATGGTTGACCTGTGATTTATGCGACGCCAATGAAGCCAGGCTTGCCGATGGCAGTCTGGCAGTATTGCCACCGATTTTTGCCTCGTTCGGCAAGCAAGCGGCGTTTGCCGGACCTGCCAAGACGCTCAAGGTCTTTGAAGACAATGTATTGGTACGCGCCACACTGGAAACACCCGGCAATGGCCAAGTGCTGGTGGTTGACGGCGGCGGTAGTCTGCGCTGTGCACTGGTGGGCGGTAATCTTGGCGTGCTGGCCGAGAAAAATGGTTGGGCCGGCATTATCGTCAACGGCTGCATTCGCGATACCCTGGAAATCAACGCCTGTAATATCGGCGTGCGGGCTCTTGCTACACATCCCCAGCGCAGTATGCGCAAGGGTGCCGGCGATGCTGATCTGAAGGTGGTCATTGCCGGTGTCGCTGTGCATCCAGGCGATTGGGTGTATGCCGATGTAGATGGTGTGCTGATAGCGCGCGAAAAATTGTAATTTCAGCAAGTGTGAATTCAGTAGTGCCCAGGAGAAGCCGTGCGGAGATTCGAGCACGGTTTTTTTTCGTCCTTGCGGCAGGCTTACAGTAACTCCACATTGGATAGATTAAGGTAGCTGGTTTCGCGCGTCGAAACCACGAAATCGTTGAGATAGGTTTTCTCTGATAGGGCCGGCAGGCAAGCGGCATAGAGCTTGCCGGTGAGGCCCTTGGCGGTGATGCGTTTGGCCAGTACGTAGTCGCGGTTAAGATAATTTTGCGCTGCCCATAGCGGCAGCGTCGCAATGCCGCGGCGGCTAGCTACCAGTTGCAACATAGCGACAGTCAATTCAGTGGTTCGCCGTGGCGGATTGATGCCGGCCGGTTTGAGCACCTGCCGCACCACATCGAGCATATCGTCGGGTACTGGATAGGTGATCAAGGTGTCGCTGTCGAAATCGGCCGCGTCCAGGTATTGCTTGCCCGCCAGTGGATGGTCGTGCGCCACCAGGGCAACAATCTCAAAGCCAAACAGGGCATGGTAGTCGACCGCTTCGTCGGCATCGATTTCGGCGACGATGGCGAGATCGGCGCGATGTTCGTGGAGCAGACCGATAGGATCGGCCTGGAAGCCCGAAACAATATCCATATCGACCTCTGGCCAACGCTTGCGAAACACATCCATGGAAGGCATCAGCCAGTCAAAGCAGGTGTGACATTCGACAGCAATGCGCAATTGTCCGGCAACGCCTTGTTGCAGCCGCGCCAGATCACGTTCGGCATCCGCCAGGCGTGGCAGCACCTCGGCCGCCAGCTTGAGTAGACGGTCGCCTGCCGGCGTGAAACGCACTGGCACCGACTTGCGCTCGAATAGTGTCGCACCGTGGTGATCTTCCAGTTGTTTGATCTGATGCGACAGCGCCGATTGCGTCACATTGAGCAGTGATGCAGCGCGTAACAGGTTGCCGGCTTCTTTCAACGCTTGCAGCGTTTTCAGATGACGCAGCTCAAGGATGCTGGAGAGTGATGGTGGCATTATTAGTTTAATTCAAGTTAATTCTAAAAATATTTCGTTTGAATCATAGTGCATGTTGACGCAACATGCCAACCTCATCCTTAAAGTGTTGGAGTTGGCTATGACCATGACAGCCGTCAATCGTGCGCACGTTGCGCATATATTGGGTTTTCCGCGCATTGGTGCGCAGCGTGAATTGCAATTTGCCGTACAGGCGTTTTGTCGTGGCGATGCCTGTGAAAGTAGCTTGCTGGCCACCGCAGCAGCCTTGCGCACACGTCACTGGCAGATGCAGGCGGATGCCGGGATGGATTTCGTTTGTGTCGGCGATTTTGCCTGGTATGACCATGTACTGAGCACGCTGGCATTGCTGGGCGCATTGCCGGCACGTTTTGGCGTGGCTCCCGAGGCGCTCGATTTGCGCAGCTATTTTAGGATGGCGCAGGGCGACGATGTGCATGCCGCGATGGAACCGCGACCATGGTTCGATACCGCTTATCAGTATCTGGTGCCGGAATGGACGCCGGAGTTGCGCTTCGATGGCGGCGTTGACTGGCTCTTCGACGAACTGAGCCAAGCACAACGGCAGGGGCATCGCGCCAAGGTCGTGTTGCTTGGTCCGCTGAGTCTTTTGTATTTGGGAAAATTAGGCGGTGGACTAAACCATGCGCTGGACTTGCTGCCACAGGCAGTGGCTGGCTATGCGCGCTTATTGACCCGCTTGCGGACGCGGGACGTGGCGTTGGTGCAGATTGACGAACCGATTCTGGCGCTACCGCTGCAGCCGCAGTGGCGCGCCGCTTTTGCCGAGGCGTATGCTGAGTTGGTTACTGTGGCGCCAGATTTGCTACTGACGACGTATTTCGGTGCCGTTGATGAACATCTGGAACTCTTGCGCGCTTTGCCGGTGGCTGGTGTGCATATCGATGGCGTAAGTGCGCCGAAGCAACTGCAGATATTCGCTGAGCAGTGGCCTCAGGACAAGGTGCTATCCGTGGGCATCGTTGATGGTCGCAACATCTGGCGCTGTGATCTGGATGCAGCACTGGCGCAGTTGCAAGCGCTGCAGAGCCGACTCGGTAAGCGCCTCTGGCTAAGTGCCAGCTGTTCTTTGCTGCATGTGCCGGTGGATCTGGATAATGAACCGAAGCTGGATCGCGAACTGAAAAGCTGGTTGGCTTTTGCCCGGCAAAAGCTCGGCGAGATCGCCTTGCTAAAACAGGCATTGCAGGGCAATAAGCAGGACGTGGCCGAGCAGTTCGACGCTGCTCGCAATGCGTTGGCAAGGCGCCGCAGTTCACCGCGTGTGCGCAATGCGCTGGTACAGCAACGCTTGCAGAAGAGCGCTGCCGATGCCAACGGTTGCACCGCATTGCCAGTGCTGTCGCGCACTTATGCTCAGCATTTGTCAGAGAATGTGCAACTCAGACAAGTGCGTATGGCTTACCAATGTGGCGAGATCGGCCATCTGGATTATCTGGAAGCCATGCGTGAGGGTATTCGTGCCGCCGTGCTCAGTCAGGAGGCCCTGGCACTGGGCGAGTTGATCCATGATCCGGCTGCGGGTCAGGACAGTGCACAATACTTTGCCGAGCAATTATGGGGTTACGGTTTTACTGCCAATGGCTGGGTGCAGCGTGACGGCAGCAGTAGTGACAAGCCGCCATTCATTTACGCCGATATCTACCGTGCTGAAGCCATCAGCGTGGGCTGGCTGCAGTTTGCTCAAAGTCTGTCGCAAAAGCCCTTGAGGGGTTTGCTGCCGGGGCCGTTGCGTCTGTTGCAGTGTGCATTTGTGCGCGACGATCAGCCACGTGCCATGACTGCCTTGCAGATCGCGCTGGCGCTGCGTGACGAAGTGATGGATCTGGAAAAAATCGGTATCGGCGTGATACAGCAAGATGAGCCAGATTTAATGCTGTTCGGAGCGGCGCAAAATGGTATCGATGGCGCCGGTCTGTGCGACGATTTGCTGCAAGTCCTTATTGAGCAGGGAGGCGCGTCGCTGGAAGGTATGCCAGCCTGACCAGTCGGACGCGCCCGGTGTTGCTGTGCTAGTGTTGGTCGGTTCTATCTGGGCTGACGTCTGGGTGGCGTCTGCTTTGTCGGTACTGTCGACGACAATGGGCATGAGGAGCTGCTGTGCCTGTAGCAACTGGGCGGTGGCATTCTCATACGTCTGTTCGATCAACTGGTTGACCGGCACCCGCGGCAAGCCTTCGGCATGGCGGCGCAGCAGGATGCGCAGGGCCGCAATGTGGGCCGCGATCAGATAGTTTTGCACCACGAAACGATTAATTTCAAGCACTGCCCGTTGTTTGCTGATCGGCTCATCCATCATGCGCACCTGGGCTGCTACCAAAGCTGCCAGGCTATCCATGAAGCCCTTGCGGCAGACACGGTAGAAGAAATCGTCACCGACTTTACCTTCGAGCATGTCGCGACTGGCCTTGATATAGCGATGGCTGGCCTGCAAGACATTTCTGAGCAGGCGCGGCAAATCGCGATATTCCCAGCTCGGCAGCACATAGCTGAAGACGGTGGCAATGGCCACGCCGATGATGGTATCAATCAGACGTTCGCTGATGACACCTTGATGGCCGGCCGGCAACAGCAGGTTGAGTAGCATCAGGATTTGCACCGAGGCCGCCACGGCGGTATAGCGGTATTTGATGTAATTGAAGGCAGGCGCGGCCACGCTGGACAAAAACAGTACCGCCAAGAGGCCAATCTGGTCATGCACAAAGCGCAGGATCAAGGCGGTGATCACACAGCCGATGATGGTGCCGATCAGGCGATCGGCACGGCGTTGCTTGGTCGAGCTGTAATTGGGTTTGAGAATGATGACGATGGTCAGCACGATCCAGTAGCCGTGCGACATATAAGGCAGGCTGGCGGCAATCCACAAGCCGGTCGACACTGCTAATGCCACGCGAATGGCAAAGCGGAAGATCGGCGATTGCCAGTTCAGGTTGGCCAGCAGCAGTCCAGCCTTGTATTTTTGCTGGGTCAGGAAGGGCGTCATATCCGAGCCTGGCAGGATAGGCAGCGGATCGACCGGCTTACGGGTTGCTTGATGCAGTTGCCCGATGAGCTCGATGATGTCCTTGATTTTATTGTAGGTCACGCTCAACACGGTGATGGCTTCGGTCGGAATTTGCGAGGTCTGGCTGCTCAGTTGCTGTTGCTGCAGTTGTTGCAATTCGTACTGGATTGCGCGCAGTTCGGCCTTGTAATTCACGGTTGGCATGGACGCGCGTTTGCGGGTGACGGCAAAGGCGATGGATTCGATGTCTTCGGCGGTTTTGTTGGCCAGATCGCGCAGAAACATCAGAACATCGCTGTCGCCGAAGTGGCTGCGCAGCAGCGCATAGTCG
>Ga0209913_1000878_pt1 | contig 20770 bp, 17 predicted proteins | sample PersoiDNA2013203_FD_185805 | JGI IMG/M metagenome (GOLD analysis project Ga0209913, IMG submission 185805) | Permafrost soil microbial communities from the Arctic, to analyse light accelerated degradation of dissolved organic matter (DOM) -... | ecosystem: Environmental > Terrestrial > Soil >... | reverse complement strand
AGCAAGCCCATGGCGCCGGCCAGGAAGTAGCCCAGGGCATAGAACACCAGGCCCACCAGGTAACGCCGCTGCACCAAACCACGGTAGTTGATCAGGGGGCGCTCGCGCCCCCACTGGCGCCAGGCAAACAGGCTGAGCACCACCGTGGACACCCCGGCCACGGCCAGCCAGCGCCCAGACAGCTCGCCCGCCTGCTGCACCGGGATCTGCTGGATCACCCACTGCAGGCCGCACACACCGGCCAGCACGACCAGCAGCCAGCCCCAATGCTCTTGCGAGCGCTCATGCGGCGCGCTGCGCTGGGCCGGCAGGCAGCCCCTGGCAGCCCAGGCAACCAGCGCGGCCCAGACCAACCCGAACCAGAACAACGCGCGCCAGCCGCCCAGGCCCAGCAAAGCCGCAGCCAACAGGGGCGCCAGCGCGGTGCCGCCCAGCAGGGCGCAGACAAAGGTCAGCAGGCCCTGGAAGCGCCGCTCGGGCGGCAGCTCGTTGATCAGCATGCGCCCGGCCACGAAGAAAGTGGAGCCCCCCAGGCCCTGCAGCAATCGACCCAGGGCCAGTTGCAGCACGCTGCCATCGGCCGGGCTGGTGGCACAGACCGCCGAGCCCAGGCCGAAGACGAGCAGGGACAGCGCGACAAAGCGGCGGTAGCCCATCCGCTCGACCAGCCATTGGTGCTTGTAGAGCATGAAGACCGCTGCGGCGCCGTAGGCGGCGTAGACCAGGGCAAAGGCCGAGGCCGACACCCCCGCGCCGGCCATGATGGGCCCGGCGCCAAACAGCACCAGGCCGTTCTCGAGAAACTCCACGCTGGTGACGGCGGCCAGCGCCAGCAACTGCGCAGCGGTGGAGGGGCGATCACGGGGGGCCTGGAAGGCGGGGACAGACGCAACAGACATGGGCGGCAGAGTGGGGCAACAACCAAAAAACAGGGGGCTGGCCAACAGTGGCCATGGCGGAGTTTGCCCAGACCTGCACAATCAGGCCAATCGATTGTTCTGATGCCCAACATCAACATGGCTGATTTTGATCACACCGCCCTGCGCCGGCTGGACCTGAACCTGCTGGTGGCCCTGGATGCCCTGGTCACCGAACGCAGCGTGACCCGCGCCGCGGCCCGCCTGTGCGTGGGCCAGCCGGCCATGAGCCACGCCCTGGCACGCCTGCGCGAATGGCTGGGCGACGACATCCTGTACCGCGAAGGGGCCACCATGGTGCCCACCGCCCGGGCCCAGGCCCTGGCGCCCCGGGTGCGCCAATGGCTGGCCGAGGCCCAGGCCCTGACGCTGAGCGAGCTGGCCTTCGACCCCCAGCGTGTGCAGGAGCGCTTTGACCTGTGCCTGAGCGATCCGCTGGAGGCCCTGTTGCTGCCCGGCCTGGTGGCCGCACTGCGGCACAAGGCCCCGGGCCTGAGCCTGTCGGTGCGGCCGGTGCCGGCCTGGCAACAGCTGGAGCAACTGGATGCGGGCGAGATCCGCATGGCGCTGGGGCACTTCCCCCGGCTGCGCAGCGTGCACGAGCCGGTGCTGCTGTTCCGCTCGGGTTTTGGCTGCGTGTACAACCCGGCACTGCTGAAGGTGCCGGCCCGGCCCCGGCCGGCCGATCTGGCCCGGCTGCCCCACATCCACACCAGCTACGCCGGCGATGGCCCGGGCCTGGTGGACAAGGTGTTTCAGCAGCAGGGCTTGAAGCGGCAGGTGGTGGCGCACACGGCCAACCCGCTGTCGATCCCCTTCGTGGTCAAGCAAAGCCCGCTGGTGGCGGTGCTGCCCGACATGCTGACGCGCCTGTTCGGCAGCCACGGCGATCTGAGAATCGTGCCCCTGCCCTGGCGCGCCCTGGTGCTGCCGATCTCGATGGTGACGCACCGGCGTGACGCGTCCGACCCGCTGGTGCGCTTTGTGACCCAGGAGCTGCTGGCGGTGACGCGCGCGGTGTTTGCCTGAGGCGTCAGCCGGGGGCCGGCACCGTGCTGCGCCGGTCGATCTTGCGGCTGAGGATGAGCGAGGTGTGCGTCTGGTGGATGCCCTCGATCTGGCCGAGCTGGTCCAGCAGGCGGTCCAGCTGCTCCGGGGTGGCGCAGCGCAACAGGGCCAGGTAGTCGAAGGCGCCGCTGACGGCGCACAGTTCTTCCACCTCGGGCAGGCGCTCCAGCGCCTGCACCACGGCGGTGGCCTTCTTGGCATTGACGCTGAGGCCGCACCAGGCGCGCACGGCGGCCTGCTCCATCGGCTGGCCCAGGCGCACGCCGTAGCCGGCCACCACGCCCTCGCGCTCCAGGCGGGCGATGCGGGCGGCCACGGTGGTGCGGGCGATCTTCAGCTTGCGCGCCAGGTTGGCGACGGGCTCGCGGGCATTGGCCTGCAACAGGCTCAGCAGGTGGCGGTCGGTGTCGTCGAGTTTGACGTCCATGGTGGGGGCAAGGGTTGCAGACAGAGGGCCCGCCCCCTGACCTGGGCCGGGGGGCGTGATGCGTCCACTGTAGCGGACGAACGGTGGTTTTCCGACGCTTGGCCGGCTTGGAGGGCCGGTGGCCTCAGCGCACGAAGCGCTCCGGGCGGAACGGTGCCGCAGGCACCGGGGGGCGCTCGCCATCCATCAAGGCCCCCAGCAGCAAGGCGGTACCGGGCCCGGTGCTGAAGCCGATGTGCTGGTGGCCAAAGGCCAGCCACAAGCCGGGCTGACCGGGTGCCGCGCCAATCGCGGGGCGGCTGTCGGGCAAGGTGGGGCGCCGGCCCAGCCAGGGCTGGGCCTCCAGGCGCTGCGCCAGCGCAAAGGCCTGGCGGGCCGCGGTTTCGGCCAGGTCCAGTTGGGTGAGATCGGGCGGGGCGTCGAGGTCGGTCAGCTCAACCCCGGTGCTCAGGCGCAGGCCCTGGGCCATGGGGGAGAGCACGTAGCCGCCTGCGCTGTCGTACACCGGCCGGCTCAGGGTGGCCTCGCCCTCGGCCGCGTAGTGCATGTGGTAGCCGCGCTCGAAGGCCATGGGCACCGACAGACCCAGGTGCTGTTGCAGAAAGCCCTTGCTCCAGGGGCCCAGCGCCAGCACCACGCGCTGGACAGACAGCGGACCGGCCTCACCCAGGTCGACCTGCCAGCCACCGTCAGCGCCGGTGCGGGCCAGGCCCTGCACCGGGGCCAGCAGCAGGCGCCCACCGCGGGTACTGAACAGGCGGGCGTAGCTTTCGGTCACCGCGCCGGGGCTGTCGACCGAGGCGGCGTCGCGCACCCACAGGGCGCGTGGGAACAGGGGGCGCAGGTGCGGCTCCAGCGCCTGCAGGGCCGGGGCATCCAGGGGCTCGGTCTGCACGCCGTACTGAGCCAGGGTGTCGCGCCCGAATTGCCCAGCATCGAAGGCCGCCTGGCTGCGGTACAGAAAGATCCAGCCGTTGTCGCGCAGGCGATGGCTTTGCCCGGCTTCGGCCAGCCATTGGCGGTGCGCGGGCTGGCTGAGGCGGATCAGCGCATCGAGGGCGGCAGCGGTCTGCTGGAACGGGGCCTGGCGGGCCCGGGCCAGAAAGCCCAAACCCCAGCCGGGATGGCGAGCCAGGAAGGCGGGGTTGTAGCGGAACTGGGCCGTGCGGTTCTTCAACAGGGTGGGCAGGCTGGCCCACAGCCCGGGGTTGTTGAAGGGGATCAGCGAACTGCGCGCCAGCACACCGGCATTGCCGTAAGAGGTTTCCCGCCCGGGGCCCAGGCGGTCGACCAGGGTGACCTGGTGGCCACGTCGTTGAAGCTCCAGCGCGCAAGACACGCCCACCATGCCCGCGCCCAGAACGGCAACCGTGCTACTCATTGAAAAAACCCTTTTGTTGGTCTGCGCGGGCCATGAGGGCCCCAAGCCGCGCCGCAGGGCGCCGCCGACGCGGCTCAGTATGCCATCGCAAAAAATCGGACCCGCGCTGGTTCAGGCCAGCGCGGCAAGCGCCTCGGTCGAGGGCCGCCTTGACGCCACACCTGCGGGCCCATCAACCTTTGCAACATCCGGGCCAGGCCCGGCCAACTCACGCAAGCCCGCGTAGTGATGCCCGACTCGGGTGGCCAGCAAGGCCTGCAGGGGCACCTGCTCCTGGCTGACAAAGCCCGCATGGGGCAACTGGCCGCATTGCAGCAGCTCCAGCACCCCGACCACGCCGGCAGCGGTGCTCAGCTCGATGGCCGTGCGCGGGCGGCCGCGCAGGGGGGCGCCCAACACCCGGGCGAGGCGGGTCTGTTGCTCCAGGCGGCCGTGACGCAGGCCGGTGGCCGAGGCATGCACGATGACCACGTCGTCGCGGCTGTGGGGCACGGCGTGGTCCAGCACCTGGCGCAGCAGATCGCGCTGCTCGACCAGGCGCAGGTCGTGCAGCAGAAAATCCATGGCGTCGCGGTGGCCCGGATAGCGCAGCGTCTTGTAGCTGAGGTTGCGCACCCGGCCCTGCAGGGTTTCGCACAGGGTGCCCAGGCCGCCCGAGGTGTTGAAGGCTTCGTAGGTGTCGCCGTCGAGCAGCAGTTGCTCCAGCCCCTCCAGGGGCTGGGTGGTGACGCGCTGGCCTTGCACGATGGCCTCGCAAGGCTGGCAGTACTCGTTGATGACGCCGTCGATGCTCCAGGTGAAGTTGTAGCGCAGGCGGTTGGTGGCGTGGCGGGTGAGCGCGCCCACGCGCAGATTCAGGTCGAACAGCTCGTCGAAGCCGCCTGCCAGTTGCATGCCCAGCATGCCGATCACGCCCGGGGCCAGGCCGCACTGGGGCATGAGCAGGCTGTGGGCGCCCACGGCCAACTGGCGGATGGCCTGCGTGGCGGCCACGTCTTCGGTCAGGTCGAAGTAGTGCACGCCCAGCCGCGCCGCCTGGGGCGCGACGGTCTGGGCCAGGAAGTAGGGCAAGGCATTGATCACCACCGGGTGCTGCGCCAGGGCGGCGGCCAGAGCGGCGGGGTTGCGCACATCGAGCTGGAGGTGCTGGACCAGGGCGTCATCGGGGTGGGTGGCGGCTTGCTGGTCGGCCAGGGTGACGGGCAGTTGGTGGGCATCGGCCACCATGTCGGCGATGGTGCTGCCGACCTTGCCGGCCCCCAGGACCAGGACGCTGCGCAGGGGTGTGTGGGACATGGGGAACTCTCTCTCAAAGGGGTGGATCGATGAGAAAAAGTCTAGGAGGGACGCTGCACCGTTGCCAGAGCGCAAAGTGTCGGGAAAGCCGCGTTGGGCTGTCGTTTTGACAAGCCGGCTGGTCGAAATGACCAAGGGCGGCCCCGCCCCTGGCCTTGGGGCTCAGAAAGAATCTTGCGCCGACGGTACGTGGCGAGCCGCCGGTGCAGCCAGGCTGCCTTGGGCCCGCCAAGCGGGCCGTGCCGCCCCCAGACCACGCACGGGCAGGCGGCTGGCCACCGGCCTGGCGGCCAAGGCGGCGGCGGCATGCACGGCGCGTTGGGGGGCGTGGGCATCGTGCGCCAACCTGAAGACGGACACGGCCTGCACCAGTTGCAGGGCCTGCGCCTTGAGGCTTTCGGCCGCCGCAGCGCTTTGCTCGACCAACGACGCGTTCTGCTGCGTGACCTGGTCCATCTGCATGACGGCCTGCCCGACCTGGCTGACGCCGGCATTCTGCTCGCTGGCGGCACTGCTGATCTCGCCCATGAGGTCGGTGACGCGCTGGATGGAGGCCACGATCTCGCTCATGGTCACCCCGGCCTGGTCGACCAGCTGCGTGCCCTGCTCCACCCGCTCGACGCTGGCCGAGATGAGGGCTTTGATCTCTTTGGCGGCCTCGGCCGAGCGCTGGGCCAGGCTGCGCACCTCGCTGGCGACCACGGCAAAGCCGCGGCCCTGCTCGCCGGCGCGCGCGGCCTCGACTGCGGCATTCAAGGCCAGGATATTGGTCTGGAAGGCGATGCTGTCGATGACGCCGATGATGTCGGCGATTTTTCTCGACGACTCGTTGATGCCACGCATGGTGTTCACCACCTGACCCACCACGTGGCCGCCCTTGATGGCCACCGCCGTGGCGCCCTTGGCCAGCTGGTTGGCCTGGTTGGCGTTGTCGGAGGTCTGGCGCACGGTGGAGCCCAGTTGCTCCATCGAGGCGGCCGTTTCTTCCAGGCTGCTGGCCTGTTCTTCGGTGCGCTGGCTCAGGTCCTGGTTGCCCTGGGCGATCTGGGCACTGGCGGTGGCCACCGACTCGGCGTTCTCGCGCACCGTGCCCACCACCGTGGTCAAGGAGTCCTGCATGGCCGAGAGGGACTGCAGCAGGGGGCTGAATTCGTCACGCACCGAGGCATCCACGGGCACGGTGAAGTCACCCTGGCGCACGCGCTCGGCCACTTCGCGTGAGGCCGTGACACGCCCGCGCAGCAGGCGCGCGATGTACCAGGAGAACGCCAGCAAGCCCACCGAGATGGCGGCCACCAGCGTGACCAGGAAGATGCGGATGCTGTCGGCGGCAGCGCCGATGGCATCCACCTCCTGGCTCAATGACTTGCCTTGCGCGCTGCGCGCCGTGACCAGCCAGTCCTGCATGCGGGCGTAGGCCGGAATGGTCTGGTTGATCAGCATGGTCTGTGCCTCCTCCGTCTTGCCATCTTTCAAAAGCTGCAGGTTCGCCTCGGCGACCGGCCAGGTCACGGTCTGCAGCTGCAGCCAGTCGCGTTGGAACGCATCGCGGCTGTCCTGGCTGCGCAGCTCCTTGAGGTAATCGGCATCATTTTTCGAGATCTGCGTGCGCTTGGCCTGGATACCCTGCACGGCCAGTTCGGTGTCCTTGGGGGTCTTCATCAGCAGGGCCTGGCGCAGGTCGGACAGCACCTGGCTCACCTTCAGCTCGGTGCTGGCGATCAGTTCGAGTTGCAGCACCTTCACGCTGCCCGCGCTCTGGGCCAAATCGCGCACATGCAGGAGTTGGCTCCAGGTGCTGATGGCCAACGCGGTGAGCGCCGTGATGAGCAGCAAGGACACGCCATACAGGCGGCCGCTGATGCCAAGGTTGCGAAAGAGGGTCATGTTGAGGGGTCTCGGAAAAGGGGATCGGTGGGGCGGCAGCACAGCAGGCCACTGTCCGGGCGGTGGCCTGCACACATCGACCCATCTGGCATGCAGACGGTCAAGCAAGCAATCATTTGTTCGCCCTGGTGGCCCTGCAGCCCATCGATAGGCCATTGAGGCGCAATTGGTGGCCGTCTGGGGACCATCAAGGGGCCCTTGTGGCGGCCCCCGCCAGGTTCGCTGGCGAACACAACACCCGATCCTGGACGTGCCGACGGACACTGGGAAGGCCAAGACCCCAGGAGCAGACATGGACCGTGATGGATGGAGCCGACAGCAGGCCTTGAAGGGTGCGCCAAGCCGGCTCACCCAGGCCTGCCGATGACGCACCAACGGCGACAGGGCATGCGCGCGCAGGCGCTGGTGGCACCGGTCTTTGCGACCGCACTGCTCACGCAAGCGGTGCACCAGGGCATTGATCCGACGGTCTTGCTCAGGGGCCTGGGCATGAGCACCGCAGACTTGGCAGAACCCGGCTTGGCGGTGTCTCACCGGGAGGCCACCACCCTGGTGCGCCGGTGCCTGCGCCTGATGCCGCAGCCTGATCTGGCGCTGCGCCTGGGACGGCAGATGGTGCTGACCGACTGGGGGACGCTGGCACTGGGGCTGCTGGGCGCCACGACCCTGGGCGATGCCCTGGGGCTGAGCCTGCGCCACCCCGCCAGCGCCGGCTACCTGCTTGAGCTGCGGGAAGGCATCACGCCTGACGGCCTGGTGCTGGTCGCCGAGGCCTTTGGCGGGGAGAACGATCTGGCGCCCTTCCTGGTGGAGCTGACGTTTGCGGCCACCGTGCAACAGCTGCGCCAGACGAGCCAGACCATGTGGGCCCCCACGGTGGTGGAGGTGATGCACCCGGCGCCCATGCGTGCGGCGGGCTACACCGCCTTTTTTGGCTGCCCGGTCCACTTCGGGCGCCCGCAAAACACGTTGCACATCCACCACGACTGGTTGGCATTCCGGCTGCCCTGGGCAAGCAGCCTGGCCCATCGCCTGGCGTTGCGGGGGCTGGAGAGCGAGCAGCAGCGCTGGGGGTCAAGCTCGCCACTGGGCCTCGCCGTGGAGCGCACCCTGCGCGGGCTGCTGCCCGAGGTGGCCGACCTGGCGCAAGTGGCCAGCGCACTGAATCTCAGCGAGCGCAGCCTGAGACGGCACCTGGCGCTGGAGGGTTTGAGCTTTCGGCGGGTGCTGGACGAAGCGCGTCGCAGCGAAGCCCTGGCCTTGATGGCGGCCGGCCCCGGGCCGATCGCCGAGCTGGCCCGGGCCACGGGGTTTTCGAGCCACCGCGCCTTCACCCGGGCCTTCAAGCGCTGGACGGGCCAGTGGCCGTCGCGCTTCAAGCGGGTGGCCGAAGCCCCGGCCACCGCCCCCGAAGAACAGGATTGAAGCAAGCCTGGTCGATGGGGGCGTGCGCGAGGCCTTGGCTCAGGCCTGTTTGAGCGCCTCCGCCGTGATGGGCAGGCGACGCACCCGCTTGCCGGTGAGTGCGGCCACCGCATTGGCGATGGCAGGGCCGACCACGGCTGTGGCCGGCTCGCCGATGCCGCCGGGCTTCTCCTGGCTTTGCACCAGCACGATGTCGACCTTGGGAGCCTCGAACATGCGCACCGGCTGGAAGGTGTTGTAGTTGGTCTGCTGCACGCGCCCGGCCTCGAGGGTGATCTGGTGCTTGAGGGCCGCGCCCATGCCGAACACCACGCTGGACTGGATCTGCGCTTCGACCGTGTCGGGGTTGACCATGTGGCCTGGATCGACCGCCACGGTGACCCGGTGCACATGCACCTCGCCTGCATCGTTGAGGCTGACCTCGGCCACCTGGGCCATGTAGGTGTCGTAGCCCTCCATCAGGGCGATGCCGCGGGCCCGGCCCTTGGCCAGGGGCTGGCCCCAGCCGGCCTTTTCGGCGGCGAGCTTGAGCACGTTGGCAAAGCGGGGTTTGCCCTCGAGCAAGCCGAGGCGGTAGCGGTAGGGGTCCTGGCCGGCGGCCAGGGCCAACTCGTCGATGAAGCTTTCGTTGGCGAAGGCGTTCATGTTGTGGCTGACGGCGCGCCAGTAGCCCACGCGCAGGCCGGCATCGTGGATGACCAGATCATGCCGGGTGTTGGGGATGTTGTAGCCCGGCACCGAGGCTTCGGCCATGAAGGGGTCCAGCGTGTTGGCGGGCAGGCCGAAGGCGCGCTGGGTGACGGATTGCGAAGCCACCTTGAAGTGCATCGCCACGGGCTTGCCGCTGGCGTCCAGCCCGGCCTTGAGCTGGTTGACGGCCACGGGGCGGTAGAAGTCGTGGGTGAAGTCGTCCTCACGCGTCCAGATCAGCTTGACCGGCTTGTTGACGGCCTTGGAGATCTGGGCCGCCTGCACGATGAAGTCGAGCTCGAGGCGCCGGCCAAAGCCCCCGCCCAGGTAGGTGGTCTTGAGGGTGATGGCCTCGGGCTTGACGCCCAAGGCTGCGGCCACCGCCCCCTGCGCGCCTTGCTGGAACTGGGTGGGGCCCACCAGCAGGATGTTGTCGCCGCTGACATGGGCCGTGAAGTTCATGGGCTCCAGCGGCACGTGGGCCTGCAGGGGCTGCACGTACTCGGCCTCGACCACCTTGGCCGCGCCCTGGAGGGCGGCAGCCACATCGCCCTGGGGCTTGGCGATCTCGATGGGCTTGGCGCTGGCAGCGGCGGCGCGGGTGCTGTTGATCATGCCCTCGCTGCTGAGCTGGGCGCCGGCGCCTTCATCCCACTGGATGGTGAGGGTGTCACGCGCCTTTTTGGCCTGCCACCAACTGGCGGCCACCACGGCCACGCCGTCGGGGATCTGCACCACATCGATGACGCCGGGCATGCTCTTGGCCTTGGCGGCATCAAAGCTGACCACCTTGCCGCCGATCACCGGGCACTGAGCCAGCGAGGCATAGACCATGCCGGGCAGCTTGACGTCGATGCCGAACTCGGCCGTGCCATTGACCTTGGCGGGGGTGTCGATGCGTTTGGTGCGCTTGCCCACCAGCACGAAGTCTTTCGGGTCTTTGAGGACGGGCTTTTCGGGCACGGGCAGCTTGGCGGCGGCTTCAGCCAGTTGGCCATAGCTGGCCTTTCGGCCGCTCGGGCCGGTGACCATGCCCTGGTCGGCCTTGAGGCTGGCCACGTCGACGCTCCATTGGTTGGCAGCGGCCTGCAGCAGCATCTGGCGCACCTGGGCGCCGGCCACGCGCAGCTTCTCCCAGCCATCACGCACGGAGGTGGAGCCACCGGTGATCTGGGCGCCGAGCAAGGCGTTGACATAGACGGCGGCGGGTGGTGCCGCCACCACCTGAACTTGCTTGAGGCCGACGTTGAGCTCTTCGGCGATCAGCATGGACATGGAGGTGTAGACGCCCTGCCCCATCTCGGAGCGGGCTACCATCAGGGTGATGCGGTTGTCGTCGGCGATGTGCACCCAGGCGTTCGGGGTGTGCACGGTGCCGGCAGCCTGCGCGGCGCCTGCGCCCAGCAGGGGCAGGCTGACGCCCATGATCAGGCCGCCGGTGGCAGCGGTGGAGGTCTTGAGAAAGGCCCGGCGGGAGGTGTTGGCAACGGTTTGCTGGTGGTTCATGTGGGGCTCCCGGGGATCAGGCCTTGTTGCGCATCATGGCGCCGGCATCCTTGATGGCGGCGCGCATGCGGTTGTAGGTGCCGCAGCGGCACAGGTTGCCGCTCATGGCCGCGTCGATGTCGGCATCGCTGGGGTTGTTGTTGCGGGCCAGCAGGGCGGCCGCGCTCATGAGCTGACCCGACTGGCAGTAACCACACTGGGGCACCTCGTGCTTGAGCCAGGCCACCTGCAGCGGATGGTTGGCGGTTTTGGCCAGGCCTTCGATGGTGGCCACGCTCTTGCCGGCCACGGCGCTCAGCGGTGTCTGGCAGGAGCGCGCGGGCTGGCCATTGACGTGCACGGTGCAGGCACCGCAGAGGGCGGCGCCGCAGCCGAATTTGGTGCCGGTCAGGCCCAGCTCGTCACGGATCACCCACAGCAAAGGGGTGTCGGTCTCGGCTTGGGCCGTGACCTGCTTGCCATTGATCTTGAATTGAACGCTCATCGTGGGGGCTCCATCTGGGGTGTTGTTCTTGCAGAGGAGGTTAGAGCGCCACCTGGGCGGACCTATGCGGGTAAGCCCGGAAACAAATAGATACCACCTCAGATTTTCTCAAATTGCGACAGATGGAATCACATATGACCAACGCACGGGCCGAGCCTACATGACCGCGCCCAATTGCCAGGGCAGGAACTCGTTGTCGCCCAGGCCGTTGTCCTCGCTTTTGCTGCGTTGGCCCGAGGCGGTGGCCAGCATGAGGGCGAACAGCTGTTCGCCCGCTTCGAGCACGGTCTGGTGGCCATCGACCACGCCGCCGCAGTCGAAATCCATGTCGAGCGACATGCGCTGGAACATGGGGGTGTTGGAGGCCAGCTTGAGCGAGGGCGTGGGCTTGCAGCCATAGGTGCTGCCACGCCCGGTGGTGAAGCAGATCAGGTTGGCCCCGCCGGCCACCTGGCCGGTGGCCGAGACCGGGTCGTAGCCCGGGGTGTCCATGAACACCAGGCCCTGGGCCTGCACGGGCTGGGCATATTCCAGCACCTCCATGAGGCCGGTGGAGCCGGCCTTGGCCACCGCGCCGAGCGATTTTTCGAGGATGGTGGTGATACCGCCAGCCTTGTTGCCGGGGGAGGGGTTGTTGTTGAGGTCGCCACCGTGCAGCGCGGCATAGCGCTCCCACCAGGCCACGCGCTGCATCAGGCGCTGGGCCACCTCGGGGCTGGCGGCGCGGTGGGTGAGCAGGTGCTCGGCGCCATAGATCTCGGGCGTTTCGGACAGGATGGCGCGCCCTCCGTGGCGCACCAGCAGATCGACCGCAGCACCCAGCACCGGGTTGGCGCTGATGCCCGAGTAGCCGTCCGAGCCGCCGCACTGCAGGCCGACCGTGAGGTGCGACAGCGGCACCCGTTGGCGGCGGGCCTGGTTGGCCTGCCGCAGCATGGTGTGCAGCAGGGCTTTGCCGGCGGCAATGGTCTCGCGGGTGCCGCCTTCGTCCTGGATGGTGAGGCTGGCCAGCAGGCCGGCCGGGCGAGCCGCCATCTCGCTGACCAGGGGTGCGATCTGGTTGACCTCACAGCCCAGGCCGATCACCAGCACGCCCGCAAAGTTGGGGTGGTTGGCATAGCCGCGCAAGGTGCGTTGCAGCAGGACCAGGCCTTCGCCGTCACCGCCCATGCCGCAGCCGCTGCCATGGGTGATGGCGACCACGCCGTCCACATGCGGGTAGGCTGCCATGGCCTCGCCCTTGAAGGCATCGGCAATGTGCCGGCACACGGTGGCCGAGCAGTTGACGCTGGCGATCACGCCCAGGTAGTTGCGCGTGCCCACGCGGCCATCGGGGCGGAGGTAGCCGTCAAAGCCCAGGGCCTCTTCAGCCGGCACGGTGGGCACGTAGCCCTGGCCGGGCTGCTGGGCGCCATCGCTGCCCGCCATGGCCAGGTTGTGCACATGCACATGCTGGCCCGGCGCGATGTCGGCACTGGCCAGACCGATGCGCTGACCATACTTGTAGACCGGCTGCCCGATGGCGATGGGCTGCAAGGCCACCTTGTGGCCCGAGGGGATGGGCTCGCGCACGAGCACGGCCGGTACGGCGCCCAGCGCCAGGGTCTGGCCCACCACCAGGGCCTGGCGGGCCACGGCGACGTTGTCGAGGGCGGACAGTTGCAGGGCGGACGCTGGGGTGTGGGGTTCGGAGGTCATGGACGGGCGCAGGGTGGGGTCAGTTTGGGGGGCGCATCAATTCGTGGGGGCCAGTGCGGCCTGCAGGCGCGCTTGCACCAGGCCGGGCACGCGCTGGGCCGCCAGCGCCACGATGGGGGCGAGGCGCCGCTGCTTCTTGGCCGCGTGGTTCTGGGCGATGTCGGCGATGCGGTGCTCGAGAAATGGGTTTTCGAAGCGCTCGCGCACGTCGCGCAGGTAGGCCTCGGCCTGGGGGCCTTCGCCCAGGGCCTGGAACACGGGCAGGATCTCGTCGCACCACAAGGCCTCAAGCTCAGCCCGCAGGGGGGCGTCGGCCATGGCCTGGCGCACGGTCTCGGCCGCAGGGCGCTGGTCGAGCAGCCAGCGTTCTGCCAGAAAGGTGTGGCCCGCGTTGAGCAGGAACAGCTTGAGGCGCTCGTGCGCGGCCAGGTCGTCGGTGAGCACGATGGCCGGGTGCCGACAGGGCAGTTGCAGGCCGGCCTGGCGCTCGATCACCCACACGGCATAGGGCTCGGCCACGGCGCCGACGGGCTCGATGGCCTCGGAAACGATGCGATCGACCAGGGAATTGGCCCAGACCAGCCCGGTGGGGCTGCCATGCAGCCACTGTTGCAAGCCCTCAGGCAGGCCCCATTGGCGGGCCAGTTGGCCCACCAGATCGCGCAGCACCTCGCCATTGCGCTCCACCAGTTCGCAGGGCAGCAAGGTGAGTGTTTTGTTGGGGGTCTGTTGCCAGCGCCCGTGCAGCAGCACCAGCAGTTTGGCCGGAAAGCTTTGCGGCGCGGGGCTGCCTGCGGCCAGCAGCGCCGGGCCGTCTTGCCCGCTCAGCCCGTAGCCCTGGTCGCCGGTGTTGGAGACGATCACCTTCACATCGCCCTGGGCCACGGCCTGGCGCAGGGCGGGCCAGTGGGTGCTGGCGTGCCAGGCTTCGCGCACGGCCACGCAGTGTTGCAGGCGGTCGACCCGTTGGCCACCGGCCAAGCCACGCACGCGCACCGGATAGCCTTTGCCCTGGGCCAGCGCAGCGATGCGCGCCGCGCCATCGGCGCGGTCGGTGGTCTGCACCACGGTGATGCCGCCCAGGGCGTCACCCGCCCCGGGCGCCTGGGCCAGGGCTTCGGCAATGAACAGGTCGACGTGCGCCTGCAAAAAGCGACTGGTGCCGAATTGGAGAATGGGCTGGACCATGGCAGTGACGGGCTCAGATTTCAACAATGGCCTTGACCACGCCCTGCTTCGGGTCGAGCAAGGTGGCAAAGGCGGCCGGCACATCGGCCAGGGCCATGCGGTGGGTGTTGAGGGCGTCGGTGGGCACCTGGCCAGCGCGCATGGCGCTCAACACGGTTTCGAAGTCTTCGGTGGTGGCGTTGCGGCTGCCCAGCAAGGTGGTTTCGCGCTTGTGGAACTCGGGGTCGGAGAAGCTGATGGTGTCGCGCACCACCGAGATCAGCACGTACTGGCCGCCATGGGCCACAAAGCCAAAGCCGCGCTCAATGGCTTTGGCATTGCCGGTGGCATCGAACACCAGGTCAAAGAACTCGTTCTGGGTGGCAGCGGCCAGTTGGGCCTCATCGCCCTCCCCCAAGGCCACGGTGCGCGCCACGCCCAGCTCGCGCTGGCAGAAGTCGAGGCGGTCCTGGCGGCCGTCGAGGGCGGTGACTTCGGCACCGCACAGGCGGGCGAAGATCATGGCGGCCATGCCGATGGGCCCGGCACCGACCACCAGCACGCGCTGGCCGGCTTGCACCCGGCCCCGCCGCACCGCATGGGCGCCGATGGCCAGGAACTCGACCATGGCGGCCTGGTCGAGCGTGACGCCCTCGGCCTTGTGCACAAAGGCTTCGGGCAGCGACAAATACTCGGTGAAGGCGCCGTCGCGGTGCACACCCAGCACCTGGATGTTGACGCAGCAATTGGTCTTGCCCTGCCGGCAGGCCACACACTGGCCGCACGACAGGTAAGGCATCACATAGACCACATCGCCCACGGCCAGGCGGCCGCCGGGCACGGCCTCTTCGACCACGCCGGACAGCTCATGCCCCATGACGCGGGGGTACTGCAAGAAGGGCTGGTTGCCGGTGAAGATGTGCAGGTCGGTGCCGCACACGCCAACGCGCTTGACGCGCACCAGCACCTCGCCCTCGCCGCGGCTGGGGCGGTCGCGCTCCAGGGCGCGCAGGGTTCCAGGGGTTTCACAGATGACGGTCAGCATGGCGGGATCTCGGTGTCGGGTGGATGTGGTTTGAATGTGGATTGGCAGCGGCAACAGCGGCGATGACGCCTCAGCCGCCGTGGTACTTCTTGTAGATGGCGCCCAGCTTGCCGTTGTCGGTGTTGCGCTTGATCCAGTCGTTGAGCCAGGCCTTGAGTTCGGGCTCGTTCTTGCGCAGGCCGATGCCCAGGGGCACGGTCTGCATCACGAACTTGATGGCCAGGTCTTTCTGGGGGGCCTTGGCGAGCACGGTGTTCACGATGGCGGGCGAGGTGGCGATGATGTCGGCCTGGCCACTGACAGTGGCGGTGACCAGGGTGGCGTCGTCGTCGTAGCGCACCATCTGCGCACCCTTGGCAGACTGGGTGGCCACCTTGTCGTTGTTGGAGCCCCGGGTGGTGGCCACGCGCTTGCCGTTGAGATCGTCAAAGCCTTTGATGTCGGTGCCCTTGGGCCCGGCCACCACGGCCTGGATCTGGGCATAGGGCACCGAGAAGTCGATCACCTTCTCACGCTCGGGCGTGACGGACAGCGAGGCGACCACGATGTCGGCCTTGCCGGTCTGCAGGAAAGGGATGCGGTTGGGGCTGGTGGTCTGCACCACTTCGATGGCCACGCCCAGATCCTGGGCCAGCAGTTGGGCCGTCTCGACGTCGGAGCCCACGGGCTTCATGGCATCGTCCACAAAACCGTAGGGGGGCGAACCCGTGTCCAGCGCGATGCGGATCTTCTTGGCTTCACGGATGTCCTTGAGCAGATCGGCATGGGCCGGGGCCTGGCCCAGGGCCAGCAAGGCGGCCGAGGCCAGCAGGGTGCGCAACATGAGGGAACGACGGGCTTTCATGGTTTGTCTCCTAGGTATGAATGGAATGGGCAGTTCAGAGGCCGTTGCCAACGAAATCGCGCAACTCGGTGGTGGCGGGTGCATCGAGGATGGCGGCGGGACCGTGCTCCCACACGCGGCCGCGGTGCATGAAGATGACCTCGTCAGCCACCTTGCGGGCGAAGGCCATCTCATGGGTGACCAGGATCATGGTCATGCCGTCGGCGGCCAGGCGCTCCATCACGCGCAGCACCTCGCCGGTGAGTTGCGGGTCGAGGGCCGAGGTCACCTCGTCGAACAGCATGAGTTGGGGCGACATGGCCAGCGAGCGGGCGATGGCCACCCGCTGTTGCTGCCCACCCGAGAGCTGCGAGGGGTAATGCTCAGCCTTGTCGGCCAGGCCCACCTGGTTGAGCACGGCCATGGCGGTGTCGTGGGCCTGGGCCTTGCGGGCCTTTTGAACCAGGCGCGGGGCCAGCATGATGTTCTGCAGCACCGTGAGGTGCGGGAACAGGTTGTAGCTCTGGAACACGATGCCCACGTCCCGCCGCAGCTGGTGAAGGTCCAGCCCCGGGCCCGTCACATCGTGCCCGCAAACCTTGATGTGGCCGCTGTCCACCGTCTCGAGGCGGTCAATGCAGCGCAAGGCCGTGCTCTTGCCGGAGCCGCTTTGGCCGATGATGGCCACCACAGAGCCCTTTCGCACGGTGAATGACACGCCTTCAAGCACACGCGTGCTGCCAAAGCACTTGGAGATGTTGTCGATCTCAACGATGGGCGACATGGAATTTCCTCTCGAGGCGGCGGCTCAGCACCGACAGCGGATAGCACAGGACGAAATAGAGCGCGGCAACGATCACGAAGATGACGAAGGGCTCGAAGGTGGAGTTGTTGATGATCTGACCGGCACGGGCCAGCTCGACAAAGCCGATGGCCGAGGCCAGGGAGGTGTTCTTGACGATCTGCACCATGAAGCCCACGGTGGGCGGGGTGGCGATCTTGATGGCCTGCGGCAGGATCACGTGCCAGACCCGCTGATGCCAGCGCAGAGCCAGGCACTCGGCGGCCTCAGCCTGGGTGCGTGGCACCGATTCGATGCAACCACGCCAGATCTCGCCCAGGTAGGCCGACACATAGATCGACAGCGCCATCGCCGCTGCCGCCAGGGGCGCCACGTCCAGGCCCAATGCGGGCAAGCCGAAGTAGGCCAGAGGCAACAGCACCAGGAGAGGCGTGCCCTGGATCAGCTTGATGTAGAGCGACACCAGCAGGCGCGACCAACGTGGGCCATAGGAGCTTCCCAGTGCCACCGCAAACCCGAGCAGACCGCCACCGACGAAGGCCAGCAAAGACAGGCCCACGGTCCACACCAAACCATCGAACAGAAAGCGCAGATGCGCCGCATTGAGAAAGCCCATGTCGTGCTCCGTAACAGGTTCCGTGACAGTTCAGAGTGGGGTGCCCAGGCGGCGACGGCGTGGGAAAGCAAGGCGGGCCAGCAACCAGAACAGCCCTCGCATCAGCAGCGACATCAACAGGTAGGCCACCGCGACGATCAGGTAGGTCTCTACAGAACGGTAGGTGTCCGACTGGATGCGGTTGGCCACGGCGGTCAGCTCTTCTGCCGAGATCTGTGAGCAGATCGAAGAGGCCAGCATCAGCAGCACGTACTGGCTGGTGAGCGCTGGGTAGACCCGCTCGATGGCAGGGGGCAGCACGACGTGCAGCAGGGTTTGCCACCGGCTCAGGCCGATGCACTCAGCGGCTTCCAGCTGGCCTTTTGGAATCGATTCAATGCCGGCGCGCACGATCTCGCTGGTATAGGCGCCGACATTGACGACCAGGGCCACGGTGGCGGCAGTGAAGGCGCCCACCTGCCAACCGAGCGACGAAAGCCCGAAATAGACGATGAAGACCTGGACCAGCAAAGGCGTGTTGCGGATCACCTCGATGTAGGCCCCTGCGCACCGGGCCATCCAGCGGGTGCCCTTGGTGTTGGCGATCGCGCACAGAACCCCCAGCAGGAAACCGAAGAAGGTGGAAGCCAGCGACAGCGTCAAGGTGGTCCACGCGCCGGCCAGCAGGTCTGGCGCATACGCCAGAGGGGCAGAAAAATCGAAAGCGTAGTTCAAGGTGGTGTTGGCGGCGCTGAGGAGAGGCACCGGCCTTTCTTTTTGGTAAGGCCAATTTGAATGCAAAAACAAAATTGGCCTTACCGGGTTAACCCTGAAACGACAAACAACTGCGCATGGATACCCGATATTGCTCACACTTCGACATGAATCAGCTTGAAAATGGCCTATACACTCCTCCATCAGCCCATCTGGCCTGACCAATTAGGCGGGGCAACTGGACAGACCAAATTCCACATGAACATGCCCATGAACGACCTGGAGAAAAGCCTGGAACCCAGGCGCCTGTATCAGCAGATTGCAGACCGGGTGCGCGTGCTGATCCAAAGTGGCGACTTCCGCGAAGGCAGTCGCCTGCCACCCGAAAGAGACCTGGCGCAGCAGTTGGGGGTGTCGCGACCTTCGCTTCGCGAAGCCCTGATCGCGCTCGAGATCGAGGGCAGCGTGGAGATCCGCATGGGCTCGGGCGTCTATGTTTGCGCACGCGCATTGCGGCGCCCTGCCCTGTCCATTCCGATGGGCGAAAGCCCTGCAGAGTTGATGCAAGCCCGAGGCGTGGTGGAAGGATCCGTGATTGTGCTGGCCTGTGTGAATGCCACACCGGAAGGGCTTGCACGCGTGCGAGAAAGCATCGAAGGCATGCGGGCCGACATCGCTGCTGGCCGGGATGTGTTGGCACATGACCGAGAGTTCCATGTGCGCATCGCCGAGATGGCCGGCAATTCAGTGCTCACGGCCTTGATCAGCACCCTGTTCGATGAAAGACAGCGCCCCTTGGCCAGCCACATGCGAAATCGCCTGGAAAGCCAACCCACCTGGAGTGCGGCACTGGCAGAGCACGAGCAGATCTACCGCTGCCTGGTGAACCGAGATCCCCTGATGGCAGAGTCGGCCATTCGAACACACATTCGGTCTGCCGCAGAGCGTTGGGTGATTCCAGACGCAGCGTGAGTCTGGGCGAACGGCCTATCGGAGGGGCAACCATTGAGTGCCGTGGTGGAGCCGCTGTGGATCTTACTGCCGCACACCGGGCACGGAATAACGCCAGTCGATGAAGGTGGCACCTCATGGGCTTCACAACTTCGTCGCAGCGACGTCCTCAGTTTTCCTCTTTGCGGCACAGACAATAGATGAACTTCTGGGTGGTGCCGAATGGCGTGTGATGCACTTCACGCTCGTGCTGCAAAAGCGTGAATGGCGAACCAAATTCAGCATGCAAACCATCCGCGCTGTAGCGTCTGACTGGCAGGCCGCTGCATCTTTCAGGGCCATCCTCCGCAAAGGTCGCCACGATGACATGGCCACCGGGCTTCACCGAGAAAAGAACGGCATTGATGTACGCCTCTCGCTCCTGCTCCGTGGTGAGGAAATGAAAGACTGCCCGGTCATGCCAAACATCGTACGCATGCCTTGGTAGCTGTAACTTGGTGATGTCACCAACAAGCCACCCCACCCCCGAAGCACGTCTGCCCAGGCGGGCCTGGGCGGTGGTCAATGCAGCCTCGGACAAATCCAGGACGGTGAGATCCCGATACCCACTTTCAAGCAGGTCATCCACCAAGGTCGATGCACCGCCTCCTACATCGATGATGCGGGCATTTCTTGCTGGATTGACTTGATCGATCAACTGCATCGACTGCTGCGCATGCGCCTGAAACCAGCTGACGTCCGTCTCTGGCTTCGTCGCATAGACCTGCTCCCAGTGTTCCTTGGACTGCATAGGCCCCTTCGAATTGAAAATCTCGTTGATCCGTTCAAGGTATGGCAGAGGCTTCACCAAGCCACCGCTGGAGGGGGATTCTCCGCGAGTTGACTGAGTGAAGCGCAGACTATGGAAAAGATGGCGCTATTGAGGTGCTGTCGTTTTCCGCCCCCCCAAAGACAAAACCCCCGCCAGTTGCCTGGAGGGGGTTTTGAGGGCTGTAAGAGCCTGACGATGACCTACTTTCACACGGGAACCCGCACTATCATCGGCGCGGAGTTGTTTCACTGTCCTGTTCGGGATGGGAAGGAGTGGGACCAACTCGCTATGGTCATCAGGCATAACTTGGTGCTGGGCTGTTGAAGTATCAACAGCCTGGCGAATTCATAGAGTTTGGAATCAGGTTTTATTTTTTGTATTGCGTCTTGGCATAACCAGACTTTGAATTGGATTCAAAGTTATAGGGTCAAGCCGCACGAGCAATTAGTATCAGTTAGCTTAACGCATTGCTGCGCTTCCACACCTGACCTATCAACGTCCTGGTCTTGAACGACTCTTTAGGGGGGTCAAGCCCCCGGCAGATCTCATCTTGAAACGAGTTTCCCGCTTAGATGCTTTCAGCGGTTATCTCTTCCACACATAGCTACTCGGCAATGCCACTGGCGTGACAACCGATACACCAGAGGTGTGTCCACTCCGGTCCTCTCGTACTAGGAGCAGGCTTCCTCAAATCTGCAGCGCCCACGGAAGATAGGGACCAAACTGTCTCACGACGTTTTAAACCCAGCTCACGTACCTCTTTAAATGGCGAACAGCCATACCCTTGGGACCGGCTACAGCCCCAGGATGAGATGAGCCGACATCGAGGTGCCAAACACCGCCGTCGATATGAACTCTTGGGCGGTATCAGCCTGTTATCCCCAGAGTACCTTTTATCCGTTGAGCGATGGCCCTTCCATACAGAACCACCGGATCACTATGTCCTGCTTTCGCATCTGCTCGACTTGTCAGTCTCGCAGTTAAGCACGCTTATGCCATTGCACTATTAGCACGATGTCCGACCGTACCTAGCGTACCTTCGAACTCCTCCGTTACACTTTGGGAGGAGACCGCCCCAGTCAA
>Ga0209913_1000877_pt1 | contig 20811 bp, 16 predicted proteins | sample PersoiDNA2013203_FD_185805 | JGI IMG/M metagenome (GOLD analysis project Ga0209913, IMG submission 185805) | Permafrost soil microbial communities from the Arctic, to analyse light accelerated degradation of dissolved organic matter (DOM) -... | ecosystem: Environmental > Terrestrial > Soil >... | reverse complement strand
GCCGCCCCGGCCGCCCACGTCCATTGATTCCATTGCCAGAAAGACCCCCATGCAAAAAGCATTCATGACCCTGATCGCCGCCGCCAGCCTCGCACTGGCCGCCTTGCCCGCCAGCGCCCAGGTGGTGCAGGTGCAGGGCGCCTGGGCACGCGCCAGCGTGCCGGGCCAGAAGGCCACCGGTGCCTTCATGACCCTCACCGCCCCGGCCGGTGCCACCCTGGTGGGCGTCAGCTCACCGGCGGCTGGCGTGGCCGAGGTGCACGAGATGAAGATGGAGGGGGATGTGATGAAGATGCGCGCCCTGCCGTCGCTGGCCCTGCCGGCCGGCCAGGCGGTGGAGCTCAAGCCCGGTGGCTACCACGTCATGCTGCTCGACCTCAAGGCCCCGCTGGCCAAGGACAGTCAGGTGCCCCTGACGCTGAAGCTGCGCGACGCCAAGGGCGTTGAAAGCCAGCTCGACATCAGCGTGCCGGTGTCGGCCACGCCGCCGGCGGGCGATATGGCCGGCCACGAGCACCACAAGCACTGAAGCCCTGGGTGCTGCAACCAAAGGCAAGCCTTGTGTGCAGCGCCCCGATCAGGTGCAAATCCGCCTGTTCCAGCGGCGGGTCATCCGGTAAGCTGCGGCCATCGATCTCATTTTCAGAAGATGGAGCAGACATGACGGACACCACCCCCTTTGGCTTCGGCAAACTTGTGCCGGGTTTCGACTTCCTGCAGAACCTGGCCAGTTCGGCCGTCAAAGGGGCGCAGCAAGGCCTGCCCAACATGCCCAGTCTCTCCAGCTGGGTGGCCCCCACCCTGAGCGTCGAAGAGATCGACAAGCGCATCACCGAACTCAAGGCCGTGCAGTTCTGGCTCGATCAGAATGCCCGGGCCCTGGCCGCCACCATCCAGGCCCTGGAAGTCCAGAAGATGACCCTGGCCACCCTGAAGGGCATGAACTTCAGCATGGGCGATGTGGCCAAGGCCTTCCAGGTCAAGACGGCCGACATGGTGGCGGAGATGCAAAAGGCCTCGGCCAACATGGCTGCAGCGGCCACAGCCGCCACCGCTGCCTCGGCACCACCCGCACCGCCCCCGGCCCCCGCGCCGGAACCCGAACCTGCCCCCGCGCCTGAACCCGCCCCGCAGGCCGAGGCACCGGCCGCACCCGGTGTGGTCGACCCGTTGCAATGGTGGGGGGCGCTCACCCAGCAGTTCCAGCAGATCGCCACCGACGCCATCAAGGACACGGCGGTGGCCCAGGCCCTGGACAGCACGCGCAACCTGGCCACCGATCTGGCGCGCGAGGCCCTCAAGACCACGGCCGAAGCCGTGAGTGCTGGCGTGAAGGTGGCCAAGGCCGCCAAGGCCCGGGCGAAGCCGGAAGCCGAGGCCCCAGCCCCCGCCAAGGCCGCAGCCAAAAAAGCGCCGGCCGCCCGCAAAGCCCCTGCAGCCAAGAAGGCCGCCCCTGTCAAAAAGGCCGCACCACGCCGCGCCTCCTGAGGAACCGGGCCGGATTGCGCCCGACGGGGTTTTGACGCGGCAGAATGGGGGCACGCCATCGCGGAGTCCTCATGTCACTTTTTCCTCACGGCCACGCCACCCATCCCCAGTGGCGCATGGCAGCCGGCCTGGTGCTGGCTCAGTTGCGGGCCCAGATGGCCTTGCCCGGCTATGCGCACAACCCCACGCTGGGCCTGCTCTACATCACCGACCATTACGCCGCCGAGGCCCAGGACCTGCTCGATTTCCTGTCGGCCGAGCTGCCCGAGATCAACGACTGGGCGGGCACCGTGGGCATCGGTGTGGCCGCCAACAACGCCGAGTACTTTGACGAACCCGCCCTGTCGCTGATGCTGTGCGACATCCCGGCACACCAGTACCGGGTGTTCTCCGGCGTGGCGCCGCTGGGCCTGGGTTTTCAAGCCCATACCGCGCTGGTGCACGCCGACGCCGGCACGCCCGATGTGGCGGAGCTGATTGCCGAGATGGCCGCCCGCACCGACACGGGCTACCTGTTTGGTGGCCTGGCCGCCAGCCGCCACGGCAGCGTGCAGTTTGCCGTCGGGGGCGACGGCAACATCCGCGGCCACGGCGCGGCGCGCGGCGTGTTCCGTGGCGGGCTGAGTGGGGTGGCCTTCACCGAAGAGGTGTCGCTGATCTCGCGCGTGACCCAGGGCTGCCTGCCGGTGGCGCCGGTGCACGAGGTGACTGCCGCCGACGGCCATGTGGTGCTGGCCCTGGATGGTGAGCCGGCGCTGGCCGTGCTGCTGCGCGACCTGCGCGTCACGCTCGACCTCGACGGCCCGCAGCGCAGCCCGGCCTTGCAGCAGGCCCTGGAGGTGTTGCGCTCCACCCTGGTGGGCTTGAGTGCGGCGGGGGACGACAGCCTGGACCGTCACGGCCGCTTCGGCACCGATGTGCTGGTGCGGCACATCATCGGACTCGACCCGGCGCGCCAGGGCGTGGCCGTGGCACAACCGCTGCAGGTGGGCATGCGCCTGGCGTTCTGCCGCCGTGATGTGCAGGCGGCCCGCGCCGACCTGATGCGCATCTGCGCCGAGATCCGCGAAGAGCTGGAGCCCGAGATGCTCTCCGTCGACCAGGCCACGGCCCTGTCGGCCGGGCTGCCCGAGGCGGGGCCTGTGGCCGGACGCCGCATGGCCGGGGCCGTCTATGTGAGCTGCTCCGGTCGCGGCGGCCCGCATTTCGGTGGCCCCAGTGCCGAGCTGCAGATCGTGCGCCATGCCCTGGGCGACGTGCCCCTGGTGGGCTTTTTTGCGGGTGGCGAAATCGCCCGCCACCACCTGTATGGTTATACCGGCGTGCTGACGGTGTTCACCACCGAGGATTGACCGGCCCCGGCGGCGGACTCGGCGTCGGTCTCGCCCGGGGGCATGTCCTGATGGCGCGCATGGGCAATCAGTTGGTCGAACAGTTCGCCGAGCCGGGCCTGGTCTGATTCGGACAAGGCCCCGAAGATGGCCTGATTGCGCCGTTCGATCACTTCCATGGTGCGGCGCCACTGGCTGCGGCCGGCCTCGGTCAGGCTCAGCACCACGCCCCGGCCATCGCTGGGGCTGGCCTGCTTGAGCACCAGCCCCTGCTCGACCAGCGACTGGGCGGCCCGGCTGGCCTGGCCCTTGTTCAGGTTGGCCCGGTGCGCCAGGTCGTTCACCGACAGCGGCTCGAAGGCGCCGATCGAGGCCAGGCAGCGCCCATCGCTGAGGGGCAGGCCCGCCTCGGCCAGGTAGGCGCGCTGGCTTTCCAGGTCGGTCAGCTTGTGCAGCAGGTGCAGCCGGTAGGTCAGGGTGCGCTCCAGCGGCATCGCCGGCACGGCCTCGCGCTGCGGCGCCGTGGAGGAGGGGGGGTGTTTCGCCATAGGGGTAAGTCTACCCATGGCACAGCTCGGACAGGCGCTGGCTTTGGTCCACAATCGTGGACAGGCCATTTCTGGTCTGTCGACCTGTCTGCCTGAGGGCAGGTCTGTTCGCCAGCCTGTTCCTTGTCGGTGTTCCATGTCCGAATCCATCCAGACTGCCTCCCTTTCTTCCTCCTCACGGCGCCGCTGGCTGGGGGGGGCTGCGGGCCTTTGCCTGCTCGGAGGCTGGCAATCCCCTGTGTTTGCCGAGCCTCGCGTGCTGCCCGGCTATGCGGCCTGGAAAGACGCCTCGGCCCTGGAGGAACACAGCCAACTGGCCCTGGAAACCCGGCGCAGCGCCATGGGCAGCAGCGTCATCACCCCGGCCAGCCAGTTGTTCGTGCGCAGCCACCTGCCGCCGCCCGAGGCCCGCATCCTCAGCGACCGCGACGCCTGGGTGTTGCAGACGGCCGGCCTCAAGCAGGCCCGCGACATCAGCTTGGGCGAACTGCGTGATCTGGGGCTGGAGACCGTGGCCACGGTGCTGCAATCGGCGGGCAACGGCCGGGCGTATTTTCCGGGCAAGGTCAATGGCCTGCCCTGGGGCGTGGGGGCGGCCGGCTGCGTGGTCTGGAGCGGCGTGCCGCTGCGCCGCGTGGTCAGTGCGCTGGGTGGGCTGGACCCTGCGGCGCGCTTCATCACCGCCACCGGGGCCGAGGTGCTGCCCGAGGGCGTCGACCCGCTGAGCCTGGTGCCTGAGCGCTCGGTGCCGCTGCGCGCGCTCGACGATGCCTTGCTGGCCTGGGAGATGAACGGCGAGCCGCTGCCGTTGGCCCATGGCGGCCCCTTGCGTCTGATCGTGCCCGGCTACTACGCCGAGAACCAGATCAAGTACATCCGCCGCCTGGCCTTCACCGAGCAGGAGAGCGCGGCCCGCATGATGGCCCGCGATTACCGACTCACCCCCGCGGGGGCCGAACCCGGACCGGACGATGCCCCGCTGTGGGAGATGGACCTCAAGTCGTGGATCAACAGCCCCGCCCCGGGCGGGCGGCCGCTCAAGCCTGGGCTGGTGCGCGTGCTGGGTGTGGCCTTTGGCGGCACCCGCGCCGTGCGCCAGGTCGAGGTCTCGGTGGATGGCGGCCAGCGCTGGGGCGTGGCGCAGTTCTCCGGCCCTGACCTCGGCCGCTTCGCCTGGCGTCAATTCGTCTTCGAGACCGAGCTGCGCACCGGCAACCACCTGCTGGCCTGCCGTGTCACCGATGTCGAGGGGCGTGAGCAGCCGCGCCTGCGCACCGACAATGCCGGCGGCTTTGCCAACAACAGCTGGCTCGACCACGCCATCAAGGTGCGGGTGGCCTGAGCGGCTGGACGCGCCGCAACGCGCTGAAGGCCTCGAACTCCCAACTGCGCTGAGCCAGCAGCAGGGTGTAGCCCTCGCGCTGGCTTTCGGGCAGCTTCTGGTCGGCCAGGTGCTGCTGGGCAAAATCCTGCGCCACGCGCTGCAGCCGCTCCATGAACATCGGCGCCAGGCTGCGGCTGATGCTGCCGTGCACCAGCAGCAGGCCTTCGTCCGGCCCCGAGAACGCCCCCGAAAAATAGTCCAGCAAGGCGTGCTCGCGGAAGAAGTTCATCACCGGCCCGTGCGGGCGCCAGCGGAAGGTCTTGGCCAGCTTGAGCCGGTAGCGGTTCAGCGGGCGCAGCTCGATGATGCCCACCCGGTCCAGTTGCAGCAGCGCCTTCACCGCCTCGGCCTCGCTCAGGCGGTAGGTCTGGGTGATCTGCTCCAGCGTCCATTGGCTCAGCACGCAGATGGCGCACAGCAGCAGCTTCTTGTCGGCCACCACGGCGCGCTCCTGCGCCTCGGTCAGCTGGGCCAGCAGGGGCTGGGCATCGGCCACCCGACGCGCCAGGTCGGCAAAGTCGAGCCGCAGGGCGCGGCAGATGGCGTCGATGCGCGACAGCGACAGGTCGCCCTTGGCCAGCATGCGCTTGACGCTGGACTCGGCCATGCCCAGCGCGCGCGCCAGGTCGGCATAGGTCATCTGGGCGGATTTCAGTTCCTGCTTGAGGATGCGGATCAGGTCGGCGGTGCTGCTCATGGGAGTCGGGCTTGTCGTGGTATCGGAAAAAGCTACCAAAAGTGGTTTTTGAACATTCTGGTGCCAAAAGCATGTCGCCGCATGAGGGAATTGCAGACACTCGGGGCTCAGGTCTCCGGGCCCGCCTGCCTCTAAACTCGGCCCACCGTTGATTTCTGTCACACCATGAACCCCTCCGTCCAGGACGCTCATTCCGAGCACCCCAACCAGTTCGCCCTGCTGCGCCAGCGTCGGTTTGCACCGTTCTTCTGGACCCAGTTCTGTGGTGCGGCCAACGACAACCTGTTCAAGTTCGCCTTCACCGTGATGGTCACCTACCAGCTGCAGGTCAGCTGGCTGCCGGCTTCGCTGGCCGGGCTGGTGATCGGGGCGCTGTTCATCCTGCCCTATGTGCTGTTCTCGGCCACCTCGGGCCAACTGGCCGACAAGTGGGACAAGACGCGGCTGATCCGCCTGGTCAAGTCGCTCGAGATCGCCATCATGCTGATCGCGGCCTGGGGCTTTGTCAGCGGCCTGGTGCCGGTGTTGCTGCTGTGCACCTTCCTGATGGGGCTGCACAGCACCTTGTTCGGGCCGGTCAAGTTTGCCTACATGCCCCAGGTGCTGAGTGAGCGCGAGCTCACCGGGGGCAACGGCATGGTCGAGATGGGCACCTTCGTGGCCATTCTGCTGGGCCAGGTGGCGGGCGGGCTGCTGGTGGCCGTGCCCGCCGTGGGGCATGCCGAGGTGGCCGTGGCCTGTGTGCTGCTGGCCCTGCTGGGGCGCGGCGTGGCGCAGGCGATTCCGGCCACGCCGGCCACCGACCCGGGCCTGAAGATCAACTGGAACCCGGTCAGCGAGACCTGGCGCAACCTGCGCCTGGCGCGCGAGAACGTGGTGGTGTTCCGCTCGCTGCTGGGCATCAGCTGGATGTGGTTCTTCGGCGCGGTGTTCCTGAGCCAGTTCCCCAGTTTTGCCAAGGAGGTGCTGCACGGCGATGAAAAGGTGGCCTCGCTGCTGCTGGTGGTGTTCTCGGTGGGCATCGGCATCGGTTCGCTGCTGTGCGAGGTGCTGTCGCGCCGCCATGTCGAGATCGGCCTGGTGCCGCTGGGCGCCATCGGCATGAGCGTGTTTGCCATCGACCTGTATTTCGCCTCGCGCGGCCTGCCGCCGGCCGAGCAGATGGGCCTGGCCGCCTTCGTGGCCCAGCCGGCGCACTGGCATGTGATGGCCGATCTGCTGCTGCTGAGCCTGTTTGCCGGTCTTTACAGCGTGCCCATGTACGCCTTGATCCAGATGCGCAGCCAGCCCACCCACCGGGCCCGCATCATCGCGGCCAACAACATCCTCAACGCGCTGTTCATGATCGGCAGCTCGGTGATCGCCGGCGCCCTGCTGGGCGCGGGCTTCAGCATCCCGCAGGTGTTCCTGTTCGTGGGCCTGGCCAACGCGGTGGTGGCCGGCTACATCTTCCTGCTGGTGCCCGAGTACCTGCTGCGCTTCGTGGCCTGGGTGATGTCGCGCTTTGTGTACCGATTCAAGGTGCGCGGTGACGAGCACCTGCCGGTGGCGGGGGCCGCCGTGCTGGCCTGCAACCACGTGAGCTTTGTCGATGCCGTGCTGCTGATGGCGGCCAGCCCGCGCCCGATCTACTTCCTGATGGACCACCGCATCTTCCGGGCGCCGCTGCTGGGCACGCTGTTCCGCCTGGCCAAGGCCATTCCGATCGCGCCGCAGAAGGAAGACCCTGCGGCCTACGAGGCGGCTTTCGAGCGCGCTGCCCAGGTGCTGCGCGAGGGCGACCTGCTGGCCATCTTCCCCGAAGGCGGCATCACCCGCGACGGGCAGCTGCAGCCCTTCAAGGGCGGCATCGTGAAGATCCTGCAACGCGCCCAGGCCGACGGCCTGAGCGTGCCGGTGGTGCCCCTGGCCCTGACCCATCTGTGGGGCTCGTTTTTCAGCCGCATCGAGCAGGGTGACGCCATGGTGCGCCCGTTCCGGCGCGGCCTGTTCAACCGCGTGGGCTTGGAGGTGGGGGCGCCGATGGCGCCGGCCGGCCTCAGCCCCGAGAGCCTGCGCGAGCAGGTGGCGGCCCTGCTGGCGCGCGGGGACTGAGCTTCAGCCTGGGGCTTCAGTCCTCAGTCCTGATGCTTCAGTCTTCGACCTTGAAGCTCAGGCCCGCATGGGCCTGCAGGCGGGCAATCAGCTTGTCACCCATGGCCGAGGCCGGGGTCCAGATGCCGCCCGGGGTGGCGGCGCTGTCGAGCAGCAGGCAGGCTGCGGCCTCGCTGATCATCTTGGAGGTGGAGCCATAGCCCGGGTCGCGGTCGCCCGTCACGCCCACTTTCAGGCTGTGGCCGGCGCTGTCGTGGCCCAGGAACAGCACGTCGTAATAGCCCGCCTCGCGCTCTTCGCGGGAGGGGCCTTCGCCCGGCTTGGGGCCGGCGTCCGAGCCCATGGACTTGTCGTTGGCCACGGCCTGGGCAATGGCCTGGCCTTTTTCGCCCGCGCCGGTGACCAGCATCTCGTCGTACACGAAATCGGCCCCGTAGGCCTGCTGCAGCAAAAAGTTGGAGCGGTGCACATTGCGGGTGTTGATGGCCGCCATCACAAAGGGGGCCACCCACAGGCCCAGGGCTTCGTCGAGCTCGGGTTTGTTGCCCGAGGGCTGGCGCGGGCCTTCAAACCCCGGTGTCAGCGAGAAGGGGTTGCGCAGCAGGGCCAGCACGCCGGGGTCGCTGGCGGCAGCGGCCATGGTGGCCTTCAGGCTGGCAGCGGTGCCGCCCGAAAAGGTGCCCTTCATCTTGCGCACCCGGCCGCGCACGCGCTGGGCGGGCTGGCCGAAGCGGGCCTTCATCTCGGTCTGCAACAGCAGCACACCCAGGTCGAAGGGGATGGAGTCGAAACCACAGGAGAACACGATGCGGGCCCCACTGGCGCGTGCCTGGGCCTCGTGGGCGTCGATCATGTGGCGCATCCAGGCGGGCTCGCCACACAGGTCCACGTAGTCCACGCCGGCCTGGGCGCAGGCGGCCACCAGTTCATTGCCATACAGCTGGTAGGGGCCGACCGTGGTCAGCACCAGGCGGGTCTGCGCCATCAGCGCCTGCAGGCTGGCCGGGTCGCTGCTGTCGGTCACCACCAGGGCGGTGTCGGCCGGGGCGCCCAGCTCGTCGCGCACGGCGGCCAGCTTGGCGGCGCTGCGCCCGCCCATGGCCCAACGCAGGCCACTGCCGGCCGGGTACTGGCGCAGCAGGTATTCGACCACCAGACGGCCGGTGAAACCCGTGGCGCCGTGCACCACGATGTCAAAGGGTTTGCTCATGAGGGCTCCTAAAAAACCGTTGTTGCGCTGCTGCGCAGCACAAAGGCCGCGATTTTGGAGCCCGCCGGCGCGGGGCGCTGTCGCCCAGGTTCAGCCGGCCTGGGCAATCGCCGAGAAGGCCTCGGTGCCCAGCTTGCGGCCCTGCTTGTCGACCACGCTGCTCAGGGCCTTGAAGGCGCTGGCCTGCAGGGCGTCCGGCAGGCGCACAAAGCTCAGGCCCTCCACCACCGAGTCGCCCTTGAGCAGTGCCCACATCAGAAAGCGCAGCGCGCGTGCCGTCTCGGCCGGCTGGCTGCTCACGCGTGGCAGCAGCACGAAAGTGCCCATGGTGATCGGCCACACGCCGGGCCCGGACAGGTTGGCCAGGCTGGCGTGGAAGTTGCCCTTGGCGGCCCAGTCGCTGGCGCGCAGGGCCGCCTTGAAGCCGGCCACGCCGGCCACCGCAAACTCACCCGCCGCGTTGCGCAGCTGCACCGGGCTCAGGCCGTTGGCCCCCACGTAGTTGAAATCGACATAGCCGATGGCGCCCGCCGTGTCCTGCACCGCGCGCACCACGCCGTCGCTGCCCTTGGCGCCCGTCACGTGCTCGCCCCAGGCCAGACTGGTCTTGGCGCCCAGGCGCTCCTTCCAGGTCGGGCTCAGGCGGGCCAGGTAGTCGGCCACGTACCAGGTGGTGCCGGAGCCGTCGCTGCGGCCCACCGGCCGGATGCTCAGGTCGGGCAGGCTGAGGTCAGGGTTCAGGGCCGCGATCTCGGGGGCCGACCAGCGCGTGATGCTGCCCAGGTAGATCTGCGCCAGCACCTCGCCGGTCAGGCGCAGCCGCCCCCGGGGCACGCGCGGCAGGTTCACCACCGGCACCGCGCCGGTCACGAAAGTGGGCACCAGCAGCAGTTGGTCACGGCTCAGTTCGGCCTCGGTGGGCGCCACATCCGAGGCGCCGAAGGCCACCTCTTGCGCGCGGATCTTCTTCAGCCCGGCCGACGAACCACTGGCCTCGTATTGCAGCTGCACATCCTGGGTCTTGCCATAGGCCGCGGCCCAGGCCCGGTACAGCGGGGCGGCGGCCGACGAGCCGGCTCCGGTCAGGGTCTCGCCAGCCCGGGCCAGGCCCCAGGGCGCGGCCAGCAGCAGCGCCAGGGTGGCGCGGCGGCTCAGGGCGGGGGGCAGGGCGTTGTTCAGGAGGGGGTGGGCAGAGCGGGTGTTCATGGCGCGGACGGTCAACAAGCGCGCGATGATACGGGCAGTGTGTGACAAACTTCACGGAATCCGAGGCTTGTCGAGCCCTCTCGGGCTGCTGTCCCTACCCGCTGAAATTGGGGAAGACGGATCAGGGGCGGTTGTTGCACATCGCGTTCACACTCCGAGATCCAGGGCGATTGATCCGGGGCATTTCGGCAAGAGACATGCATCGGAGGGCGCGAGCCGTCCATGAACAAGCGCCTTGAAGCCATTCCTCGTTTCGAGACCGAGGCTCAGGAGCGTGAGTGCTGGGCGTCGCATGACTCCAGCCCGCACCTGGATGGGTCTCACGCAACCCGGGCGGTCCTGCCGAACCTGAAGCCCACGACCAAGACCATCTCTTTGCGTCTGCCCCAACATTTGCTGGAATCGCTCAAGGTGGCGGCCCATGCCCGGGATGTCCCCTACCAATCGCTGATCAAGGTCTGGCTTCAAGAAAAGCTGCAGGAGCAGTGAGCTTCGCGGATCACCCGGCCAGTGCCACCCCCAGCCTGATCAGCGAGGCATCCGAGCCCACCGGCCCGATCAGCGACACGCCCAGCGGAGCGTCGGCCTGGGTCTGGCGGGCCAGCGGCAGCGACGCCTGGGGCAACCCCCCCAGGCCGGCCACGCACAGCATGTGGATGGCGCGGTTGCGGTAGTCCTCCAGGGCCGATTCGGGCTCGCTGCGCAGGGGGGCCACGTCGGGCATGGTGGGCAGCAGCAGCACGCCGTCGTGCCCCAGCAGGGCCTGCACGTGGGTCTGGAAGCGGCGGCGGAAGCGCTCGGCTTCGGCCACCTGGGCATCCGTCACCTGGCGCGACCAGGCAAAGCGTTCGGCCACGCCCGGGCCCAGTGGCGGGGCGTAGCGCTCGATCAGCGGGCCGTCGGTCATCCAGGCCTCGCGGCCCTGGATGTAGCGGAAGTTCCAGTACATGGCTTCGAACGAGTCCAGCACCACCGTGCAGGCCGCTGCCGGCCCCCACAGGGCTTCTGCACGGGCCAGAACGGGTTGCACGGCGGCCACGGCGGCCTCTTGGGCGAAGGCCCACAGATCGGTCGGTTGCAACAGGCGGGGGCGTGCGGGCAGGGCGACACTGTCCTCGCCCAGCAGCACATCGGCCACGCGCGAGAAGGTCAGCGGGTCGCGGGCAAAGAAGCCGCAGGTGTCGAAGCTGGGCGCCAGGTCCAGGGCGCCGGCCAGTGAGATGCGGCCATGGCTGGGGCGCAGGCCGTACAGCCCGCAGTGGCTGGCCGGGGCGCGCACCGAGCCCCCGGTGTCGGTGCCCAGGGCAAAGTCGACCAGGCGCGACGACACGGCCGAAGCCGAGCCCGAGGACGAGCCGCCGGTGATGCGGTCCGGCGCCGCCCCGTTGATGGGCGCGCCGAAGTGCGCGTTGTTGCCGTTCATGGAGAAGGCCAACTCGTCGGTGACGGTCTTGCCGGCAAAGGCGGCCCCGGCGTCCAGCAGGCGCTGCACCGTGGGGGCGGTGCGGGTTTTGAGGCCCGACAGGGCCAGCACGATCGGGTTGCCGCCGCCCGTGGGGTAGCCGGCCACGTCGAACAGGTCTTTCACGCCAAAGCGCAGGCCCGACAGGGGCCCGGTGCCGGCATGCGGCACCGGGGCGTCGGGGTAGGGGACAAAGGCATGCGCGGGGTCATGCAGGGGCATGGGTTTCTCCAACGGGGTGTTCTGGCTGGGGGGCGGTCGCCCGTTCGGGCATCTGCCACTGGAAGCAGCGTACCGCGTGGTCGGCGCTCACCGCCTCCACCGGGGGCTGGCTGCTTCGGCACAGGTCGCTGGCGCGCGGGCAGCGCTCGGCAAACGAGCAGCCCCGGGGCAGGCGGGCCAGGTCGGGGGGCGAGCCGCTGATGGTCTGCAGGCGCTGGCCGGGCACCATGGCCCCGTGCGAGCGGCTGCCCAACAGGGCCTGGGTGTAGGGGTGGCGCGGCGCGCGGATCAGCTCGCGCACCGAGCCTTCTTCGACAATGCGCCCGCCATACATCACGGCCACGCGGTCGGCCACCTCGACGGCCGCGCCGATGTCGTGGGTGACGAAGATCACCGACAGGCCCAGTTCGCGCTGCAACTCGCGCAGCAGCAGCAGGATCTGGATCTGCACCGTGGCGTCGAGTGCGGTGGTGGGCTCGTCGGCCAGCAGCACCTGGGGCTTGCAGGCCAGGGCCAGGGCGATCATGGCGCGCTGGCGCATGCCGCCTGACATCTCGTGCGGGTAGGCCAGCAGGCGGCGTGCCGGGCTGGGGATGCGCACCTGCTCGAACAGGGCCAGGGCGCGGCGCTCGGCCTCGGCGCGGCTCACCGGCTCGTGGCGGCGGATGGCCTCCACGATCTGCTGGCCCAGGGGGTACACCGGGTCGAGTGCCAGCAGGGGCTCCTGGAAGATCATCGAGGTGGTCTTGCCGCGGTAGTCGTTGAGCTCGCGCGGGCTCAGCGCCAGCACATCACGCCCGTCCACCAGCACCTTGCCGCGCATCTGGGTGCGCCGCTCGGGGTGCAGGCGCAGCAGGGTGCGCAGGGTCACGCTCTTGCCGGAGCCCGATTCGCCGATCAAGGCCATCACCTGGCCACGGGCCACGTTCAGGGTCACGCCGCTGACGGCCTGCACCGGCAGCTTGCCGCCGGTGAAGGTCACGCACAGGTCTTCGATCTGCACCAGCGGCGGGGAAGCGGGTTGGGGGCTGTTCATGCCAGGGCCTCCTGGGCGTTTTTCGGGCGCAACAGATTGCTCGGGTCGTGCAGCGAATGGTTCAAGGCCTTCGGGTGTTCGCTGCCGCGTTCATGCACCAGGCAGCGCACCTCGTGCAGCGGGCTCACGCTGCTGCGCTCGGGCACCTGGCGCGCGCAGGCCGGCGCGGCGATCGGGCAGCGCGGGTGAAAGCGGCAGCCGCCGGGCGGATCGATCGGGTTGGGTGGGTCGCCGCTCAGGGCCGGGGCCTCGGTGCGGTGGTCCGGGTCCATCGAGGGCACGGACGACAGCAGGGCCCGGGTGTAGGGGTGGGCCGGGTCGTCGAACAGGGCGCCTGCGGGGCCCACCTCGACCACCTCGCCCAGGTACATCACCAGCACCCGGTCGCTCATGTAGCGCACCACGTTCAGGTCGTGGCTGATGAAGACATAGGTCAGGCCGAACTCGGCCTTCAGGTCCAGCAGCAGGTTGAGCACCTGGCTTTCCACCGACTTGTCCAGGGCCGACACCGCCTCGTCCAGGATCAGCAGGCGCGGGCGCAGCGCCAGGGCGCGCGCGATGTTGACGCGCTGGCGCTGGCCGCCCGACAGCTCATGCGGGTAGCGTCCGGCAAAGCGCGCCGGCTCCAGGCCGACGCGGGCCAGCAGGTCGTGCGCCCGGCTCATGGCCTCGCTGGCCGACACGCCATGCACCCGGGGCCCGAAGGCGATCGAGTCTTCCAGGGTCAGGCGCGGGTTGAGCGAGGCATAGCTGTCCTGGAACACCATCTGCACCTGGCGGCGGAATTCTTTCAGCGGCAGGTCGCGACTGCCCACGGTGCGGCCGTCGAACACGATCTGGCCGGCGGTGGGTTCGAGCAACTGCATCAGCAGCCGGGCGGTGGTCGACTTGCCGCAGCCCGATTCGCCCACCACGCCCAGGGTCTCGCCCTTGAGCACCTCGAAGCTCACGCCGTCGACGGCGCGCACCTCGCCGCGCCGGCGTCCCAGCAGGCCGCCTTTGAGGGGAAAGTGCTTGACCAGGCCGCGGATGGTCAGCAGCGGCTGGGCCGGGCCGCCCACGTCCACCACGCTCAGCGGGGCTTCCGGCCCGGTCTTGGGGAGTGAATGCCAGGTGCTCATGCGGCCCCCTTGTTGTCCATGGCCGAACGCAGGCCGTCCGACAGCAGGTTGAAGCTCACCGAGGTGATGAAGATCATCACCCCCGGCAGCGCCGCCACGGCGGGCTGGGTGTAGATGGCGGTGCGCAGGGTGTTCAGCATCAGGCCCCACTCCGGCTCGGGCGGCTTCACGCCCAGGCCCAGAAAGCTCAGACCGCTGGCCAGGATCATCGACACCGAGATCAGGCTGGTCGAGTACACGAAGATCGGCCCCAGCACATTGCCCAGCACGTGCACGCGCACGATGGTGAAGGCGCTGGCCCCCGAGGCGCGGGCCGCGTCCACGTAGTCGCGGTTGCGCACCTGGGTGGTCACGGCCTCGGCCACGCGGGCGATCTGGGGCACGAACACCACGGTCAGGGCCACCAGAGAGTTCAGGATGCCCGCGCCCAGGGCCCCCGACAGCGCAATCGCCAACAGCACCGAGGGGAAGGCATAGAACACGTCGATGGTGCGCATGATCACGGTGTTCAGCGGCCCGCCGGCATAGCCCGCCACCAGCCCGATCAGCGAGCCGAACACAAAGGCGCACAGCACCGGGGCCAGGCCCATGAACAGAGACAGGCGCGCGCCGATCATCAGGCGCGACATCAGGTCGCGCCCCAGCTCGTCGGTGCCCAGCACGAAGCCCGGGGTGCCGATGGGCTTGAGCCGCTTGAGCATCGAGGCCGCATAGGGGTCGGCCGGGGTGATCCAGGGGCCCAGGGCGGCCATCAGCAACAGCAGCAGCACGACCGCACCGGCGGCCATGGCCACGCGGTCGCGCAGCAGCCGGTGCAGCACCGATTGCCAGTAGCCCGGGGATTGCTGCACGGTCACGGGCAGCGCGCGCCGGCGGGGGGCCAGGGTTGAAGACATGGGGGCTTCCTTCGGGTCAGGCCGCTCAGGCCCGTGCAATGCGTGGGTCGAGCAGGGTTTGCAGCAGGTCCACGATCAGGTTCAGCAGCACGAAGAACAGGGCCAGCACCAGGATGGTTCCCTGCAGCAGCGGCAGGTCGCGCTGGAAGATGGCCGAGTTCAGCAGAAAGCCCGTGCCCGGCCAGGAGAACACGGTCTCGATCAGGATCGAGCCGCCCAGCAGGTAGCCCAGTTGCAGACCCATCACCGCCAGCGCGGTGGGGGCGGCGTTCTTCAGCAGGTGGCGGAACACGCCCAGCTGGGTCAGGCCGCGGGCGCGCAGGCCGACGATGAACTCCTGCTCCAGGATCTCGGCCACCAGGGCGCGCACGGTGCGCGAAATGATGCCCATCGGGATCACCGACATGGTCACCGCTGGGAGCACCAGGAACTGCAGGTGCTCCCAGTCCCAGGCCCAGCCCTCCGAGCCCGAGGGGCCGGCGCCGGTGGCGGGCAGCCACATCAGGCTCGACGAGAAGATGATCACCATCACCATGCCCAGCCAGTAGTGCGGCACGCTCACGCCCAGCACCGACAGCAGCGAGGCCAGCTTGTCGACCCAGGAGTTGCGGAAGAAGCCCGCCACAAAGCCGAACAGGCTGCCCAGCACAAAGCCGATGGCGGTGGCCACCACGGCCAGGCGCAAGGTGTTGCCCACGGCCTTCATCACCTCGGCCGCCACCGGCCGGCCGGTGGCGATCGAGGTGCCCAGGTCGCCCTGGGCGGCCCGCCACAGCCACAGCCCGAACTGCTCGGGGTAGCTGCGGTCGAAGCCGTAGAGCTGGCGCATCTGGGCTGCCAGCTCGGCCGAGGCGTCGGGCGGCAGGATGGACACCAGCGGGTCGCCCGGCGCCAGGTGCACCAGGGCAAAACACACCAGGGACACGCCCAGCATGATGGGCAGGGCGTAGCTCAGGCGACGCAGCAGGTAGGTGAACATGGCGGGGTTCGGTGGCGTGGGGCGAGGGCGGGGGATCAGTCCATCGTCATGGTGGCGATGTCGATGAACCAGCTGCGCGGCTGCACCACGTTCTTCACCTTGGCCGACAGGGCACGCGGGCCCACGTCATGGGCGATCCACACGAACGGGGCTTCATCGACGATGCGGGCATGCAGCTTGGCCAGGGCGGCGTCGCGGGCCTTGTCGTCAAAGCTGGTGCGCGCATCGGCCACCAGCTTGTCGATCTCGGCATTGCCGAAATAGCCCCAGTTGTTGGACACCGGCGGGAAGGTCTTGGTGCTGACGAAACGCACCATGGCGAAGAAGGGGTCCATGGCGGCAAAGCTCACGTTGATCGCGTTGCTGCCGTTGGCCGAGGGGTCCTTGCTGCCCTTGCGCCAGTTGGTGAACAAGGTGTTCCACTCGATCACGTCGAACTGCACATCGAAGAAGCACTGCTTGAGCGACTGCTGCACAAACTCGTTCATGGGCAGCGGCTGCATCTGGCCCGAGCCCGAGGCCGAGATCTGCACCTTCACCTTCACCGGCTTGGCGGCCGAGAAGCCGGCCTGGCTCATCAGCGCCTGGGCGGCCTTGACGTCGTACTTGATGTCGAACGCCGGGTTGCCCCACCAGGGGTGGCCCGGGGGCACGGTGCCCTTGGGTATGGCCATCATGCCGCCCAGCATCTGCTTGAGGCCTTCGCGGTCCACGCACAGGTTGGCGGCCTGGCGCACACGCTTGTCCAGCCAGGGCGAGCCCTCGGCAAACGACAGCTGCCAGGGCCACACATGGGGCTGGGCATTGCTGTAGAGCTTGAAGCCGCGCTGCTTGATCTGGTCCATGGCGTCGGGGGCCGGGGCCTCGATCCAGTCCACCTGGCCCGACAGCAGGGCCGCGGTGCGGGCATTGGCCTCGGGCATGGGCAACATCACCACCTTGTCGATCTTGGGCGTGCGCTTGGGGTCCCAGTAGCCCTTGTTGGCGGCCAGCTCCAGGCGCTCGCGCGGCACGAAGCGGGTCATGTGGAAGGGGCCGGTGCCCGAGGCGTCGGCGGCAAACGCGGCCCAGGCCTGCTTGCTGCGCTCGGCCGGGTCGCTCACGCTGGCGGGCACGGCCTTGAGCTTGGCCTCCCAGTGGCTGGGCGAGGCCATGAACAGATTGCTGAGGTTGATCGGCAAGAAGGAGTCGGGCTCGCTGGTGATCAGCTCCACCGTGTGCTCGTCGATCTTGCGTGCCGATTTCAGCGTGGGCATGCGCGAGGCGGTCACGCCGACCTGGCTGGCGTCGAACTGCGGCGCCTCCTTGTCGAGCACCTTGCGCACGTTCCACACCACGGCGTCGGCGTTGAAGGGGCTGCCGTCATGGAACTTCACGCCGCTGCGCAGCTTGAACACCCATTTGGTCTTGTCCTTGGCATCCACCGCCCAGCTCAGCGCCAGGGCCGGGATCAGCACGCTGGGGGCATCGGCCTTGGACAGGTCCCACTGCGTGAGCGAGTCGTACATCGGGATGCCGGTGAAGCGGTTGCCTTCAAAGCCCTGGTCGGGCTGGCCCAGCGTGCGCGGGATGTCGCCGGCCGTCATGGCGATGCGCAACACCTTCTCTTGTGCCTGGCTGCCGGTGGCGGCCAGCGAAGCCGCCAGCAGCGTCAGCACGGCGGGGGCGCGCAGCCAGGACATGGGAAAACGGGTGACCAAGCGATTCATGGAGTGCTCCTGCTAACCAGTCAAGATGGATGGCAGCAAAACGCAAGTAACATGCCAACGTTTTGATGCCATTCCGAGGGCTGGCTGGTCCGCAACAGTGCATGCAGCCCTGTCGTGGTGCCGGCCATGCCGAGCCGGTTTGGATGCACCTGCCGCCTGCCCGGAGCCCACCATGTCCCTGGCCTACAACCTGGCCCGCTTTGACCTGATCTCGATCCGCCTGGCCGTGGCCTGCGCGCAAAGCGGCAGCCTGACCGCGGCGGCGCGCGAGGGTCATCTGGCGCTGGCGGCGGCCAGCCGGCGCCTGCGCGAACTGGAAGACGCCACCGGCGGTGCCCTGTTCGAACGCCATGCCAAGGGCCTCACCCCCACCCCCGCCGGGCGCCTGTTCGTCAAACACGGCCTGAACCTGCTGCAGACCCTGGACCAGCTCACCCGCGAGCTGGGCGATCTGCGCCAGGGCATTGCCCGCCACATCCGGCTGTGCGCCAGCACCGCCGCCATCAACCAGTTCCTGCCGGCGCTGCTGGCGCGTTTTGGCGAGCTGCACCCCCAGGTTCGGGTGGACCTGGAAGAGCAGGTGTCCGACACCGTGGTCCGCACCCTGCGCGAGGGGCGCGCCGATCTGGCCGTGTTTGTCGAGGGGCCCGATACCAGCGGCCTGAGCACCCGGCACTTCCGCGATGACGAGCTGATCCTGGTGCTGCCGGCGCGCCATGCCGTGGCCACCGGCACACCGGCGCGCCAGCCTGTGGCCTTCACCAGCCTGCTGGATGAGCCCTGGATCAGCCTGGCCGCCGGGGCCGCCATGCTGCAACAGCAGCAGCAGGCGGCGTTGGCCGTCAACAAGCCCCTGCGCCTGCGCATGCAGGTGCGCAGCTTCGATGCGGTGTGCCACATGGTGGCCTCGGGCCTGGGGCTGGCGGTGCTGCCCAAGGCCGCATCGCTGCCCATCGTGCGGGCCATGAAGCTGGCCTGGCGCCCGCTGGCCGACCCCTGGGCGCGGCGTCGCCTGCTGGTGGCCACGCCCGAGGGCGCGGTGGACGAGGGTGTGCAGCTGCTGGCCGACTTTCTGGTGGCCGCCCCCGGAAAACCCCGCGACAAGATTTCACATTAGTTACTTTATAGTCGTCGATACAAGGCGGTTGGTTGTTGAACTGCAAGGTTCAGGGACTGCTCGCGCAGCCTTGGCCCTTCAACAGGTAGCCCATGTCTTCAGACGCACTGATTCCTTTCCTTCAGGAGCCCGACTCGCCCGAGTCGCCGCCGCCCCAGCCTGGCGCGCCCGTGCTGCCGCCTTGGCGGGTGCTGGTGGTGGACGATGACCGCGATGTGCACGACAGCACCGGCTACGCCTTGCGCGGCCTGGAGCTGGTGGGTCGGCCGGTGGAACTGCTGCATGCCTACTCCAGCGCCGAGGGCCTGATGCTGCTGCGCCAGGAGCACGATGTGGCGGTGATCCTGCTCGATGTGGTGATGGAGACCGAGCACGCCGGCCTGGCGATGGTGGACAACATCCGCAACGGCCTGGGCCTGCACAACACCCGAATCATCCTGCGCACCGGGCAGCCCGGGCAGGCGCCCGAGATCGAGACCATCCGGCGCTACGACATCAACGACTACAAGACCAAGAGCGAGCTCACGCGCGCCAAGCTGTACGCCACCCTGACGGCGGCCGTGCGTTGCTACGACCAGTTGTGCCGCCTCGACGCCAGCCGCCGCGGGCTGGAGAAGATCGTCGCTGCCAGCAACCAGTTCATGGCCGAGCAGGGCCTGCAGACCTTTGCCGAAGGCGTGATCACCCAGATCGCCAGCCTGATCGGCATCCAGCCCGAAGGTCTGGTGTGTGCCAGCACCGACCCCGCCCCGGGGGCCGGCCAGACGGTGGACTATGTGGTGATCGCGGCGGCCGGCCCCTACCGGCACCTGATCCAGAAGCGCCTGGGCGAGATCACCGACCCCGAGATCGTGCAGCAGCTCAGCCAATGCCTGGCCGAGCGCCGCAGCCTGGTGGCACAGCGCAACCTGACGCTGTTCTTCTCGGGCCGCGACGGGCAGGACTTTGCGGCCTTTGTGGCGGCGGGCGAGCCGCTGCGCGAGGTCGATGCGCACCTGCTGGAGGTGTTCTGCACCAACATCGCCCTGTGCGCCTCCAATGTGTCGCTGTTCATGCGCCTGCGCAACGTGGCCTTTGTCGATCGCATGCTGGGCATTCCCAACCGAACGGCCCTGGTCCAGCACCTGGACGAGCAGGTGGCCGCCGGCGAGCTGCAGGACCTGGTGCTGGCCCTCATCGATGTGGACCAGTTTGCCGAGACCAACGACATGTTCGGCCACCGTTACGGCGACCTGCTGCTGGGGGCCATCGCCCAGCGGCTGACGCAGGCCCTGGTCAGTCGCTGCTACATCGCCCGGGTGGCGGGCAACACCTTCGCGGTGGTGGGCCTGGAGGATGTGGTCAACCCAGACGAGTTGCGCACCCTGTTCGAACAGCCCTTCCAGGTGGAGGAGATCAACCGGCGCCTGTCGGTGTCGATGAGCCTGGTGCGCTGCGCCGAGGTGCCGGCCCTCAACGGCAGCGAGCTGCTCAAGGACGCCTCGATCGCCATGAAGCGCGCCAAGGCCGCAGGCCAGGGCCGCATCGAGTACTACTCGGCTGCGCTGGGGGCCGACTCGAAGGAGCGCACCCGTTTGCTGCACGGCCTGCACCGGGCCTTCGACCATGACCGCCTGTTCGTGGTCTACCAGCCCCAGGTCTCGCTGCTCACCGGCGCGGTGCTCGGGGTGGAAGCCCTGATGCGCTGGCGCGCCGAAGACGGCTCGCTGGTGCCACCCGACCGTTTCATCCCGGTGGCCGAGCGCTCGGGCCTGATCGTGGGCCTGGGCACCTGGGTGCTGCGCACCGCCCTCAGCGATCTGGGCCGCCTGCACCAGCTCGGCTGGCGCCCGCTGCGCATGGCGGTCAACGTGTCGGCGGTGCAGTTCGGCCAGCCCGACTTCCTGCAGACCCTGGACGAAGCCCTGCAGGACAAGCAGATCGCCCCGGACTGCCTGGAGCTGGAGATCACCGAGTCGGTGTCGATGGTGGGCATGGAGCGGGTGGCCGCCGTGATGCGCGAGATCCGCAGCCGGCAGGTGGCGGTGGCCATCGATGATTTCGGCACCGGGTTCTCCTCGCTGTCTTACCTGGACCAGTTGCCGGCCGACCGGCTCAAGATCGACCGGGCCTTTGTGGAGCTGCTGGAGACCGAGCGCCCCGGCGCCCGCATCGCCCGCATGATCGTGCCGCTGGGCCATCAGCTGGGCATGAAGGTGCTGGCCGAGGGCGTGGAGACCGAGCGCCAGGTGGCCATCCTGCGCGACCTGGGCTGCGACGAGGCGCAGGGCTACCTGTACGCCCGCCCCATGCCTTTTGATGTGTTGTGCGA
>Ga0209913_1000875_pt1 | contig 20821 bp, 16 predicted proteins | sample PersoiDNA2013203_FD_185805 | JGI IMG/M metagenome (GOLD analysis project Ga0209913, IMG submission 185805) | Permafrost soil microbial communities from the Arctic, to analyse light accelerated degradation of dissolved organic matter (DOM) -... | ecosystem: Environmental > Terrestrial > Soil >... | reverse complement strand
GCGGCCGTCTGCCAGGTGCTGGACAGTGGTCGGGTCACCGCCCTGAGCACGGGCAACTGCGTGGTGGCGGCCAACCAGGCTGGCAACGCCGACTACCAGCCAGCGCCCCAGCTCACCCAAAGCCTGGTGGTACAGACCCAGGGGCTGGCCACGCAGAGCATCCGTTTTGGCAGCGCCCCGGCGCTCACGCTGGGAGGCAGCGCCACGGTCACGGCGCTGGCCAGTTCGGGCCTGGCCGTGCAGTACGGCAGCCTCACTCCCCAGGTCTGCAGCGTCGATGCCACCAGCGGTCTGGTGCAAGGCCTGGCCCTGGGCGCCTGCACCGTCACAGCCGACCAGGCGGGCAACAGCCTGTACGCCCCCGCAGCCCAGGTGGCCCTGACCCTGAGCGTGAGCCCTGCCACTTCGGTGGGGGTGCCCGAAGCCCCCACCGGGCTCAAAGCCAGCCTGGGCACGGATGCTCGCACGGTCGTCATCAGCATCGGCGCCACCGCCAGCGGAGGCTCACCGATCACGGGCTACCGGGTCAGCTCGGTGCCGGCGGGGCTGAGTGCCAGCGCCAGTGCGTCGCCGATCCAGGTGTCCTGCGGCACGTCTTGCGCCGGCTACGCCTGGGTGGTGAACGCCGTCAATGCGCTGGGCACCGGCCCGGCCTCGGAGGCGGTCCAGGTGATCACCGACTACCAGGTCACCGCCACGTTCTACGAGCCGCAGACCCAGCCCAACAACAGCATCTTCACCGGCAGCTTCAGCCTCAACTCCAGCACGCGCAGCGTCTCGGGCCTGAGCGGGTTGTTGACCGAGTCCATGACCGATACGCCCATGACCACTGTGCCCTTGAGCTGCCAGGGCGTGCACTATGCCGACAGCACCGGCACCGGCGTGCTGGTGGGGGCCTTCTACCTGGCCACCAACAACACCTTTGTGGTGGCCCATGGCAATGAAGGCTGGCGCCCTGGCGTGGCCAGCGACGCCCGCTACTACGGCTACCCAGCCGCCGCCAACCCCTCAGCCGGCGGGGTGGGCAACGCCTATGCCCTGGTCTTTGTCAACACCGACGACCCCAGTGCCGCGCTGAGCAGCGCCCAGCTGCAGCAGACGGCCTATGCCGACTGCACGGCCCTGGGCATGATGGGCGCCAGCTGCATGACCGGCACGGCCGCTGCCGTGTACGGCACCGTGGGCACCATGGGGGGCTACCCCTTGTCGCAGGTGGTGGTGCGCAAGCCCTGAGGGGTAAGCTTTACGTGTCAGGTTCGGTGGGGCGCGGCGTGTCCAACGCCGCGCCAAACACGGCCATGGCCTGGATCACCCCCGACAGGCTGGTGCCCAATGGGGTCCGGCTGTACTCGGTGCGCGGCGGCACCATCGGGTAGACCTCTTTATGGATCAAGCCTTGCTGCACCAGAAAGCGCAGGCGGGCTGCCAACACCTTGGGGCTGATGCCCTTCAGCGAGGCCTGCAACTCAGAGTAGCGCCGGGTTCCGCCCAGCAGATCGCGGATGATCAGCGTGGTCCAACGGCCGTCAATGAGGCGGCCTGTCCTGCTGACAGGGCACGCGTCGCTGCAGGCGGCCTGGCGCAAGGCGTCGAGCTTGGCGGCTCCCGATGGCGGGGCGGCGCTGTCGGGCGGGGTGAGGGCCGGGGCGTGCATGGTTTCCAGAGGGTCACTGCTTCCCACAAGAAAGTAGTGACCCTGGCATGCACGCCATTCACACACGGCCAGGTCTGGCTCGACCTGGGCTGCGGGCCCGGTCTGCTGAGCCGCCTGGCCCACCGAGGGGCTACCGCGTCACCGGGGTCGACGCCCACCCTGCCATGGTGCGCCAGGCGCAGCGGCAGGCCCGGAACCGGGCCCCGGAAGGCCTTGACTTTGAAGTGGGGCGGTTGGGGGAAGGCACACAGGCCCCGGGCGTTGGCTTCACCTCGCGGGTAGTCACTTGGCGGCCTGCAGGTGCCTGGTTCGGCCGCTTGGGAACTCGAACGGATGGGGCGGGTGATTGTCTGTCGATCGGTGTTTCAACGAGATCGTCAACGTTCTCAGGGCAGGTCCACTGACAGTTGATTGCCGATCTGCTTGAGCATGACGCTCTGACCCGGTTGGTATTGGCCGTTGACCACTTCGAGGTTCATGAGCTCGCCTTGGGGCAGTTGCACGGTCAGCACCTGGACCCGAACGCGCACTTGCTGGGCATTGATTTGGCTTCCCACGGCCGCGCCTGCGGCGCCCCCGAGCAGGGTCATGGCGGTCTTGCCCCGGCCCTTGCCCATCTGGCTGCCTGCGGCGGCCCCGGCCAAACCACCCAGAACGGCATTCGCCTTGTTCGATTCTGTTTCGATGCGCTCGGTGTCGCGCACCGACTGGACTACGCCGAAATACCGAGTGGCTGGAGGCGCGGTGGCACAGCCCTGCAACAGCAGGGCCAGCATGAAGGAACTCAGCGAGGCTTGGAGGGGGCGACGTGTCATGGCAAAGGCGGGTGTGTGGGCTGCTTCAGGGCATGGGCGTGATGGACAGGATGCGGCCGCTGCGGGCATCGATTGCAGCCAGAGCCAGAACCCGTGCCGGCTGGATCTCATTGACCGGGTGGCCAAACAGGCCCAGATGCAGCTTGCTGTTGCGGTTCACGCGCAGGGGGCCGTCTTTCTTCAGCAAAAACAGGAACTGGATGCGGTGGTTCTGAATGTCGTCGCGCACGGCCTCGGCCTGGTCGTCGCGGTCCATCACCAGGTACTCGAAGGCCAGGCTGCCGCGGTCCCAGTTCGTCGGCTCTACACACAGGGTGGCATCTCCCTTGGCATCGTTGGCATAGGTGCCAAGGCAGTGCAGGTCGCGGGCGCTGCCCTTGACCTGGGTGTTCAGACTCAGGGTCATGGTGAAGCGGTGGCGATTGAAATCGTAGGGGCTCAGCTTCACCTCCACGTGGGCGCGCCACCCCTGTGCTTGGCTCATCAACTGGGCGCGTTCGGCCAGGTAGGGCTGCAGCTTTTGCAACGCGGCATGGGCCACAAACTCATTGTTTGAACTCAGCTCTTGCCCGGTCTGGCGCAAGTGTGGAGGCAGGTCGTTGAGGCCCCCACGCAGAAGCACCCGATCGTCGCCGGTATCGGATCCACCCAGGCGGTGCAACAAGGGCGTATTGAGGGTGTTCAGAGGCAGGTAGCCCATTTGCTCGAGACCATTCAGGTCTTCGGCCTGGGGCAGTTCCTGAGCCCATGACAGAGCGGCGCCACAGGCCAGCAGGGCCGCGATGGCTGCGCATTGGAGGCGCCCGGTCAAGGTGCGGGCCGACGGTGTCGGGCGAAGGCAGCGGTGAGAGGTCATGGCCGTGACAGGGCAGGTTCGTTGAGTGGAGCAGCACAGTTGGCGCCGGGGGCCTCGTGGCATAAGCGGGCGCGCAGCAGGCGCATCGAGTGCGCTGGGCGGGTGTAGAGCACCACCAGATCGGTACCGCGCGGGCGGATCTGGTTTTGGTAGGTTTGCTGGGCCTCCTGCTGCCCGTCCTTGAAGGCCTGGGCAGCCTGGCGTGTGGCCTGCAGAGGGTGTGCCAGCAGCCGACCCAGGCCTGGGCGCTCTGTGCCGGAACCGGTGGGAGCGTTGCCCTCTGGTGCATCCGGGCGCCTGTTTGCCGAGCGACTCAAGGCCAGCAGAATCCAGGGCCTGACGGCCTCTCGCTGGGCCTCGCCCACATGCACGCCCAGTGGCCAGGCATCTTCCACCTCGAACACGTCCACGCTGTGCAGCGGGCCCAACTGCACGGAGTCGCTCTGACTGAGGTGACGGCTTTTCTGACTGAGCGAGGACACGACATCGTCCAGCGTCACACAGGGCAGGCTGGTGTCGCGCTGGCTGCCCTGCCGATCACCGCAGCCGGCGCCGTGGTAGCGTGTGCTGTAGAGCCAATGGCGGTTGGCCTGCGCGGCCTGTTCCGGGCTGGTACCCGCCTGGGCCACGCTGCGCACATTCAGTGCTGCAGAGTTGAAGCCGTACACCGTGGCCAGGCCGGGGAAGAACAACGCGTTGTACTGGGCCAGCCCCCCTCCCAGCGAATGACCACTGAGGCTGACGCTGGCGGGCCGCAAACCTTGGTCGCGCAACAATTGTTCGATCAGTTGACGCGAGCGTGGATAAATGCCCTGCCCGGGGCCACCCGCACGCGTACCGCCCGTCAGGCCTTCGCGTGAACGGGTCAGCAAGGCGTCTTCTGCGGGGGTGCCGGCAGGCTCGGCGCCTGCGCCCTGCAAGCCCTGGCGCAGATCGTCCATCCAATTGGTCGCACTGACCGTGCCGCGAAACACCAGGCTCAGGTGGCGCCGATCGGGCTCATAACGCCAGGCCATCAACAAGCTGACACTGGGGTCGGTGAGCAATTGGTAGCCGGGGTGCAGTGCGGTGAAACGGCTTTCACCACCAGGGCCCGTGGCATAAATGTCGTCTGCGAGCACCGCCTGCTGGGCCAGCAGCAATGCGTCGGGTGCATCCGAAGGCGGAGCACAGTGGCCCATTGGGGCCAGGGCACAAGTCAGGCTCAGGGCAAGGCACCGCAGAGCGGCGCGCAGCGCCCGCGGGTTCAGGAGGTCTTGACGCATGTGGCGGGCTTTTCAGAGGCGTGTTGGGGGGGCGGTGCGGCACTGTCATCGGGCTCGTATCCGAAATCGAGGTCCTGGAAGACCGTGTGCCGCACCCACTCGAACAATGGGTAGGCATAGGGCTGGACCTGGATCGTGCCGCGGATGGCATGGACCAGCGGGGCGTGCCACAGGCTGATGAGTCCGCCCTCGTCACTCAGCACTGCGGCATGCACATGCTGCTGGTACAGGGGCTGGCGCGTGATCGGGCTGCTCAGGAAGGCGCTGAAGCCAGCCATCATCAGGACGATACCGAGCACGATGGCACCGAACTTGTACCAACCATTTCGAAAGCGGTGGGCCAAAACGCACTCCAGCACCAGAAAAAAGGCCAGTTTCAAAATGTGCGCTACTGCGCCTGCAACGGAAAAAGCCAGGGCCATCGGCGGCGCAATCAATGCGCGCATGCTGTCTTTGCCGCTGCGTTCGAAGCGGGCGCCATTGGCGTAGTCGTCCAGGCGACCGCTCAGGCTGTTGAGCTTTTGATGTGTGATCAGATCCACCACATGGCTGTACACCCCACGGTCGAACTCGGTCGGCGTCTGGTAGCCCAGCTTGACCGTGACCTCGCAAGGGAAACGCAGGCCAGCCAGTAGGCGGCGTTGTATCGGTGGCGCCAGCATGAACGCCTCGGCGGACAGGTTGGGGGCGATGTACTCGCCCAGGGCATTGCGCACGCCGGCCTGGTATTCGTTGTCAGCCGTGGCTTTCACCGACCCCGCAATGGCCTGGTTGAAGCCGGCGCGGTCATTGGGCCGCCAATTGTTGGGCACGTTCACGCCTTTGCGGCGTACCTCCCGGCGCACACGATCGTGGTAGATCAGTGGCACCGAGTCGGGCGACATGCCCTTGAGGCGCAGGCTGCGCTCGTAGTCTGCCCAGGCTTCGGCCTGGCGGGTGGGGACTGAATTCAATGCGGCCTGGTATTTTCGGCTGCCGGGCAGGTACTGGCCGTCGTAGGCCGTCTTGAGTTCTTTGAGGGCATCGACATAGTGGTTGAACGCGCCTACCGGGCCGCCATAGGCTTTGTCCACGGCACGCCGCACCAGGGTGGCTTTCTGGTCGGCAATGCGCTTCTCCACGTCGTTGATCTGCAGCAGCAGGATCGGGAAAGTGGCCAGAAACGCCTTGCCGTCCGGGGCGTTCATCTGCTGCACCGACAAGTCCAGGTCTTGTACGTGGGCATCGCCCGTCACCAGCGATTGCTGTAACAGCATCAGGTTGGAAGAGGCGTAGCGCTGGGCAGGCGATGACACCCTGACGATGAAATCGACCAGTTCGCGCTCGCCGACGTACATCACGGCCATGACGATCCCAGTCACCGCGCCGAGCGTCAGGAGACGCCTTTTCTGGCTGGCCATCTTTCCTTTGAGCACCATCGGCCAGAAAAACAATGCACACGCAAAGCCCGAGAGGCAACGGCCCCAGACCTCGATGCCTTCGATAGCGTCGGCCGATCCGATGCCGCCCACGGCATCCAGAAGGCGGGCATTGAAGGCAAATTCAAGCAACAGATAGACCAGCGTGATGCTGGTCAGCAGATACAGCACCGGCCCGCGCTGGGCGCGGGGGAAGACATAGTCCTTGAAGCTGCGCCAGCGGCCTGGCTTGTCCGCGGGTACATGGGCCGGCTTGGGCCCATCTTTGGGGCGTGTGGACTGAGAGGCTGGTTGAGGCGAGGCGCCAGTGCGTAGCGCGGAGAGAAAAGTCATTTCTTGATGTCGATCACAACCGATTGCGCCTGGGGCAATGCGGAGGGCTCCAGGGCCTTGGTGGGCAAGATGAAGCGGCTGCCCGCGCTGGCAGTGCTGCTGGCCGTACCCGAAGTGCTCGGAGATTTGGGGGCCGCGGTGCTGGTGGCTGGCGCCGAGGCCGGTGTTGATGTCGGCGCCGGCTTGCCGCTGCCGCCGTGCTCGATGTGCCAGCCCAGGGCTCCGGCCTCGGGTTTGCGACCCGTCCCTGGTGTTCCAGCCGGGCCGGGCTTGCGGTCGACAGGGGCCTGGCGCGGGTCCATTGCGCTGTACAGCTGGCCATCTCGCACACCCCACACCAGGCCGTTGGGCACCGGGTTGCGCGATTGGGCCTGCCAGCTGCGGCTCGCGGCATCGATCTGGAAGTCCAGCGGGCCACACTGGTTGGTCTCGATCATGCGGCTTTCAGCCGTGTTGCTGCGCAGCAGGAAGATGTAGCTGTGGCCAGCGCAATTGGGTCGCGGCGCATTCAGCACCAGCACGGTGGCCCCATCGGGCTGCAGGCTGGTGTGGCTGATCAAAAACCCGCTGGGCTCTGCGGGCAGCGTGACCACGCCATTGCGGTCATACAGCTTGAGCTGGTAGCGACCTTGAACCGTGCGGCGCAGCACGCCGTTTTTCTGGGCCAGCGCGAAGGGCTGTATCACAGTCGCGCTGACCTCGTCCAGATCCAGCACGGTGTGCCCGCTGTTGGGGTCGACCGCACAGCCACTCAACAGAAGGCTGGCCATGAGCGCCATGGGCAACAGTCGACTGGGTTTCAAAGTCACAACAGGCATAAAAGGCAGACGGGCAACGGGGGTAGACAAAAAACAGGCAAGATCACTTGGACCCGCCGGGGTGCAGGTGGGGCCGGCGTACCGCCGTAGCCTGCAATGCTAGGGAAACGACGGGGATGAGGCTATGGAACGATGTTCTATGCGTGTGATCGCCTTGGATCTTTGGGGTCGTCATCCCGCCAACAGCGCCTGAGCGAGACCGGCCTTGCCACCGATGCTGAGCTTGCCGTAGATGCTGTGCAGTTGGTTGCGCACGGTGGCGGGGGAGATGCCCAGTTCGCGGGCTGCCTCCTTGTAGCTCAGGCCGGTCGCTGCCAGGCGGGCCACGCGTTGTTCGGCTGGGGTCAGGTTTTGGTGGCTGTTGCGCCGTTGCAGCCGGATGCGCCACAACGCTCCACTCGAACGCAATTCGGCGCTGATATGTCGCCCTTGGTATTGCCCCTGCGGGCTGTGGAAGAGGGCATGGGTCAGTGGCCCGGGCAGTCTGGCGTCGGCGTACTCCCGCCATTCCAGGCTGAGGCACTCCAAGGCCAACGGGCTGGCGATGACGATGTTGCCTGCGCGGTCCACCACCAGTTCCACCTGGGCGGGGGCTCCAGGCGGGCGGGGGCGGGTCTGGAACTGATCCGACAACGCCATCGCATTGAAAACGTGGGGTAACAACAGGTCGGCCCGGCGCAGGTCTTGCAAGCCGAAGGACTGGCGTTCGTCGCCACGCCAAAGTGAGAACATCTGGTAGTGGCTGCCGTCACGGTGGGTGTGCAGCATGGCATGGGCGGTTTCAAAGCGCCGTGCATACGCACGGATATGCGGGTTGGAAATGCCCGACACATCCTGGGCGAAAGTCTGCCCGGGCCGGCGCGTTGCCCGGTGCAGCAACCGGTCTGGGCTGCACACCTCTTGCCCGGTGTTCAGTCTCTCTTTGGCGACATGCTCGAAGCGGTAACGCAGCTTGTCCTGGCCATGGCCATAAGAGATGCAGGCATTGAAGCGCAGGTCCTGCTGCTCGAACAGTGACAGCGAATAGATCGCGCCAGCCTCAAACGGCAACAGGCTTCGCAGGTCGAGCAAGGCCTGGCTTCCCAGGCTCGCGGCATCGGTCTGGCTCGCCCGGTGGTACAGCTCCAGCAAAAATTGGTTGGCGTTCATGCTTGGTGTTCCGTTTCGGCCTGGCCGTCCCTTGCCTCACGCCGCCTGCAGGGCTTGGGCCAGCCCAGCCTTGCCGGCGATGTTGAGCTTGCCGTAGATGCTGTGCAACTGGTTGCGCACGGTGGCGGGCGAGGTGCCCAGCTCGCGCGCCACCTCCTTGTAGCTCAGGGGGCGGGCGGCCAGGCGGGCCACGGTCAGTTCGGTGGGGGTGAGCCGTTGGCCCCCGGTCGTGGCCAGGACATTGATGAGCAACAAGCCCGCACTGGGCTGCAGTCTGGCCTGCAATGCGCGCCCCTGGTACATGCCCTGCCGGGTGAGCTCTTGCAGGAATCCCGGGGGCAGGTAGGGCGGGCTCCATTGAGCCCATTCTCGGCTTAGCAGGGTGCTGGCCCTTCCATCGCTGAAGAGAATGTTGCCCCGCTCGTCGCACACGATCTGGCTGTGTTCCGTGGGGTTTTGCCCGGGCTGCAGGGTCGCAATTTTTCGGTTGATCTGCAGCGCCTTGAACACGTGAGGCAGCAGCAGGTCACCCACCATCGCATCGCACAGTTGGTAGGCCTGGGGCGCACGGGCACGCCACAACGAGAACGCCTCGAAGTCGGTACCCCTGCGGGTCGTGTGCAAGAAGGCGTGCTGGGTGTTGAACTGGCGGGCATAGTCCAACAGCTTCTTATCGCCAATGGCCGCAATATCTGCATGGAAAGAGCGACCAGGTCGGTTGAACGCCATCTCCACCAGCCGATCTCGGCTGCGCACCCGGCCCTGCTCGTCCAGAAACTCATTGCAGACGGTCTTGAAACGCAAGTCCAGCTTCTCGCGGGCATCGGCTTCCGACAGGCAGGCATTGAATCTCAGGCCCTGGCCCTGGGACAGGGTGAGCGAGTAGATGGCGGCCGAGTCAAAAGCAATCACCGGCCGGATCATCTGCAGGATTTGTTGTGAGAACTCCCGGACGCTGGCCTGATGGGCCAGATCGTAAATGCTCAGGATGCGTTGATGAAGGTCATTCATGGTGGGGCGTCGGGCGGTCTCAGCGTCGGGCCAGAGGGAAGTCATCCAGCCCACCGGCCGGCGTGATCAGGCGAGGGGTCTGCTGGCCTTGGGTGAGGCCGGGTACCCGGGCTGAGACCCAGGCATCCAGCCCCTTGTAGGTGACTTGGCCCAGGCCGTAGGGATCGGCCTTCCAGGGGCTGCCCAAGCCTTCGAGCAGGGCCTGGGTGTAGGCCCCGTGGCCGGCCTGGGGGTACTCCCAGCTGAGCTGATCGGCGCGGCTGCTGGCAAACACCAGCACCTGGCTTTCAGGGCGGCTCAGTTCAGTGGCCATGGCTTCGCCGTTGCTCAGCCTCACAGCGCTGCCGCGTGCATTCAGCGGGGCCTGCCCCGCGTGACAGGTGTCGATGAAAAACACCGACCGGCTACCGCCTCCGCGCAGGTTCAGGGCCACCAGGGTGTCTTGGATGGCTTTGTACGGCACGCCGGTGTCGGGCAGCTGCTCCAGCCGGGCGTCGTGACTGCCAAAGTAGTAGCGGTGATCGGCCCCCAACGTGAAACCATGGCCGGCCAGAAACACCATGCCCACGTCACCCTCCGCCATTTGGGCTTGCAGCCATTGCAGACCCGCGAGAATGCTGGCGCGGTCAGCCTGGGCGTTGGTCAACACCCTCGCTTGCACCTCCCGGTAGGCCCGACCGCTTTGCTGACGCAGTGTGTCGGCAAACGCGGTGGCATCGAGGTGGGCAAAACGCAGCGTTGGCATCGCCGGGTCGGCAAAGCTGGACACCCCCACCGCCAACAGCCACAGGCGGGGCAGGGGGCCGGCTTGTGCATTGCTCCGGGGTGCAGTCACGGTGGGCGTGGTGGCGGCTTGGGTGGGGACGCTGCCCGCAGCCCCTTCCCAGCGGAGGTTCAGCTGCAAGGGGAGGCTGCTGCCGTGGCGGTTGTCAGCCAGGACCCTCAGCGTGCTGTTGCGTGGAGGCAGCTTCAAGCTCAGGTGCAACTCACCATCGGGCCCGCTGTGTTGTTGCCAATCCGAGGCGGCCGGCACGGCGCCATTCACCCACAGCCGCAGACGCCGCAGGGGGGCATCGCTGGGGCTGCGCACCCTTAGGCGCAGCGCCACGGTGGGCTCGGCAAACCCAGTGGGCGTGTCCACGGCCTCCAGTACGGGGGGCAGAAACTGGTCGACCCGAGTGCGGGCCTCTTGCCTTTGGGCCTGGGCATTGGCCTGGACCACCGCTTGCTCCTCATCGAGGGTGAGCAGCACCTGGTTGATGACGTCGGGGCGGTAAAAACGGTCGCGGAACTGTTGCAGGGGAAAGAAGTCGGCACTCTCGCCCGCACCCCGGTTCAGGTGCCAGCCGGCCAGGCTTTCGCCACCAGGCGAAGCGTCGAAATAGCCCGTCGGCGTCCAAAGCAGCCAGCGCTTGCCATCGCTTTGTACAAACAGCGCCAGCAGCTCCTGCCCGTCGCTCAACCGGTACCAGCGCAGGCTGCCATCGCCCAGCGCGGCCACCAGCAGGCGAGCACTGCGATCGATGTTCAGGCCCCAGGCAATGGCGGGCAGCGGCACGCTCCACAGCACCGCGCCCCGGTGGTCAAAACGGTGCAGTGCCACCTGCGAGCCCAGCACAAAGCCACTGCGATCAGGCAGCTCGGCCAGTGATTGGATGGGTTCGTCGAGTGGGTGCGGGCGCCCACCGGTGTTCACGGTCAGTCTTTGCCCATTGAGCTGGGGCGCGGCGCTGTTCATCCAGTCTTGCACGCCCAGTTGATTTTGCAAGGGCAGCAGGCCTTGGGCCAGGGTGCCGGCGCGCAGCTCGCGACGACGCAGGTCAAACACCTGAGGTTGGCGGCCCCAGGCCGAGAGACCGAACTGAACCGCTTGAGCGCTGGGCTCCAGCCGCAGGGCACCCTGGCAGCAACTGCCCCGCAGGTCGGCAACGGGCGAGGTGGCCAAGGTTTGCCAGCGGCCTCCCGCATCCAATTGGCCCCAGGCGCCGTCGCCAAAGGCCAGCCACCAGCCGCCCCGGGGCGATGAGCGAACGGACAGGGCTGTACTGCGTCCTGTGGCCACGTTGCGAACGACTTGCCCACTGCCAGTGGCCCAGACGCGGGCCTGAGTGCGACCGTCCACGTTCCACTGGCCAACGCCCAGCAACTGTTGGCCATCGGCGCTCCAGGCCACCCGGTCCAGGCCGGCCAGTTGGGCCACACTGCCCAGGTCCATGGTCGGGGTGTCGGCCGGGAAGCGGTTGTTCAAGCCCTGGGTGTCCAGGGCCAGACGTGGCTGCAGTGTGACGCTGTCGCGCAGTTCCACCACTGGGCCGGGGCCGCTGGCCACAGGGGCCGCCAGAAGGGGCGAGTAAGCCACAGCCAGGGTACGGCCGTCAGGTGAGAAGCTCAGACTTTTGGGGGCGCTGCTGGTGTTGGGCAAGCGCATGGTGGCCAAAGGCCGTGGGTTGATGCGGCCTGAGCTGGGGTCGGTGGCAAAGCTGTAAAGCTGGCCGTCGTTGCCCATGGCCGCCATGCGGCCATCAGCCGCCCAGGCGACAGTGGTGCTGACCACCGGTTGACCGGCTGTGGCCTCAGCAGACAGGATCTGGGGCTCGGTACCCGAGCCGAGGTCATACACCCGAACTTGGAACTGTCGTCCTGTCACGCCCGCGGCCAGTCGGCGTCCATCGGGGCTGAACGCCAATTGCGCCACCAGCCCCGGCAGGCCTGGCAAGCGAATTCGCATCTGTCCGGTGCGGCGATCAAACAGGTAGATCGAGGCCGTGCCGTCCCAACTCAACCCCGTGGCGCCCCCCGTGGCGACCAACTCACCATCGGGCGAAATGGCCACGGCGAGCAAGCGGGCCTCGGGCCCGTCACCCAGTGGCGGGCGCAGTGTGCTGTGCCAGCGCCCCTCGGGCAGTTCCCACACCCTTACGGTCTTGTCATCACCCGCGGTGGCCAGCCAATGCCCGCTGGCATCGCTGTCCAAGGCCCAGATGGGGCCCAGGTGGGTTCCTGCATCCAGGCGCAGGAAAGGGCTCTCAGGTGGGCCACCGCCGCGGCGCAGCGAGGCTGTTTGCAGAGGCGCCGACTGAAGCGCTGTGGTCGCCGGTGCCGCGTCGCGCTGGCGCCTGCCAGCCTCTGCGGCACCGGGGTTGGCCAGGCGCAGGTCGCCCGCCAGGCCACTGACCACCCAAGGGCGCTGGCCGCCCTGGGTGACCTGGTCCACTTCAGCCTGCGTCAGTTCGACCACCTCCTTCAGGCTGAGTTGGGTGTTTTGCAGGTGGCGGTTGAAGGCCAGTGCAAAAGGACTGTTGTTGCCGGTGCCGTCGGCGGCCGGCTTGCCGGGGGCGGTAGAAAACAACTGCAGCATGCCGCGGGCTGGCCGGGTTTCAGCGAAGCCCTGCCCGGTGTTGCCTCGGCCCGGGAGGCTGCGGCAGGCATCCATGACCAGCACCGTCACGCGCACCTGGGCCCGGTTCAAGGCGGTCTGAACAGCCGAGATGGACAAACCCGCCCGCTTCAGATCGGCGGTGGCCAGTTGGTTGGGAAATTGGTCCACCGGGATCAGGAAGTTCTGCCCATCCACCTCGAGGCCGTGGCCAGCGTAGTACACCAAGACCACATCAGCGTCTCGCGCCTGGCGTGCAAAATCATCCACATCCTGGTTCATTTGCTGCTGGTTGCGGTCTTTCAGCAAAGAAACTGAAAAACCGAGTCTGCCCAGTGATGCAGCGATCAGATCAGCGTCTCGTCCGGGGTTTTTCAAGGCCACCACCGGGGCATAAGCACTGTTGCCGATCACCAGCGCCAGCTTGCGGCCCGCTGTCTCCACCGCATGCGCAGGCGCGCCCAAGCCCATGATCCAAAGGCAAAAAAACAGACCCAGCAGCCCGCGGCGCCAAGACTCGAGCCTGTTTTTGCCCTGCCTCCCTGTCAGCAGATGCATAAATGCAAAAATTTGAATTTGTAAGTAATTTATTGCGATCTTAAATGTAAAAAATCATTGCAATGCCCAAGTGATCCGTTCAATGCGTCGATGCCGAAGCCTGCTCTTGGCAAGCCTTTTGCACGGTGCGGGCCAGGTGGTGGAGGGCCGCGAGATTGCGGGGCAGCACCGCTTTGATCAGTTCGGCTGATGGCGCCTGATCACTGGCCGCCAAAAAGCAGCCAACGCTGGCACTCACGCGAAAGCCCTCAGCGTGCTCCACCAACATGGCCCGGCCGGCCTTGCAGCTCCGGTTGGCCTGGTTGATCAGAGGCAGGAGTTCGGCCACGCCAAGCGGGGTGGATTCTTCGCTCATGAAGTTGGGGTAGCAGATCGACAGGTATTCGGGGTCGCGCTCGGCGTCGAGGGCGATATAGAAGTGCCCGAATTCGGGGTGGCGGAAGTGCACGTCGCCGTCATCGTCGAGGCGGGTCAGCAGGCCCATGTGGTTCTCGATCACGCGTTGGTAAAGCTGGCTCAGGGTGTTGTTTGGCATGGCAGGTTTCCAGTCAGACGTCGATTGAAAAAATCAGTGGCGCTGTGCGCGACAGGGCCCGTTTGCCGAAGCGCATCGGGGCCTCCACCCTGATTCGCTCGGTAGCGAAAAAGGTTGGTGCTGTTTTCAAAATTTTTTCGCCCCGCTTGTGGGCGGCCCGAACTGGGCGCCGTTGGCGCTCGGAGCGTCTCAGTGAGCTGGCGTTGGCCACGCCTGGTGGCACAGCAGGCGCAGCATTTCATCGGGCACCTGGCCTGAGCGCTCGATGCCCAGTGGCAGGCCGCCTTCAGTCCACTTCACCAAAGTCTTCTGCAACTGGCTCAGCGCCAGAAAATCCACCCAGCCGATGTTGTGCAGGTGCAGTACAAGGGCGGTGGGATCCCGGGTCTGGCGCAGGACCTGGAATGAGTGCTCCATCTCGTCCAACGCACGTCGGGCGTTGAAGAACAGCCAGTCGCCACCCAGGCGCAGTTCCAGCGCCTGGCCGCGCCACTGAAGCGTGGCGACGGCCTGGGGCCGGACCATCAGCAGGCCCAGCCAGCTCAGCAGCAGCCCGCACACCATGCCAATGGCCGAGTTGTGCACCCCCAAGCCTATGACCACCACCAGCAGCACCAAGAGCATGGCCCGTCCCAGGGTGGGCGAGGGCTGGTGCTCACGCAACATCCAGCGCAGCAGGATTTGAAGGGGCTCGGACAGCATGTCCATGGCCACCAGCACCACGCAACCCGCCAGCACGGCCAACGGAATATGGGCGACCAGGGGCAGGCCCCACGCCAGCAAGGCTGCCAGGGTCAGGCCGTGGAACAGGGCGGCCAGCGAGCCTTTGTCGAGTGTCCCCTGCAACTTGCTGCGGCTCAGTGAGGTGGCCACGGGCGGCAGGCACAACATGCCGCACACCACATTGCCCAGGCCGCTGACCATCAGCTCCCAGTTCAGCGATACGGCCTGTGCAGGCCGCGGGTCTTTTTGGGGGTCGGGTGCCAGCATGTTCAGTGCGCTGAACGTGTCGGCTGTGCAGATCACGCCCAGGCCCAGGCCGCCCAGGGTCAGCAGCAACACCAGCCGGGGCTCGCTCAGTGCAGGCCAGAAGCCGCTCCAATCCAGCCACTCGACCAAGGCCCCTGGATTGGCGGCTGCGGTGCCGAGAGTGCGGCAAAGGCCTGGATCGGGTGCCCATTGCAGCAGGCCGTAATACAGCACGCAGCCGCCCAGGGCGCCCAGCACCATGCCCAGGTTGCCGCGTCCCTGTGTCTTGCGAGACAAGAATTTCCAGATCAGGTTCACCAGCACCACCGAAGCGGCCACCAGCAGGCCGCGCCAGTTGCCTGTGGGGGCGCAATTGGCCAGTTTGCCGACCTCGGAGCTGATCATGCCGATGGCCCCGGCAAACAGCGTGGCCCCGATCACCAGAGGCGACAGGGTGCGGCCCATCCAGGGGCCGGCTCGCAACAGGGCCAATGTCAACTGGGTCAGTCCTGCCACCACCACCAGGCCGGTGGCCACCCAGCTCAGACCCAGCATGCCCTGGGCCTGGATGGCCGGCAGCTGCCAGCCCACCCACAGCAGCCAGCCAAACACCAGCATGGGGCTGGCGCGTGGTCCACTGAGCTGGCGTGGACGCTGCGACAGCGCTGCCACCAGCAGCACCGCCACGATCACGGCCAGTACGCTGCGCAGGCTGGTTCGACCCACCCACAGCGGCAGGTCTTGCGCCAGGTGCCCACCGGCAGCCGAATTGGCCAGCGACAGGTATTCATTGAAAAACACCACGGCCCCGAGCGCACCCGCCCACAGGTCATGGCCCAGACTCGTCCCGCTGACAGGCTTCAACAAACGCAGCCGGATCATGGCCGGGCCGGGCACAAAGGGTTGGGCTGCACCGATTCGGCCAGCGGGCCCAGACTGGCGCGCACGGACTCGGGGCTTTGGCCTGGCACCCGCAGCTCGAAGCCGCCGCGCTCATTCGGGCCTTGCACGATGCTGGCATTGAAGTTGGCCAGCCAGCGGCCCAGGCTGCCCATGTCAGCGCCCGGTGCAAACGCCACCTCGATGGGCCCGCAGGCCGTGGCCTCGGTACCGCGGGTTGCGCCGGCACTGCGGGGTGCCTGCGCCTGCCAGGCAGACATCAGGCCCAAGGCCACGCCCAGTTGCACGATCAATAGCAGCAGCAGGGCGCTTTCGCGCCGGCCCAGCCAGGCGGCCACCAGGTTCAGGGGGGTCTTCCAGGGGGGGGCTTTCATGGTTTTGCTGGGGGCGTGTTGGGCTGAGGGGCAGGGCAATCGGGGTTGGCTTCGAAACGGGTCAGCAGCGGGCCCAAGGCGGCCTGCAACTCGGCGGCCGTGCCGGGGCCGGCCAGGGTGTAGCGGCCGGCCTCGTCAGGGCCCGAGCGCAGCTGCAACTGCAACTGCAGCAAGGCACGCTCCTGTTGAGCCAGTGTCAGATCGCCACGCCATTGCACGCGCCAGGGCGCGCAGCCTGCCGCCACGCCACGCCACTGTGGGCCCGCGGTGGGCTCTGTCACCCCTGGCAGAGGCCACGTAGCGGGCCAAGCCAGCCACAGCAGGGCTGCAGCTTGCAGCACCACCACCGACAACACCGGGCCCACATGGCGCTGTACCCAGGCGCGCAAGCCAGCCCAGGCATGGGCGGGTCCGTGCGCTGCAGCAACGGGCGCCTGCTGCAACAGCGCGGCAAAGTGCTTTTCTGCTGCGGCCTGCCCTTGTTCGGCCTGTGTGCTGGCTTGGTGCTGGCCCCAGGCTGCCAGCACACGCAGCCGCCCTGGCGCCTGAGGGCTTCGGGCCAGTTGGTCCTGTTCTGCAGCGGTGAGTGGTCGATACAAGGCCTCAACCCAGAGAGCATCCTCGGGGCTCAGGGGGCGGACCTCATCCAGGTCTTGGGACGGTGGCGGGGGCGTGGGGCTCATGCTCGGGCTCCTGCGGCATGGGCCTGGCTGCTCATGCATTGCTGCAGCTTTTTGATGGCCGAAAACATGCGGCTCTTGACGGTCTCGACCTTGCTCAAGTGCAGGCGAGCCGCTGTCTGTGCCTGGGATTCATCCGCCAGTCGGCCGTCCACCACCGCGCGCAACGGTGGGCTCAGTTGTTCCAGACAGGTCTGCAGGCGCCTCAGGTCTTGTTGCTCCTCCAACGCCGGCGGGCCGGGATGCTTGCCCTGGCGGGCGATCTCGCGTTCAAGCCACGATTCGCCCTCTGGGGTTTCGCAAAGTTGTTCAACCGACAGTTTGGGCCCGCCGCGCTGGTCCACCCGGTACAGGTCCACCAGCTTGCGCGGCACGATCTGGGTCGCCAGGTAGCGGGCCAGGGCGTCGGCATAGGCTGGGGTTTGTGGGCCTTCGGGCCCAACAAAACCAGCCCCGATTTTGCCCTCCACCAGGTCCACCAGCGCCAAGCCGATCGCGTCTTCCACGGCGTGGCGACTCAGACCGGGGTGCTGGTAGAACAGGCGTGCCAACGCATCGCGCCTCACCCTGTCCAGAAAACGGGTTTGGGAAGCGGGCTGCGATCGCAGGTGGCGCAGAAAATCAGCGACGGCCATCGGAACAGGGTACTGGCAGGGTGAGCAGGGCAGGCATCCGGGTCGAATCAGATTCGCATCTTACAAGTGATCAATTTGATTTTGCCAGCGATATAGAACGTTGATCCATGGCATTCGCAATGTGCTCCATGTTAAACCATCCCTCCTGGAACGCCGCATGGAACATCGTTCTATGGGTGTTTACAGGCGAGCGAACTATCATCCGCCGACAGCAGTGTGGTCAATTATCTGATTTTTGGTCTTTTGCTTGAAACGCAGATTATTGATTTTCGTGTGGAAAATTGAGTGGAAAAATTAATGCATTTGGCTCGTATTCTTTTTATTTCAGGATTTTTGGCGTCTGGACTCTGCGGTTGCGGTTCAGTGCTTCAACACAATGGCATTGGTATCACGGATGAGACTGAAATCGTTCGATCCACAGCCTACCAGTTCGGTGTGAATCCCTCAGATGTCGCGATCGTTGGCAATGTGCAGCGTGAAACCATGCCCACGGGGCAGGAACTCATGTATAACGTGAAGGTGGCAGGCAAACCGTATCGTTGTTTCATGAAAACCATCTTGATGGGACATGACAAGCCGGTATGTGCCAAGCCGGGAGATCCATTGAATATTTCAGGCAGAAATTAAGAGATAAACTTGATGGTGCAGTGTGTTATGCCAATCGCTGATTGGCATAACACCTCCAAATGCCGAAAATCAGTCCTGGCTGACAGTTGGGTAGAATAAAAATTTACTGTGATCTCATGCAAAACTGGCGCGCTAAAGTCATGTCAGTACTTTGATTCATCTCGTATTGCCTCGGCGATTGTGATTTTCAGGTGGCCAGTGGCTTGCATCTCATTTTGGCTGATATCCATGTGGTTATACCTGACTGCTGTCGGGCACGTTGACTTTGATTAAGCCAGGATGGCAATTCCGTCCATGTTAAAGAACGGGGTGGATTTTTTAATCAACTCTCGCTTTGGTGTGAAAATATTTTTCTATTGCGATATTGACAAAGATTTCAATAGGCAATGCCCCATAAAATGCCGCCGCAAGATTCCTTCGATAAATAAACCTTGAATTGTTGATTTGTGCCGGTGGCAATGAATTGGGTTGGGATAAGAGTAACAATGGCAACGGTATTGAGTTGGTGTGGTCGCCAAAGCGTTAGGTCAGAATAATAAACTCCAGACTGCCGTAGTGAGATTTGCAGTTCGTAGGTCTTGCTGTGACTGTTGCCCAGGTACGCCGCTCATAGTTCATTTTGCATCATTCCTGAAATTTGAGTTTTTCATGGATGGTCATTTTGTAAATTGAAGTTGAGATAGCTTGGGTCGGCGTGCAAAGAAGTTGGCACGCAGGCATCAGGTGATGCCGTTCTCAAAAATATCTCAGATTTGCCCCGGTTGAATGGTTCAGACCAAGGCGCGTGATGGCCACAAATTGCTCTGCATGACCAAGGCCTGAGACGATTATTGCTCGTTTCCGGGCAGTGGCGCAACCACTGCACAATGGCTCGGTTGGTCTCGATGCGTTGGGTGTAGAAATCGCACAGAATGCGTCGTATCCCCTTGGGCAGCGGAGCGCTGTTTAAACAGGCATCACGATACTTGCTGTGATCATGGATTTATTCCGCTCCCTGTTGATTTCGTTCGCACTTGATATTTGGCGTTGCTGGTCGCAGCGCAGGATTCAATGCAATTGAATCAGGTCAGGTTTTTCTGTTCATGGAGCAGTGATCTATGCAGGGACAGCTCAGTAGTGTTCAGTGATAATTATATTCATCAATGCATACGCAGGCCGGCTTTCCCCATCACGCCCAACTTTCCATAAACACTGTGTAATTGGTTTCTCACTGTAGCCGGTGACCTACCCAGTCGATTGGCGATCTCTTTGTAACTGAGGCCGCTGGCGGCCAGCTCCGCCACCAAGCGTTCAGCAGGTGTGAGCTCGGTATTTTTATCGCGGGCCTTCAACTCGATGACCAGCCAGTTGTTGTTGCGCTGGGCGTGGGCCCTGATGTTTCGGCCTACAAAATCCATGGTACCTGCGCGAAGCGATAGCTGTAACGCATCCGGCAGGCGGTGCTGGTTCCAGCCCGGCCACTCCTGCTCCAGCAGTTCGGCGCTGCGGCCCAGTTGCATCACAATATCGCCTTGCTCATTGCAGATCAATTGATTATCTTGGCCGCTTTCCTGCTGCGCTATGGTTTTGGCGATTTCAAGCGCTTTGAAGACATGGGGAATCAACAGGTTGCCGATTTTGAGTTCATCCTGCGAAAAAGGCTTTTTGGTGCTGGCACGCCATAATGAAAACAGCTGGTAATGTGCCCCTTGCTGCCTGACATGCAAAAGAGCTTGCAGGCTTTCAAATCTTTTGGCGTAAGCGTAAATCTGTTTGTCGCCGATGCTTGCAATGTCCTGGGTGAAGGTCTGGTTGGGGTAGCGGGTTGCGCGTTCTATCAGACGGTCCCTGGAGATCACGCGACCGCCGCCTCGCAGGCGGTCAGAATCCACATGACTGACTCTGTAGTTGATTTTCTCGCTCGCGTTGCCGAAAGCCATGCACGATTGAACCCGCGTGGGTCTGTCAGGCGACATCCGGGCCATGTACAAAGCACCAGATTCGCTGGGCAACACCGGTTGAAGAATGTGAAAAGCCTGATCGCTCAAGGCTTGCACGCCGCCCAGGTGGGCATGGTCGTACAAATCAAGAATGGCTTGGTTGATTTTTTTTATCATGTGTCCTCCCAGTTTTATTATTTTGAATTTTTTAAATGAATCGGTGGGGACTGTAAAAGCACTCCCAGTTCGACTGGCACCCGTTTATACGGCGCTTTTGGCAGAGTTCCCTGCAAAACCGTGGCGTCCTAGAACATCGTTCTATGGGCTGAATCTATTGGACGCTCTAACATGAGCCGATGCCTCAGTGAGTGATTGCTGAGATGAATGCGCACCGGCCAAAAGAGTCGGTCCATTCAGTGGGGGGGTGGGGGCTGGTCGATATTTGCCCACTACCCTGCGCCCTATCAATCAATCGGGGAGGTGTGCGGGCAGGTTGATGACCGGCGGGCTCTGGCGCTTTCTCCCTTTCCTGAATGAATGAGGAGCCTGGCTGTGCAGTGTCCCAATTGCCAACATGAAGTGGGTGTCAATGCAAGGTTTTGCGGCCATTGCCGCTTTCGTTTGCCCAACGAGGCAGACACCGCCGAGATCGGCCAGAGCGACCTCGGCGCCCCTGAACCGGCGGCCCCAACCCGCCATTGCCCGTCATGCCAAGCCTTGGTGGGCCCTCTGGCCAAGGTGTGCCGAGAGTGCGGTCGGCGTCTGCCCGCACCGAATGAGGCTGGAGTGCCTGCACCACCGATTGGGCAGGAGCACTTGCTGGCGCACCCATCTGCACCCGAGCCTGCACCCGAGCCTGCACCCGAGCCTGCACCCGAGCCTGCACCCGAGCCTGCACCCGAGCCTGCACCCGAGCCTGCACCCGAGCC
>Ga0209913_1000874_pt1 | contig 20833 bp, 16 predicted proteins | sample PersoiDNA2013203_FD_185805 | JGI IMG/M metagenome (GOLD analysis project Ga0209913, IMG submission 185805) | Permafrost soil microbial communities from the Arctic, to analyse light accelerated degradation of dissolved organic matter (DOM) -... | ecosystem: Environmental > Terrestrial > Soil >... | reverse complement strand
TGCAATCAACGGAGGTTAAATGACCAATGCAACCACGCCCGACCAACACCACATCCCCCCAACCCATCAAGACTTCCGCTGGATCTCCGGCCCCGGCCAGGAAGAACGCTTCGCCGCATTCATCGAATTTGCGCGCGATATCGCCGCCGGCGTCAACTCCAGCCTACATCTCATTTTGTCCAGCGAGCTCACCCGCGAGATCAATCTGGACGCCGCCCCCGGCGACCAAACCGCACCCGCCATCGGCAAAACGGATGCCGCCAATTTGTTCCGCCTGTCCCTGGCGGCAACCGCCTTGTTACGCAATGCCGCCGACGAGCACATCGCCAAACTCAACCAACTGTGGGACGAGTAAGCTGCCGCAATAAAAGGATCAGCACTCGATAATGTTCACTGCCAGGCCGCCGCGCGAGGTTTCCTTGTATTTGGTCTTCATGTCGGCACCGGTTTCTTTCATCGTCTTGATGACGGAATCGAGCGAAACAAAGTGTTTGCCATCACCACGCAAAGCCATGCGCGCAGCGGTGACTGCCTTGCTCGCGCCCATGGCATTGCGTTCGATGCAAGGAATCTGCACCAGTCCGCCGACCGGGTCGCAGGTCAGTCCGAGATTGTGCTCCATGCCGATTTCAGCAGCGTTTTCGACCTGCTCTACCGAGCCGCCACTGACTGCACACAGCGCGCCGGCCGCCATCGAACAGGCCACGCCAACTTCACCCTGGCAACCGACTTCAGCGCCCGAAATCGAGGCGTTCAATTTATAGAGGATGCCAATGGCGCCCGCGGTCAGCAGAAAATCAATCACGCCATCTTCACTGGCACCTGGGAAAAAACGCTCGTAATAGTGCAGCACCGCCGGCACGATGCCAGCGGCGCCATTGGTCGGAGCAGTCACGACCCGGCCGCCACAGGCGTTTTCTTCATTGACCGCCATGGCATACAGATTGATCCAGTCCAGCACCGAAAGCGGATCAGCCAGACCGCGCTCAGCGTGCTTGCTCAGTTGTTGATAGAGTGCGGGCGCACGCCTGCGCACTTGCAACGGACCGGGCATGATATCGGTGGCATGACAGCCGCGCTTGACGCAGGCTTGCATGACCGCCCAGATGTGTAATAACTGACTACGAATCTCTTCAGCGCTGCGCCAGCTTTTTTCGTTTTCCCACATGATCTGGGCCACGCTCATCTTGTGCTCAGCACAGACCTTGAGCAATTCATCACCGCTGGTGAACGCATACGGCAACTGATTGGCGGCAGCCAGCACCTGTGCATTGGATGCACCGGCCGTGACCACAAAGCCGCCGCCCACCGATAGATAAGATTTACTTGCAATCAATTGTTTGTTGAGATCAAAGGCTTCAAATTTCATCCCGTTGGGATGTTCGGCCATGGCTTCGCGACGATAAAACAGGATGTGTTCTTTTTCCACAAAGCGCACGGTGTGTACATTGAGCAGGCGCAGTGAGGCGGTTTTGCGCATCGCCTCGATCAGGTCGGCGATCAAGTCTGGATTGATACTGTCGGGAGCGTGCCCCATCAAGCCAAGGATGACGCCTTTGTCGGTGCCGTGTCCTTTGCCGGTGGCACCCAGCGAGCCATACAGCGAGATGCGGATTTCGTGCGTCTCGGTGAGCGTATGTTCGTCGCGCAGATGGTGGGCGAACATTAATGCTGCTCGCATCGGACCGACAGTGTGTGAACTGGAAGGGCCGATGCCGATTTTAAAAATGTCGAACACGCTCACAGCCATTTTTTTCTCCTCGATTGCGGTGATTTTCTGAATTCCTGGTACGCCATGCTGCTGTTCTTTTACCCCGGTGCACCCTGTTGCCGTTGCGGATCGGCTTTGGCAAAAGCATCCAGTGCTTCGCAATTGCGCATGATGCGTTCTACGGTCGGAATGTCTGCAACCGTGATCTTGAAAACGCGCATCACCACGATAATGCTGGCCAGACAAATGTCAGCCATGCCAGGGCTATCGCCGTGGCAGAAATTGCCGACCTCTGGCGCATTGGCCAGCCGTTGCTCCAGCGCCTGCAGGCCGGTGCTGAACCAGTTGATTTGCCAGGCGCGCCAGTGGGCGTCATCAAAGCCGGCGCTACCCATCAAATATTTTTTCACCCGTGGCGTGATCAAGGGATGGGTGTCGGCGGCCAGCATCGCCGCCAGCGAACGCACGCGCGCTCGCGCATGCAGTCCCTGCGGCAGCAATGCCGGAGTGGCTTGCAATTCTTCCAGGAATTCGAGGATTGCCAGTGATTGCGTCAATGGAGCGTGACCGCTTTGCAGCAGTGCAGGAATCGCACCCATGGGATTGAGCTTGAGGAATTCGGGGCTGCGTTGCTCGCCGGCATCCAGATTGACAATGTGCTCCTGTGCCGTCAGCCCCTTCAGATTCAACGCAACTCTGACGCGATAGGTTGCCGATGTGCGCCAAAAGGAAAACAACTCGAATGTAGCCAGTGTGGACATAGGGTCTCCGGGAAGAGCAAAGCGTTGCGCAAGGATAATGCGGCAATCAGTGTAACGCAGTTGTACGCTGACAATATTCAGGAAAATAACTTGAACATGACCTGGCGCAGCCAGTGATTCGAGACATCCTCATGGAAGCGTTCATGCCAATGCTGCTTGACGGAAAAGCTGGGTAATTGCACCGGCGGCTGTAACATCTTGATCAGTTCCTGATCGGCCATGGCGATGCCGTAGCGCGAGGGGACGGTAACGATGTAGTCGGTCTGGGCAACGATACGTGCAACGCCCAGGAAACTTGGCAGCTGTAGCACGATATTGCGTTCCAGCGCTTCATCGGCCAGCACTTTATCGACGATGGAGTGGCCGGTTCCGGAACTCTTGACTTGTATATGTCCTTCATTGAGAAACATGGTGCGGCTGAGCTTGTTGCCGATGCGCGGATGCGACTTGGCTGCCAGGCAAATGAAATTCTGTTCAAACAGTTTTTGTTGATAAAAACCGGCCTCCAGATGCGGCATGAAGCCGACCGCCAGATCGACTTCGCCGCTTTCCAGTTCCTTGGGGGTGTCGGGTGAGATCTTGGCAACATCGACTCGAATGCCTGGACCGACTTGCTTGAGGTAATTGAGCAGGGTCGGCAACAACACTACCTCGCTGATATCGGTCATGCAGATCTTGAATTCGCGTTGGCTTTGCGCTGGTTCAAACGTAGCTTGGCTGGCCAACGCGTCCTGCAATGCAGCGATGCAATTACGTACATCCTGGATGGCTAGTTGCGCCCGTGGCGTCGGTTCCATGCCATTGGACGTGCGGCTGAACAGGCGGTCGTTGAATTGGCTGCGTAGCTTGCCCAGGCCAATGCTGACAGTCGATTGCGGCAGGCCGAGATGTTCGGCGGCGCGGGTGACGTTGCGGGTCTTGTAAATCTCGTCAAAGATATACAGCAACTCGATATCGAATTTGGCCACCTGCACCTCTATTATTTAAAAATATGATTAAGTGAATTGATTTTCATCAGTTTACCAAATAAACAAAAATACGCACACTTCCCTCCATCGCAAGACATCGGCATAAAACAGCGCTAGCAGTGCAGGCGCGTGGCCGCAACAGCTTTCTGTTTGGAGGAGACATGAGTACCACGACAAAACCATTGCCATCGGTGTTGATCATCGGCGGCGGCATAGGCGGCATGGCCGCTGCCTTGATGCTGGCGCGCCAAGGCTTGCAGATTACCGTGCTGGAGCAGGCTGCGGAACTGGGTGAAATCGGCGCCGGTATTCAGCTAGGTCCCAACGCGTTTGCGGCGCTCGACGCGCTCGGCGTGGGCGACAATGCCAGACGCCGGGCGGTCTTTACCGAACGGCTGGTGATGATGGATGCGCTCGACGATGTTGAAGTCGGCACCTTTCCTGTTGATGAACAGTTTCGCCGTTGCTTTGGCAATCCCTATGCTGTCATTCATCGCGCCGATATCCATACCTCGATTCTGGAAGAAGTCCGCAAGACGGACAATATTCGCTTCTTCACCTCGGTGCATGTCAGCAGCGTGACGGAAGACGACAACGGCGTCAGCGTCACGGATGCGCAAGGACGCAGCTTCCACGCCGATGTGTTGATTGGCTGCGACGGCGTCAAATCGGTGGTACGGGAAAAAATCGTCGGTGACGATGTGCGTGTGTCCGGTCACGTGGTCTATCGCGCCGTCGTGCCGGCGGCCGAGATGCCGGAAAACCTGCGTTGGAATGCGCCGGTCGTGTGGGCTGGACCGAATTGCCATCTGGTGCACTATCCCTTGCGCAATGGCGAGCAATATAACCTGGTGGTGACCTTTCATAGTCGCGATCAGGAAATCTGGAACGTGCGCGACGGCAGCAAGGAAGAAGTGTTGTCCTATTTCACGGGGGTGTGTGAACGTGCACGTCAGTTGCTGCACACGCCGTCGTCCTGGCGCCGTTGGAGCACGGCTGACCGCGAGCCGGTGGCCAACTGGAGCACGCCGCGCATGACGCTGCTGGGCGACGCCGCCCATCCGATGCTGCAATACCTGGCACAGGGCGCCTGCATGGCCTTGGAAGATGCGGTCACGCTGGGCGCGGCGGTGCGTCACTGCGAGTTCGACATGGCGGCAGCATTCGCCTTGTATCAACGCTCACGGATTGCCCGCACGGCACGGGTGGTGTTGTCGGCACGCGAGATGGGCCGGCTCTATCACGCCCATGGCGTCGAACGTCTGGTGCGTAACGAGCTGTGGAAGGGACGCACGCCGCAGCGTTTCAATGAGGCGCTGGAATGGCTCTACGGCTGGCGGGCCGCCACTTGTCTGGCGCTGTAGGCGCAAGTGCTGACGTCATTCGTCATTCGTCATTCGAATACGCAACCGAGATCCATCATGAAAATCGATCACACCGTGGCACAACAGACCAATGAGCGGCAGGCGCTCTATCAGCAACTGCAGCAATTGCACCTGGCACCCTTATGGGAATCTTTGCATACGTTGGTGCCAAACCAGCCGACACCACCGTATGCTGCGGCCTTATGGCGCTATGCCGATATCTATCCGCACCTGATGCGTTCAGGTGAAGTCATCACCGCACAAGAAGCCGTGCGCCGCGTGCTGGTGCTGGAAAACCCAGCCTTGCCCGGCAATGCGTCCATCACCCAATCGCTGTATGCCGGTCTGCAACTGATTCTGCCCGGTGAAGTCGCACCGGCGCATCGCCATAGCCAGTCAGCGTTGCGCTTCATCGTCGACGGCCAGGGTGCTTACACCACGGTCAACGGCGAGCGCACCGTCATGCATCCGGGCGACTTCATCATCACACCGTCGTGGAGTTGGCATGATCACGGCAATCTTGGCATCAATGGTGTCAGTGAGCCGGTGGTATGGCTGGATGGACTGGATATTCCCATGCTGCGCTTCTTCGATGCCGGCTTTGCCGAAAACAGCAACGAGGCCACACAAATTGTCACCCGGCCGGAAGGGCGCAGCTTCGCCAGCTATGGCTACAACATGGCGCCGGTACGCACGCAGCCGAGCAGCAAGCATTCGCCGATCTTCAATTACCCCTATGCCCGTTCACGCGAAGCGCTGGACTTGTTGTTTCGCAGCAATGCGCTCTGTGTCTGGCAGGGCATCAAGCTGCGCTACATCAACCCGCTCACGGGTGGTTCGCCCATGCCGACCATCGCGGCCAACCTGCAACTCTTGCCCAAAGGCTTCAAGGGCAAGCCGCAACGCAGCACCGACGGTAGCGTCTACAGCGTAGCCGAAGGCAGTGGCACTGTGCACATCGATGGTCAGTCGTTTGATTTCACCGCCAAGGACACGTTTGTGGTGCCGTCGTGGGCGCGGTTGTCGTTCGATGCTCCGGAAGATGTGGTGCTGTTCAGTTTCTCCGACCGTCCCGTGCAGGAAGCGATGGGGATATGGCGTGAAGAATTTTTGCAAGCTTAAATTTCATTGTTGATTGGATGCCAAGATGACCAGTTCTTTTGTATTCACACCGCAAGCCATCGTCGGTTTGCCTGTGGTCGATTCGGCCGCGCAGTTTCCGGTGCGCCGGGTTTATTGTGTCGGCCGCAATTATGCCGCTCATGCGCGGGAGATGGGCTTTGATCCCAGCCGCGAACCGCCATTTTTCTTTTGCAAGCCCAACGATGATGCTTCCATCGTCGCAGTACCGGCTGCGACGATCGGTGCGATTGCTTATCCCAGCCGTACCGCCAATTACCACTACGAGATCGAACTGGTGGTCGCCATCGGCAAGGGTGGCGTCAACATCGCGGTAGAGGATGCAGCATCGCATATCTTCGGTTATGCCGTGGGCCTGGACATGACGCGCCGCGATCTGCAAATGACCATGCGTGAACAAGGTCGTCCCTGGGAAATCGGCAAGGCCTTTGACTACTCGGCGCCGATCGGTCCGATCAGCAGAATAGAAGCGGTGGGTGAAATCACCACTGGCGTCATTGCTCTGCAAGTCGATGGCCAGACCGTACAAAGCAGTGACCTCGCCAATCTGATCTGGTCGGTCAGCGAGACTATCGCCAATCTGTCGACCCTGTTTGCCTTGCAGCCGGGAGATTTGATCATGACCGGTACGCCCGAAGGTGTCGGTGCGATCAAGCCGGGGCAGACCATGAACGGGCATATCGCCGGGCTGACGCCGCTGGCGGTCAAGGTGAGCGGCTAAGGTACATGGTTAATACGCAGCTGCAGTTGCATCAAATGTAATACGACATGGCGTCAGGGAACACAGATTCCCGACGCCGTATGGCGTTGTTTCAACCCCTACGCGAGGAGACAATATGCGTGACGAAATGGTTGTAGATGTACAAAAGTTCATTGATGATCGGCATTTCTCCGGTTTTCAGAAACTGGTGCTGGTGTTGTGTTTTCTGATTGTCGCCATTGATGGTTTCGACACTGCATCGATCGGCTTCATCGCCCCAGCCATTCGTGCCGAATGGCATTTGAGCGCGGCTTCGTTGGCGCCGTTGTTCGGCATCGGTTTGTTCGGACTGATGAGCGGGGCTTTGTTGCTGGGGCCGCTGGCGGATCGTTATGGCCGCAAACCGATTCTGCTGTTTTCGGTCGTTTTTTTCGGGCTAGCCAGCTTGCTTTCCGCATTTTCGACCGATTTGAACATGTTGCTGGTACTGCGCTTTTTGACTGGACTCGGTCTAGGTGGCGCCATGCCCAGCGCGATCACGCTCACTTCGGAATACTGTCCGACGCCGCGTCGCTCGGGCCTGGTCACGCTGATGTTTTGCGGTTTCACGATCGGTTCTGCCCTGGGGGGTCTGATCGCAGCGCATTTGCTGGGGTCGGTAGGTTGGCGCGGCGTGCTAGTAGCGGGCGGCTTGTTTCCCTTGCTGTTGGCACCGTGCTTGTTTCTGATGTTGCCTGAATCGCTGCGCTGGCTGATCTTGAAGGGGCGCAACGGCGAGCGCATCGTGCGGCGCATGCTGGTTGCGTCTGAGGCCTTGCCCAAGCTGGTGGTGCAAGATCGCAAACTCACCGGCTCGCCGGTGGCCGAGCTGTTTCGCCATGGTTTGCTGGGCGGCACCATCTTGCTCTGGCTGACTTTTTTCATGAGCTTGTTGATCATTTATCTGTTGTCGAGCTGGTTGCCAACTTTACTGCATAGCAGCGGCCGCAGCCTGTCGGGGGCGGCATTGATTACCTCGATGTTTCAGGTGGGCGGCACTATCGGTGCGATCTTGCTGGGGCGCTGGATGGATCGATTCAATCCCTACAAGGTGCTGTTGCTGGCCTATCTGGCCGCCGCCGTGTGCATCGTTGTGGTGGGCGTATCGGTGGGCAATGCCTTGCTGCTGGCGACAGCGGTATTCGGTGTCGGTTTTGGCGTGAGTGGTTCGCAGGTCGGTGTCAATGCCCTGTCGGCAGCGTTTTATCCCACGGCCAACCGTGCTACCGGTGTGAGCTGGGCTTCGGCAATTGGGCGCAGCGGTTCGGTGATCGGCTCCATGGTTGGTGGTTTGATGATCACGTTGCAGCTCGATAACCAGCAAATCTTTTTCATCATGGCAGTGCCGGCGGTGATTGCTGCATTGGCATTGATGCTTATGGGACGCTTGATTCGTGCGCGTGATCTGCAATCGGCGAGCGTTCCGAATACGCCTGTTCCTGAAGGAAGTCCATCATGAAACTCTATACCTACTACCGCAGTTCGGCCTCCTATCGGGTCCGTATCGCACTCAATCTGAAAGCGCTGGACTATGAAGCTGCGTATGTCCATCTTTCCAGAAATGGTGGCGAGCAATTCGCGGCGGCATTTTCGTCGCTCAATCCACAGCAGTTGGTGCCGGTGCTGGAGGAGGGCGGCATCACGCTGACCCAGTCATTGGCGATCATCGAGTATCTCGATGAGCTGTTTCCGGCGCTGCCGCTGATGCCCGCGACGGCCTCCGGGCGGGCCCGGGTCAGGGAGTTGTCGCTGGCCATTGCCTGCGATATCCATCCCTTGAACAACCTGCGGGTCTTGAAATATCTGAGCGCTGAACTAGGTGTGTCGGCCGAACAAAAAAATGCCTGGTACCGTCACTGGGTGGGCGTCGGGCTGACGGCCTTGGAAAAGCGGCTGGCGCAGGATCCAGCCACCGGTCGTTTTTGTCATGGCGACCAGCCATCCATGGCTGACTGTTGCCTGGTGCCGCAGATTTATAACGCCAAGCGATTTGACTGTGACCTCTCGGCCTTGCCGACGGTGATGGCGATTTTCGCCAATTGCGAGGCACAAGACGCTTTTGCACAAGCCTATCCGGAACGGCAGCCCGACGCCGAGTAATCGGGTGCGCTGTCGATGATGACCGCCGCAAGCCATCAGGACGTTGCGAGCACCGCAGCGGTGGTGGCGCATGGCGCTGTTTGCGAGGCAACCGCAACGGTCATGCTTGGTACATTGGAGATGGTGACCAAAGGGTCAGAAAGCGCCGCTAAAAAGAGCAGTACGAGCGACAAGACCACGCTTGCGCCGATCAAGACGCCGCTTAGTATTCTGGAGAACATGCATTGCTCCTATAGATGTGTAGTGCCTTGGATGCTGCCATCTTAATTTCCCTTTAGCTTAAATTTTGTTGTCAAAATAAAATTTCAAGAAAACCTGTGTAAAAAAATGTTCAGATAAGCTGCCAGCCTTTTGGCTGGCTTAATGATGTTGTATTGACATTATTTTCTCTGCGTTGCGGCACCGCTGGAATGCTATCGGTGTTCCCACCGCGGCATTGAATTGCTGCGTCGACAAAATCACCTGTATTACTAGACATCAAAATGGCAAGTGATTGATACAATGGGTGGCAATTTACGCTTTCTGACACAAATCGTGGACGTTGTTTTATTTCAACTGCATGGCATTGCCATGTGGAGATTTATTTAATTGAGGCACAAGCGTGCAATTGAAATTCACGATAAAGCCTACATGGTTGATGACCGCATTCCATAGCGGTCGTGGTTTGTCCTTGATCTACGCTTTGTTGTGCTGTCTTTTGGTTGTCGTGGTCTGGACATTCACATTTACGCGTATCAGGAATGAAAAAATACTTGCCATAGAAAGCTCCATCTCAGATAACCGGAATGTTGCCACCATCATTTCCTCAAATCTGGATGAAGTATTGAGCAAGGCGCAGCTTTATTCAAAAATAAGTACCTCGGTCTTGCAAGGCGATACGTCTTCCTCCGGCTATCTATCGCGGCTATTTCTGGGGGACTCAAGCTATCTGCGCGTAGCCGTTTTTGACGTCAATGGCAAGCTGGTCTACTCCTCTGCACATCAGAAGCAAGAGCCGGAATTCTCGTTGCTCATCAAGGCGGCCCATTTTTCTCCTTTGCTTTATGCGCAACCACAGGGCGGAATGATCATCAGCTCGCCGACAAAAAAGGATGGTTATTCCTGGCGCGTGCCATTGCTGATTCCTTTGAAGGACCAAAAAAATCAGGTATTAGGGTTTTTTACCGCGATTCTCGATCTGGACTACTTCCTGAGAAAATACAAGGACGTCAGCATTGATAGCGGAAGTCGTATTGAAATCCTCAATTCCAGTGGTCTTCGGCTGGCCGAACTCAATAGCGGAGCATTGTCCAATGGCAATAATGCTGGCGACGAGGGCTATACGCGCTTTCAGATCAATGACAAAAACGACGGTGAGATCTATGCCGTGCGTCCTGGTGAACCCGATCAGAAAATCGGTGTACATAAAAACCTGGACCGTTATCCGCTGGCGGTCATTGTCAGTCGCGATCCTGCTTATGTTCTGAGCAAGCTCAAGCTGTCACACCGTGAATATGTCTCTCAGGCAATGCTGATGTCGGCGATTGTCTTGCTGTTTTCTTTTACGCTGATTACATTGGCGCATCGGCGCCGGCGGCTCTACCAGAAATTATTACGTTCGGAACGAGAAAAAAGCACGCTCATCTCCGAGCTGGAGCAAGAGAAGTCACGCGCCTATCAACTGGCATCACATGATTTTTTGACCGGCATTCCCAATCGCATGCTGTTTCATGAGATTGCCAGCAAAGAGCTGGCGCGGGCCAAACGCAGTCGTAAATTTTATGCAGTGTTCTTCCTTGATCTGGACAAGTTCAAGGTGATCAACGACACCCTTGGTCACGCTGTCGGCGATGCCCTATTACAAGCGGTAGCCAAACGGCTTCGTTCAGTATTGCGGGAGTACGATCTGGTGGCCCGTCTGGGTGGCGATGAATTTGCCGTACTGGTTTCCGAGGTCGAACAGGAAGATCGCATTGCCGAGATAGGCAAGGAGTTGGTCAAGGCCATTAGTGAGCCGTATCTGGATTTGGAAGGGCATGATGTTGAAACGACATCAAGTATAGGCATTTCCATGTATCCGAAAGATGGGAAAACCGTCGATGAATTGCTCACCAGCGCCGACGCCGCCATGTATGTGGCAAAAAAATCCGGTAGCGGCACTTACCGGTTTTACGATGCGTCGTTCAATGCCACCTCGGTACGTAGTCTGGAATTACTGTTCCGTTTCAAGCAGTCATTGAGGACCGATGAGTTCTGTCTGCATTATCAGCCCAAGTTCGATTTGCAGCATTTTGATGTCATCGGTCTGGAAGCGCTCATACGTTGGCAGCATCCTGAGCATGGCCTGATCTATCCAAATGATTTTATTCCACTTGCCGAAGAGTATGACCTGATCATCCCGCTGGGACACTGGGTCATTGAAGCAGTGTGTCGTCAACTGGCGCTGTGGAAGGTCGCGCAGTTTCCGCTGTATCCAGTGGCAATCAATGTATCCGTCAAACAATTGCGCGATAGGTTGCTGCTGACGACGATACTGGAGGCACTGAAAAAACATGATATTGCGCCCCATCTGCTGGAAATTGAAGTCACGGAAAGCTGCTTCATTGATAATATTCAAGGTGCCAAAGAAGTGCTGGAACAATTGCGCTTAGCCGGGCTGAACATTGCCCTCGACGACTATGGCACGGGTTACGCCAGTCTGAGTCATATCAAGACCTTGCCGCTGTATGCATTGAAAATCGACCGCTCCTTCATTCGAGATCTCGATAGCGACAACAGTGATGCTCTGATCGTTGCATCAACCGCAGCGCTGGCGCGCAATCTGGGCTTGAAAGTGATTGCCGAAGGGGTAGAAAGCAAGGCGCAACTGATGCATTTGAAAGGGATAGGATGCGATCAGGTGCAAGGTTATTATTTACATAAGCCGGTCCCGGCGGATCAACTTGAACTGATATTGATGGCCGGTGAATTCGTGCCAGTTTGACGTTAGAGGCAAGAGGTCAAAATACTTCACCATCAATGGGCCGCCCTTGCGGATCAAGCAATATCGTCTCGTGCGGCAAGAGGGGATGATTGAACGGCGCATTCTGATAGATCATGACTCTGTTTCTGCCTGCCGATTTTGCCTGATACAGCGCCTTGTCGGCATTGGCAAGCAGGATATCGGCATCTTGCTGCGGATCTTCTGACAAGGTCGCAATGCCAGCCGAAAAGGAATAGGAAAAATGCGGCGCAATATGCTCGAACTGTTCGTTGCCAAGTAATTGTGCAATTCTGCTCAGAGCGGCCTGTGCCTCATCGATGCTGGTTTCGAGCAGCAATATACAAAATTCCTCGCCGCCCAGGCGTCCCACAATATCGCCACTGCGCATCTCGGACTGCATGAATCTGGCAAAGTGTTTCAATATCTCATCGCCGCGGGCGTGGCCGTACTGATCATTGATATTCTTGAAGTGATCAAGATCGAGTATGGCCACGCAAAACGGATGCCGATAGCGCCGCGCCCGGGCAAATTCTTCCTGCAATCGGTTGAGCACGTATCGCCTGTTGGGCATGCCGGTCAATTCATCAGTTTGTGCCAGTTGCTCGATCGCACTGATGGCTTCTTTCAGTTTTTTTTCAGTTTGTTTTTGCAGGGTAATGTCAGCGCAATGCATGACCAGATATCCAGGGGCATAAATCTGTTCGCTGATCAATAACCATCTGCCGTCCACCAAGTCCGATTCGAAACGTCGAAACGGCTTTGAGCGGAAAACTCCATGCACATAATCGAGCCAGGATTGCAGTGACTCCCACTCAATATTGACACCGCCACGATGGTCGTACATCCTCTCCAGCCATTGATCTGCATGCCAGCCAATGATCGAAGTACCTTCTAGTCCGAACATCTGGGAAAATGCCTGATTGTGGTAAACAAAGATGTCGTCAGGATCCAAAATGGCAATGCCATTTTCAGAAAATGTGAAGTGATGGCGCATGATCTCCGACAAGGTTTCTGGCATCAGCAGGCTCATGGCTAACCTCTACTGTGGTGACGAGTGCGGGAATGGCATTGAGAATTCGTCGTTCAATCGGATCATTTTTGCATCATGTAGCACCATGTTGTTGCCGGAGAGATGCATTATTGAAGAAGTGCAGATCTGTACCTGCACTTCGCCGTCGATATTGTTTTGTTGTCGTTAGATTAAGTTATCACCAATCATGAATGCGTGGTGACTTCTGCGGGGATTTTTTTTACGAAAACGACTCTTTCCATAATGCAATGGCAAGCATGCTGGCGACACAAAATGGTCAGCGCTTATGCTCTATTTTCGATGATGAATCTTCAAGATGTATTGCATAATGAACAAAGGGAAGGCAATTCCATCTGGCGGTGAAATCGAGAATAAGCAAAGACGATGCATTCATGCCAAATCCAAATATGAAGACCGTGCGCCGATGGTTCGGCCTGCGGCATTTACTGCGACCAATGTACGGGTTTTTATTGTTTGCAGCGCTTGCAAACGGCGTTTGCGTTGCCAAAGATCTGGTGGTGGGCGTCTATAACAACGAGCCCAAGATATTTTTTGACAAACAGCAACAAGCGGCCGGCATTCATATAGACATCCTCAACAAAATTGCTCAACTAGAGCATTGGAATCTGCGTTACGTCGGTTGTGAATGGCAGGCATGCTTACAGGCGCTACAGACGGGGGAGATTGACCTGCTGCCTGACGTGGCTTATTCGGAAGAGCGTCGTCAGCTGTTTGATTTTCCTGCCGTGCCGGCCCTGTATGGCTGGTCGATTCTCTATCGCAACGCGCATGTTCAGATCAATTCCATTTTTGATCTGAACAATAAACGTGTCGCCATTTTGCATGGCGCCATCCAGGAAAGTTATCTCAAGCAACTGCTGGAAAACTCCAATATCCACATGACGTTTGTGCCGGTCGCAACGTTGCAAAACGGTTTCGAACAGGTTGCCTCAGGTCAAGTCGACGGCGTCGTTGCCAGCCAGCAAGTTGGCGACCATCTGGCTGGCCGATTCGGGGCGGTGGATACACCGATCATCTTCCAACCGATCAAGCTGTTTTTCGTGACAGGTAAAGGACGCAATGCCGATGTGCTCACCGCCATCGACAAGTATCTGTCGCTCTGGCAGGCTGACCGGCAGTCGGTGTATTTCGAGATCTTGCGCAAATGGGGACCGGGTACACAATCGCCTTTGTCAAAATTCATTTTATGGGGCCTGGTGGCGGCGATCGTCTTGTGTCTGGCCGCGTTCGCCATTGCCGCCTACCTGCGTCGTGAGGTGGCGCTGAGGACGCAAGAGCTGCGCTTCAGTGAACAATCACTGCGCATTGCCGCGACCGTATTTCAATCGCAGGAAGCAATGTGGGTGATGGACTCAAACAAACAGGTTCTCAACGTCAATGAGGCCTTTGTCAAATTGACCGGCTATCGCCTGGAAGAACTGCCGCAGCGGCGTATTGCCCCCATGTATCTGGAAAACCAGACGCAAGACTATCGTGACCACATGTGGGCCGACGTTCAGAAATCCGGACAGGCGCAAGCGGAAGTGCAGACCAGGAAAAAAACCGGTGAAGCCTATATGGCGTGGCTGACCTTGACGGCGGTGCGTGACCGCGAGCATAACGTTACCCACTATGTCGGCACTCAAACGGATATCACACAACAAAAACAGTTGCAGCATGAGACAGCTCGACTGGCCTACTATGACGCCCTGACCGGGCTGCCGAATCGACAATTGCTGGTAAAGCGTATCCGGCAAGTGATCGCCGACCATGCCGACGCTAGCCAAATCAGTGCTTTGTTGGTGATTGACCTGGATAACTTCAAGGACCTCAACGATACCTTGGGGCACGATATTGGCGACCAGTTCCTGCAACAGATATCGCAGCGTTTGCTGGCAGTGAGCGCTACACCGGAAGACGTCTGCCGTCTCGGTGGTGACGAATTTGTCGTGCTGATACGCGGCATTGACAAAGAAGAGGCAGAACAGACGATACGTCTGGCGGCGCAAAAATTTCTGGCCCTGGTTACCGATCGTTTCGATCTTTCCGGCATCAGTTACCAGACCACTTGCAGTATCGGCGGGACCTTCTTTGACGCCAGCCAGTCCAGTGTCCAGGATATTCTCAGACGCGGTGATCTGGCGATGTATCAGGCCAAACGGAACGGCCGTAATACTTTTTGTCTGTTTTTGGAGGACATGGAAAATGCGGTCAGTTTCAGAACGGCCTTGGAGGCTGATCTACGTTGTGCGCTTGATCAACAGCAGTTGTTTTTGCACTATCAGCCGCAAGTGGATTTTCAAGGGGAAATAACGGGTGTGGAAGCGTTGCTGCGCTGGCGGCACCCACTACGCGGACTGGTTTCTCCCGGCATTTTCATACCGGTTGCAGAAGCCGCCGGACTCATTTCTTCGATCGGACGGTGGGTATTGCATCAGGCTTGCCGGCAAGCGGCGCAGTGGCAAAAGGAGCGACCCGAACATGCGCTCATGATTGCCGTCAATGTCAGTGCTGTGCAGTTCCGTCATCCGGAATTCGTTGCTTATGTTTCACAAATCATCGCTGAAACAGGCATTGAACCCACGCGTCTGAAGCTTGAACTGACAGAAACCATGATGGTTGAGGATGTGGAAGGCACGATTGAGAAAATGTCCATTCTCAAAGGCTATGGCATTTCCTTTTCACTCGATGATTTCGGCGTTGGCTATTCATCGCTTTCCTTGCTCAAGCGCTTACCGATAGATCAGTTAAAGATCGATCAATCCTTTGTCAAGGATCTGCTGACAGATCCCAACGATGCGGCTATCGCCAAAAGTATCATTGCGCTGGGCAGCGCTCTGCACCTGGCAATCATTGCCGAAGGTGTGGAGACGACGGCACAACGTGACTTTCTGGCGGAACTGGGTTGCCGTCATTATCAGGGGTATCTGTTCGGCTATCCGGTGGCACCCGAGGATTTGCGGTTATGAAAGTGTGCGTCTGCGACAGCAACGACTCAGACGGTGCGAGATAACGTACGCGGGCAAGGTATAATTTCGCCCTCATCTCGGGTGCCTCAAGCTTGCTGGCTTCTTCCGAGACTTTTCATTTTCGCATCCGGTCACGACAACCATGAATTCTCAAATCAACGCGCTGCTAGGGCAAGCGATCCACCATTTCGAGCAGGGAAATCTGGACGCTGCCCAACAGGTGTTGAGCAGAGTATTGCAGATGCATGCCAAAAATTTCGATGCCTTGCACATCCTCGGCGTGATCAAGGGTCTCCAGAATGACCAGCAAGAGGCGATCCGCTTGTTCAAGAAGGCCATCACCATCGACGCCAACAATAATTTCGTTCAGTTCAATCTGGCCAAGGCATTGAACGAAGTCGGCAAAGATGAAGAGGCGATGCCGCACCACAAGAAAGCGGTGCAGTTGGCGCCAGGACATGTAGAAGCCTGGCTCAACTATGGTGCGGCATTAAGCAATCTGAAGCGCTACGAAGAAGCCTTGCACTGCTACGATAAAATATTTGCGATCAATCCGCGCTATGACCAGGCTTGGACTAACTGTGGAGTTGTGCTTTACAAGCTGGCACGTTATGAGGACGCGCTGACCGCCTTCGACAAATCCCTGGCGCTTACTCCAGACAATGCGCTAGCCTGGCTCAACAGCGGCGCCGCGTTCAACAAGTTGAAACGTTATGAGGCCGCTGTCGGTGCCTACGAAAAGGCTTTATCGTTCAACCCGAATCAAGCCGAAACCTGGTTCAACTATGGCATTGCCTTGCGCCAGCTGGAGCGTAATGCCGATGCACTGGCCGCTTATGAGCGGGCACTGACCATCGATCCTGAGCTCGACCAGTTATATGGCAATTGGTTACTGTGCAAGATGGCCATGTCTGATTGGGCAAATCTGGACCAGGCCGTGGCGACGCTGCGCTCAAGCATTGATGCCGGCAAGCAGGCGAGTGAACCTTTCGTCCTGTTCATGGTGTCGGATGACCCGGTATTGATAAAGCGTTATGCCGAGGCATATACCGGCAAGACCTATCCGGACTGCCGCAACAAGGTGACATGGCCTGTGCCGGCTCAGGATCAGCGCATCAAGATCGGCTATTACTCAGCCGATTTACACAATCATGCCACTGCCTATTTGATGGCAGAGTTGTTTGAGAAGCATGACCGATCGCGCTTTGAAATTATCGCCTTTTCCTACGGGGCACATGCGGAAGATGCCATGCGTATGCGGCTTGTCGCTGCAATGGATCAATTTATTGATGTCGGAGACAAATCGGATGAGGAAATCGTGGCGCTGTCACGTTCTCTGGGCATCGACATTGGCGTTGATCTGAAGGGCTATACGCAAGACGGCAGAATGGGCATCTTCGCCCTCGGTGCGGCACCAGTGCAGGTCAGCTATCTGGGCTATCCCGGCACCGTGGGGGCCGGTTATCTGGACTATATCGTGGCCGATGCGACGCTCATCCCGCACGACATGGCTACGCATTATTGCGAAAAAATCGTGCGCATGCCTCATTCTTACCAAGTCAACGACAGATCGCGCCAGATCGCTGACAAGCAGTTCAGCAGGCAGGAACTGGGCTTGCCGGAGCAGGGCTTTGTCTTCACCTGTTTCAATAACAACTATAAATTGGCGCCGGAGAGTTTTGATATCTGGATGAAGTTGCTGCATCAGGTTCCTGGCAGCGTGCTTTGGTTGTTGCAAGACAATCTGCACAGCGCCGACAACTTGCGCGCGCAAGCACAACGTTGTGGCATTGCCAGCGAGCGGTTGGTGTTTGCGCCGCGCATGGAGATAACACTGCATCTGGCCCGGCATCGTCAAGCCGATCTGTTCCTGGATACCTTCAACTACAACGCTCACACCACCACTAGTGATGCCTTGTGGACCGGATTACCGGTTCTCACGCGTCTGGGTCATACCTTTTCTAGTCGCGTCGCGGCAAGTCTGCTCAATGCGGCAGGCTTACCCGAGCTCATTACTGGCAGCAACGAAGAATATGCCGCACTGGCACTGAAGCTGGCCAATGATGCCGAGCTGCTGGGGGCATACCGACGCCGCTTGGAAGCGAACCGGCTGACTTGTCCTTTGTTTGACAGCGATCTGTTTACCCGTCATCTGGAAACGGCCTATCAGACCATGCAACAAAGACGTCTGGCCGGTTTGCCGCCAGACCATATTGATATTGCCGGATAGGTAAGAAGAACACCTGAAAAGATGCCGATGGCAAAGAGGTGCGACGCTGCCATCGGCATTTTGTTCGGTGATCTAAGAGGCTTTGCTGTTGGCGCTGACTGCCTGCGCCATGGCTTGTGCTTGTGCGTCACCCTGGCGCTGCAGTCCGGCGACGACGCCTTGTTGATCGGCGGGAGTACGGTTCTGACTGACCTTCCATTTTCCCTGTAGCGTGCTGAGCTTGATCTCAATACCGACAATCGCCTTGAGCATGGAATCGATATAGTCTGTTGGCGCATCGCTGACCGCCCAGGGCGCTGGACGTTCTGCTTCATGGCGTTCGGTCAGGCGCGTCACGAAGGCATGCAGCCAGGCTGCATCATCGACAATATCGAGCTTGCCGTGGGCCTGCACCATGATGTAGTTCCAGGTCGGTACAGCTTTGCCGGTGGCTTCCTTGCTGGGGTAGAGCGAGGGTGAAATATAGGCCTGCGGTCCCTGAAACACCACCAGCGAGTCGACGTCTGTACGCGCTTCTTTCCAGACAGGATTGGCACGCGCCACATGGCCGCGCAAGATACCCGGGCCGCCATCGGGATCCGTTTCCAGCATGAAGGGAATGCTGTTGGCAGCCAATTCGCCGGCGCCGTTTTGGGTGATCAGGAGTCCGAGCGGGTGCTGGCGCAGCAGCGCATGTAACTGTTCGGAGCGGTTTTCTTCAAAATGGCTAGGCAGATACATAGGACTCTTTCGTAGAATGGTTCCTTATTATAGGATTGGATATTGCGTAGCAAGGAGCCATTTTCTGATGACACAAAGAGCCGTTCAAGTACCGCTGCGCCAGCAGGTCTACCTGCGTCTGCGCCAGGCCATCGATACCGGTGTGTTTGCCCCCGGTGCGCGTTTTCCTGCTTCGCGCGAGCATGCGCGGGTGCTGGGCGTGTCACGCAACACCATACTGTGGGCGCTGGAACGTCTGCAATCGGAAGGCTATCTGGTAGCGCGGGTCGGTGACGGCACCTATGTTGCCACGCGCAATGCTCCAGCGCCGGGTAGTCATGGCGCACCCAGAGTGGCCGCCCATCAATTGCTCTCGCAGCGCGGCCGCCTGATTGCCGAAGCGGGGTTGCGCTGGAGCCCGCCGAGCGGGGCCACTTTGCCATTTCGGGTCGGCCGTCCGGCGCTGGAAGAGTTCCCGTTCGCGCTCTGGCAGCGACTGGAACGGCAACTTCCCCAGGCTACCAGGATTGCCAGTGCCGGCTATACCGAAGCCGCTGGTCAACCCGCGCTCAGGGCGGCGATTGCGCAATGGTTGCTGGTATCGCGCGGCATCCGCTGCGCAGCGGCGCAAGTGATCATTACGGCTGGCTCGCAACAGGCGTTGGATTTGATTGCGCGGCTCTTGCTCGACGATGGCGATGAAGTCATGGTGGAAGACCCGGGTTACCTGGGCATTCGCGCCAACTTGATTGCTCAAGGTGCGCTGGTGCGGCCGGTGCCGGTTGACAACGAAGGTTTGTGCATAGGCCAGGGCGCAGCACTTTATCCGCGTGCCCGGCTGGCCGTAGTCACGCCGACGCACCAGTTTCCGCTTGGTGTGCAGATGAGTTTGATGCGACGCACTGCACTCATTGCCTGGGCCCAGGCCAATCGTGCCTGGATCGTTGAAGACGATTACGACGGCGAATTCCAATACGGCCCTCAGCGTATTCCTGCGCTGTGCAGCATGGCCCACGACGCCCGCGTTTTGCACGTAGGCACTTTCTCCAAGTCGCTCGGCGGGGGCTTCAGGCTCGGCTTTATCGTGGTGCCGACCACGTTGGTGGAGGCTTTCACCAGGGCGCGCGCCATCAATGACAGACAATCGCCGGGCATCGTGCAAGAGGTGCTGGCGCAGTTTATTGCGCAGGGTCATTTATTGCGTCATTTGCGTCGCATGCGCGAATTGTACCGGCAACGTCAAGCGCACATGATCGCTTGTCTGGCGCATGCCAGCGGCGGTGCGATTACGCTGGAGGCCAGTCTGCAAGGCATGCATCTGACGTTTGAAGCAGATGCCAGCGTGCGCGATACCGACTTGAGTCAGCGGGCCTTGCGGGAAGGGGTGCAGTTAGCGCCCTTGTCGGCCTATTGCATGCAAGCTAAACGGCGCGGATGGCTGTTCGGCTATGCCGGTTACGACGAAACTGCCATCGTGCGCGCGGCCGGGGTGTTGGGGAAGCTGTTGTGAGCGTAGAAAACAGTTCGCATTTCCTGATCAAGCGGGTGGGAAAATTGGCGAATGCAATGGGGGTTCTTTGATTGGCAACCATGCACAAAAAAACGCACTGAGCGGGCAGGGCGAAAATCACTAGAAAAATGTCGAAGTAATTTTCATTATCCGTGAATGGCAAGTTTTCACTTGGAAAGCTAAGATTGGGCGCCCAATCAGCCCGCCACCGGAAAACAGATGAAAGAAACCAGTTTATATTCCGCCCTCCATGAGAGCATTTTCAAGATAAGCGACCGTAATCTCACCAGGAACCTAGACAGTTTTTCGCTCAAGCGCAACCTGAGTCTATCTTCCGGACAGGTTGGAGCGATCGCATTGCTGCGAGAAAATGGGCAATATGAATTAACCAAATATGCAAGACCCGAGATACAAGTCCCTGATATCACGTTCGATGATTTGTGGACTTGCACGCAAGAGCATTTCGGCTTAACTGCTGCGACAGCAGGGCTAGCTTATGGGGGAATGCCTGTTCGAAAAATTAAAAAGGGGCATGGAACATGGCTTGGTTCCGGTAAATACACCAATGAAATAAGTGATTTCGGGCATAAATATTTTCCAAAGGCCAAACTGAAAAATGGAACGCCAGCAGCGGGCATCTCAAAGGCTGT
>Ga0209913_1000873_pt1 | contig 20834 bp, 16 predicted proteins | sample PersoiDNA2013203_FD_185805 | JGI IMG/M metagenome (GOLD analysis project Ga0209913, IMG submission 185805) | Permafrost soil microbial communities from the Arctic, to analyse light accelerated degradation of dissolved organic matter (DOM) -... | ecosystem: Environmental > Terrestrial > Soil >... | reverse complement strand
TTTAGCCGGCGACTTTTGGCTCCCGACCAGAATGGCCCGTCGGTTGTAGTGCTGCAAAGCGGCCGGTCGTCGGTGCTCCCGGCCCAGCTTGATTTCCAATCGGCTAAGAAGTAGTTCTTCGGGGGGCAAGATCGATGTGGGGTGGCAGTTCTACAACGAGAGCGCGACAGAGGGTCGAATACTCTCGTCGCGCCCGGTAGCGAAATCAGCGAACCGTCACATTTTGGGATTTAAAAACTAATTGGTCGAAACCAGAGGAGGACTGTTATGGCAAAGCAATTGAGAATCTCGGCAATGATGGGTTTGGTGGCCGTAGCGATGGTAATCGGCATGAATCCGGCACATGCTGCCGAAGTCAAGGTGCTGGCAGTGAACGCTGTCAGGGAGGCCCATGTTGAACTTGTAGCGGCCTTCGAAAAGGCGAGCGGCCATAAAGTCACCACAATCTGGGGCGGCTCGGAGAGCATCACGAAACGAGTCAGTGACGGCGAGGTGGTCGATGTCGTCATCATCGCGGCTCCCAACATCGACAAACTGATCCTGGCTGGCAAGCTAGTTGCAGGCTCCCGTGCAGACTTTGCAAGGTCCGGCGTTGGCGTCGCGGTACGCAGCGGTTTGCCGAAACCGGACATTTCTTCCAGCGAAGCGGTCAAGAGGGCAGTGCTAGCAGCTAAATCGGTCGCTTATTCTTCAGGGCCGAGCGGCTTCTATGTTGCGGATCTGTTCAAAAAAATGGGCATCGCCGATCAGATCAAGGACAAGGTGAAGCAACCCGCGTCCGGCGTTCAAATAGGCGAGTTGATGACGCGCGGGGAAGCCGATCTCGGCTTCCAGCAGATCAGCGAACTTTTCCATGTGAAGGGCATCGACTACCTCGGGCCGTTGCCAGCCGACATCCAGAACATAACGGTGTTCTCCGCAGGTCTGCACACGGCAGCGCCGGCGCCGGACGCGGCCAAGGCGCTGATGAAATTCCTCACTGCGCCCGAGGCGGGCTCGATCATCAAGAAGATGGGAATGGAGCCCGGCTGACGCCTGCGAAACAAGAAATCGATCACGCCAGGCGGCGTCATTGCCGGGCTTGGTGGCAGAAAGCTCTAACGCGACACCCGGCGCATGACAGAGCCGGCGGCGCACCTTGCGAACCACGCCTTTCCCCACCTGCCGGTACGCCAGTGCGTGCTGTCAGTGCCCAAGCGCCTGAGTTACTTTCTGGAACGTGAGGCGGCGACCGACCGCTTTTCTCCATGCCCCATGTCGCCTCCGGGTACGATGCCGCCAATCGCTCGCCGTTTCTGAGTGTCTGCACTCAGTCTAAAGCGGGCCTACGCTCAGTCTCAATGGAAGGTTATCCTTGAGAAAACTGTTAGTCTCAAATTCATGAATGAATTCGCGGACTTATTCCTTACTAACTGTTAGGGTCATTCAGAAATAACGACGGCTGCGCCATTGCCCGTAGCAACGAAGCCAAAGCTTTGGGCATTGCTATGGTCGCACCCTGGTTCAAGATCAAACACATGGCAGAGTCCGATGGTCTGGTGGCGCTGTCGGCCAACTTTGCGCTGTACGGCGACCTGAGCGACCGCATGATGAGCGTGGCCGCTGGTCTGGGGCCGCGCCAGGAGATTTACTCGATTGACGAGTCCTTCATCGACCTGACTGGTGTACGCGGCAATCTGGTCGAGCGCAGCCACAAGATTCGCGCCCGCATTCTGCAATGGGTCGGCATCCCCTGCGGCATTGGCATCGGCGCCACCAAGACCTTAGCCAAGCTTGCCAACCACATCGCCAAGACCGCCGAGCGCAAGCCGGGCAGTTACCCCGACCACTTGGCACAGGTGTGCGACCTGTCTGCGTTGACGCCCATGGAACTGGAGGCGGTGCTGGCGGCGACAACGGTCAACGAAGTCTGGGGCGTGGGCAGGCAGATCAGCAAGCAACTCAATGCGGGCGGCATCAACACCGTGCTTGATCTGCTGCGGCTTGATCCGGCCATGGTTCGATTGCGCTGGTCGGTGGTGCTGGAGCGTACCGTGCGCGAGCTCCAGGGCACGCCTTGCATCGAGCTGGACCATGCGCCGGCACCGAAGCAGGAAATTGCCTGCACCCGCTCCTTTGGACACCCTGTGACCGAGCTGTCTGACCTGAGTGAGGCCGTAACCGAGTTCGCCAGCCGTGGCGCCGTGAAACTCAGAAAACAGGCCAGCCTCGCCAATCAAGTCATGGTCTTTATTCGCACCAGCCCGTTTCGAAAAGACGAGCAGTACAGCGGCTCCACCACGGTGCCGCTGCGCCGACCGAGCGCGGACACAGCGGTTATCGTGGCGGCCGCGTTGGCAGGCTTGCGGGCCATCTACCGGCCGGGCTTCAACTACGCCAAGGCCGGCGTGATGCTGCTGGACTTGCAGAGCGACACGGTGCTTCAAGGCGAACTGGCGCTGGAGGGCGACGATGAGCCGGATCGAGGCCGTCTGATGACAACGCTGGATGGGTTGAACCTGCGCTATGACCGGGGCACGGTGCTCATGGCAAGCGCCGGGCTGACGGGCGACAAACGCGCCTGGTCGATGAAGCAGGAGCGGCGGACGCCTGGGTACACCACTTGTTGGGCGGATATGCCAGTGGTGCGGGCGTGAGCGCTTTATTGCCCGGCCTTTGGTTGCCGGCAGCGCAGCGGAACCGGTCATAGAGTTTCGTGCGGCCACTGGCTCTTGACGACCACAACCCGACGGCCAAGTTTTTTTTCGATAGCAGTCATAGATTTGACGGAAAAATCAGCAGCAGTCATTCAACGATCGAAACGCCGATAGTCCACCCGCTATCCATTCCAATTCAGAACCACCACTGATTCCGGTTCAAACGTTCAAACCCCTCGAGTCCACCGGTGCAGTATGCTAGGGGGGCCGCCGTTGGCCTTATCCCGTTTCCTGTCCCTGCCATGTCCGCCTCGCCAGACTCTCATGCCCAATCTGCAGCCGGCGAGCCCTGGCTGCCCTTGCTGACCCTGGTCAGTGCCTTTGCGCTCAGCCAGGCCTTTCGCACCGTTACCGCAATGATGGCGACTGGTTTGCAGCAGGATTTCGGTTTGTCCACGCAGGCGTTGGGCTTGTTTGCCGCCACCTTTGCCTTTTCCTTCGGCTTGAGCCAGTTCGTCATTGGGGTGGCGCTGGATTTTTACGGGCTGCGCCGCACCTGGCTGTGCACCTTCCCGCTGGCCATCCTTGGTGCACTCGCCTCCGCGCTGGCGCCGAACTACGCCGTTCTGGTGCTTGGCCAGGCCTTAATCGGCATCGGTTGCTCGCCGGCCTTTGTGGTGTGCACGCTCTTCATCGCAAGGCGCTTCCCCGTGCACCGCTTTGCCGCAGTATCCGGAGTGGCCATGGGCATGGGTGGTCTGGGGCTGGTGCTCACCGGTACGCCATTGGCCTGGCTCATTCATGTAAGTTCGTGGCGCATGGGCTTTGCCGTGCTGGCGGGGCTGGCGTGCGTTTCGTGGCTGTTGGTGAAATGGCAATTGCGGGAGGGCCTGGCCGCCGCCCAGCACCGCCCGGACAGCCTGGGACACGCCTTGCGTGGTTTTGGCGCGCTGTTTCTGCTGCCACAGACCTGGGGCATTCTGGCGCTGGCTCTGGTAAATTACGCGTCTTTCCTGACCATTCGCGGTCTCTGGCTGGGACCTTTGCTCATACACCGCCACGGTATGTCGCTGGTACAGACCGGCAACGTGGCTCTGGTAGTTTCGGTGCTGTCGCTGTTCACGCCCGCGCTGTTTGGCCACTTCGATCCCGGCCCAGCACGGCGACGGCCCTGGATTGTGCGCGCAGCGCTGGCCATCGCCGTGGTCTTTGCGCTGATGGCGTTTCTACCGCTGGACTGGGTGGACGTTGGCGGCATGGTGGCGGTGGCGGTGCTCTCCGGAGCCGCCATTCTCCAGTACGCCAACGTGCGTGCCTCCTATAGCGCCGAAATGAGCGGTCGCGCCATGTCGGTCTTCACCATGGCAATGTTTCTAGGTGTGGCCTTCGTGCAGAGCCTGAGCGGCTTGGCGGCGTCCTGGTCGCAGGCCTTGGGGCAGGACCCTTATGCGGGTGTGTTGGTGAGCGTGGCGTCACTGCTGGCGCTGGGCGCGCTGGCGTTTCGCCTGTTGCCGGTGGTGCGGCTGGGCTGAGCCCGGCGCTTGCGTCAAACCCTGGCCGCGCAGACCCGATTTCGTCTCACGGCTACCAGTCCCAAGCCTATCCTGCGATCCATTCTGGGCCACCTTCGGGTATGGGTCATCTTGACTGGCTGCTAATGAGAACCTCGGTTGTCAAAGGGCCGCGCTATGTCTATGTAGAACCACCCCCCTAAAGACCGGATCTGGTCGACCCCTGTGATTGCCATCCATGATTGGCCAGCCACAAAGATGACATAAAAATCAGACTGCTAGGCTGCAGTCACTGGCGAACATGAACTTCGTGTCTGTTGTTGACGGTGGCGGCTGTGTTGAGCGGTTTTCAATGTCTACGCCAGCAAAAGACACTTATGGATAGCTATGCATAAGTGTCTGTTGAAGTCAGTGGCCGGGAAAATCAGCATTTCTTAGCTCGGTGACTCCAAGAGACACATTGCGGGTCCTCACCACAGTCGGCTTTCCGGTGCTCCAGTTCAACGCCGAAAAGAAGCAGTTTGTGGCATTCAGCAACGTGCCCTTAACTGACCTTCGGACTTCCGAAATGCCTGCCCGATAGCGGCCATTGCGGCCACTAACGCCTGCTCACCGCGTTGAGGGCAGGGCTCCATAAAGCCGACTTTCAATTCACCACTTCAAATGGACGCTCCCGACACAGACCGTCTGAAAATTGTGGACCAACCCACAGTGCGACTGGAGTCGGCCTTTGCAAACAGGCTATCCTTGTGGCCGACAAACACACGCCATCGCCAGACCACGAATGCCGTTACCTCCAGCCTTTCTGTCCAAGCACGCAACTGTACGCATCCTCGAACGTTTTAGGGTGTCACCGGACAAATTGACTGCTCTGATGAATGCTGGGCTTGGAAAGCGAATTGGCGCATCGACAGAGTCAAATCTGATTCACAGACTTCTTTGGAGCCCTGAAGACAACAACCTACTGGTGGCTATTCAGGATGTTGTCTCTGGGACGGTGCTGACCGTACTGACGCTTGAGATGTACAAAAGGGACTACGCGGTCAATCTTTCTGAGAATCGAGTTCGACATGTGATCAATCAGATGGTCCACGCTGAGCACATCCCGGCCGCGATGTGGCAACCTGGCGATCAACAGGAGTACGTCACGGTACACGCTCACATCACCGCGACCACGACCACGACCACGACCACTGTCGCGCTTGGCAGGTGGACTGGTGAAGTTTGTTCTCCGGATCTAAGCCAGTTGGGCAGGAGTTTGGAGTTCTGGGCGTGGGTCGCGCGAAGATTGGAGGGAAAGCATCACGCAGTCGAAAGCCTGATGCGCGTTGAAGCCAGATTTACCGGAGGTCGAAACTGCGAGGTGCCGTACCATGCATCCGGCGACGCCACCCGCTCCAATCCCTAACGTTTGCAGTCCGAAAATTGGTAAGGCGGCAATAGGTGTGACTGGATCAGTGAACGTCGGGATCGCAGCGGATGCCGATCACCATGTGAACGGCGGGTTCCTGGAAGTCCAATGGTCACCCGCCACCACAGAACCGTGTCGCACAATGCTTGCCTACCCACAATCAAGAGGCCGCCATGACCGACTCCACCACACTTTCCCGCCGTGCACCCCGCCGCTTTTGGGGCTGGGGCCAGGCCGATGCCTCGCTGGATAAGCGCGAGCAGGCCACGGTAAAGACCATGGTCGAGCAATTGGAGGTGCCTTATGCCGAGCGGGCAGTGCCGCAGGTGCACGAATTTACGCTGCCCTCGCCGCGCGTTGCCGCGCCCAAGGCCCTGGTCTCGGTGTTTTCAGCCACACCACTGGATCGGCTCAACCACTGCGTTGGCAAGAGCTATGCAGACCTGGCGCGCATGTGGCTGCGCGCCCCGCCCACGCCACCCGACTGGGTGGCATTTCCCGATGACGAGCAGGCGGTGGTGGACATTCTGGACTGGGCGCAGGCTCACAACGTGGCGGTCATTCCCTACGGGGGCGGCAGCAGCGTGTGCGGTGGTGTGGAGGCGGCGGTGGGCGACAGCTATGCCGGGGTGGTGTCGCTGGACCTGGAGCGCCTGAACCGGGTGCTGGAGGTAGACCCCATCAGTCGCGCGGCCCGCATTCAGGCGGGCGCCCTGGGGCCACAACTGCAGACCCAGCTCAAACCGCACGGGCTCACGCTGCGCCACTTTCCGCAGAGCTTTGAGTTCTCCACGCTAGGTGGCTGGATCGTCACGCGGGCCGGAGGCCATTACGCCACACAGCACACCCATATCGATGATTTTGTTGAGTCCACGCGGTTGGTCACCCCTAACGGCATTCTGCAAACACGGCGTCTGCCGGGCTCGGGTGCCGGACCTGCACCAGATCGGTGGGTGCTGGGGTCTGAGGGCACGCTGGGCGTGCTGACCGAGGCCTGGGTGCGTCTGCAAGAGCCGCCGTGCTTTCGTGTATCGGCCTCGGTCCGCTTTGCGGACTACTTTGCGGCTGCACGTTGTGTGCGTGCATTGGCGCAGTCGGGGTTGAACCCGACGAACTGCCGTTTGCTGGACCCGATGGAGACCGTGTTTTCTGGCGTGGGCGATGGCCGTTTCGCCATTTTGGTGCTGGGCTTTGAGTCGTCCGACCACCCGCTGCAGGCATGGATGGAGCGTGCTTTGGATCTGGTGCGTGACCATGGCGGCACGTTTGACGCGGATGCCGTGGCCCGCTCGCTGGCCGCTCAAGGCGGGGACGAGCACCGCAGCGGTGCCGCCGGGGCCTGGCGCGACGCTTTTCTGCGCATGCCCTATTGGCGCGACCCGGCCGTTGGGCTGGGGCTGATCATGGATACCTTTGAGACCGCCATTACCTGGGATCGGTTTGAGGCGTTTTACGCCAGTGTCAAGGCCGACGTGGGAGCGGCAATCGAGCACGCCACGGGGCAAGAGGCGCTGCTGTCGTGCCGTCTGACCCATGTGTACCCGGACGGACCGGCACCGTATTTCACGCTGGCCGCGCGCGGCGGCGCGGATGGCAGTGTGGCCAGCGCCTTGTCGGCCTGGCGCGACATCAAGCAGGCGGCCAATGCCGCAGTCATTGCGCACGGCGGCACCATTACCCACCACCATGCCGTCGGGCGTGACCACCGCAGCGGCTATGAGCGCGAAGTGCCCGCCCTGTTTCGCCACATGCTGGCGGCGGCCAAACAGGTGGTCGATCCGCTGGGCATCATGAACCCCGGTGTCTTAGTGGATCCGGTGGCCCGGCAGGTTGGGCACAGCGGGATACTGGCATCGTCATTTGTTGGGTCTGATTTCAAGGGCGCAGGGCCCTGCAAAACACCGACGTGAATAACAAGAACCCTAGTGGCATCCCGGCCCATCACAGTAGATTCAACTTCTATTGGATGCAGTTTGCAGTCATGGCGCTTTACCTGCTGCTGAATGATCTGTGCCATCAATTCAGTTGAACGTCAGCAGTGTGGAAGAACGTATACCGACTAAGCAGAAGCAGTCAGTCAAATCAGAATCGGGGGCACCCGGTCTGAGCCATGTCCAGCCATTAGTCAACGGCAGCTTTGTGGGAGTTCAATTCCCGCGTATTTTCTGTCTACTAGCCGTCCTTAATGGCGGGCTGTAGTGCTGTCAGGCCAGCAGACGGTGGCCGGCCGTGCAGGTACTGAGCCCCGCTCAATCCTTGAGGCTCACCCCCAGGACATTCAGCTTTTTTGCATACGAATCCCTGCGGTTAGCTGCCTTTGCAGCGGTATCAATGGCCGCCTGAATGGCCTTAAGGCCCTTTTTTTCAACAGCTTTGATTAATCCGAATTTGTGAGCAGCATCTACCTGCGCCCTCCTGAAAGTGGCGATGAGTTCGGCATGGGCAACGGATTGATTCACAAGGACCTCATTGTCTAAAGCGCTATTTTCTGCGCTTTTTCGCGCTGATAGCCCTTGAAGGCATTCCGGCTGTGGAAAAACCGCACGGGTGACATTTGCCACCGGCTCATGGTGCAACTGACCAACCCCGATTCCCCGCTCTCCTTTGCAGGCAGCTGAGCCACAATCCGGGCATGAGCATGCCCCAACCCTACCTCAGCGAAACCGAAGCCCCGGCCCGTGCCGAAGTCGATGCCCTGCCGGGTTTGACCCTACTCGAATTCGGCACCGACTGGTGCGGCCATTGCCGCGCCGCCCAGCCTGCACTGGCCGAGGTGCTGCCACAACATCCGCAGTGGCGCCACTTCAAGGTTGAAGATGGACCAAGTCGCCCGCTGGGGCGCAGCTACCGCGTCAAGCTCTGGCCCACGCTGGTGCTGCTGCGTGACGGGCAGGAAGTAGCGCGCTTGGTGCGCCCGACGCAAGCCGCTGACATCTCGGCCGCTCTGAACATCGCATGACAACACCAGCCGTGGCAGCGCTGATCTTGCAGATCGAAGCCGCAGTGCGCCCGCTGGCCGATGCGCAGCAGGCCGTGCCCATGCGCGCCTACATGCTTGACCAGTTTGCGTTTTTGGGCATCCGCGCCACCCCGCGCCGCCAGGCCCTGCGTGGCTTGCCCCGGTTGAACACCTGGACTGCCCCCGAGCTGCTGGTGCTGGCCGAAGCCCTTTGGGATATGCCCGAGCGCGAATTCCATTACGTGGCCGTGGACCTGCTGGCCAAACACCACCGGCAGCTTGACCTGGACAGCCTGCCGCGCTTGCTGCAACTGGTGCAGCGCCAATCGTGGTGGGACACGGTGGATGGACTGGCTGGTGTGGTGGGCGACATCTTGCTGCGGGCGCGGGCGGGCCAGTGTGATGTGCAGCGCCACATGGATATGTGGCTGAGCCATTCGAACCTGTGGGTGAGCCGCGTGGCCATGCTGCACCAGCTGGGCTGGAAGGCGCAGACCGACGAGGCGCGACTGCTTCGTTATGCACTGGCGTTGGCCCCCGAAACAGATTTCTTCATCCGAAAGGCCATAGGCTGGGCGCTACGCGACCACGCCCGCACTCGGCCCGAGGCCGTGCGCGCCTTTTTGTCTCAGCATGCGCAGCGCCTGTCGGGGTTGACGCGCCGAGAGGCGGGAAAACACTTGGGCTGATCAGCTGCAGTTTGAGTGTTGCGATTGCCGGATCTGATTGAGAAATCACAAAACCGACATAAAAGTTAGCCTTTCCGACTGCGGTCGTCGGTGGGAGCCTCCTATGCCCCAAGCCGACGATGGTTTTCTTGAAATGCCTGCCCGATACCAGCCATTGAACCCACCAATTGATGCTCACCGGATTGACGGCGGAGTTCCATAAAGCGGCACTTCAATTCACCTCGACAGATTCACACTGCAGCCATTGGAGGCGAAAAAGCCTGCGGCAAGTGTGCAGCGTAAACCGACTTTGGGTTGCCAAAAAAGCTCGCTCGATACCCGACCTTCACCCCAGTACCCTGGCCGTCAGCAATGTGGTGTCGATTTCGAGGATCGCTGCACCCGCCAACGACCATATCCGTACATATGATCGCGCTCCAGACAGCGGTCATTCGATTGGTGAAGGAATCCGCAGCAGTCACTCAACGGCGGAGAGACAATTTCCAGCTGTGTGGTTCTAGGGAATGTTCTCAAACGTCATCGACTGAAACTGCGTCCGCGGCAAGAAATGCAAGTCTGCTTCCTTCAGCAACTTAGCTGTCTAACCCTCAAAGGGACTGCAGGCTAAACACCGTTTGCGTGCGTAACGCTTGCAGGTTCAACACGCGCAAACCACCGTATTCCACCGCAATCGCACCGCATGCGGCCAGAACCGTCAATGCCTCGTTCACCCGCTGGCGTGACAGACCGACAAGATAGGCGAGCTCTTGTTGAGTGATGTGCAGCACCTTGTAAAAGCCGGGGTAAAGAACGGGGTTCATAAGAGCAGCCAAGCTGCGAGCGACACGGATGTCAGGGTCGGTCATGCGATCGATTTCGCGTCCGGCTATAAATTGGCCCAGCCTTTGGTTGAGCTGGTTCATTACAAAGCGGTTAAAACCGATCGAATGATCTAACAGCCAGTGAAACGTGTCTACATGCACGCCTGCCACGCGGCTTTTGCGCAAGGCTTGGATGTTGTAGCGGTAGGCTTCGCGCTTAAGGGCCGTGCCTTCGCCAAACCAGCCACCGGGGGGCACGCCGACAAAGGTCATGGTTTGGCCTTCCGCGCTGTCACTGCTAACTTTCAGCAATCCTTCCACCACGCCAAACCAGTGGGTCACTGGGCGGCCTATGCCGCAAAAAGTTTCGCCACTTTGAACATCGAAGATATACAAATCGTTCAAAGCATGTTCCCGCTCCGGTTGGGATAAGACCTGCAGCCAGGCAAGAGCTTCAAGTTCATGGGCATGAATCGTGCCTTTACGCTGGCGGATGAAGCTGTTGATGGTCATGGGGTATCTGGGTTGGACGGTGATTAGAGGGAAAACAAAAAAAGTGTTGCCATCCACATTTTTCGTGCTACCATAATTCTAACAAACGTTAGGTAGATTAAATGAACGCAAACACCGTTACCCCACTTCACGAACGCTTTCCCTATTTCACAACCGAACACGAGATGCTGCGCGAGACAGTGCGCCGCTTTATCGAGACAGAGGTTGCGCCACACGCTGAACAATGGGAGGAGCAAGGCATGGTGCCGCGCGCGGTACTGCGCCAGATGGGCGATCTCGGCCTGCTGGGCATCCGCTTCGAGTCCGACTATGGCGGCAGTGAGCTTGACACCTTGTCCACCGTGGTGCTAGCCGAAGAGTTGGGGCGCTCAACTTTTGGCGGCTTCGCAGTCACAGTGCTGGTCCACACAGACATGGCTGCGCCTCATCTGCACCATGCCGGAACGCCCGAGCAGAAGAGCCGTTTCATGCCTGACATCGTGGCCGGTCGGCGTATTGCCGCGGTGGCCATGACCGAACCTGATGCCGGCTCAGATCTGGCATCTATGCGAACCACGGCGCGGCGCGAAGGTAATGAGTGGGTACTTAATGGTGCCAAGATGTTCATTACCAACGGTGTGCATGGCGAAATCTTCTTCGTCGCTGCGAAGACCGGTGAGGTCGGACGCAACCATCAAATTTCGATGTTCATCGTAGAAAAGGGCACACCCGGTTTCAAGATTGCTCGTCCTCTGAAGAAGCATGGCTGGCTGTCCAGCGACACGGCCGAGTTGGTTTTTGAGAACTGTCGCATTCCCGCAAATAGCCTGCTTGGCGAAGAGCACAAGGGCTTTTATGCGCTGGTCAAAAACCTCCAGAATGAACGAACAGTTCTCGCGGCGCAGGCAATGGGCGAAGCTTCGAAAGCTATTGAGCTGACGCTGGATTGGGTCCGACAACGCAAGGCTTTTGGTGCAACCCTGTGGGACAAGCAGGCGATCAGGCACCGCCTGGCCATGTTGAGCGCCCGCGTCGAGGCCGCCAAAGCACTGATCTACAACACTGCCTGGCGTGATGCTCAGGGGCACAAAGTAGCCGCACAAGCCTCCATGATCAAGGCGCTTTGCGGGGAGCTGGTCAACGAGGTGATGTATGACTGTCTGCAATTTCATGGCGGTATGGGCTATGTTCGCGAATCGGCGATTGAGCGCATGACGCGTGATGCACGTATCCAGTCCATTGGTGGTGGTGCGACTGAAGTCATGCTGGACGAAATTGCCAAACGCATGGACTGAGCCAGCGTGAGCACAGCCAAAACAAGCAAGCCGGGGTCTGGGTCAGCCACATCCCCAGCCAAATCGACAGCAGCAATATCGCGTCAAGCCATTCTAGAGACGGCTGCACGCCTGTTTCGTCAGGAAGGCTACGCAGCAACCTCGCTGCGTTCCATTGCACAGGCATGCGACATGAAAGCGGGAAGCTTGTACTACCACTTTGCTTCTAAGGATCAAATCGTCAGCGAAGTGCTCGACATTGGCGTGCAACGCGTTTTTGACGCGGTCAGAACGGCTGTCGAAGCACTACCGCCAGACGCCAATCTGGCAGTCACCGTGCAATGCGCGATCGAGGCGCATCTGGGTGCTTTGCTGCACGCACATGATTTCACCTCGGCCAACATCCGCATCTTCGGGCAGGTGCCGGTCGACGTGCGTGCATCTCACAAATCACTGCGCAAGAAATATGAGCAGTATTGGCGAAAGATGTTGCTGGCACTGCAACAAAGGGGCGAGATTCGGGACGGAATCGACCTGCAGCGCACGGTGTTCTTTCTCTTCGGTGCCATGAACTGGACCACCGAGTGGTATGACGAAAAGAAGTCCGGTTTGGCTGCCATGGCGGGCGAACTGACCGACCTTGTCACCCATGGCCTGCAGGCCAAACCCGTCGAAGTGGCCAAGCGGCCAACAGCCAAGCAAGGAAAATCATGACCGCAGTGTCAAAAATTAGGGCGCACAGCGAAGTGTTCACGCGCAACGCACAGCACTATGCAGGACTGCTCAACACGCTGCACGAGCGCATGGGCTGGGCCGTTCGCGGTGGTGGCGAGAAGCTGATGCAACGCCATATCGAGCGCGGCAAACTTCCGGTGCGCCAGCGCATCGACCTTCTGCTCGATGTGGGCTCGCCATTTCTGGAGATCGCCCCGCTGGCGGCCTGGGGCTTGTACAACAACGAAGTACCTGCAGCCGGCGTCGTCGCGGGAATCGGACTGGTAGAGGGCGTTCATTGCATGATCATCGCCAACGACGCGACGGTCAAGGGCGGCAGCTTCTTTCGCGAGACGGTGCGAAAGCACGTACGTGCCCAGGATATGGCCCTGCAGAACCGACTGCCCTGCCTTTACCTAGTGGACTGCGGCGGCGCCTACCTGCCCGAGCAGGACCAGGTCTTTCCGGACTGGGGCCACTTCGGCACCACCTTTTACAACCAGTGCCAAATGAGCGCGCAGGGACTGCCCCAACTCTCTGCCGTCTTTGGCGGCTGCACCGCTGGCGGCGCCTACATTCCGGCACTGTCAGATGAAGCCATCATCGTGCAGGGAACGGGGCGCATTCACTTGGGCGGCCCGCAGATTGTCAAGGCAGCAATCAACGAAGTGGTGGACGGCGAGACGCTCGGTGGGGCCGCCATGCACACGCGGGTTTCCGGCGTGACCGACTATCTTGCAGCCGACGAGCGCCAGGCCCTGGCCAAGCTGCGTCAGATCGTGCACAACCTGAACATGCCGCCAGCGCTGAACCAGCCCGCGCGCGCGAGTCTGCCGCCGCGCTTCGACGCGGCCGAGATCGGCGGCATCGTGGGCGGTGACCTCAAGCAACCCTACGATGTGCGCGAGGTTCTGATCCGCCTGGTTGACGACAGCGAGCTGCAGGAGTTCAAGCCCGAGTATGGCGTCACCCTGGTCTGTGCCGTGGCGCACATCCATGGTCATCCGGTTGGAATTCTGGCCAACAACGGCGTTCTGTTTTCCGAGTCGTCGGTCAAGGGCGCGCATTTCATCGAGCTGTGCAACCAGCGGAACATACCGCTGCTGTTCCTGCAAAACATCACCGGCTTCATGGTCGGCACCGAGGCCGAGCGTGGCGGCATTGCTAAGCATTCCGCCAAGCTGGTCTACGCCATGTCCACGGCGCGTGTGCCACGCCTGACGGTGCTGATCGGCGGCTCCTATGGTGCCGGCAACTACGGCATGTGCGGCCGCGGTTTTGCACCGAGTTTTCTCTTTTCCTGGCCGAACGCTCGCATCGCAACCATGAGCCCGGAAGTCGCAACCACCGTGCTGACCGAATTGAGAAAGAGCTCGCTCAAGGGTGCCGGCGACGAGGCCGACATGCAGGCGCTGGCGCGCGAGACAACAGAGCAGTTCACGCGCCAGAGCGACCCCTACTACGCAACGGCCCGGCTGTGGGACGACGGCATCATCGAGCCGACACAGACGCGCGATGTGCTTGGCCTGTGCCTGCAATTGCTGGCACGCGCGACACCGCGCCCTAGCGGCCCCTCCCCCGTTTTCAGGATGTAACACCATGTTCAACCGACTGCTGATCGCCAATCGCGGCGAGATCGCCTGCAGAATCATGCGCAGTTGCCGACGCCTGGGCATAGAGACCGTCGCCGTGTATTCCACGGCCGATGCAGCCAGCCGCCACGTGGCCCAGGCCGACTATGCCGTCGCCATTGGCGAGTCAAGCGCCAGCGACTCCTATCTGCGCGCTGACCGCATCATTGCCGCCGCGCTGTCCAGCGGCGCTCAGGCCATTCATCCCGGCTATGGTTTTCTCTCGGAGAAGCTCGAGCTGATCGATGCCTGCCAGGCAAACGGCATCACCTTTGTCGGCCCCAACCGGCGTGCCATCGAGACCATGGGCTCCAAGATCGAGAGCAAGCGCATGGCGCGCGCCGCCGGTGTGCTGTGCGTTCCCGGTTACGACGAGGACGACCAGATGCCGCAGCGGCTGCTCGATGAAGCGCAGCGCATCGGGTTTCCACTCCTCATCAAAGCCAGCGCCGGTGGCGGTGGCAAGGGCATGCGCCGTGTCGACGCGGCTGCAGATTTCCTGGCCATGCTGGCACTGGTGCGCAGGGAGGCGCTGGCTTCGTTCGGCGACGAACGCGTCCTGCTTGAAAAATACATCGTCAATCCGCGCCACCTTGAAGTGCAGCTCATGGGTGACCGTGTGGGCGGGCTGGTGCACCTGTTCGAGCGCGAGTGTTCGATCCAGCGCCGCTTCCAGAAAGTGGTCGAGGAAGCTCCAGCCAACCATCTGCCTGCAGCCGTTGCCGACAGTCTCTATGAAGCTGCCCTGCGCATGGGGCGCGCCATGAACTACGACAACGCCGGTACGGTGGAGTTCGTGCTCGACGCAGACCAGGGCGACCGGCCGTATTTTCTGGAGGTCAACACCCGGCTGCAGGTGGAGCACGCGGTGACCGAGATGACGACCGGCGTCGACCTGGTGGAGTGGCAGTTGCGCTCAGCCTGCGGCGAGCCTTTGCCGCTGTGCCAGGAGGCCATCACGCGCCAGGGCTGGGCCATCGAGTGCCGGCTCAACGCCGAGGAGCCCGAGCACGACTACCGTGCCAGTCTGGGCCCACTGTTGGGCTACGCAGAACCTGCGCGCCTCGCCGGTGTGCGCGTCGACAGCGGGCTGCACGCGCAAAGCGAAGTCACGCCCTACTACGACTCGATGCTGGCCAAGGTCATAGGCTTCGGCCACTCTCGCACCCAAGCCGCCGAACGCGCAAGAGCCGGCCTGGAACAGCTACGCATCGAAGGTGTACGAACCAATGCCGCGCTGCTGCTGCAAATCCTGCTTCATCCGGCGTTCGATGACGTTCTGACCACACGCTTTCTGGAACAGCATTTCCCGAACGGTCCGCACGCTTCGGCGCTTGTCCGCCAGCAGCATGTTCTGGCGGTCTCGGCTGCCTGGGCGGCGAGCCAGCCGGTCACTACACCCGTCTGGGGTGCGCTGCGCGGCTTGAGGCTGACAGCGCCCGCTGGTCACCCAGCGCGCATCGATTTGAGCGTGCGTGATGTCTCTGCGGCGTCCGACAACGAAGCCGTGTGCCTGGTCAGCGCCGATGGCGGCTATGCACTGGCGGGCGTTCCAGACTTGCGTGCTGCCGTGCAATCCTTGCCAGACGGCTTCGTCGTCAGTGTGACGCAGGCAGGTTGCGACATGGTCAGCGTCCACGTCAGGCACAGTTCAGAGCGGCGCTGGTTCAGCTGGGCGCAAGGGCGCAGCATGGTCTGGGATGTGGAGCACGAGCTTGAACACAGCCTGCATACCGGCAGCGACGAAAGCCAGGGCTCGCAGTTGTCGGCCACTTTGCCCGGTCGAATTTCCGAGGTGATGCTGCAGGTCGGCCAGCGTGTTGTTGCCGGGGACCTCGTGCTGACGCTGGAAGCAATGAAGCTCTACCACTCACTCACGGCGCCATTGACGGGGCTGGTGCAAAAGATCCACGTCAGCGTAGGCGACATCGTGTCGCACGGCCAGTTGCTGGTCGAGTTCGAAATCGAAGCCGAGGCCGTTGTGACGGCCGCAACATAATCAACGGAGGCCACATGGCAGGTTTGTATTTCGAAGAGTTTCACGTCGGCCAGGAATTTGCACATCCCTGGGGCCGCACCATCACCGAGTCGGACAACATCATGTTCTCCTGTCTCACACTGAACGTTCAGCCGCTGCACATCGATGCGGACTTCGCATCCCGCACAGAGTGGGGCAAGCCGCTCGTCAACAGCTTGTTCACGCTCGGCCTGATGATTGGCATGACCGTTAACGACACAACCCTTGGCACCACGGTGGCCAATCTGGGCATGAGCGATGTCCGCTTTCCGAAGCCCTTGTTTCATGGCGACACGATCCATGTGCGCACCAGTGTTAAGTCGGTTCGTGACAGCAAGTCCCGGCCGACGGCGGGCATCGTGGAGTTCGAGCACGTGGCGGCCAACCAGCACCAGCAGGTGGTGGCCATCTGCGTGCGTCAGGCGCTGATGCACAAGCGCAGCGCGCACGAAAAGGCACAATGATGCAGGCCGCTGAGACCGCTTCATTGCCTCGTTCTTACCTGTTTGTACCAGGTAACCGGCCGGAGCGTTTTGCAAAAGCACTTGCCAGCGGTGCGGATGCCTTGATCCTCGACCTTGAGGACAGCGTGCCCCGATCAGAGAAAGCGGCGGCGCGCAATGCCGTGGCCGACTGGCTTGCGACGACAGCCTCAAGCAAACCTGTCTTTGTGCGGGTGAATTCGCTGACCAGTCCACTGCACAGCGACGACCTGCAGATTCTGCAGCGCGTACGCCCTGGCGGGCTTGTCCTGCCCAAATGCGAGGGCGTTGATGATGTCTTGGCCTTCGACGAGGTGCTGTGCGGATTCGAGCAACGATCAGGCTGGCCCCAACGCTCGATTTCGGTGATCGCGATTGCCACCGAGACCGCGCGCGGCATGCAGCGCATCCACACCTTTGATCACGATGTGCCGCGTCTTGGAGGGATCCTGTGGGGCGCAGAGGATTTGGCCGCCAGCCTGGGCGTGCGCAGCCTGCGCGATAGTCAAGGGCAATACAAGGCAACGGCGCTGCGCGCGCGCGATGCCGCCTTGTTTGCAAGTCATGCCTGCGGGGTATTCGCCATCGATGCGGTTTACACGGGACTGGACGATGCCGCCGGATTGGAGGCGGAAACCCGCTCCCACGCTGCACTGGGTTTTACCGCAAAGGCCGCCATCCACCCGGCGCAGATCGCGGTGATCCACCAAGCACAACGACCCAGTGACGACGACATGGCATGGGCGCAGGAAGTCATCGCTGAACTGCAGGACGGCGCCAAGGCATCGGGACGGGTTCGTGGCGCCATGGTGGACCAGCCCCATCTGAATGCTGCGCGACGCATCCGAATGCAATCAGGCTTACCTTGAGCCTTTCATGTCGGAATGCCCCAGATTCACCAATATCCGAAGGAGCCCATGTGAGCGTATTGCCGGAGATCGATAAACCCCTGCGGGGCGTGCGCATCGTCGAGTTCGAGGGCCTGGGCCCGGGACCGCTGGCCGCAATGATGCTGGCCGATTTCGGCGCCGAGGTCACGACGCTCGTGAGGCCGGGTCCTGCCGTGGCGATGGAGCGCTTGTCTGGCAAGGACTACAACCCTCTTCGACGAGGCAAGCGTATCGAGCAGGTGGACCTGAAGACACCCAAAGGCCTGGCGCGGGCGATGGATCTGATCGGCGCAGCCGATGCACTCATTGAGGGCAACCGACCCGGTGTGATGGAGCGCCTTGGCCTGGGCCCGGCCGATTGCGCTGTGCGCAATCCGAGGCTGGTCTATGGTCGAATGACCGGCTGGGGTCAGCAGGGTCCACTTGCGCAAGCGGCAGGGCACGACCTCAACTACGTCGCGCTGACGGGCCTGCTATCGCTGGTTGCGCGTGATAACCAGGCACCGATAGTGCCGCCAACCGTCGTCGGAGACGCGGCAGGCGCTCTCGGTTTGGCATTTGGCATCACCAGTGCACTGGTGGCTGTACGCGGCGGTGGAACCGGGCGTGTTGTCGATGCGGCCATTGTCGACATCGTCGCCATGCTCGGCACACTCGTTCAGTGGATCCGCGCCGGAGGACAGATCGACGGCAGTGAACCCAGTCCGTTTCACGACTCTCCGTTCTACGACACCTACGCCTGCGCGGACGGCGGTTTTGTCACCCTTGCAGCCATCGAGCCGCAGTTCTATGCGCTGCTTCTTGCACGACTGCACCTGGATGACATTGACCCTAAGGCTCAGTATGACAAGGCAGCTTGGCCAGCCCTGAAGGCGCGCATGGCAGATCTGTTCCTCAGTCAGCCGCGTGCCTATTGGTGTGAACTGCTCGAAGGGGGAGACACCTGTTTCGCGCCCGTCTTGAGCCTAGCCGAAGCTGCGGCCCATCCGCACCATCGCGATCGCGGCACTTATAAAACTAATGCACAGGGGGCCATTTCAGTCGCTGCTGCACCCCGCTTCTTGCCACTCAACACGCACTGCGCGGAGTCAACACGACGACCCACGAATTCACGGTAGTCGTCGCGTACCTATTTGCAGCTTACGGTTGCAACCCTTGCGGATGAGCAAGTCGCACAGCTGGGTCGCATCACCACCACTTTTCCGGCCGCCAGGCTTTCTATTTCAAAATTTTGTCAGGCGAGGCAATTTGGCAAGTTGAATGAATGCCATCTGTCTTTCTAGACCCGTCTGCACCAATTGCCCTTCGGCTGCGAAGGTCAGCTTCCTCATTTCGGTGCCCTAAGTTGGATGACTGCTTCCTCCAAGGTCTGCTGACCGCTTTGGGCACCTTGCGGGCAATATGAATGACTGCCGGCAGGTCGCCAAAACTCGAATATTGAACCGCCAGTGAGCTGCCAGTGGTGAGCGGCAGCAATGTGTCTTCAACGGTCAATCAAGTTACTGTTGTCGATGCAGACCGGTCAGAAGGGTGTTGCACAGCGCCGTCATGCTGAATGCGAGGCCTGCCGTCAACGCCAGGCGGCCCGGGCACGATCCCGCACCTGCACCCGGGTCGGACCGGCGGCGGGGGAGAACGAGCCATCCGCCGTTGCGGTGGGCCAGACCACGGTGTCGCACTGCGCCGCGAGCGCGTCGGGGATAAAGCGTGTGCGCGAAGCATAGAGGTGGCGGTCGCCCATGGCGGACTGCTGCGTCACGTAGAAACGGTGCGGCACCAGCAAGTGCAAATACTCTTTGGCACGGGTCATGGCGACATAGAGCAGCCGGCGTTCTTCCTCGATCTCGGCGGCCGAGCCGGTGCTCATGTCTGACGGGATGCAGCCGTCCACCACATTGAGCACATGGACCGAGGTCCACTCCTGGCCCTTGGCCGAATGGATGGTCGAGAGGATCACATAGTCTTCATCGCGCTGCGGCGCGCCGGCCTGGTCGCTGGTCGCGTCCGGTGGGTCCAGCGTCAGTTCACTCAGAAAGCGCTCGCGGCTGGCGTAGCCCGAGGCCATGCGCTCCAGGTTGTCGACATCGGTACGCCGCACCACTGCGTCGTCATGAAGCCGGTCCAGGTGCGGCCCATACCAGCGCTTGGCCAGGTCCATGTCCGCTGGCCAGGCATGTTGCGGATGACGCAGCGCGCGGTACAACTGCACGAACGCCTGCCATTCGGCGGCGGCCCCCGCTGGTGCCTGGAAAGTTTCAAGCGTGGCAGTTGGATCGGTGGCCACATCCATGGCATCGAGCAGGCGCGTGGCATGGGCCGGGCCGATGCCGGGAATGAGCTGCACCACGCGAAACCCGGCCATGCGGCCTCGGGGATTCTGGGCAAAGCGCAGGATGGCAAGCATGTCCTTCACATGGGCGGCTTCGAGGAACTTGAGGCCACCGAACTTGACGAATGGAATCTGGCGACGTGTGAGCTCGAGCTCCAGCGCGGCGCTGTGCGACGAGGTGCGAAACAGCACCGCCTGCGATTTGAGGCTGAGTCCGGCTTCACGGTGTTCCAGGATGCGGCTGGCCACCCAGCGCGCCTGTTCGGCCTCGTCCGGCACCATCACCAGCTGCGCCCGGGTGCTGCCCGGCTTGTCGGTCCAGAGCTTTTTGGCATGGCGCTCGGCCGCCTGCGCGATCACAGCATTCGAGACATCCAGCACGGGCTGGGTCGAGCGGTAGTTGCGCTCCAGCGTCACCAGGCGCGACGGTTGGCTGAACTGGTGTGGGAAGTCCAGGATGTTGCGCACGGTGGCGCCGCGAAAGCTGTAGATGCTCTGGGCATCGTCGCCAACCACGGTGACGCCCTGACCGGTTGGCTTGAGGCCCAGCAGGATGGCGGCCTGCAAGCGGTTGGTGTCCTGGTACTCATCGACCAGCACATGGTCAAAGCGAGCGCCGACCTCGGCCGCAAGCTCCGGGTCGGCCATCATCTCGGACCAGAACAGCAAGAGGTCGTCGTAATCGAGCACGTTCTGCTCCTGCTTGGCTTCGACGTAGGCACCAAACAGTTTCTTGAGTTCGCCCTCCCACTGCGCGCACCACGGAAACGTCTGTTGCAGCACCTGCAAGAACGGTTCTTGGCTGTTGACCACGCGCGAGTAGATGGACAGGCAGGTGCCCTTTTGCGGGAATCGGCTCTGGGTCGACGACAGACCCAGGTCATGGCGCACCAGACCCAGCAGGTCTTCGGAGTCACCGCGGTCGTGGATGGTGAAGGACTCATCCAGACCAATGCGACCCGCATAGTCGCGCAGCAAGCGCGCGCCAATGCTGTGAAA
>Ga0209913_1000871_pt1 | contig 20888 bp, 16 predicted proteins | sample PersoiDNA2013203_FD_185805 | JGI IMG/M metagenome (GOLD analysis project Ga0209913, IMG submission 185805) | Permafrost soil microbial communities from the Arctic, to analyse light accelerated degradation of dissolved organic matter (DOM) -... | ecosystem: Environmental > Terrestrial > Soil >... | reverse complement strand
AGGCGATGGTGATTTCCTTCATGTGCATGGTGGCGATCACCTTCTGCATGACGGCGGCCGGGCAGGGCGAGCCCGCCATGATGCCGGTGCGCAGGCTTTGCAGATCGTACTGGCTGAAATCGGGATGATCGAGGATGGCGATGAACATGGTCGGCACCCCGTGCAAGCCCGTGCAGCGCTCGGCTTGCACCGTCTCCAGCACGGCCTTGGGATCGAAGGCTTCGCCCGGATACACCATCGCCGCCCCATGGGTCACGCAGGCGAGATTGCCCAGCACCATGCCGAAGCAGTGGTAGAGGGGCACCGGAATGCAGAGGCGGTCGGCGCTGGTGAGGCGCATCGCTTCACCGATGAAAAAGCCGTTGTTGAGGATGTTGTGGTGGGTCAGTGTCGCCCCTTTCGGTGCGCCGGTGGTGCCCGAGGTGAACTGGATGTTGACGGGGTCGTCGAATTGCAGACCGGCCGCCAAGTCGTCGAGGCGGCGGTAATCGGCGGGGCCCAGGTCCGCGCTCAGTTCACTGAAATTGCGCATGCCGGGACTGCGTTCTTCGCCCAGCCGGATCACGTGGCGCAAGGCGGGCAGGGCGCGCGACTGCACGGCGCCTGGCCGCGCCGTCGCCAGTTCCGGCACCACCTCCTGCAGGATGGCGAGGTAGTCGCTGGATTTGAACGCGGGCGCCAGGATCAGGGCGCTGCAGGCTACCTTCTCGAGCACGTATTCCAGCTCGCTGCGGCGGTAGGCGGGATTGATGTTCACCAGGATCAGCCCGGCTCTGGCGGTGGCGAACTGGGTCAGCACCCATTCGGCGCGGTTCTGCGACCAGATGCCGATCCGTTCGCCCGGCTGCAGGCCCAGGCGCAGCAGGCCCGCGGCCAGATCGGTGCAGCGGCGGTCGAATTCGGCGTAGCTCCAGCGTACGTCCTGGTGGGGAATCACCAGGGCGTCGGCGTCCTGGTGACGGGCGGCGATGGCGGCCAGGTGGGCGCCGATGGTGGCGCCGATCAGGGGCGTGGGATGGGCGCCGTGGACATAGCTGGGGATCGCAGGCATGGCTTCCTCGTCTGGATAATAAAAAGGGGCGGGGCGGCGGCGCCCAACCTGCCGGCGATCTTACCGCGCAGCCGGGAGGATGGGCGCGGCGCTGCGGTCTTTGCGCTTGACGCAAAACTGCCTGCGGTCCCGGATGGCTTATCGGCGCGCGCCTGCCGGCGCAGAATGGCTCGATCGCGCCTGGTGCGCCAATTTGATGGAGCCCGTCATGACCTTGCATCCCCTTTCAACCGGCTTTGGCGTCGAGATCGACGGCGTCGACCTGCGCCACGCCGACGCCGCCACCCGCGCCAGTTTGCAGGCGGCCCTGCTCGAACACGGGCTGCTGGTGATCCGCGGCCAGGAGCTGACCCCGCGCGAACAGGTGGCCGCATCGACCCTGTTCGGCGAACTGGAAACCTTCCCGCCCAATGCCGGCCAGGTGCCGGGCGTGCCCGAGATCTTCCGGGTCGCCAGCCGCAGCGGCGAGGGCTATGTGGACGTGGGCCGCTACTGGCATTCGGACGGCTCTTTCCGCGACGTGCCCACGCCGATGTCGATCTGGTACTCGGTGGCCCAGCCCGAACGGGACGGCGACACCCTGTTCACCGACCTGCGCGAGGCCTATGCGCAGCTGCCCGCGCCGGTCAAGGAAGACATCGAGGATCTGGTCAGCTTTCATCGCAACGGCGCCACCCACCGGCTGGCGATGGACCATCCGCACACGGGCGAGCGGGTGCTGTACCTGAACATCGGCCTGACCAGCGGCATCGGTGGCTTCACCCCGGCGCAGAGCCGCATGATGATCGAGGCGGTCGACCGCCACCTGTCGCGCGAAGGCGCCACCTACCGCCATCACTGGCAGCCGGGCGACTTCGTCGTGGCCGATAACATCCGGGTGGCCCACCGCGCCACCCCGATCGGGCGCGACCAGCACCGCATCCTCGACCGCACCACGGTCAGGAGCGGCGCCGCGTTCTGGGACCTGGCGCAGGCCGCCTAGGACCGGCCGTCCGGCGGCGCCGCATCGTGCAGCGCCGCCAGGTGGGTCGCCAGGGCGTCGACGAACACCCTGACCTTGGGTGAGCCGCGCCGGTTGGCGGGATAGATGGCATACAGGCCCACGTTCATCGGGCCGGGATTGCTGCGGTAGTCTTCCAGCACGGGCACCAGCCGGCCGGCCGCCAGGTCGGTGTCGATCAGCCAGCGCGCCAGCAGGGCGATGCCGGCGCCGCCGATGGCCGCCTGGCGCAGCACTTCCGCATTTTTGGCGATCAGGGTGCCGCGCACGGCCACGCTGTCGACCTGTTCGCCTTCTTGCAGGCGCCAGCTGGTGCGCGCGCCATCGTAGGCGAAGCGCAGGCAGTTGTGGCCGCTCAGGTCGGACGGCTGCCGCGGCGCGCCGTGCTGCGCCAGATAGGCGGGACTGGCGCAGATGACCCGCTGGTGGTCCATCAGCCGGCGCGCGATCAGGTTGGGCTGGTCGTCCAGCGCGCCGATGCGGATCGCCACGTCGATCGATTCGTCCACCATATTGCTCATCGTGTCCGACAGGCGCAGGTCCAGTTCGAGCCGCGGATGCAGCGCGTGCAGGGCCGCCGCCACCGGGCCCACGTGCATGGCGGCGAAGGTGACGGGCGCGCTGACCCGCAACAGGCCCTGCACCCCGGCGCTGTCGGCGCTGGCGGCGTCGTCGGCGGCGGCCAGGTTGTCGAGGATGGCCGCGGCCTGTTCGAAGTACAGCGCGCCGCGGTCGGTCAGGGTCACGCTGCGGGTAGAACGGTTCAACAGGGGCGCGCCCAGGCGCTGCTCCAGCGCGTCCACCAGCCGGGTGACGGAAGACGTGGCCATGCCCAGCTGGCGCGCCGCGGCGGAAAAGCCGCCATTGCTGGCGACCAGGCAGAAGGCATTGATTTCAGCAAATCGGTCCATGTGGGGCTTTGCGCCGGGCGCAACGATGTTTGCGATAGCCGCCATATTATCAGCATGGCCGTGAATGCTTACAGTGATGTTTTATCCACTCCACAGGAAGCCACCATGAACAGCCTTTTACAACCCCTGCGTGCCGGCCAGCTGCAGCTCACCAACCGGGTCGCCATGGCACCTTTGACCCGGGCCCGCTCCGGCCCGGGCGGCGTGCCCACTGCCCAGAATGCCCTGTACTACGCCCAGCGCGCCTCGGCCGGGCTGATCGTCTCGGAAGCGACCAACGTGTCGCGCGATTCGGCCGCCTTCGACAATGCGCCCGGCATCTACACCCCGGCCCAGGTGGCGGGCTGGCGCGCCGTCACCGATGCCGTGCATGCCCGGGGCGGCAAGATCGTCATGCAGCTCTGGCATGGCGGCCGGGTCAGCTCCTACGCCCTGCTCAACGGCCGCGATCCGCTTTCTCCCTCCGGCATCAACGACGATCTCGACAAGCTGCAGGTGTACGGCGCCCTGCACAACGGCTACTACTCGCGTATCGCCGCCTCGCCCTCGCGGGCCATGACGCGCGACGATATCTATACGGCCATCGATGAATTCCGCCGCGGCGCCGCCAACGCCATGCTGGCCGGCTTCGACGGCGTCGAGATCCACGCCGCCAACGGCTATCTGCCCCAGCAATTCCTCTCGCCCCTGGTCAACCAGCGCGAGGACGAATTCGGCGGCAGTCTGGAAAACCGCGCGCGCTTCCTGCGCATGGTGCTCGAGGCGGTGCTCGACAGCGTGCCGGCCGGCCGGGTGGGCGTGCGCATCTCGCCATTCGCCGCCTACAACAACGCGCTCGATCCCGCCGCGCCCGCAACCTGCGCCTACGTGGCCGCCATGCTGCGGTCCTGCGGCATCGCCTACATCCACGGCGCCGACACCTATGCCTGGGGCGGCACTGCCGACATGCCGCAGCTGCTGGCCCTGATCCGGGCCAACTTCCACGGCGCCGTCATCGCCAACGCGGGCTTGAGCCCGGCCGACGCCGAACGCCTGGTGGCCGAAGGCAGCGCCGACGCCGTCGCTTTCGGCCGCGCCTACGTGGCCAATCCCGACCTGGCCGAACGGATCGCCGTCGACGGCCCGTACAACGAACCCGATCCGTATTCCTTTTACGGCGGCGGCGCCAAGGGCTACACGGACTATCCGGCGCTGGCGTGAACGCCAGCTTATTGTCGAACTGGCAGGAGGGATCCGCAACACCGTGCCTCCGCCAGTTTTTTTTGCCTGATTGGTGATCGATCGATCACTTAACATGGCGCCACTGCCGTTCATCTCCGGAAAAAATACCATGAAACTCAGCTTTCAACGCAAGCTCTGGCTGCCCCTGGCGGCCAGCCTGTTGTGCATACTTGCCATCTCCATCTACGACGCCATCGAGGCGCGCGCACTGCGCTTCGAGGAACGCCAGACGGCGCTGGCCAATGTCGACAAGGCCGCCTTGACCATCGTGGAAGGCTTTGCCGCCCAGGCCCGCCAGGGCTTGATCAGCGAGGAGCAGGCCCGTGCCGGCGCCAGGGCGGTACTGAAAAACATCCGTTACGGCGACGACGGCTACATCGCCATCCTCAGCATGGACGGCCGCCCCATCCAGAATCCGGCGGCGCCGCAAAACGACGGCAAGGACATGAGCGCCTTCCAGGATCCCAACGGCGTCTACGTGTTCCGCGAGATTGCCGCCCTGGCCGGTTCGGCGCAGGGGGAGGGTTTCCTCACTTACCAATGGCTGCGCCCCGGTCGGGCCGCGCCCTCGGCCAAGCTGGCCCGCATCGCCAGCTACCAGCCCTGGGGCTGGGCCCTGGTGGCCGGGCAGTACGTGGACGACATCGACGCGGCGGTGGTGCGTTCCCTGAAAGCGGTGGTGGTGACGGTTTTGGCGATCAGCGCCGCGTTGGCGGCCGTGGTGATGCTGATCAACCGCAGCCTGCAGCGCACCCTGGGCGGCAGTCCCGAATACGCGGCGGCGGTGGCGCTGCGCATCGCCGCCAAGGATTTGAGCGTCGCCGTCGTGACGGCCGAGGGCGACGATACCAGCCTGCTGTACGCGATGAAAACCATGCAGGACAACCTGGCGCGCATGATCGCCGCGATTCGCGCCAGCGCCGAGACCATCGCCGCCGCCTCGGCGCAAATCGCCAGCGGCAATATGGACTTGTCGAGCCGTACCGAAGGCCAGGCCAGCGCGCTCGAGGAAACCGCCGCGTCGATGGAGGAGTTGACCCAGGCGGTGGCGCACAACGCCGACAGCGCGGACCAGGCCGACCAGCTGGCCAAACAGGCGGCCGTCACGGCGCGCCAGGGCGGCACCGCCGTCACCGAAGTGATCCAGACCATGGGGCTGATCAACAGCAGTGCCGGACGGATCGAAGCGATCATCGGCACCATTGACGGCATCGCCTTCCAGACCAATATCCTGGCGCTCAACGCCGCGGTGGAAGCGGCCCGCGCCGGTGAGCAGGGCCGCGGCTTTGCGGTGGTGGCCAGCGAAGTACGCACGCTGGCCCAGCGCAGCGCCGCCGCGGCGCGCGAGATCAAGACCCTGATCGAAGATTCGGTCGGCAGCATCGGCGCCGGCACCGCCCTGGTCGAGCGGGCCGGCAGCACCACGGACGAAGTGGTGGCCAGCGTGGCGCGGGTTACCAGCATCATTTCGTCGATCAGCACCGCCTCGCACGAACAGCGCAGCGGCATCGGCCAGGTCAATATCGTGGTGTCGGAAATGGACGCGGTGACCCAGCAGAATGCGGCGCTGGTGGAAGAAGCGGCGGCCGCCGCGGCCAGCCTGCGCGACCAGGCCGGCGCCTTGACCGGCATGGTGGGCAGTTTCCAGCTGGCCGCGGCGCCATCGAAGCGGCTGGCGCTGGCGGGATAATCCGCGCCGCGCCACTGTACAAAAAAAACCGCGCCCGATGCGCGGTTTTTTGATTTACCACACAGGTCTCGGGGCGCTCATGCGCGCAGCTTGTGTCCAGCCAGCGGCAACTCGCGCTGCGGCGTGCCCGTCGCCGCAAACAGCGCGTTGGCCAGCGCGCCCGCCATGGGCCCCTGGGCCGCTTCGGCCACGCCCAGGAAGGGCGCGCCCGGCTGGTCGATCAGGTGCACTTCGACCCGGCGCGGCAGGCTGGAAAAGCGCAGGATCGGATAGCTGGTCCAGTCCGTGCTTTTCACACCGCCCTGGTCGAACTGCAGCTGCTCGTACAGGGTCCAGCTGGCCGACTGTACGATCGCCCCTTCCAGCTGGTTGCGCACGCCGTCGGGATTGACGATCTGGCCGCAGTCGGCGGCCGCCACCACGCGCAGGATGTCGACCGCGCCCGTGTCGGGCTGCACCGCCAGTTCGACGGCGATGGCCACGTAGCCCATCAGGTTTTTGTACTGGGCGAATGCGAAGCCGGCGCCGTGATGGCGCCGCTTGGGCTGGCCCGGCCAGCCGAATCTGGCGGCCGCCAGGCGCACCACGGCGGCCGCGCGGGGATCGTCCAGGTGGTTCAGGCGAAACTGCACGGGATCGATGCGGGCCAGGCGCGCCAGGCCGTCCATGGTGTGCTCGATCGACAGCACGTTGAGGTGGGCGCCCAGCGAGCGCATGGCCGAAGTGCGCAGGGGGTAGTGGGGCATGAAGTGATTCACCACGCGGGCATTCGGCAGGGTGTAGAGCGGGATGCCGTTGCGGTCGCCGCCCCCTTCCGGCTGGGCCATCGGCTGCGATGGCGAGGGCGCGATGGGGTGGGCCAGCAACCAGGCCGGCACCAGCTTGCCCGCATTGCCGGGCCGCTCATTGTGCGAGCCGCTGAACACACCGTACTCCCAGCTGTCGATCTTGCCGGCGGCATCGACCGAGGCCGTCACCTCCGTCACCATGGCGGGCCCGTAGGGCTCCCACAGGTTTTCCTGGTCGCGCATCAGCTGCACCCGCACCGGGCGGCCGGGCAGGGCGCGCGCCAGCAGGGCGGCGTCGGCGGCGACGTCGTCGGCGCCGTTCTGGCCATAGCAGCCGGACCCCTCGGTGTGGATGCAGCGCACCTGGGCCGGGTCCATGCCCACCAGTTCGGCCAGGGCCTGGCGCAGGGGGAACACGCCCTGGGTGTGGGTCCACACGGTGAGCACGCCGTTTTCCAGCACGCCGAGCGCGCAAGACGGTCCGATCGAGCCGTGCAGAATAAAGGGCTTGGTGAAGCGCGCGTTGAGCTGGCGCGGCGACGCCGCCTGCACGGTGCCGCTGTCACGGATGGGAATGTCCTGGCGCGGCAGGGCGAGCAGGTGCTGGTGCAGGGTGGCCGGATCGGGCAGCACGTCGCCGCCCTGCCAGCGGGTGACTGCGGCGAGGGCGCGCATGGCCTCGATGGCGCGCCATTCGTCGTCGGCGATGACGGCCAGGTAGTTACCGTCCCGGACCACCTTGAGCACACCGGGCAGACGCGCAATGGCGGCCGTGTCGGTGGCGGCGAGGAGCGCCCCGCGCCGGGGCGGGCGCAGCACGCGCGCGTGCACCATGCCGGCCGGGCGCATGTCCTGCACGTAGCTGGCGCCGCCCGTCACCTTGGCCGGGATGTCCACCCGCGCCAGCGGCTGGCCGATCAGGCGGTACGCCGCCGGCGCCTTGGCGGGCGCATCGTGCCCGGCCATGCGGTGCAGGCCGGCGCCGCCCAGACTGGCGACCGCCTCGCCGTAATGCATGCTGCGCCCGTCCGCCAGCGCGCGGCCGTCCCTCAGCGTGACGGCGTCAGGAGCGATGCGCCAGCGGGTGGCGGCGCCCAGCTTGAGCAGGCCGGCCACCTGGCCCGCCGCGTGCAGCAGGGCGGTGCCGCTGTCGGCGATGGTGTGGCTGCCCGCCGTGTAGCCTTCGTTGGGAGTGACGCCGGTGTCGCCGGCGATGAAGGTGATGGCGCCTGGAGCCACTTCCAGCTGCTCGGCGGCGATCTGGATCATGGCGGTGCGCACGCCCGTGCCCAGTTCCACCTTGCCGCTGCAGACGGTGATGGCGCCGTCGGCGGCGATGCGGATCCAGGCATCGAGCCAGGGTGTGCTTTTCAGGCTGCCCGGCAGGGTCGCATCGACCACCTGGGGCAGGCCCATCGCGTTGAAGGCGGCGCGTGCCGTGGGCGCCAGCAGCGAAAAGGCCAGCAGCAGCGCGCCGTCGCGCACGAAGGCGCGGCGCCCCGTCTCGTGCGGCGTCATGCCGCACCCCTGGCTGCCGCCGGCAAGCCCGCCCGCGCCACCTCGCCGATGGCGGCGAAGATGCGCATGTGGGTGCCGCAGCGGCACAGGTTCGCTTCCATGTGGGCGCGGATCTGGGCCTCGTCCGGATGGGGGATTTTTTCCAGCAGGGCCTGGGCCCGCATGATCATGCCGGCGATGCAGTAGCCGCATTGGGCCGCCTGGTGCTTGATGAAGGCCGCCTGCAGGGGCCCGGGCTGCTGCGCGCTGCCCAGGCTTTCAATGGTGCGCACCTGCCGTCCCGCCATGGCGGCGACCGGTGTCAGGCAGGCGTACACGGCCTTGCCGTCGACGATCACGGTGCAGGCGCCGCACTGGCCCATGCCGCAGCCGAATTTGGCGCCATTCAAATGCAGTTCATTGCGCAGGGCGTACAGCAGGGGGCTGGCAGGCGCGCTTTTGAGCTGCTGCGCGCGGCCGTTGACGTTGACGGATGTGGAGGGGGTGGTCATGGCGGTCCTCGTCTAGTTTGCGGTGCGCATGGCGGCGCTGGCGCGGACGACGGCGCCGCCGTCCCAGGCGGGCAGGCCGGCCAGGTCGGCGCGCGCATAGGCGGCCAGCGCGGCGATGTCGGCGTCGGAGAGTACCTCGGCGAACGGGGGCATGTAGATGGCGGCGGGCGCGCTGGCGCGGGCGACGCCGTCGTGCACGGTGCGCAGGAAGTTGTGCGGGCTGGCGTCGGTCAGCGCGCGGCTGCGGTCCAGGCCGGGCCGGCCGTTGATGGCGTTCAGGGGCGCGCTGGCGCCGTGGCAGCTGGCGCAGGCGCCCTCGAACAGGGTGGCGCCCCGCTGGCGCAGGGCCTGCGCCGCGGCGCTGGCGGCGGGTGGCGTCGGCGCCTGGCGCTGCGCCGGCGGTGCGCTGGCTGCCAGCGCGCCCGATGTCTGCAAGGTGTTCAGGTGGGCCACGATGGCGCGTACCTCGTCCACCGGCACCTCGGCCAGGTGGGCCGTCACCGGCTGCATGGGGCCCTTGGCGGCGCCGTGGGCTGGCGACAGGCCGCCGTGCAGGTAGTCGACCAGTTCGGCCTGGGTCCATGGCACCGGCAAGGCGCTCAAGCCCGTCAATGCGGGCGCATCCCAGCCGTCGATATGGCCGCCGCCGAACGCGGGACTGCGTTCGCCGCCCAGCAGATTCAATCCGCTGTGGCAGCTGGCGCAATGGCCCATGCTGTCGACCAGGTACTGCCCGCGCAGGGCCGGCGTGGTCTGGGCGGCGTCGGCGATGCGGTTGCCGGGGCGCAGAAACAGCAGGTTCCAGACTGCCAGCAGGGGGCGCCAGCCCAGCGGGGGAATCAGATCGTTGACGGGCGCCGGCGCGGCCACCGGCGCGCGGGTCTGCAGATAGGCGTAGGCCGCGTGGATGTCGGCGTCGCTCATCCGGGTGTAGTGAATGTAAGGGAAGGCGGGGTAGAGCAGGTGGCCGTCGCGGGCCACGCCGTGGCGCATGGCCCGCTCGAAGGCGGCCGGGCTCCAGGCGCCGATGCCGGTGGCGCGGTCGGGCGTGATGTTGGTGCTGTAGATGGTGCCGAAGGGCGTTTGCAGGGGCAGGCCGCCCGCGTAGGGCTGGCCGTTGGCGGCAGTGTGGCAGACCATGCAGTCGCCCAGCGCCACCACGCGCGCGCCCCGCGCCAGGGTGGCCGGATCGGCCGCGGCGGCCGGGGTAGCCGGGTAGAGCGGCGCGATGGCGCTGTGCGGCCAGAATAGCGCTGCGGCGGCTGCCAGCGCCACCCCGCCTGCTGCCAGCAGCAGGCGCTTGTGCAAAAGGCGGCGCGCGGATCGAGGGGGCGGACTCATACGGTGCAATACCTTTCCTGGATGGCAGGATCGGCCAGCATCGCCTGCGCCGATTCGCTCGCTGCCACGGCGCCCTGTTCAAGAATGTAGGCGCGGTCTGAAATGCCCAGCGCCGCCTCCACGCTTTGCTCGACCAGCAGAATGGTTTTGCCCTGGCGTTTGAGTGCGGCGAACAGCTCGAACATTTCGTCGACCAGCACCGGCATGATGCCTTCGGACGGTTCGTCCAGCAGGATCATGTCGGGATCGGCCGCGGTGGCGCGGGCAATGGCGAGCATCTGCTGCTCGCCGCCGGACATGGTGACGGCAATCTGGCCCAGGCGCTCGCGCAGGCGGGGAAAGGTGGCGGCGATACGCTCGATCACCTCGTCTTCGCGGCACGCCATGTTCGAAGCGACGATGCCGAGCCGCAGATTTTCCAGCACCGTCAGGCCGGGCACGATGCGCCGCTCTTCCGGCACATAGGCCAGGCCCAGGCCGAAGCGAGCGTGGGCGGGCAGGGCCAGCAAGTCGTGGCCCTTGAAGCGCACCGTGCCCGTGGTTTTCCTGAGCAGTCCCATCACGCTCTTGATGGTGGTGGTCTTGCCGGCGCCGTTGCGGCCCAGCAGGGACACCACTTCGCCCCGTTTCACCTCCAGGCTGACGTTTTGCAGGATGTGGCTGGCGCCGTACCAGGCGTTGAGATTTTCTATGGTCAGCATGCTGGCCTCCTTAGTGTTTGCCCAGATAGACGCGCTTGACTTCGTCGTGGGCGCGGATGTCGTCGGGGTGCCGGCGGCCAGCAGCTCGCCGTGGTGCAGCACCACGATGCGCTCGCTGATACTCATCACCATCTTCATCTTGTGTTCGACCAGGATCACGGTGCGCTGCTCCGCCAGGGTGACGATCAGGTCCATCATGGCGCGCGTCTCCTCCGGACTCATGCCGGCGGTGGGCTCGTCCATCAGCAGCAGGGCCGGATCGGCCGCCAGCGCGATGGCGATTTCCAGCTCCCGCTGCTGGCCGTGAGCCAGTTCGCTGGCGCGGTGTGCGGCATGGCGCCCCAGGCCCACCTGGTCCAGCAGGGCGTGGGCGCGCGGTTCCAGCCCGAGCGCGCGGCGCGGGCTCCAGAAATTGAGGCGGCCGTGGCGGGCCTGCAGCGCGATGCGCACGTTCTCCAGCACGGAAAAGGCGGGGAACACGCTGGTGATCTGGAAGGACTTGGCCACCCCGGCGTGTGAAAAACGGTGTTGCGCCAGCCCGGCCAGGTCGCGCCCCTCGAACAGCACGCGCCCGCTGGTGGGCGGGAAGGTGCCGGAGAGGACATTGAAATAGGTGCTCTTGCCGGCGCCGTTGGGGCCGATGATGGAGGTCAGCTTGCCCCGCTCGAAATCGACGGAGACGTCGTGCAGCGCCGTGAAGCCGGCAAAGCGGCGGGTCAGGTGCTCGGTCGAGAGGATGATGTCAGCGGCCATGAAATTTCTCCAGGATGGTGCCCCACACGCCCTTGGGGAAGAACAGCACGAAGGCCATGAAGATCAGGCCCACGTACAGCTGCCAGTGTTCGGTCCACTGCGAAAACAGGTCCTGGATAAGCAGGAACAGGGCGGCGCCCACGAAAGGGCCGAAAAACGTGCCCATGCCGCCCAGCAAGCAGATCATGACCACCAGGCCGGAGGTCTCGTAATGCAGGCTCTCGATGGCCACGCTCGACAGGTGGATGGCATTGAGGGCGCCGGCCAGGCCGCAGATGGCGCCCGACATGATGAAGGCGATCAGCTTGGTGTGTTCGACCTGGAAGCCGCAGGCGCGGGTGCGCATCTCGTTTTCCCGCACCGCCTCGAGCACGGCGCCGAAGGGCGAGGCCAGCACCCGCGACAGGCAGGCCAGGGTCAGCGCCACAACCACCAGAAAAGCGTAGTACTTGACGGTGGGGTCGAGCAGGTTGAGGGTCAGGCCGGGCAGGGCGATGGTGGGCAGATTGACCCCGCGCAGGCCGTTTTCGCCGCCCGACAGGGGGAACTGATAGACGAGGAAGTACACGCACTGGGACAGCGCCAGGGTCACCATCGCAAAATAAATGCCGCGGGTGCGGATCGCCAGCAGTCCCATCACCAGCGCCAGCAGGGCGCTGGCGGCAATGGCCAGCGGGATCGCCAGCCACCAGGCCACGCCCGCGTGGGCGATCAGGATGCCGGCCGTGTAGGAGCCCAGCCTCAGGAAGGCGGCATGGCCGAAGGAGAGCATGCCCATGTAGCCGAACAGCAGGTTGAAGCCCGCGGCATACAGGCCGTAGATGAGGATATTCACGGCCAGCGACTGGTTGGGCAGGATCCACGGCAGGGTCAGGAGCACCAGCACGGTGGCGGCCACGCGCTGGCGGGCCAGCGCCGCGAACAGGCCGGCCGACCCCTTCGAGGCGACGGCAGGCGCCGGCGCCGGCAGGGTTTCAGTATTGATCATGTGATTACTCCTTTCAGCTCATCAGGCCGGGCCGGCCGAACAGGCCTTGCGGACGCACCAGCAGCACCAGGGCCATGATGACGAACATCGAGACCTTGGCCGCTTCCGGGAAAAACAGCACGGCCAGGCTTTCCACCACCCCGACCAGGATGCCGGCGACGATGGCGCCCACCAGCGAGCCCATGCCGCCCACCACCGTCACCACGAAGGCGACGATCAGCACCGAGCCGCCCATTTCCGGGCTGATGCCCTGCATGGGGGCGGACAGGAACCCTGCCAGGCCGGCGATGCCGGTGCCCAGGCCGAACACGATCAGCCACACCTTGCCGACGTCGACCCCCAGGATGCGCACGATCTGCGGATCGCGCGCGCCGGCCCGCACGATCAGGCCGAAGGAGGTGCGTTCGATGAACACCCACAGCCCCGCCAGCACCAGCACGGTGACGCCGATGACGAACAGGCGGTAGGTGGGAAACTGGCCCACCAGGATGTCGCTCGAACCCTGCAGCAGGGCGGGCGTGTCGACTGGCAGGCCCTGTTTGCCGAAGCCGATCCGCACCAGTTCCACCATCACGTAGGCCAGGCCGTAGGTCAGCAGCAGGGGATAGTCGATGCCGCGGCCGTACAGGGGGCGCACCAGCAGCCGTTCGGCGGCCATGCCCAGCAGGGCCACCGCCAGCGGCACCGCCACCAGGCACAGCCAGAAGTTCGGCAGCACCTGGTAGATGGCGTAGCCGGCGTAGGCGCCCACCATGAAAAAGGCGCCGTGGGCGAAATTGACGATGGTGAGCATGCCGAAGATGAGCGAGAGCCCCACCGCCAGCAAGACGTAGACGGCGCCCAGCGCCAGTCCGGTGAACAGCTGTAATCCCACCAGCTCGAGAGTGATGCCTTCCATGATGGCTCCTTGCCGGCCCGGCGCTTATTTGGCCGCGGCCACGGTGGCAGCAACTGCGGCGGCCCCGTGACCGAGTTCGGCGCAGCTGCGCAGGGCCGCTTCCGAGGCGGGGGCGGTGGCGAGCACCTTGAAGATCTCGGCCGGCTTGCCCGGCACGGCCGCCGACTGCAGCACCAGCACCGACTGGACCGACTGGTGGTCGCAGGCGCGGTAGTACTGGGCGCCCTTGTAGGTGTCGTAGCGCAGGGCGGCCAGCGCATCGACCACTTTATCCGTGTCGCTGCTGCCAGCCGCCTTGACCGCCATCAGCAGGGACTTGACGGCCGAATAGGCCATCGAGCCGTAGTCGGACGGCAGCGCGCCGCCGTTGGCCCTGGCGTAGCGGGCGTTGAAGGCGGCTGCCGACGGCGTGCCCTCGGCCATGGCCCAGTAGTAGGCGCTGCCGCCAACGACGCCGTCGTAGACCTGGGCGCCGGCCGCGGTCCTGGCCGTATAGGTCAGCACGGGGGTGACGAACTTGATGGTTTTCTTCATGCCGAAGTCGCCCGCCTGCTTGGTCGAGACCTGGTTGTCGCGGCCGAAGTTGTTAAACACCAGGACGTCCGGCTTCATCGCCTGCAGCCGTGGCAGGAAGGTGGAATAGTCGGCCGCGCCCAGCGGATGCTTGATTTCGCCCACCGCGATGGCGCCCTTGTCGGCGGCGACCCGCCTGAAGCCCCGTGCCATCTCCTGGCCGTAGGCATAGTCGGCGGTGAGGAAGGCGATCCGCATGCCCTTCTTGAAGACGAAATTGCCCACCGCCTGGGTCGTCATGTGGGGATTGAGCGACTCGTGGAAGGTATAGCGGGAGAAGTCGGCCGCCTCGTTGATGGCGTCGGACTGGCTGATGGAGATGTACAGCACCTTGCGCTGGCGGGTCAGGTTGTTGACGGCCAGCTGGGTGGCGGCGGACAGGCCGCCGACGATGAAATTGACGTGCTCTTTTTCAATCAGTTCGAGGGCGCGGGTGGCCGCTTCGGCCGGGTTCAGCTTGTCATCGCGCACCACCAGCTCGGCCTTGCGGCCGTTCAGGCCGCCCGCCTCGTTGAATTCGGCCACGGCCAGTTCGGCGTTCTTGACCTGGTCTTTCGCTTCGGCGCCATAGGGGCCGGTCAGGGGCACGGGCAGGCCGATCCGGATCGGGTCCCTGTTCTGTGCCTGGGCCAGCGGCGCAAGCAGCAGGGCCGTGCAGCAGGCGAGGGTGAAATGCTTGTTCATGGTGTCTCCTTGGTGGATGGCCGCGCTGGCGGCAAGTGCGCGGCAAGTACGCGGCAAGTACGCGGCCGAGGCGGAAAGTGCGGCTTCTTTTAAATGATCGGTTGATAAATAATCGGCTTTGAACGGGCCGTTGTCAAGCAGATTCGCGCACAAATTGTTCTTGCTATTTATCGGATGATCACTTCAATTCAAGCCACCATCCATTCATCAGGGGCAGACCATGGGTATTCGCAAACTGGGCCATTATTCGATCCGCACGGCCGACCTGGCGGCTTCGCGCCGCTTCTACACGCAGGTGCTGGGCCTGCGCGAGGGCTTTCGCCCGCCGTTCCGCTTTCCCGGCATCTGGCTCTACGACAGCGCGGATGAAAGCGATTTCGGCGTGGTCCACATCATCGGGGTCGATCAAAACGACCAGGGCGGGCTGGCTGAGTATCTGGGCGAGAAGGACGCCGCCAGGCTGTTCGGCACCGGTGCGGTCGACCACGTGGCGTTTCTCGCCACGGAACTGGGCGCCATGCGCACGCGCCTGGGCGAGATGGGCATCGCTTTCGAGGAGCGCAGCGTGCCGTCGCTGGGCTTGCACCAGCTCTTCATCAATGATCCCAGCGGCGTCACCATTGAAATGAACTATCCCCGCCAGGAAGCGGTCGCGCTGGGCCTGGACCAGGCCCGCTGAGGCCCAACGACACCAAGGAGGAGACATGGACAAGCATGACATGAACAAGCATGACATGAACAAGCATGACGCGAACAAGCATGACACGAACAAGCATGATTCCGGCGCGCGCCGCGCGCACAGCGCCGCCATCATCGGCGGTTCGCTGGGCGGGCTGTTTGCCGCCAACCTGCTGCACCGGGCCGGCTGGACCGTCAATGTGTATGAACGGGTCGACGACGCCCTGGCCGAACGGGGCGCCGGCGTGGTCACCCATCCGGAGCTGTTCGACGTGCTGGCCGCGATCGGCATCGAGGACGCGGCCATCGGCGTCGAAGTGCCGTCCCGTATCACCCTGGACCGCGAGGGCCGCCGGGTGGGCGAACATCCCCATCCCCAGGTGCTGACGGCCTGGGGGCGCCTGTACACCCTGCTGCGCCAGGCCTTGCCGGCATCGTGCTACCACAGCGGCATGCAGCTGGTGGAGGTGAGCCAGGACGGCGAGGGCGCCACCGCGCAGTTTTCAGACGGCAGCGCGTGCAGCGCCGACCTGCTCATTGCCGCCGACGGCATCCGCTCCACCGTGCGCCAGCTGGTGGCGCCGGACATCGCGCCCGAATACGCCGGCTACGTGGCCTGGAGGGGGCTGGTGGAGGAGGGCGATCTGAGCGCGGCCACCCACGCCGCCCTGTTCGGCCACTTCGGCTTTTGCCTGCCGCCCCGCGAACAGATGCTGGGCTACCCGGTGGCGGGCGCCTTCAATGCGATGGAAGCGGGGCGGCGCCGCTACAATTTTGTCTGGTACCGCCCGGCAGACGAAGGGGAAGTGCGGCGCCTGTCCACCGATGCGGCCGGGCGCCACCACGACAAGGGCATCCCGCCGCCCCTGATCAGCCCCGCCGTCATCGCCGAGATGCGCGCCGTGGCGGAGCGCTCCCTGTCGCCCCAGTTCGCGGAAGTGGTGGCGCGCACCAGCCAGCCGTTTTTCCAGCCCATCTACGACCTGGCTTCGCCCCGCCTCGACTATGGCCGCATCGTACTGCTGGGCGACTCCGCCTTCGTGGCGCGGCCCCACTGCGGCATGGGGGTGACCAAGGCGGCCGGCGACGCGCTGGCCCTGGTGCGCTGCCTGAAAGCGCTGCCCCTGGACCGGGCGTTGGCGGCCTACTCGCGCGAGCGGGTCGCTTACGGCCAAGGCATCGTCGCCCATGCCCGCCACCTGGGCGCCTACATGCAGGCGCAGCTGGCCACCGCGCACGAAGTGGCCATGGCGGAAAAATACCGCACGCCGGCGGCGGTGATGCGCGAAACAGCCGTGCCGCCCGTGCTTGAAACCCCCGCGCGCGAGGCTTAATTTGTCAAGCGATCAGCGATTGACTATACTAGGCGGACTCACATCCAAGGCTTCCATGGCAACCACCGTCGTCAAGAAAACCCGCGCCGCCGCCAGCAAGGCGGCGGTTCCGGCTGCTACAGCCGCCCCCGCGCCGGCGCGCGCGGCCAAGGCCAGGCCGAAGGCGGCGGAAGTCACGCGCCGCCTGGCGCCCGAGGACCGCGAACAGCTGATCGTCGAAAAGGCCATCAAGTATTTTGCGACCCACGGCTTCACGGCCAGCACGCGCGACCTGGCCCGCGAGATGGGCGTCTCGCAGCCCCTCCTGTACCGCTACTTCCCCAACAAGGAGGCGCTGGCGGACCGGGTGTTCCAGGAAGTGTATCTGTCGCGCTGGAACCCGGAGTGGGAAGAGCTGCTGGCAGACCGCAGCCGTGCGCTGGACGAACGCCTGCGGGTGTTCTACAAACAGTACGGCAAGGTGATTTTAAAAAGCGACTGGATCCGCATCTTCATCTTCGCCGGCCTGACCCGCGAAGGCATCAACCAGCGCTACCTGGAGCGCCTGCGCGAACGCATCTTCAACCTGGTGCTGGCCGAGATGCGGCGCGAATTCAAGATCGCCGCGCCCACCCCGCAGCAGTACGAGGACGAGATTGAATTCATCTGGGGCCTGCATGCGGCGATTTTCTATGTCGGCGTGCGCAAGTGGATCTACGGCTTGTCGGTGCCGAAGGACCTGGACCGCCTGATCGACCAGAAGGTCGACGCCTTCCTCGACAGCGCACCGGCCGTCTTCAAGCGCATCCGCAAGGCCCAGGCACGGGCCTGAGCCCTGCGCCGCATCCTCAGCTGAGGCCGAGGATGCGGCGCGCGTTGCCGCCCAGGATGGCGGCTTTTTCATTGTCCGTCAGGGCGGCCGTGCCCAGCACGTGGGCCACCGGCTGGTCCGACCAGGGGAAGGGCAGGTCGGAGCCCAGCACCACTTGCGAGGCGCCCACCTGGCGCACCAGGTTGGTCAGGGCTTCCGGCGTGAACACCAGACTGTCGAAATAAATCTGCTTGACGTAGTCGCTGGGCTTTTTCAACAGGGGCGTGCCGTGCTTGCAGGCGCCCGGGTTGACGAAGCAGCCGTGGTCCATGCGGGCGGCGGAGGTGGGCAGGTAGCCGCCGCCGTGGGCGGCGCAGATCTTCAGGCGGGGGAAGCGGTCCAGCACCCCTTCGAAAATAAAGTGCTGCAGCGCGATGGTGGTTTCGAGGGGATAGCCGATCACGTTGGGCATCCAGCCGTTGCCCCAGAAGCGCTTGGCCAGTTCCGGCGTGCCGGTGGGGTGGACGAACAGGGTCGCGCCGAGCTGCTCGGCGCGGGCCCACACCGCATCGAAACGGGGATCGGCAAAATCGACGCCGGCCACGCTGCCGCCGATGGCCGCGCCGCGCAGGCCCAGCTTCTGCACGGCGTATTCCAGTTCGCGCACGGCCAGGTCGGGGAACTGCAGTGACAGCGAGGCGAAAGCGGCGAAGCGGTCGGGCCGCGCGGCGCACAATTCGGCCAGTTTTTCATTCTGGATGCGCACCAGGCGGGCCGACTTGACCCGGTCCTGCTCGTACCAGAAGGGATTGATCGACAACACCTCCATATCGACGCCCTGGGCATCCATCGCCGCCAGGCGCTCGTCGATGACGATCATGCATTCCTGCCCGCCCTTCATGGTGCGCGGATAGATGTCGAAGACGTCGATGCCCATCACCGCCAGCGCTTCCGGAATGACGCAGTGGGCGTGCACATCGACCGTTTTGACGGCGGCGCCGGCCAGCACCTGCGGCGTGCGGGCCGGGGAGGCGGCGGGGCCCGATCCTGGCGCGGCCGCCCGCGCCGGCGCCAGCACGCCGCAGCCCACCATCATGATGCCGCCCACCGCGCGGGCGCCCTGTTTGAGAAAGTTCCTTTTGCTTGTCATGCGAGTCTCCGTCATCATTGTTGGCGGACCCACCGGGTCCGTGCATTAATGATAGACCGATAAATTAAAAATGTGTAAAAATGTTGTGCACCGGCTGATCGCCAGGCGCAGCATGACATATGGCGTTGATCGCTGGATCAGCAGAAATTGCGTGGAGATCAGTATTGCGTCCCGCGCAATGGGAAAAAAAGCCGGATCCCCGTAAGATTGACCTGTCCGCCTGGCGCACATTCACAAGCCGCCATGCCGCTATCGCTTCATCCAACCTGGAGAATCCATGAACACCAATCTCACCAACTCTGCCGCGCCAGACATCTCGCCCGGCATGCTGCGCCTGCTGGCCGTGGCCGCCGGCCTGATCGTCGCCAACCTGTACTATTCCCAGACCCTGGTCGGTCCCATCAGCGCCGCCACCGGCCTGTCGATCGAGGCGGCCGGCCTGATCGTCACCCTGACCCAGGTGGGTTACGCGCTCGGCCTGCTGTTCATCGTGCCGTTGGGCGACCTGCTGGAAAACCGCCGCCTGGTGTTCGTCGCCCTGCTGGGCACCGCCGCGGCGCTGGCGGCAGCGGCCGTGAGCACCAATGCCTGGCTGTTCCTGGCGGCGTCCCTGTGCATCGGCCTCGGTTCCGTGGCTGCCCAGATCCTGGTGCCGTTCGCGGCCCACCTGTCGCGCGAAGAAACCCGCGGCCACTCGGTGGGCAAGGTGGTCAGCGGCCTGCTGCTGGGGATCATGGTGGCGCGCCCCGCGGCCAGCCTGATCGCCGACCATGCGGGCTGGCACACGGTGTTCGGCGGCGCGGCCGCGGCCATCCTGGTGCTGGCCTTTGTTTTGCGCCGCAAGCTGCCCGAGCGCCGGCCCAGCTCGACCCTGTCCTACGGCCAGCTGATCGCCTCGCTGTGGCACCTGCTGGCGACCACGCCCCTGCTGCGCCGCCGCGCGGCCTACCACGCCGGCCTGTTCGGCTCTTTCAGCCTGTTCTGGACCGTCACGCCCCTGATGCTGGCCGGCCCCCAGCTGCACGTGTCGCAGACGGGCATCGCCATCTTCGCCCTGGTCGGCATGGCCGGCGCCATCGCTTCGCCCATCGCGGGCCGGCTGGCCGACCGCGGCCACACCCTGTTCGCCACCGCCGCGGCGCTGGTATTGGGCATGGTCGGCTTTGCGCTGCCCCTGTACCAGCCCGAGTCGCGCGCCCTGGCAATCGGCATCCTGACGGTGGCCTCGATCGTGCTGGACATGGCGGTGGCGGCCAACCTGGTGCTGGGCCAGCGCGCCATCTTCAGCCTGGGCGCGGAAGTGCGCAGCCGCTTGAAAGGCATTTATTTCGCGCTGTTTTTTGCGGGCGGCGCGCTCGGTTCAGCCGCCGGCGCCTGGGTGCTGGCCCATCACGGCTGGCATGCAGCCCTGCTGACCGGCATGGCCTTTCCCGCGCTGGCCCTGGTGGTGTGGCTGGGCGAATGGTTCGGCCGCCCGATGCCGCGGGCGGCCGCCTGACAGGACGTACGCCGGCCCTGCATGTTGTCAACGCAATGTTTGTATGGCACAGTCCGTGCTCAGCCGCGGCGCAGCACCGACCCCGGCACACCATATAAACAGGGGAGTATCCATGCGTGGACAAGATTTGATGCGCTGCCTGACCGGCGGCGTGCTGGCGGCGGCGGTGAGCACGGCGGCGTTGGCGCAGCCGGGGGCCGCAGCGCCTGGCGCCTACAACCAGCCGTCGAAAGACATCCTCGACGTGATGCGCGCGCCGCCGCCGCCGTCGCCCCTGTTCAGTCCCAGCCGCGACCAGCTGATGCTGGTGACGATGGAGGAGTTCCCCTCGATCGCCAAGGTGGCCACGCCCTATCTGCGCCTGGCCGGCGTGCGCATCGAGCCGGGCAACCACAGCCAGCACGACACCCCCGGCGGCTACGGCATTCCGCCTTGCGTCAGCGCGATTTCGCTGGTGCGCGTGCCCGATGGCAGCAGCACCGCCGTCAAGCTGCCATCGGGCGCGGGTTCCTGCGCGCGCCGCCCCTTTTATAGCGCCGACGGCCAGCGCTTCGCCTTTGAAAACGTGGCCGCCACTGCGGTCGAACTGTGGGTGGGCGACGCCCGCACAGGCGCCGTGCACAAGCTGCCCGGGGTGCGCCTGAACCAGATGTTCGGCGACCAGGCGCGCTGGATGCCCGACCAGAAAACCCTGCTGGTCAAGCTGGTGGCCGGGCAAAAGGCGCCGCCTGCCGCGCCGCCCGGCGCCGACGGTCCCGGCATCCAGGAATCGCTGGGCGCGACGGGCCAGAGCAGCACCTATGAAAACCGCGACACCCTGAGAAATCGCC